>OGOV01000416.1_pt1 | contig 44287 bp, 38 predicted proteins | sample 1552711 | NCBI WGS metagenome assembly OGOV01 (sample SAMEA2580216, study PRJEB22360) | human gut metagenome | biome: human gut; feature: human-associated habitat; material: faeces | place: Denmark | collected 2008/2010 | reverse complement strand
ATTTTTCGGAAGACTTTTGCATAAAATCCAAGAATGGAGGTTTAACCGTGGACAAAACAAAAAAAACACAACACGGTGCAGCAAAAAAAAGAAAAGCCGCACACAGAGTTTTTGCGTTGTTGATTTCCGCGCTTGTTGTCATCGGCATTGCTTTTGCCGCTGTGCTGATAATTAAACGGATAAATACTGTTGCACGGAAAAAATCGCTCCCGATTCGTCCGGAAACCGAATATGCATACACAGGCGACGGTTTTGTTTATATTGAAGGAAAGACGTTGAATTTTTACAGCGTAAAAAACGAAGACAAAAACTATTCAATGTCTGTTGAAGCTGATAATGTCAAACTCGTCGGAACGGATAAAATTAAAGTTATATACAACTCCTCTTCGATTCAAATTATCGGCACAAGGTTCGACAACATGTTGAACGGTGAATTAAAAAAGATAGTTTGCGGAGATAAATACGTTGCTGTTTACCTCAAAAACGAAAACGGAACGCACTCTTTGCGTGCTTTCAATTCGTCCGGAACGCAATGCTGGCAGCGGGATTTCAGCACGACTTGCATTACCGATTTCGGTTTTGAGAGTTCGGATTCTCCTGTTTTGTGGATGTCGGAGCTTTCAACAGTCGGAAATTCATTTTCAACGTCGATTTCGCTGTATGATTTAAGCCGTGAAAGCGTTATCGGAATTATTTCGGTTCAACAACAGATTGTTAAAAATGTTTTCATCACAAAAAAGAGTATTTTTGCATTCTGCACCGATTATTTGATTCGTTTTGACAGGGGGGCGAATGCAGAGGCATATCGCGTTCTCTGCTATGGATACGATTGCCTTTCCGCCGATTTGAGCGGCGGAAGAATGTATTTGCTTCTTGACAAAACTCCATTGGAAAACTCATCCGGCAGCAGCTCGGAAACAAAGGGGGTCGGTGAGTACAGAATCCTTTCGGTCAGCGAATCACGGCTTGCGGAGGAGGCGAGCTGCACGATCGCAAAGCCCGAGAATGTTGTTTATGCCTGTATGATGCGGGACAGAATCTCGATTATCAAAAATAACCAAATTGATTTTTACGGTATTAACGGAAAACTGCAAAAATCATATTTCTTTGATTCGCCTGTTGACAGTGCTGTAAAACTTGATAATAAAAATATATTAACGGTGAGCGGCAGCGAAACTGCTCTTTATAACATAAGGTGAAAATGCCTTACATCCATGTGATTAAGGCGTTATATCGGAGGTATTATTATTGAACATAATTGATTTTTTGATTATCTTTATGATTGGATTGTACTTCGTATCGGGCATGTACAAGGGCTTTGTATGGAGTGCATCAACTTTGGGGGTATCAATCGTGGCCTGTTTGTTGGCTTTTTTGCTCATGGGGACGGTTTCAAACTCGATAATTAAGAATGAAAAGCTCTACAATTCAATGTTGAGCTACACGGAAGGTTCGGAAGCCATTTACGACGTTGAACTTGTCAAATCTGACATAAAGAGTTTATCTAATTCCGAAATTGACGAGGTCATGAGCAGGTCAAACCTTGCTTATCCGCTTAAAGAGCGTGTTTATGAAAACATAATGACGGAGGCCTTCAAAGCGGAGGGAATAACAACGCTCGGCGATTATTTCAACGAGAGTATTGTTCGCGTGATAATAAATATTGTTGCATTTATTATTGTTTATTTGGCTGTGCGTGTTTTATTCACATTTGTGATTTGCTGGCTGGATTACGCATTTATTTTCCCGCAGCTTCGCAAAGTTGATTTCATTATCGGCGGAGCGGTCGGGCTTGCAAGGTCAATTATCGGGATATGCGTAATATTTATGCTGATGCCGATTATTTTGACGGTGCTTCCGTTTGATGCAATTGAACAACTTGTTTCGTCGAGTGCGATTGCGTCATTCTTCTATCAGTCAAACATCCTCCTTAAACTGATTCCGGGTGTGTAATCCGCATAGCTTGTATGCAAAATTCGAATTATCTTTCGAACGAAAAAGGCAGCGGCGCTGTTTGTTCTTCAAAAGAAACGTTGCATTCGGCCGAACTCGCTCCGGGCGAGCGGATTGATGATTTGCAGCTTAACGGACTAAGCTTGATTCAGTCCGCAGAGGCGTTTCGATTCGGCACGGATTCTGTTCTGCTTGCGCATTTCGCGCATGTTAATGCGAAGGAATACTGTGTCGACCTTGGCGCGGGCGCAGGTGCGCTGAGTTTTTTGCTTCACGGCAGAACAGGCTGTCGAATTCTTGGAATTGAAATTGACGCACGGCAAGCGGATCGTTTTTTGCGTTCCGTTCGTTTAAACGGTTTGAACGAAGTTGAAATTACTGCAGTTAATGCTGATTATATAGATTATTCATTAAAATCGAAAACAAAGTTTGATTGTGCAATTTGCAACCCGCCTTATCATCAGCATGATTGCGGCGCGATTTCCCAAAAGGGGGCTGCAACGCATGACATTGCCGCTCCCATAAAAGAAATTACAAAAGCTGCTGCGAAACTTCTCAAATATGGCGGGAAATTTTTTATGTGTTTTCCCGCAAGGCGGCTGTGCGATGCTTTTACTGCGCTTTCGTCCGCCGGGCTTGAGCCTAAACGGCTGCGTCTTGTTGCAGGCAAGCCGGAAGCCGCGCCTTATCTTGCGTTGATTGAAGCAAAAAGCGGGGCAAAAAGCGGATTGATTATTGAAAATAATTTGATAATTCACGATGAAAACGGGGAGTATTCACCCGAGGTGGCTGAGTTCTATGGAAAATAAAAAGATACCCGCAAAGCTTTATCTTTGCGCAACCCCTATAGGTAATCTTGAGGATATAACGCTGCGTTGTCTGCGCATTTTGCGCGGCGCGGCTGCGGTGTATTGTGAAGATACGCGAAACACCCTCAAGCTTATGAATCATTTTGAAGTTAAAAAAACTCTTATAAGCTGCCATGAACACAATGAGGAACAGCGCGCGAATGAGATTGCCGAACGTGTGCGCGGCGGCGAGGCGATAGCTTTTGTCAGTGACGCGGGAATGCCGGGGGTCAGTGATCCGGGCAGCCGTCTTGTCAGGTTTTTTGTTGAAAACAATCTCCCGTTTGAGGTGCTCCCGGGCGCAAATGCCGTTTTGACGGCGTGGGTAATGAGCGGGCTTCCGACGGAGTCGTTATATTTCTGCGGCTTTATTCCCCGCAGCGGTGCCGAACGCAGCGAAGCCGTTGAAAGGATAAAGAACAGCGAAGCAACGGTTGTTCTTTATGAAAGCCCACATCGTGTTGCTGCAACTTTTGCTGATTTTTCTGAACTTTTCCCGAATCGTGAATGCGTATTGGTACGGGAAATCACAAAGAATTTTGAACAGGTCATACGCGGAACGGCGGCGGAGCTTGCCGCACGGTTTGCGGAAAACGAACCCAAAGGGGAGTGTGTTATTGTAATTTCTCCGTGTGATAATAATATTGCAGCCGATAATACAAAACTGCGTGAAACTGTCGGTATTCTTCTGAATGCCGGAATCGGTGCAAAAAGCACGGCAAAAATCGCCTCAAGCATTTTGAACATTCCGAAAAACGAGGCGTACAGGCTCGCTCTTGAATTATCGGATGAATAAGTGTTCCCGTATGCGGCATTGAAAATTAATACACAATGCAAATATAAAGCAGTGCCGCGATTTGAAGCACGAGAAAAAGCGGCATAAGAATCACAAATTTCATGTGCTTCGTTTTATGCTTGAATATACGCATACCGAGTACGGAACCGGCTGCACCGCCGAGGAACGCAATGATAAACAGCGTTTTTTCAGGGGTGCGCCATTTTTTATTGATTGCTCGTTTTTTATCGATTCCCATGGACACAAAACCGATTATCGACATTATGACCATGTAAATAACTATAATTATCTTGTAATTAAAATTAGGCATTTTAATTCTTTCATTTGTTTTCTCTTCCGAAGAATTTATCGGCGTCAACCGCACGCGGCCGCCTGTAGCGGCAGCCGGCGGTGGTGTCAAAACAGCAGATACTTATATACGGACAGTATTTACATGCTGTTTTCCCGTGATACTCCGTCGGACTGACCTCTATCCGTCCGCGCATAATTGCACGAAGCGTTTTTCCTGCAATTTTTTTTGCAAATTCAAGGGTTCCTTCCATTTCATCCTCATCCGCAAGGCTGCCCTTAAACATGCCTTCCTTTTTTGAGTAACGTACACCGTACAGCACATCGGAGCTTCCCGGAAAAGCGGAATCCATTGCTTCGAGTATGTTTTCATCATTTAATGTCAAACCGTTCATCCTGAAACTGCGTTGAATTTCATTTTCCGCTTTATCTTCGCTGATGCCCTCACTTGCCTGTGCGTCGCCGATATGCAAATAATACATTCCTGCTGTGAAGAGCGGGTTATTGGTTTCTTTCCGCATTGCGTTCTGCATTGCGGAAGCGTACAGCGGCAATTGAATGCGCAGCCCGTTTGCAAGTTCGGTATAGTCAAATGTTTGACCATATGTTTTATAGTCAATTATGCGAATAAACTCTTCGTTTGACGGTGAAACGTATTTGTCAACGCGGTCGGCAATGCCCGTGATGCTGTAGGTCACGCCGTTTTCCGCTTGAATGCGCAGCGGCGGATAGGCATCGTTGTCGTGGCCGAAATTGACTTCACTTGCAAACGGTCGAAATTTGCCTGCGTTGATTTGTTTCACGACAGCAAGAGCGGCAGTTTCAATAAGCTCGGCAATGCGCTGAAATTCCGCCCGCATTCTGGCAGAATCAAGCAAAATTCCGTTATTGTGTTCGATCATCATGGGCGGAAGAATCCGTTCAAGCTTTTCGTGGATATCCGCTGCGGAAATCGTTGTAAAATCGCAGTTGCTGTTCAAATATTCCTTTATCAATTTATCAAACGCTTCGTGAATGAAGCTGCCGCGGTCATTCGCTTTTTCCGTTCGCTGCGGCCGCTCCTTAAGACGCATTCCGAACTGTATCAGATAACGGAACGGACATTGATTGAATGTTTCAAGCCGTGTTGCTGTGCCCATCAGCTGCCTTCCGTAGAGCCGCATGGCCGTTTCACTTCCGAGCGCAGCGGGGGAGTTATCATTGAAAAACATTTTATCGAGCATATCGAGACGCGAAAAATAGCTTTCACTGCCCGAAAAATGTGAGTACAGACTGTTCAGGCTTTCATTGATTTCGCCGCTGTCAATCATGTTTCTTATGCCCGATGCAAGTTCGGCAAATGCCGCCGCGTCCGTTTCACCGGCATGGTTTAATGAAGCGGTTGATGTTTGATTTGCATTGGGAAAGATCCTGCGCAGGCGGCTGATCATCCCGGAAGGTGCGGCGGCGGTTGAACCGATTTCATTGCTGTACGAAAAACGAAGCATGTCCGTTGCTTTTGATATTACTGAATATACACGCAAATTTTCAGAGCCGTTCATGCTTTTTGTGCTGTCCCAAACGGTAATGCCGGCATTTTTCATGCGCAGAAGGTCACTGTCGTTCAGTATTGCATTATCGGCTTTTGCTTTCGGAACAAGCCCCTCGTTCATGCCGAGTATCAGCAAGAATCTGCACTTTGAAACATGAATTTTATCCATATCACCGATGATTACCTGATCAAGCGTGGTGGGAATAATGCCGATTGAATAGCTCATCAATCCTTCTTCAATGATTGACGAAAATTTGCTTAAACTTATCACCTCGTCATCAAGAATTGCAAACAATTGATTGAACATTTCTATAATTGTATCATAAATCTGCCGATTTTCGACGGCGGAATCCAACTGCCCCGCTTCGGCAAGCTCTTCACAATATTGCTGAAGTTTTTCTGCAATACCTAATTTTGTAAGATAGTTAAAAAGCGCTTTGATTCTTGTGCGTGCATCTTTGCCCGCCGAAAGCTCCGCTTTAAGTTCAACCAGGGGTTTTGCAACTGTTCTTCTTGACTCTTCAATGCTTTCATCGATTTCCACATTTAAAAATTCACTCAGCGGCGCATAATCATAAAGCCTGCTTCCGTTCAATCCGAATTTCAGAATATGATTTTCGAGTCTGTCGCATTCGTCATTTGACAGGGTGGTAAGCCCTGTTTTAAAAACGCGAATAAAATCTTCGCTGCGAAAATTTTTTTCCGCGCAGCGGAGCGCGGCAAGCAGCAATTCGGAAATCGGATGGGATGAAATCGGGCGCTTTGAATCCATAAAATAGGGGATTGAATATGCATCAAAAATACGCCGTATTGTTGTTGAATATCCGTCGGGATTGCCAAGCACAACCGCAATATCGCGAAAACGCATACCGACTTTGACGGCGTTCCGAATCGCTTCCGCGGCGGCGCGAACTTCCTGTCGTCGGTCCGATGCGGAGTGAATTTCGATGGAATTTGCTGTTTCGTCGGGATAGGATTCAGAAAAAATTCGGTAGGGAAAAGCGAATAAATTTTTTTCAAGATGAAGAAGCGCACCGGTTTGGTGCAGCATTTTGTCCTGCATTCGAATAACATTTGTTTCGCATTTCATTTCGCCCGCAATTGCCGTTAACTTGCGGTATGCGTCAAAATCCGACTCGAATATCCTTCTGTCGGGTGCACTTCCTGTTATGTCAATTCGAAATGTGATTGTGACTGATTCCGCAACGGAAAACAACACTTTAATTATGCCGATTATCTGCGAATTCAGCATATCCGGCGCATCAATAAAAACGTCCGTACCGACTGCGGAGGAGCGGGGAAGTCGTTCTGTCAGAGAATTCACCAAATCTTCGCCGTCAATATATCTGCCTTCGGTATATTCATTTGTTTTTCTGTAAATCAAGGCGAAATCCGACAGTTTTTCACGCAAGCGCGCAGGAAGATTGTCTGCGGATAATAAATCATCCGGTGTAATCGAAAATCGCTTGCATTTAAGTATTATTTCATCACATTCCTTTGAAAATCCCCTGTGTTTTGAAACGCGTGAAAATGCGGTGAGTTCGCTGCTTGCCTCGTCAACAATGCGGCGAACGAGCATTTGCCGTCCCTGCGAGGACAGAAAGGTTTTTCGGTTTCCCGTTTCGGTCAGTACACGGCGTGCAAGCGTTGTGAACGACAGAACGGATGTGTAAAGAATGCCGCCTCCGATATATTCGGAAAGCGAACGTTCGGTTTCGAACGTTGCCCTGTCGGGAACTATGAGAACAGAACGTTTTGCTGCTTTTTCGTTGCGGGCAATATGTGAATATATACTGTGTGTTTTTCCCGTTCCGGCGCGTCCGATGATGAAATTGACTTTTGCAGGCATATTTCCCTCCTGTGTGCAAAACTTTGAAAATTATCCACATTTTATTGCGAAACTGTGGATAATTTCGCCCAAAAACGAGCTGGCCGTTAAAATCAATTAGTGGTTTGCGAATAACCTCAGAGCGGATTTTTTGCGGCAACACCCGGGCGTCGCGGGTATTTTTTGGGCATTGTTCCGTGTTTTTTTATCAGAACGAGTGAGCGCGCTCCCCATTCTGTGTCGATTTCTCGAATTTCGGCTGTTCCGTTAAGGCATTTCAGTGCGGACTCGGCCGCTTTGAGCTCTTCGGCGGCCCCGGGGCCTTTGTACATCAGCGAGCATCCTCCGTTTTTCAGAAATGGGAGCGTCCATTCGGCGATTGTGCCGATGTTTGCAACAGCACGGGTCAGCGCAATATCGAATTTTTCGCGCAGTTCAACACTTTGAGCGGCATCCTCTGCGCGCGCATGAACGGCGGAGCAGGGGAGGGACAGTTCCGCGGCGACGTCATTTAAAAATGCAACGCGTTTATTAAGCGAATCAAGCAGGGTAAGCTCTATATCGGGGCGCATTATAAGCAGCGGAATGCCGGGAAAACCCGCCCCCGTGCCGACGTCAATGCATTTTGAACCGTTTGGAATCAGCTTTTCGCCGAGAAGACTGTCGGCAAAATGACGCTGAACAATTCCGAACGGATCGGTAATTGCGGTCAGATTCATTCGGTTGTTGTAATCAATAAGGAGTTCGTAATAGCGAACAAACTGATTCTGACAGTGCTCGTTTGCCTGCGGGATATACTCCCGAATCAGTTTTCTCATAAGCGGGCTGTCGGTTTCAACTTGTTGTTTCATATTTTTTTGTCCTCCGTAACTGTTTCATTTTCGGAATATGCCGTGTTTTGCCCGTTCTGTTTCAGTTTTATCATCAGAACCGCAATATCTGCGGGCGAGACTCCGGAAATTCGGCTTGCCTGACCAAGGTTTGCCGGACGCATTGCTGTCAGTTTCTGGCGCGCTTCAAGGCGAAGACCGTTTATTGACTCATAGTCGAAATCAGGTGGAAGCAGCATGTTTTCTTGATTTTCAAAACGCCGAATATGCTCGTTTTGCTTTTCGATGTATCCGCCGTAATGCGCATCAATTTCAATCTGTTCGCGTGCCTCATCGGAAAGCGGCGGCAAATCGGGACAGAGTTCAAGCAGATCGGTGTAGCAGATGCTTTTGCGCTTTAAAAGCGTACCGAGCCGCACTCCGGTGATAACGGGGCTTTCATTGCGCGAGGCAAGCAGCAGGTTCAGCGTTTTGGTCGGAGGAACGGTTGCTTCAAGTGCGCGTTTTGCAGCTGCAATTTCCTCTTTTTTTCGCATCAAACGCGCATATCGTTCGTCACTGATGAGCCCTGTTCGCCGTCCGAGTTCGGTAAGCCGCAGATCGGCATTATCCTGCCGCAGAAGCAGGCGGTACTCAGCGCGGCTTGTCATCATTCGGTATGGTTCGTTTGTTCCTTTTGTTGATAAGTCATCCGCAAGCACTCCGATATAGGCATCGGAACGGCGAAGAATAAGCGGCGGTTCCTCCGAAACATACAGCGCAGCATTAATTCCGGCAAGCAGTCCCTGCGCAGCGGCTTCTTCATAACCGCTTGAACCGTTCAATTGACCCGCAAAAAACAGTCCCGGAACATCCTTTGCACCGAGTGTAAGAGCAAGTGCGGTCGGGTCGATGCAGTCATATTCGATCGCATAGCCGTAACGCATGATTTCACAGTTTTCAAACCCGGGAAGGGTGCGCAGCGACAGCTGCTGAACATCGCGGGGGAGGCTCGTCGAAAAGCCCTGAACATACATTTCGTTCGTTTGATTTCCTTCGGGTTCAATAAAAAGCTGATGTCTGTCCTTGTTTGGAAAACGAACGAGCTTATCCTCGATTGACGGACAATAACGCGTTGGAGAGGCGTGTATTTTTCCGCTGAACATCGGCGAGCGTTCAAGGTTATCAAGGATAATCCGGTGTGTTTCGGCGTTCGTATAGGTCAGATAACAGCACTGTTGTTCCTTTTTTTGTTCTTCCGTCAGAAAGGAAAAATGCGGAATCGGAACATCGCCGAACTGCTCTTCCATTTTCGTGAAATCAAGGCTGTTTCTGCTGACGCGCGGGGGAGTCCCTGTTTTGAATCGGCGAAGGTTAAAGCCCAGTTCTTGGAGTGAGCTTGAAAGGCTGTTTGAACGCGCGAGCCCGGAAGGTCCCTGTTCGACGCTTTGCTCTCCGATATGAATCAGGCTGCGCAGATACACACCGGTACAAATTATGACTGCACGGCAGGAGTATTCGGTTCCGCCCGAGCAGACAACTCCGGCAATTTTTCCGTTCTTTTCAATTATTTCGGCGCATTCATCCTGTCTGAGCGTCAGATTGGGTTCGCTTTCAAGCACCTGCTTCATTCGCATATGATAACGGTTTTTGTCAATCTGTGCACGAAGTGAATGAACAGCAGCCCCTTTTCCAAGGTTCAGCATACGCATTTGAATAAAAGTTTCATCCGCCGCAAGTCCCATTTCGCCGCCGAGTGCATCAATTTCGCGCACAAGGTGTCCCTTACTCGTTCCGCCGATGGCGGGGTTGCAGGCACAAAGTGCCACGGAATCAAGGTTCAGGCAGAGACACAGTGTTTTTTTGCCCATTCGTGCGGATGCAAGCGCGGCCTCGACGCCTGCGTGGCCCGCTCCCGCAACAATTATATCATAATCACCGGAGTAAAAATTCATAATATTCCTCTTTTCGCTGTCGAAATTGCTGTTCCGATAATGTTTCACGTGAAACAATGCTTTTGTGAAACAGCGGATTTAGACATTTCAACAGTCCTAAAGCTGATTTTTTATCAACTGTGTGTTGTACGGCGGTTCAATTTCAATTGATTTGCCGCATAAGTATTCAAGCCCGTCAAGCTTATTCGGAAAAACGATGCGCGTTGCTGTCAGCCGCAGACCGGCGGGGAAGCTGCGGTTCCCGACACGATCGCCGTATTTGTCGTCTCCGATGATCGGGCAGCCGATATGCGCAAGACTGGCGCGAATCTGGTGCGTTTTACCCGTAATCAGCAGCAGTTCAAGTGTACTCGTTCCGCCGTTCGATGAGAGCAGCCTGTAATCGGTATTCATTTCGAATGAATTTGAAACAGGTTTGGTAAACACCTGAACAAATGCGCGTTCCGAATCCTTTCTGCCGAAAAGCCGCAGGCTCCCCGATGCGGCAGGAGGAGTGCCGAAAACTTCGGCCTGATAAAACTTTTTGATTTTACGCTGACGTATTGCTTCCCCAAGGATAGCAGCTGTTTTCGCGTTTCTTGCAAAAAGCACCAATCCGCTCGTCGGCGCATCAAGGCGGTGCAAAGGATAGACTTTGCCGAATGCGGAATTCAGCCGTGCTTCGAGGGTATCATTGCCGCCATCCTCAACAGTGCATGAGATACCTGAACTTTTATTAACACAAATCAGATTATTATCGATATATGCACAGCGCACGCCGGCCGCAAGCGCAGCGCATTCATCGGAGAATTCATCAAATTTTGCTCCGTGAGGAATGCATGTAAAAGTCATACTTTCGCGCAGGGTAGGGTGTTCAATTGTCAGACTGTAGGCATAGAGCGCGATCTGCTGACCGACACGCGCGGCGCGATTGTAGCGTTGGTCACCGAAAATCGGACAGCCGCTCCACGCCAATTGTGCCCGAATCTGGTGGTGCCGACCGGTATGAAGCAGGACATCAAGCAACGTGAAACCATTTTTTGTAACTGTCGAAACATATTCGAGACTTGCGGTTTTTGCGCCGGGTGTGTTCGGCCGAACCACTCTTGATATGTTGTTTTGTTCATCGCGCAGCAAGTCGCATTCAAGTTCCGCACTGCTGCACGGAGAACCTGAAACTATCGCCGCATAACGTTTTTTTGTTTTTCGATTTTTAAAGCTTTCGGTAAGGCGCGCAGCTGCTTTGCTTGTTCGCGCAAAAACCATTACGCCGCCTACGGGTCGGTCAAGCCGATGAACAAGCCCGAGATAGACCTCGCCGGGTTTGCTGTACTTTTCCTTGATGTACGCTTTAACGGTCGAAAGCAAATCCTCATCGCCTGATGAATCCGCCTGGACAGGCATGTTCACAGGTTTTTCGCAGACAAGAAGATGGTTGTCCTCATAGATAATTTTAATTTTGTTTTTCATTGCGGTATGCAAAAAATAACGGTGAACTCTATACTTCGCGGTACCATCTGCCCGTGCAGCCGCAGGGGAGGACGAGGCCGCCGTGCGTTATCGGCAAGCCGATCTCCTGTGCGTCGCAGACTCCGCCGCGCCCGTCAAGCGCAGTCGTCAGAACGTTTTTGATTACCGCAGGAGCAAGACCCGTCGTGTATGAGTTGATAAGGAAAAAACCCGCGTCGGGACTGAGAAGAGATACGCATTCACGAACCAACGGATAGAGGTTGGCTTCAATGCGCCACATTTCGCCGTCGGGTCCTCTGCCGTAGCTGGGCGGATCCATGAGGATACCTTCGTAGAAACGTCCCCGCCGCTGCTCACGGAGAACAAATTTCATTACATCATCAACGATAAACCGAACAGGTTTGTCGGCAAGTCCTGATTGAGCAAGATTATTTTTTGCCCATGCCACAATACCTTTTGCAGCGTCAACGTGAACAACTTCCGCTCCTGCGGCTGCCAAGGCACATGTTGCGCCGCCTGTGTATGCAAAAAGATTCAGCACGCGGAAGGGGCGACCGGTTTTTTTCACATATTTATCCACATAATTGTGCATAAAATCCCAGTTAACCGCTTGTTCGGGGAAAAGACCTGTATGCTTAAAACCCGTCGGGCGAACGATAAAACTGAGGTCGCGGTAATTGATGACCCAACTTTCCGGCAATGTGCGATTGAAGTTCCACGCACCGCCGCCTGTTGAAGACCGAATATAATGTGCATCGCAATAGCCGGCGGATCTCATCGGCCAAATTGCCTGCGGATCGGGGCGCAGCAGTATGACTTTGCCCCAGCGTTCGAGTTTTTCGTCATTCCCGGCATCAATTATTTCATAGTCTTTCCAACCATCTGCAAGATACATTCCGATTTCCTCTCAGTTGCCCATAATTCTGTCATAAATGCCCGCAAGCTCGTCTTTGCTGTAGTATTCAATGACTATTTTACCCTTGTTTTCGTCGCCGCGGAAGCGTACTTTCGTTCCGAGATGCTCGCGCAGGCTGTCCTGTGCGGATTTCATGTCGGTTGACAGCTTTTCGCGTTTCGGCTGGCGCTTTTCAAGTTTTTTTGCATCCAGTGCATCGGCAACCCGGCGTTCTGTTTCGCGCACGGACCAACCTTCCGCCGCGGTAAGAGCGGCGAGTTTAATCATCAGTTCCTCGTCCGGCACTGAGGCAAGCACGCGGCAATGCCCGGCGGAGAGCTTGTCTTCAAGCACAAGTGCCTGCAATTCCTCCGGAAGACTGAGCAGGCGAACCGCATTTGCAATGGCGGGGCGGGATTTTCCGAGACGCTTTGCAACTTCATCCTGCGTCAGGTCATGTTCATCCATAAGTGTTCGGATGGCTGCGGCCTCTTCAAGTGCGTTCAGATTTTCACGCTGAAGATTTTCAATCAGAGATACTTCCAAAACCTGCTGTTCGTCCATTTCGCGGACAATCACGGGAACTTCATTCAGTCCTGCGCGGCGTGCGGCACGGAAACGGCGTTCACCTGCAATGATTGAATATCTCTCGCCGACTTTGCGAACGATAATAGGCTGAACGATACCATGCTGCGCTATGCTGTTTGCAAGCTCGACAAGCTTCGCTTCGTCAAACTTTTTTCGAGGCTGATCCGAATTATTATCTATCAGATACACGGACAGAGTGCTGACGGCGGTTTCATTGGGCTCTTCGTATCCGCCGAGAAGTGCATCAAGCCCTTTTCCGAGTCCTTTCATAACGTTAATTTTCTCCGTTTCTCATTATTTTGCATTATCTGTTTAATTGCCGATTATTCATTGTCGCATTCGATAAGCTCTTCCGCAAGGCTGATATAGGCTTTTGCTGCATTGCATTTTGCATCATAGAGCGTTATCGGAAGGCCGAAACTCGGGGCTTCGCCGAGGCGCACGGAACGGGGAATAATCGTTTCATACACCTTATTTCTGAAGAATTTTTTAACTTCGCCTACGACCTGTCCGGACAGATTTGTTCGCTTATCGTACATGGTCATAACAACGCCCTCAACATCAAGCACCGGGTTCAGGTTCATGCGAACCAAACGAACAGTGTTCATAAGTTGAGAAAGTCCCTCCAAAGCGTAGTATTCACACTGAATGGGAACAAGCAGCGTGTCTGCTGCCGTAAGAGCGTTAAGCGTCAGCAGACCCAGCGAGGGAGGGCAGTCCGCAAAGATATAATCAAACTCATGCTGAATTCCGCGCAGCGAATTTTTAAGTTTTTGTTCACGCGCCATAAGACTCACAAGCTCAACTTCCGCGCCTGCAAGCTCGATTCGGGACGGGATAACTTTGAGCGTCGGGATTTTTGTGTTTACAATTATTTTTTCGGCATTAACACCGTTGATAAGCATATCGTAGACGCTGTACTCACATGCGTCTTTGTCAATACCAACGCCGCTTGTTGCATTGCCCTGTGGGTCGATGTCAACAAGAAGTACGCGTTTTCCCTGCTGTGCAACGCAGGCAGCAAGATTAACGGCGGTTGTTGTTTTGCCGACGCCGCCTTTTTGATTTGCGATGGCTATGAATTTTGCCATTATGAACCTCCGCACATGTTGTTTTAAGCATATTATACACATTTTTTGCCGGTAATGCAATGCCGAATACGGTTTTTTTAATTGAAATTGTCGGCTTTTTCTCCTGAACTATCGGATTTGCCGATTCGTTATATGCAGCGGTCGGAATGTTTCACGGGAAACAACTGCCTCAAACAGGGCATTGGACGAAAGGAGTGCCGGAAAGGTATGTTTCACGGGAAACATATGTTTCGCAGGGAGCATTTTCGCTTTGTACAGCGGCATTGTTCGACTGCAAAAAAACGCCACATAAAGCGACGTTTACGGAGAGTGGAATTAAAACAGAAATTATTTAGTTATTATTCCGTTTGCATAGGCGGGGACACAGTCCGTTGAGTCCTCCGAAAGACAGTAATCAACATCGCGCTCAAATCCGAGAGAAATCAGACGGGCGCAGTGAAACGTTTTGCGCAAATCGAAAGTTCCGCTTTTAAAGCTTTTGTAAAGATGCTCACAGATAAGTGCAATATCCGTAAGCTCGAGTTCGCTGCAAAGCGAACGCAAACGATTGATAATTGCACCGGCAGCGCAAAGATCATCGGCGGAAATCATGCGGTTCGTTCCGGAACAGACAATCAGAATGTCGTCCATGAAACCGGCAGCCTTTCTTGCAGCCGCAGAACAGTTGCTGAGTGCACCGAGAAAAATATGCCGCGCGTTGCGAACTCCGCAGATGGCGGCCGTGCCGTTTGAAGTGCTGATAATGACGGTTTTGCCGCCGACAGTCTCGCGGTTGTATTCGAACGGAGAGTTGCCGACGTTGAATCCGGGCAGAATCAAACACCCGCGTTCACCGCCGAGGATACAGTCCTTGATACCGATGCGGTTTGCGTATGCCGTGGCATCGCCCGGTTCGACCGCGGGAATGATTTTTGCGGCGCCGTTGTCAAGCGCGGCGATAATCGCACTTGTGCAGCGGAGAACATCGATAACAATAACCGTGTGTCCGTTCAGCATATTGTCGTACAGTTTGTCTCGATAAGTTATAACATCAATTTTCATCTGAATCACCATCCTTTTCGGAATCGGATACATTATAACATACTTGTGCAGAATTTCAAGTGCCCTGAATGACTTCGGCTGCATTAATCCGTTACATTATTCGAACAAGAAGTATTCCGGAAACAACACCCGCCGTGCAGCCCGCAAGCGCGGCAGGAAGGGCATGCCGGGTTTTGGAGATGCCGACGGAACCGCAATACAGAGCCAGCGTGTAGAATATGGTTTCCGTTGAACCGACGCAGACCGAAGCAGCACGGCCGACAAAACTGTCCGCACCGTACCGTGTAAGCGTGTCACCGAGAAGCGCAAGGGAAGCGCTTCCGGAAAAAGGACGAAGCAAAATCAGCGGCGTGAGCTCGGAGGGAATGCCGATTTTTTCGAAAACGGGCGAAAGCCAATTGCCGAGAGCGTCAAGCGCACCGCATCCGCGAAGAAGCGTTATTGCGCCGAGCATTGCGGCAAGGGCGGGCAAAACGCGAAGAAGCGTCGGCACGGCATCGGCAGCACCGCGGATAAAGGCCTCATATGGGTTCACACGGCGAATCAGGGCATATGCAAGCAGCGCGGCAACGAGTATCGGAATCACATATTTCATTTCACACCCGCTCCCGATTCGAAAAATTTGCAGGCAAGAATTGCAGCGGCAGCAGAAAAAACCGAGGAAATAAACGTTGGAAGAACAATGTCATAGGCATTTGCGGATCCGCATGCAATACGAACAGCAATGACACCGGTCGGCATAAGCTCAATTGCAGAGGCATTGAGTGCAAGAAACATGCAGATCGCATTGCTTGCACTCTGCTTATCGGGATTTACGGCGTTAAGGCGCTTCATTGCATCAAGTCCGAAAGGTGTTGCGGCGTTGCCGAGTCCGAAAAAATTCGCCGCAAGGTTCAGCGTCACGGAGGCGGAGGCGTCACCTGCATCGGGCATTAAAAGGCGGAGCGGCTTGTGCATTCGCGCCGCAAGCTTTTCGATAAGTCCTGCTTCGGAAGCAACATTGATAAGCCCCATCCACAACAGATACGCGCCCGCAAGCGATATTGAAAGCTCAACCGCGGAATCCGCGCCCGCAAGCAGACAGTCCAATGCTGTGCTGCCGCTGCCGCCGAAACAGCAAAGAACTATGCCGATAATACAGCTTACTGCAAAAAAGAATCCCATCATGGTAAACTATATGCACGAAAAAAGCCGCATAGCTCAATTCGTTCGAACATGCGGCAAAAAAAGCCGGCTCAGCATTCAAATCATCAATTCAATTGCAGCTTATGCAGCTTGATCAATAGAAACAGTTCAGTTCGTTTCTGTTCAATTCATAATCCACGGAGGATTGCAAATCACCGAGCTGATTTACCCATGAATTGACGTTAACGCGAAGCCTGCGGAAACCGAGGCGCTCATAAACATGCTGAGCACGTTTGTTGCGCAGGTTCGTGTCCAAAACGATTTTTGCATAGCCAAGGCGAAAGAGCTCGCTTATCAGCATTGTCAGAAAGATTTTTCCCAGACCCTGTTCCTGTTTTGTAAAGTCGCAAATTTTGATTCCGATTTCGGCAGCGGCGGCAGAGGAGCCGGGCTGTTGTTCGGATTCGTCGGCCTCGGCGGGGACGGTACGATAACTTGCTTCGCCTATCGGCTTTCCGTATTGTTCCAAAATCAGCCTGTGGCACCCGGTGCTGTTTGAAATGTCGGAAGCTATTTTTTCGGCGGTTGTTTTGAGCCCGTTCGGGAAACCTGCGTGCGCCATAATGCGCCCGCTGTTCCACCAGGCAGCGAGCTGAACACTGTCCGCAGAGGTCGCATCGCGGATAGTCAACGATTTATAACGAATATTCATATCAAAAACTCTTATCAAACTTGAGCGGCAGCCGCAGCCGAATGCAGCGCTTAACGCACCGAAAATGCCGCAGCGGCCGAACTGCTTCGGTTTATGCGAAATAACCTTATTGCAATCGGCGGATTATTCCCATTCAACGGCGTCAATGGACACAAGGTATTGCTCCATGAAATCCATATAATCGTCCACAAGGCGCATCAGATAAGTCTGATACCTGCTGAATTTCGACGAAACGGATTTGAGCATATGTTCGTAAACATATTCCTCATCATAGGGCGAATCGTCTTCAGCAATCTTTCTGAGATATTCGTCGTCAATGGCAACAAGCGCAGAGATGATTTCCTCCAGCTGTTCATCGGGAATAAAATCGAAATCTCCCGCGTTGCGGAATTTGCCCGCGATAAAATCTTTTGCGGCAATAATATCGAGTTCCATGTTGTTTTTGTCCTTTCGGTTAGTAAATTCAGTGATCGCCCGGAATGCGGATCGGCGGTCGCATAAATTTCATTTTTTTGTTTCGCCGCATGTTTTTGCTTCACAAGCTTTGATGCAGCAGGAAGGCCTCTTTTTCGGAGACAGAATAAAGAAGGAGAAAGTGTATTTCATTGCAGTCACCACCTATGTTATTAAGATATAATAATTTTTAATTCCGTATATCGATTATCGATCGCGGGCAGCACGCACAACATCCAGCTCAACATCCGGAAGGCGGAGCGCAAGCTTGTCCGCAAAACTGTCTGCGCCGTCCTGCGGAGATGCCCCGAGAACGATAACAGAAACGTTGTGTTCAACGGCAAAATCGACCAATGCATCCATAACGCTGTCGGCACGAAGAATCGTAAGTTCCGCGTTCACGAGCAAGGCGCAGGTGAACAGGTATTCGATTGCATCAGCCTCAAAGGTCGTGTTCATGAAATTGTGTCCCGTCTGTACGCAGTGGACGATGAAAAGCTTTTGATCATCCTTTTTGCGTTTTGCACCGTGGTTAATGAGTCGTTCGCATGAACGTTGGCCGGTCACACAAACCATCACGCCGCCGGAGGAGGGAGCCTCAGTTTGAATATCAGACATAAATAATCCCTGTACAAAACATTAAATTAACGAATCCGCAAACACTTAATCGAATCATCAAGCGTCGGGACTCGGCTGCCGCCGCGCGGCATCTTTTTCGGAATCGGAAAGCACACTTTGAATCTTGTCCGGCATTTCGCGGGGCGGAAGGGCAAGAGCCTCTGCAACCGCCTCGATTGAGGTGACGGAACAAAAAAGATTCATGAAATGCTTATCGGTAAAACCTTCCGCAACGCAACGCTCGAATTGAGCAATCAACGGATCGTAAAACCCGTTGATGTTGACAATAATTACGGGCAGGTTGTGATAGCCGAGTTGTTTCAGCGTCAAAACGATGCCAAACCCCCAAAAAGTTCTTCAAGCGTTCCAAACCCGCCGCTGAGAGCAACAAAAGCATCGCTTCGGCTTTCCATAAGCTGTTTGCGTTCGTGCATTGTTGCGGTTTGAATGCGTTCAGTGCAGTGTTCAAAATAAATCCCGGGAATATTGAGCTTTTCGGGAATTACGCCGATGATCTTTCCGCCTGCGGAATATGCGCCGCGGGCAGCCGCACCCATCAGCCCGGTTCGCCCTGCGCCGAAAACCATGCCGTGCCCGTCAGATGCAAGACGATGCCCGAGCTTTTCGGCAAATTCGATATAACACTCGGGAATATTGCTGCTTGACGCGCCGAATATGCAAACATTCATTATGATGACACCGGTACTCCGCAGGGTGATGCCCGTATGCGAAAGTCCTTTCGTTTAAGTAATAGATCAATGCGGAAAGCTTTGCCGCACAAGCGGTGCGGTGAAATTCTCTCCGTATACATTATAACATCAAATTCGCGAAAAGGGAAACAAAAAAATTGAAAATTTGCGGGCGAAACGTTGATATTTTTTTCACAAAAACGGGATAAAGTGTAATTTTGTGAAAAAAATGAAACCGTGCAGGCGGTGAATTGCCGTATAGGCTGAATAGTTTGGGCAGAGTGCGGTCACGATTGAAAAAGACAAGAAAAGATATATTTTGCAGAAAAGGCAAAAATGTGACTTCGGCGGTTGTAATCAGCCCATTTGTTTGCTACAATGGTCAAAACAGAGTAGGTGGCAGTGAGTTGGCAAGTGCCGGGGATACAGGGAGTTGATTCCCGGACGAAAACTCATGTGCGTTCGGCAAATACAAGGCAAAGAATGCTGTGCCGTGCGCAGAATGTTTGTTGCTGTGCTGTCGCCGCATCCCGCTGTTACATAGGCTTTCGGCTTTCGAAAACGGATTCAAAAATTTTGTTTTCACGGCTGCTCCGGGGCGAGCGGCAGGCTGCCGCGCCGGTAACAACGAATGCTCGGTTCAAAACACGGAGGATTCGATTTTTTTATGCAAAAATTAAAACCGGTTGAACAGCAGTTCAACAAAAACAACAGACCTTACAACACAAAAGCAATCTTCAGTCACCCGTTCTGCCCGGAATTCTGGCGCTGCGCGGCAGGCGAATTCAAAAATTGGCGAATGCTTGTTTTTGCTGCCGTCATCATTGCAATGCGCATTGCGGTAAAGGCCGTGAAAATTGTTATCATACCCGGGGCACTGAATTTCGGCTTTGATTTCATCGTCAACTCGGCGGGTTCAATGATCTACGGCCCGCTTGTGGGCCTTTTGGTAGGCGCGGTAAGCGACACGATCGGAGCGGTTCTTTTCCCGACGGGAGCTTATTTTTTTCCGTTTATCTTTGTCGAAATGCTCAGCAGCTTCATTTTCGGCCTTTTCCTTTATCGCGCAAAGCTGTCAAGCTGGCGCGTAATAGCCTCGCGATTTGCGGTCGTTGTTGTTTGCAACTTCATCGTAAATCCGCTTGTTATGACGCTGTATAATGCGGTCACGGGTGCGGACCCGTACAAATTCATCACGATTGCACGCGTCATTAAGAACGCCGCAATGTTCCCGCTGGAATCCGTTGTGCTTGTGATTTGGCTTGGTGCAATTTCAATGGCACTTTACAAGATGCATCTGCTTCCCGAAAAGCCGCCGATGATTAAGGTCAGCGCCGCCAACATTGCTGCGCTTGTTTGCGCCGCGGTTATTTCGGCACTGGCAATTTTCGGTTATGTTAAATGGAAAAAATCAAACACAAAGCCGAAGCCGGAATCAACTCCCGCCCCGATAACGGAAACAGCCGCACCGACGGGAGATGTGCCGAATACGCCGTAAAAAGTGAATATCCGCACCGCAAATAATGCTGTGATCACCTCCGTCCGCTTTCCAACAGCGCGCCCCGTCGGAGGTGATTTTGGTTGTTGATTTTTTATTAAAAATAAAGTATACTGTGTATGAAATCTGCGCTTAAACGTCCGAATCCCGTTCACGGGTCAATTTTGTCGGCGGCGCACAATTTAACGGTTGGAAAGGTTGATTTCTCCAAATGAAAAAAAACGTCAGAGTGATCTCACTCGCCCTTGCTGCTCTGCTTCTTGTTTCGGCATGTTTTTGCATTACAGGCTGCAAAAAGCGTGAAGTTAAAATGACAGAAAAGAACAACGGACTCTACGACTATGAAGAGGTTCGCCAGATTAACGAAACGCTGCGGATGCCCTACCCGCTCGGCACCAGGGAAGCGGCATTCGGTTCGGAGTTCGAATCCTACGGCGGCATTCCCGACCATGCGGAGATTTTCCGTTCAAAGGATAATCTTGATATTACGTACACTCTGAGCACTCTTGAACTGAAGTACGGAACACCGGATAAAAACACGGAGCTTATCGCAACCGGGTTCACGATTCGCGCCGCAAACAAGACCATCATTCGCAATGCGGACGGTTCAACGACACCGCTCTACACCACCGACCGTGCGGTTCTCGGAATAAGCGTCGGCAACAGCATCGACAAAGCCAAAGAAAAGCTGCTGGAGGCCGGCTATGAACAGATTTATGAGGAAACTCCCGTTGACGACGGTTTGCCGCACAGCCGAGAGTTTTCATTCCGCAAGGGCATAGTCATTGTTTCGTTTGCCGTCGAAACAGAGAACGATATTTCAAGCATACGCGTTTGGATTCCTTACCGCGATAAAGACATTGACGCGTTGAACAAAAAGAGTCATCTTCCTGCGGATCTCGGGTTGTTCTACTCTGTTATGATTAATCCGAATTTTAAATATTCCGGCAAGAACACAACGTCAAGACGCTATGAAAGCGAGGATGGCTGCGTTGCGATCATGCGCGGCTTCCCTGATGTTAAGGATGCGGCAATGACGGCGGAGGTCAGCTTTACTTCAACCGAATACGATGCTCTCGGCGTTAAAGTCGGAATGACATTCGAAGAGGCGGAAAACATCCTCACCGAAGCGGGCTGCACAAAAGATTCGGACGGATTGTACGTGTTCGGCAATGTTGCCGCAATTCGGCTCACCGTTGAAAACGGCACCGTTGCAAGGATTGCAGCAACACTGCGCCCTTCAACCAATCTTACGGATACTGCTGTTTCGGGCGATGAAGCAACTCCTTCGCCTGTGCTCGATGAAAACGCAAGGAAGGCAAACGACTGAGTTTTCAAAGCGGCGGCTTATTAGATTGAATCAGTAAACAGTGAACGATCTTTCGGTGCGGGTGTGCCGAGGGATCGTTTTTTTGCGGAAAAGGCGAGGATATTAATGTTCAATTGCCCTTAACAGGGAATTCTGCGCCTTTTTTGTCAGTTCAATTTAAACGAAAAAAACACTTGCATATGTCATGAAAATGTGCTAAAATATCATATATGTAACAGCGGGTGACGAGAGAGATACTGCGGGTCTGCCAAACGCGGTTCTTCCGTGACAGGGCAGGCGGCATTGCAGCCCTCCGGCCGTTTATAAAGAAAAGGAGGCGATCGAATGAATAAAATCATCACTATAGGCAGGGAATTCGGCAGCGGCGGACGTGAGCTTGGGAGAAGGCTTGCCGAAGAGCTTGGAATTGCATACTATGATCGCGAAATTATTGCCGAAATCGCAAAGCGCACGGAGCTTTCGGAGCAGTATGTGCAGCAAATTGTTGAACATCGTCCGTTGAATTTGATGCCGATAACAATCGGGCACAGCATTTGTCCCGTTCCGCATCCGCTTATGGAGCAGAACCAGGAGATTTATCGTCAGCAGGCACAGATTTTGACGGAAATGAGCCAAAAATCCGACTGTGTGCTTGTCGGCCGCTGCGCGGACTATATTTTAAAAGATAAAAACCCGCTCAAAATCTTTGTTTATGCGGATATGGCAAGCAAAATTGCGCGCTGCCGACTGAAAGCACCCGAAAACGAACATTTAAGCGACCATGAAATGCGCAAACAAATCAAACGAATCGACCGCAACCGCGCAAAATATTATGAGTTCTACACGGGAAGAAAATGGGGCGACAAGCTCAATTACGACCTGTGCATAAACACAACCAACACCGAAATCAAAAAAATAGTTCCGCGAATTGCAAAACTTTTTTGATTTAAAACTCGAAAACGGGAGGCCTCGGTCACTTGACAAAATTGATTCTGCGCAGTTTGAGTTTTGAAAAGACCGAAGCCGTTAAATATCGCCGAGCCGGGGGAACGGACTCAGAACTTCTTTCCCCTCGGCTCTTTTTTGCTTTCGGAGCATGACGCACGCTGCGAATAATACGAAGCGGGCAGCTTCGGCGCGGTTGACACATATGCGGACAGATGATAGAATTCTGTAAGGAATATTAAAAACATTTCGGCTTTTGCAAAAGGAATTCGGGTTCTTTTTTTAAGCCGATTTAAAACAGCACGGAGGATGAGTCCATGTTTGAAGCTCCCGTACCTATGCCGCGCCTCGCGCCGCAGCCGCCGATATACTTTTGCCCGAAAGCGGCGGGCGAATTTGTGCTTGACGGAAATATTAATAAACCGTTCTGGAATAATGTGCCGTTTACCGAGGATTTTGTTGATATCAGCGGCGGTGACTTTCCGACGCCGCGTTTCCGCACCCGAGCAAAAATCTGCTGGGATGAGCGGAACCTCTATATTGCTGCCCTGCTGGAAGGCGATGAAATCTGGGCGACGATAAAACAGCGCGACAGTGTCATGTATTACGATAATGATTTCGAAGTTTTTATTGACCCGAGCGGATCGACGCATAATTACATGGAACTTGAAATGAATGCGTTCAACACGCAATGGGATTTGCTCCTTACAATGCCGTACAGAAACGGAGGAAGATCCGTCACTGCGTGGAACATGCCCGGGGTTGAAACCGCCTGCATGATTTTGGGAGAGGTAAACAATCCCGCGGCAGACAACAAATTTTGGTCGGTTGAAATTAAAATTCCGTTCGCCGGATTGACGGAGACCTACTCGAAAGAAAAAAACCCTCCCGAACTTGAACGCTGCTATCCTGTGCGCAATGCACCGACGACGGGTGAAGTTTGGCGGATGAATTTCTCGCGCGTGCAATGGACGGTTGACGTTGCCGACGGAAAATATGCAAAACGCACAGGCACGGACGGAAAACCCCTGCCCGAAGATAACTGGGTTTGGGCAGCAACGGGACTTATCGATATACATTACCCGGAAACATGGGCATATGTCTTTTTTACCGAAAACGGTGAAAGCTGCCCGATGCCGGAGGAAGAGAAGATAAAGCTCGAAATGTACAAAATTTATTATGCGCAGCATGAATACTGTCGCCGTTTCGGATGCTTTGCAAAAACGGCGGAGGAAGCGGCGGCCTGCCTTCCGACGGGGTTCGCATACGATGCGGATGCTGCGAAAAAAACAATCGTTGAAACAACATCACGGTATTTTGAACTGAGCCGCAAACTGACGTGCGGAAAAACAATGGTTGTCCAATGCGACGGATTTAATTACATTGAGTAAAGGAGAAAAGTATGAAACGGGTTTTCACTGCATCGATGCACCATGAATCAAATTCGTTCAATCCGATAATTGCGGGCGAAAGCGAATTTTCGGTCATTCGCGGGGCGGAAATTTTCAACAGATTCAAGGAAAACGATGCCGCAACGGGAATAATCAAGACCCTGCTTGCGGCAGGATACGAGGTTGTGCCTTCCGTTTTCACAAGCGCGGTGCCGAACGGTGAGGTTGATATTGATTTTTATAACAAAATTAAGAAAGAGATTATCGAAACCGCTGTTGCGGAAAACAAAAGGCAGCCGCTTGATGCGGCGGCACTTGCATTGCACGGCTCAATGTATATTCACGGTTTGGGCGATGCGGAGGGCTTTCTTCTGGAGGAGCTTCGCGCCGCGCTGCCCGAAATTCCGATTTTCTGTTCGCTCGACACACATACAACAATGACGCAGCGTATGCATGATAATGCCGACGGATTTGCGGCATTTAAATGCGCACCGCATACGGACAGATACGAAACGGGTGTTAAAGCGGCTGAGATGACGATTGCAGCCCTTGAACGCGGAGTGAAAGCGAAATCCGCTTGGGTGCGCGTTCCCTTCCTTGTTGCGGGCGAAAAATCCTCTTCAACGGTGGAACCCATGCGCTCGCTTGCCGAAAAAACGAGGGCGGCGGAGCGTGAGCCGGGCATTCTTGCAGCATCGTATTTAATGGGTTTTCCGTGGTGCGACAATGAAAACAGCTCTGCCGCAGTGTACGTCACGGCAGAAAATCAGGCTCTTGCGGATGAATGCGCAATTCGCCTTGCCGAGGAGCTGTGGGCGCGCCGCGATGATTTTTGCTTTCAAACGGAAACATATTCCGAAGCGGAAGCTCTGGATGCGGCATTCGAAGGGGTTCGAACCGGCGGTCCGTTTCCGATTTATCTTTCGGATTCGGGGGATAACCCCACCGCAGGTTCAACATCGGACTGCACGGGCTTCCTGCGCCGCATAATGGAAGATCCACGTACCGACGAGCTTGAAACGCCTGTGGTATTCGGCGGAATCTACGACCCGGAAGCAACCCTTCTTTGCAGGGACAAGGTCGGGCAGGAGCTGACGCTGACTTTCGGAGCAAAGTTCGACAGAAGCTCTTCGGTTCCGATTACGGCAAAGGGAACGGTTCTCGCCTATATCAAAGGCTGGAATAAATTTCACGGAGTCGGCGATATTGCTCTTTTCCGCTCATGCGGGGTTGATATTGTGCTGAGCGAAAACCATATCGGTTACGGCTTGCCTGCCGTGTTCGGCGATTTGGGAAGGAATCCTGCCGATATGCAGATTGTGGTATGCAAACTGGGTTATCTCACCGCGCAGCAGGCAGCATATGCAAAACGCAGCATTATGGCACTTTCAAAGGGCAGCACGAACGAGGATTTGACAAGCCTTGACTACAGGCATATTCCGCGTCCGATTTTTCCGCTGGATAAGGATTTTTCGTTCGAGCCCTCCGAAAACCTTATTCGCAAAACAAAATAACATGCTCAAAATAACATGTACCCGGACGCGAACACAGTGTTTGCGAACACAGTGTTTGCGAACACAGTGTTTGCGAAACACAGTGTTTGCGAAATCGGATTTTTTGAACGGAGATGGAAATGAATCGGGAAATTTACGAAAGAACAAGGAAATTCTGCGCGATGCGCTTCGGAATGTTCATCCACTGGGGCCTTTATGCAATTCCCGCAAGGGGCGAATGGGTGATGTCCAATGAAAAAATGAGCGTTCAGCAATACAAAAAATACTTTGATGAGTTTAACCCGACTGATTTTGATGCAAAACGCTGGGCATCGGTTTGCAGGCAGGCGGGAATGAAATACGCTGTTTTAACGGCGAAGCATCACGACGGTTTCTGCCTTTTTGACAGCAAATTGACGGAATATAAATCCACAAACACGCGTTTCGGGCGGGATATTGTGCGTGAGTTTCTGGAAGCATTCCGTGCGGAGGGCATTGCCGTCGGGCTGTATTTTTCGCTGCTTGATTGGAGCCATCCGGATTTCCCGAAATATGCGGACAGGCACCACCCGATGCGCGGCCGCGAAGAATACAGCGGCGAACAAATTGATTTTGACAACTATCTCAACTTCATGCACGGGCAGGTAAAGGAACTCGTCACCGGCTACGGCAAACTTGACCTGCTTTGGTTCGATTTTTCCTATGATGATATGGCGGGCGAAAAATGGCGGGCTTCCGACCTCATTTCAATGGTGCGTAAATATCAGCCGAATGTCTGCATTGACAACAGGCTTGAAGGTTCCGGCGAAAAATACGGAAGCATTGCAACGGCCTCGCCTCTGCCGTACAGCGGAGATTTTGTAAGCCCGGAGCAGATAATTCCGCCGCACGGCATATTCGATGAGCAGGGGGAGCGCGTTCCGTGGGAACTTTGCGCAACGCTGAACGATCACTGGGGTTATTGCGAAAGCGACAAAAACTATAAATCAGCAGCACTCGTAATAAAAAAGCTCGTTGAATGCGTTTCAAAGGGCGGAAACAGTTGTAACCGTTGTATCTTCGCTGGGCGGAAACATGATTTTGAACGTCGGCCCGGATGCGCGGGGGAATTTCCCCGAAACGGCGGTTGAAGAGCTTCGGAAAGTCGGCGCGTGGCTTTCGAAAAACGGATGCAGCATCTACAACTGCGGACACAGCGAAATTGAAAAACCCGAATGGGGAAGATATACGGAGCCGCTTGAAATGCGGGAGGATAAACAATTTCGGACGGTTTTTGCGCATGTTTTCGAACCGGCCCTCGGTGCGCTGCCGCTTTTCGGGATACGGGCTGATGCGCTTGAGTCGGTGCGGCTTGCGGCAACGGGCAGCGAGCTTCGCCGCGGGGAGGCATGGAATTCGGTGCTGTATCGGGAAACACCGCTTGTAAGTTTCGGCGCAAACCCGGTTTATACTTACGCATTGCCGGATGAAGTTGACACTGTGCTCGTGCTGAAAATCCGAAAAGATACCGGAAATTGAAAACAATAACAAAAAAAGGAGAGCGAACGGACAGCCCGCTCCCCGGGAGTGAGCAGGTTGTCTGAACCTGCTCACTCTTTATCTGAGTTATCACACAGCTTAATTCATTTTGGTTTGCGCTCAATTGTTCGGCGCATGGCTCAAAGCGGTTTAAAAACCGCAGCTTGCCGTCAGCAGCGCAGAATGCCCTTCAGTTCGTCAAGCAATTGGTTAATATAATTTTTGTTGATACTGTAATAATTCCGATTGCGGTCAATTCGTGTGTTCACAAACTTTGCCTGCACAAGCTTGCCCATATGATGATAAATGTTCGGGGTTGTCATTCCGAATTCTTCGGCGAGCTGCTGCCCGTAGGCAGGTTCGGATGCGATTCGCTGAAGCAGAAGAAAGCGCGTTTTGTCGCACAGTACTGCAAGCGACGGAAGCACGCCTTCGTCAAGAATCGGCTTGTTTTCCGAAAAATAATCGCGGGAAAGCACGCCCAAAAAAAGCTGAGCGTTGTTCACGGTATCGTTTTCGCCTGCACCTGCAAAAATATCATAGCCGACGGGAACAAAAAGCATCGGACGCAGGGCTTCGGCCTCTGCACTCGGGTGCGGGCGGCGGCAGCCCAGTTTGGTGGTTATGTCGTCAATAAGCGCGGGTGAATTTTCGTAATCGGCACAGAAATTGCGTATAAGCCCGGCATACAGACTTTCCTCGGCGCGAATCAGGCCGACGGCGGTGTTCAGAATCGGACGGAGCGTTTCAAGGTGCCGCCTGCGGAGCATCAAAGTTTGGCAAACATACCATTTCACTTCGTCGGAGCGGGCGGAGGTATTTATCATTTCAAAATAGTCTTCGAGCGAAGCTTCACTTTCGGTCATTGTCACCTCGCTTCTGCCGCCCATGCCGAAGACGGCAGCATAGGCAAACTCCCTGTCGCTCATGGCAAGCATATCGTCAATCAATTCGTCAAGGGGTTTGCTTTTGCAAATAAACAGCTTAAACAGCAGCATTGCGCGGTTGTCTCCGCTGACGCCGGAAGTCAGATCCTCAAAATCCCTGAAATAAAAATTTATAATGTCATCCGCAACGATAAGGCTCTCGTTAAGGCGGTTTTCAAGCTCTATAATAGGTGCCAGAGCGGCGGCATGGGCAATTTTTGCCGAATCCCCGGATTTGTTCAGTGCGGTTCGGACCCCTGCAAGCGTGCTGCCGTTTGCCCGCCTTTCAAAATAGTACAGTGCCTCCATCAGATAATTCGGCTGAATCGCAATTTCCATTCCGCATATTGTCCCTTTTGAGTATTTGCTTGCGCACATCCGTTTTTCTGTTTGCAGCTGCATCAGAAAAACGCAGGCGTTTCGCCGTGCGGAAGCATTTCACACCGCTAATTATGCACCTGTTTTCCGAATTTGTCAACCTTTTGCAAAATAAATATTGACATTGGTGTAAATCATGGTTTATTATATTAGCAGCAAGGGCGGCAGCGCAGCTCAAGGACGGCTGAAATGCCCGCTCAATGCGGAAAAATTCCAAAATATACAGGAGGAAGAAAATGAAAAAGCTATTTGCCGCACTGCTTGCAGTGCTGATGGTTTTCGGTTGCGTTCCCTGCATTACCGCTGCCGAAACCGCAAATACCCTCGACGAATTCGACACTGCGCTCAACGCTGCGGGCGGTTCGCTGGACTTTACAAACGATGAAACCAACCCGTGGCTGTTCTGCGCGGATGCAGACGGCTCCGAGAACGGTGCTGTTCGCAGCAATATTGCGAGCATGAACGACACCGAGACCATGTTTACCTTCACCGCTTCCGTACAGGCGGGTGAAAGGCTCCGCTTCGACCTTAAGCTCAGCACCGAGGATGAATACGATACCTTCCGCCTTTACGACAACGGTTATCCGGTCATGTATCGCTGCGGCAGCACGGACTGGTACACCGAGGTATACACGATTACGGAGAGCGGCGAACACACCTTCAGCTTTGCCTATTCAAAGGATGCAAGCGGTGAGGATGGTGAGGATACCGTTTTTGTTGATAACGTTGCTGTTCTGGCAACCGATCCGAACGCTTTGTCACTCAATGCGGTTCTGAATGCGGAGGGCTGCAATCATGAGTATGTCACCGAACGCAGCGAATGGATTCCCGCCGTTTACAACGAGAGGGAATGCGCAAAGAGCAACATTGAATATCAGAACGACGGCGTTGCAACCCTTTATACCGAGTGTTACCTTGAAGCGGGCGCAGGCATAACTTTTGAATATGCAGCGAGCAGCGAAGAGGATTTTGACAACCTTTATTTCAGCGCAATCAACCTTGATAACGGCACCGAATACGAGCATGAGCTCACCATGACCGGCGATGTTGACTGGACGAACGCTGCATGGGGCGTTCCCGAAACCGGCAACTACAGGCTGATTTTCACCTATGAGAAGGACGGCGGCGGATACAGCGGAGCGGACTCCGTTTACGTTACCAATGTTTTCGTTCCCAATGCTGCTGTCGGTGAGGTAAAGTGGAGCACAAGCTTTGAAGACGAAAACCCCCTGCTCTGCGGTTGGACGACCATCGATGCCGATGGCGACGGTTTGGCTTTTGCATGGACACGTGACCTCGAGCATTTCCTTTACGGCAGATCCGTTTCCTATGACGGCAAGGCAAATATGGCGAGCGCATCCTATGACGAAGGTTTTGCAATGCCCCGCAACCCCGATGAATACCTTGTTTCCCCCGCAGCAACGATTGGTGCGGACAACACAAGCGTCACCCTTAAGGTTGCCGCACGCGGACAGGACAAGAACGAAGCATGTGCGGAACATTTCCAGATTCTTGTCAGCGAAAGTGCAACGGACTTCGCGAATGCGGATGTTGTGTATGAAGGCACGACCGTTCACGATTGGATGTTCTATGCTGCCGATCTCACCCCTTATATCGGCAGAACGGTTTATATCGCAATCCGCCATTTCGATTCGGAGGATATGTATTATCTGAACATCGACATGTTCCAAATCATTGCGGACGGCAGCATCGATGTTGCGCAGACCGAACCGCAGTTTGTTTACAACGAGACTCTTGCAAATGCGCTGAATGTTGAAGGCGGAACCCTCCGTTTCAGCACTGGCACCCGCTTCCCGTGGAAAGTCGGCGAGCAGAACGGCCGCGGCTTTGCATACAGCATGAACCACCTGCCCTATACGCGCAGCTACATCGAAACCCGCGTCACTATCACCGAACCCTGCCGCCTCAGCTACGATTGGATGAACGATGCGGAACAGGGCATGGACTTCCCGACCCTTTATATCAACGGTGAAGTTGCCGTTGAGATGAAATATGTTTACGGCGAATTCCGCACTCAAATCGTTGACATCACCGAACCCGGCGAATACACATTCGCATGGGGCTTCTGGAAGGATGAGGAAATCAACGAGGGTTCCGACGCTGCATACATCGACAATATCGCCATTCTTGAGGCGGTTCATCCCGCTTCCGTAGTCACTTCCGACTTTGTATCCGTCAATGCAGGCGCATCCGCAAGCATCAGCTGCACCGTTCTGCCGACGGACACAACGATAAAAGATGTTGCATGGTCTTCTTCCGATGAGAACATTGCCGTTGTGAATGCAAACGGCATCGTTCGCGGCATTGCGCCCGGCCATGCTGTTATCACCGCATCAACCGTTGACGGCGGGCTTGTCAGCCGCACTTTCGTGACCGTTTGCGCCGCTGCCGAACCGCAGACTTTTTACGGCTACCGCTACAGCGACACAACGGGAACAAAATATGACCTTGTTTCTTTCAGTGAAAACGAACCCGGAACAATAACAACGATTGCAAGCCTTCCCAACAGCTTCTTCACCGCAATGGAGTACTTTAACGGAAAGGTATATGCGGCACGCAACTGCACCATATACACGATGGAACTCGACAACCCCGTTCCCGAGGTTCTCCACGAAGAATACCAGGCGGATGTTGAGCTGCTTGATATGACCTATAACTATGCCGACAGCACAATGTATGTGCTTGCCGCTTCCGGTCTGCGCAGCGCAGCTGTGTTCACCCTTGATACCGAAACCGGTGCGGTGGCTCTGCGCACTGCAATCACGGGCATGAATCTTGCGGCAACGACCCTTGCAATCGATGCAAACGGCAATGCATATTGCACCGAGCTTTACACCGACAGGCTTTACAGCCTTAACCTCACAACAGGTGAAGCAACCGTTATCGGAAGCATCACCGACGGCGAGACCGGCGAAGCACTTGTCGGCGCAAGGAATCTCTCCCTGACCTTTGATCTCAACACAGGAAGGCTCTTCTGGGCACGTTATTATTACGACGGAACAACTCAGGTAACTGCCGATGGCCTGTATGAGATAAACCCTGTAAATGCAAAAGCAAATTATCTCGGCGACCTTGGCGGAAGTCAGATCACGGAGCTTGTCGGCATGTTTACCGTTCCCGCGAACGATATGCAGACTCTTACCGTAAGCTTCATTGACAGCATTACCGGCGAAGTTGTCAACACTCAGAATGTTGCCCGCGGCACCGTCCTTTCGGAAATGCCCGAAGCAGCGGCACATGAGGGCTGGCTCTTCCTCGGCTGGAATTACGATAACAGCCCCGTCGTCGGTAATATCAGCGTATTTGCCCGCTACGGCCTTATGGGCGATGCCGATGACGACGGTGCTTTGACGGTGTCCGACGCACTGATGATCCTGCGCCATGCGATGGGTCTTTCGGAACTGCCCGAGAACAGGATCGCACTTTGCGATTTCGACAACAGCGGCGATATCTCCGCAGCCGACGCATTGACGGCAATGAGAAACGCTCTGTAACCGTTATATAACCTGAAAAGGTTACATCAGCCATGCTCAGCTTCACAGCGTGAAAAAATCCCCCGCGCAGGCCTCCCTTGCACGCGGGGGATTTCTTAAATGTAGGAAATCAGTATCAGCATATAAAAAACGCCTCCCTTGCACGCGGGGGATTTCTTTTTTCTTCGTGATGAAAAATCGGGAATCGGAAGTGAAGAATAAACCATTGCCATGATAAAACCAAGTCGGAAACAAGCGGTCGGCACACCGCAGAGACACCAGAAAAATATATTATTAATATGTAACAAAAAAACTTGACATGCCCAAATATGTCTCATATAATGTGTACATGAGGGACGGCAGCTGTGGCATACGTTAAACCGTCAGGGTTATATTTCCCTCGAGGCAACAGCATGCAGACATAGCCGTACGGCGTTTCGTTTTGTACCAAGCTTCCACGTGCCTCAGAAATACATGAAAGGACACTGTGCGGTCTTTTCAAACAATTGACGTTCAAATGAAAACAGAGTTGAATGGAGGAAAAAGACTATGAAGAAACGCATCTTTGCACTTGTGCTCACCGTGTTGTTCATCGTGGCTGCCGTTCCGGTTGCAGGCGTTGGGGAAACGCCGGAGGGCTATGACGAGCATGATTATTGGAAAATCCGTAATTTTTTGGAGATTGCGGACGAGAACAATATCAAGAACGGTAACAAGATTTCCGAAAACTATTCCCCTTACGATCCCACCACATGGACCGGGACAGACAGCAACGGCTATTCGACGGAATGCGTATGGACTTCGGACGGACATTTGCGTTCGGTATACTTCCAAGCCTCCGATGTCGTTGGTGAGCTTGACGTGAGCGGATGTACAAAACTGTATACACTTGCCGCTTACGAGAACAGAATCACAGGTTTTGATGTGTCCGGCTGCAACGAACTGTATACTTTAACACTGAACAATAATCAGATTTCCACCGCAAACGTGAGAGACCTTCCGGCTCTTCATATAGCTGCTTTCGACTACAACCTTCTTACAGAGCTGGAATTGCCAAACTGCCCGAATATCGGACTTATAACCGCACCCGGGAATCGGATAACTTCATTCGATGCACAAATGTACAGAGGAACGCAATTGTACGGTCTGAATCTTTCATATCAGGATTTGAGCGGCGTGCTCGATTGTCATGGCATCGATACTTTGAACTTTCTTTCGGTGGAAGAATGCAGTCTTGATGCAATCAATTTGACGGGCTGCACCGGCCTTTTGGACATCGTTGTTATGGGTAATAATCTGACCGAACTGGATTTAAGCGAGGCGTCGGCCAGATCCATTGGATGCAATGATAACATGCTTACATCGCTGATTCTTCCTGATAACCTTAATGGAATTGATTCGATATTCTGCCAAAACAACTGTCTCAGCGAGCTTGACATAAGCGGCTGCGGAAACATCTGGACGCTTGCCACATCCAACAACAGGCTTGAACAGAGTCATTGGCGTTCCGAAAGGTATGGAGTGGATTACAATCTTATGTCTGAAGGCAGTGGCTATGTGGGCTTCTTCTCGGATGTAATACCTTATGCCAGCGGCGTATGCTACACGAATGCAGTTGCGACACCGAGTGAGGGAGCTCAGTTTGTCGGCTGGTACACCCCGGACGGAACTCTGGTTTCATCCGAACCGGAGTTTGAACTTGGAATATTCAATATGGGGAATTGGGCTTGGTTTTCCGAGTGTGAACAGCCGGAGTTGATAGCGCGCTTTGTCGGCGGCATAACCCTCGGCGACGTTAACGGAGATAATTCAATAGGCTTAGAGGATGCAATTATCGTGCTGAGATACACAATGGGGTTGGCGGCACTGACGGACGAACAAATTGAACGAGCCGATTTCAACTCAGACGGTACGGTGGATGCGCAGGATGCGATTCTGATACTCCGTCATGCTCTCGGGGTTTCTGCCTGAAGTGTTCATCACTTTTGAACTGACGGAAGTCAAGACAGGCAGAGTGAACTCCATCAGTCATATACAGTAAAAAAGAACTTGCGGGACGGAAAGCTCAAGGTCAGATGTGATTGCATTTGACCTTGACTTTGCCGTTGCGCCTGAGAAATGCATTGCCGGATTGGGCAGGCATTTACGAAAGAATAAATACTGAAAGGATAATTCGTGCTGAATACGATGCAGAGCAACACATACGGAATCAGAACGGAGCTTATACCGCTGATTGAAACTTTCGATTACCTCAGCGGCAGGGCGAATGGAGAAAGAATCTATATTAATGAACAAGAGGCTTGCGAGAGACACCCGTATTTGAGAAAAAAAATTAAGGAAATTTTGCGCAAAGGTATAGAATTTGAAAAAGAATTGGATGAAGCTGTTCATGTTGACGAATCGGAACTGCAATACTTTTTTAAGGATCTTTCGACTAATTGCAGCATTGCCAGAATGCTCATAATGCCGTATACCTTCATGGGCGAAGCTCAATCGGGCAAGTTCTTTTTTGAGGAGCTTTTGAATATGAACCCGCAGCAGCGTATCAAAAAAATGTGCTGTCATATGCAAAATTTTGACAGCTCACAGAATTTTGATTACGAGAGCCTTGTGGAGTATGTAATGAAATTGCCGATAAGCGGCATGAACAAGCTGAGTATTGTGGAATGCTGCAGCAACTACGAGCAGAATTGCATGCGGCTTGAGCGTTTTATGAGTCCGATTGTCAAAATTGTCGATGAAAAGCTGGTGCGTTTTGAAGAGGATGTTAAAAAGTGGGAACGTGATATTCAAGAGATTGGCGATGTATGCACCTATGTATCTGAACATTCACGTTTGAAAATGCCGAAGTGCGATTTTACAATATTCCCTTCGATACACAACGGACTTATGCTTGCCATGTCTTATTGGGACAAAAGAATTTGCATCGGTGAAAAAGGTTGTGCAGGGGAGATGTGGCTTGGTTTGGGCTTCAGGGATTATATGGAAAGTGTTTCAAACGAAAGCAGTACGTCACGCGTAGTCGGAATATTCAGCGGACTTTCGGACGAGATTCGCTTTGAAATATTAAAAGCGATAGCGCAGCGAAAGACAATGTCCGGGGGCGAGATTGCCGATAAATTCGGATTGACGAGACAAAAAGTCTTTTATCATATGTCAAAACTTTTAACGCTTGGACTTGTGGAATGCAATGCAGAAAGCGGACGACCGTACTACTCGCTGAAAAAACAGTCGTTGGAAGAAGTCATAGCTGCAATAAGTATGCTTGTGAACGAGGACTGAAAAAGCAACATAAAGGATTGGTGTTTTTCTGCGGATTCCGTGTTTGCGTGTTCCGCAAGCTGCACCGGCTGTCGGCACTGAGCCGAAAAAATCCCCCGCGTATGCCTCCCTTGCACGCGGGGGATTTCTTTTTCTTCGTAATGAAAAATCGGGATGAAAAAATCGGAATTCGGAAATTCGGGAACCGATGGGTTGCCAAGGGAGAAATTCATACGGTTCCCGCCGCGCTTCCGTTATTGCTTTTGGCCGATAATGAAGCTGCCTTTTTCATCCGCATCAACGGTCAGGGTTGAACCTTCCTCGGGCGAATTTTCAATGATGAACCGCGCAAGCAGGGATTCAATATGCCCCTGAATGTATCTCTTGAGCGGACGGGCACCGAACAGCGGATCGGCACCGTTTTTGATGATGGCGGCTTTTGCACTTTCGGAAACGCTGAGATTCAGGCGGTTTGCCTGCAAACGCTTTGCAAGGTCTGCAATAAGCAGGTCAACAATGCCGTGCATATCCGCATCCGAAAGGGCGTTGAAGAACACGATTTCATCCAGCCTGTTGATAAATTCGGGGCGGAATTTTGTGCGCAGCAGCTTGTGCAGCAGCTCCTCGGTTTCGGTCGTTATCCTGCCGTCCTTTGCCATGCTGCTCAGGATCAAATCGCTGCCGATGTTGCTCGTCAAAATGATGATCGTATTCTTAAAGTCAACGGTGCGGCCCTGTCCGTCTGTAATTCTGCCGTCGTCAAGCACCTGGAGCAGAACGTTCAGAACGTCCGGATGCGCCTTTTCAACTTCATCAAACAGAAGCACTGCATAGGGTTTCCTGCGAACGGCTTCGGTGAGCTGACCGCCCTCGTCATAGCCGACATATCCCGGAGGCGCACCGATAAGACGGGAGACGGAGTATTGCTCCATGTATTCGCTCATATCGATACGAACCATACTGCGCTCATCGTCAAACAGTGCCTCGGCAAGCGCTTTGCACAGCTCCGTTTTGCCGACACCGGTGGGGCCGAGGAACAGGAACGAACCTATCGGACGATTGGGGTTCTGTATGCCTGCGCGGGATCTTAAAATTGCATCGCAAACGCGCTGAACGGCGTCATCCTGTCCGACAATGCGCTTATGCAGCTGGGAGTCAAGCCGCAGAAGTTTCTTGCGCTCGCTTTCCATGAGCTTTGAAACCGGGATGCCCGTCCACCGCGCAACGATTTTTGCAATCTCCTCGGAGGAAACATGGTCGCGGAGCAGACTGTTTTCGCGGTTTGCGGCAAGAGCCTCTTCCTTTTGCAGCTCTTTTTGCAGGCCAGGCAGCTCGCCGTATTTAAGCTGAGCGGCACGGTTAAGATCGTATTCGTTTTCTGCGCGGGCAATATCCGCGTTAACCTGTTCAATGCGTTCACGGAGCTGCTGAACCTTGGAAATTGCATTGCGCTCGTTGTCCCAGCGCGCTTTCATGTTGTTGAACTTGTCGCGCTTTTCGGCAAGCTCGCGGCGAATTTCGGCAAGGTGTTCCTGCGTGTGTTCGTCATTGTCGCCGGTGAGAGCGGTTTCTTCAATCTCCAAACGCATTATTTCCCGGGAAATTTCGTCCATTTCGGAAGGCATGGAGTTCATTTCCGTCTTGATGAGCGCACATGCCTCGTCAACAAGGTCAATAGCCTTGTCGGGAAGGAACCTGTCGGAAATATAACGGTCGGAAAGCGTTGCGGCGGCGATAAGTGCCGAGTCGTGAATCTTGACGCCGTGATAAACTTCATAACGTTCCTTCAAACCGCGAAGGATGGCAATGGTGTCCTCAACGGAGGGTTCGGCAACGGTCACGGGCTGGAAACGGCGTTCGAGTGCAGCATCCTTTTCGATGTATTTGCGGTATTCGTCAAGCGTTGTTGCGCCGATGCAGTGCAGTTCGCCGCGCGCAAGCATGGGCTTGAGCAGATTGCCGGCATCCATGCTGCCTTCGGTTTTTCCCGCGCCAACTATTGTGTGCAGCTCATCGATAAACAGTATTATCTTGCCTTCGCTGCGTTTGACCTCGCCAAGCACGGCCTTCAGCCTTTCTTCAAATTCGCCGCGGAACTTTGCGCCGGCTATCAGCGCGCCCATATCCAGCGAATATATTTTGCGCTCCTTCAGGTTAGCCGGTACGTCCCCGCGCACTATCCTCTGCGCAAGGCCTTCGGCTATTGCCGTTTTACCAACGCCCGGCTCACCAATCAGCACAGGATTGTTCTTGGTTTTGCGCGACAGTATGCGTATAACGTTCCTCACTTCGTCATCACGGCCGATAACGGGATCGAGCTTCTGCCTGCGCGCAAGTTCAACAAGGTCCTGCGCGTATTTATTCAGCGCATCGTATGTGCCTTCTGGATTATCGGTTGTTACCCTCGCGCCGCCGCGCACTTCCTCAAGCGCCTTAAGAAAGTCGTTCTTCTTTATGTTATAGAGGGAAAACAGCTCTCTCATGGCGGAGTTCGGCTGCTCCATCATGCCAAGGAACAAATGCTCCACGGAAACATACTCGTCCTTCATATGGATGGCTATTTCCTCGGCCTTGTTCAGCGCCTTGTCAAGATCCTGCGTAACGTATATCCTATCCGCCTCGCGGCTGGAACCGGTTACCTGCGGCAGCCTTGCTATCGCCGCGCCTACTGCGCCCGCGAAGCCCTCCGCATCGGAACCCATGCGCTCGATAAGGCTCTTTATGAGCGAATCCTCCTGACCAAGGAGCGCTGCGCACAAATGCTCCTGATCCACCTGCTGATTGTTATGCGATACCGCTATGCTTTGGGCGGACTGCACCGCCTCAAGCGATCTTTGCGTAAGTTTGTTTATGTTCATAGGGGTTACCTCCTGTCCACGAGAACTTTTGTTCCCGTCGATTACAATACTATTATAGTCTTAACCGAAAAATAAGCAATGGAGTCATTGTAATGCTAATTTGAAATAATTGTGAAGGGGAGAAAGAAAACATTATTGTTTGTCAAAAAAACATTTAGCCTATTTGCCTATTGAATTAATGGCGGTTTTGGGCGATAATTAGTAGTAATTATTTTGATTACTTTTGATAGGAGATATATCCCACTATGAACGTACTTCAGGAGCGCATCAAGAAAGAGGGCAAAGTCCTGCCCGGCAACATTATTAAGGTCGACGGATTTTTGAACCACCGCGTGGACGTTAAGCTTATGCGGGAGATGGCAAAGGAATTCGGTCGGCTTTTTGATTTGACCGGCATCACCGCCGTGCTTACGGTAGAGGCCAGCGGAATAGCGCTTGCCACCATCTGTGCCGAGGAATTCGGCGTGCCCATGATTTTCGCCAAAAAGGCCAAGAGCGACAATATCGAAGGCGGCCTGTACAAAAGCGAGATATTCTCCTATACATATAAAAAGAAAGTAACGCTGCTGATGAGCAAGCAGTGGCTCGGCCCCAACGATAAGGTACTCATTATAGACGATTTCCTTGCCAACGGCGAAGCGCTGCATGGCTTGGTGGATATAATAGAGCAGGCCGGCGCGCAGCTGATAGGCATGGGCGTTGCGGTTGAAAAGGGCTTCCAGCCCGGCGGCGCGCGCCTGAGGAGCGAGGGCGTGAACCTGCATTCCCTTGCAATAATCGAAAAGGCCGACGAAAACGGCATAGTATTCCGTAACGAGGAGTAATCGGATGGAGAAAATAATCGTTGTGGACTTTGGTGGTCAGTATAATCAGCTGATCGCCCGCCGCGTGCGCGATCTTGGCGTATACTGCGAAATAGTCCCATACACAATAGACATGGCAAAGCTCGCTGCCATGCAGCCCGCGGGCTTGATATTTACCGGCGGGGCCAAAACCGGGAATTTTTTATATCTTAAATCCTCCCCGCATATATCCGATGAAATATTCGGCCTTAACGTGCCAATTTTGGGCATATGCTACGGCTGCCAGATATTGGCGTATATGCTGGGCGGCACCGTGTCCCCCGCGGAGACGGCGGCTGCGCGCGAATACGGCAAAACGGAAACGGACTATCTTACGGGCTCGAAGCTGTTTGACGAAGGCCACGGCATAACATGGATGAGCCATGGCGATTATATTTCAAAAGTTCCGGAGGGATTTAAGATAACGGCCAAAACGCCGGTATGCCCCGTTGCGGCCATGGAGTGCGATGAAAAGCGGCTTTACGGCGTGCAGTTCCACCTTGAGGTGAACCATACCGTAGGCGGCATAGATATGCTCCGCCGCTTCCTGTTCGATGTTTGCGGCTGCAAGGGCGAATGGAAGATGGATAGCTTTATCGATACCACCGTTGCCGAGCTTAAGCGCACCATTGGCGACAAGGGCGTTGTGCTGGGCCTCAGCGGCGGTGTGGATTCGTCCGTTGCGGCGGCGCTGCTTTCAAAGGCCGTCGGCAAGCAGCTCACCTGCGTATTTGTGGATCAGGGCCTTATGCGCAAGGATGAAGGGGATATGGTTGAGCAGACGTTCACAAAGCTGTTCGACATGAACTTTGTCCGCATAAACTGCCAGCAGCATTTTTATGATTGCCTGAAGGGCGTAAGCGATCCCGAACAGAAGCGCAAGATAATCGGCACGGAGTTTTACCGCGTATTCTGGGACAAGATACGCGAAAGCTATGGCGATGGCTTCTTTGCACAGGGAACGATATACCCCGACCGCATAGAAAGCGGCAAGGGTGACCCCGCCGTTATAAAGACGCATCATAACCAGGTCAAGCAGCCTGACGATATAAAGTTCCTTGGCACGATAGAGCCGCTGAAGGATCTTTTCAAGGATGAAGTGCGCCGCGTGGGCGAAATGCTGGGCATTCCGCATGAGCTTGTGTGGCGGCAGCCGTTCCCCGGTCCCGGCCTCGGCGTGCGTATAATAGGCGAAGTCACGCCCGAGAAGGTGCGCATACTGCAGGACGCGGACGCGGTGCTGCGCGACGAAATGGACAAATGCGGCTATGCGGACAAGATGAGCCAGTTCTTCGCCGTATTGCCCGGCGTAAAGACAGTCGGCGTAATGGGAGACGGCCGCACATATGATGAGCTTATAGCCATCCGCGCCGTCACCACGGTCGATTTCATGACGGCTGACTGGGCGCACATCCCCTATGAAATACTCGGCCGCGTATCCAACCGCATAATAAACGAAGTTTCCCACGTCAACCGCGTAGTTTACGACATAACCTCCAAGCCCCCGGGAACGGTGGAGTGGGAATAATCCCCGAAAGGCTGAAAAGCCTTGAAAATGCCGGACTTTTGGGTTACGGAATTGCCCCGTGACAACAAAATGACAACATTTTAGATTATCCAAGAATAAAGAGCTATCTGATTTCTGTTAGAGAAGTCAGATAGCTCTTTTTTTGTTTTCTGTATTTTTTATGTTGCCTACCTTGCAAAAATACTTCCCGCGATGGGGCATATGAATGCCTTTCTCAAAGCTTGTGCGCTTTCATGGAGGTGAAATCTTTTCTACCCCCAAAACCGATACAGGGGTGAGCGGCCAAAGGAGAAGCGGGAAATCTCTCTATTCTTTGCTTTTAGGGGGAATTATGGTATAATCCGAAGGGAAAACTGCCCTCAAGGAAAGGAACGCGACCATGAAACAGAACCGGAAAGTCCCCAAGCCTCCCCGCGATCTGCGTGCGGTGATCCACAAAAAACCCACCGTTTTCGCGGTGTATCTCATCCTGCGTATTGTCGTCTTATTGACCCTTGTTTCCTCCATTATCCGCGGGGAGTACGAAAACGCCTTTGTGTGCCTGCTGGTGCTGTTTTTATTTATGCTGCCGCTTTTTATCCAGCAGAACTTTGGCATAGAGCTGCCCAGCACGCTGGAGATCATCATCCTGCTGTTTATCTTCGCTTCCGAGATCCTGGGGGAACTGGGGTGCTTCTTTATTACCTACCCCAACTGGGATTCTATTCTGCACACCACCACCGGCTTTTTATGCGCGGCCACCGGCTTTGCGCTTATTGATATTCTGAACCGCAACAGCAAGATCAAGTTTGAGCTTTCGCCGGTGTATGTTTCGCTGGTGGCTTTCTGCTTTTCCATGACCATCGGTGTGCTGTGGGAGTTCTTCGAGTTCGGCATGGACCGGCTGTTCCTAATGGATATGCAGAAGGATACCATTATCCACAGCATCACCTCCGTGATGCTGGACCCCACCAATATGAACATCCCGGTGACCATTGGGGATATCACCAGTGTGGCGGTAAACGGGCAGGAGCTGGGCTTTGGCGGGTACCTGGATATCGGGCTGTACGATACTATGGAGGACCTGTTTGTCAATTTCATCGGGGCGCTGGTCTTTAGCTTTATCGGATACTTTTACATCAAGCGCCGCGGGGAGGGGAAGATCGCCAAGGCTTTTATCCCCACCATTACCGAGCCCAAACCGGAGGAAGGACCTGCTGAAGTACCGGCTACGCCCACGACGGAAGAAGAGTGAGGGAGGGCTTAGCGTATTCCTCCTTGGCAAAAGAAAAGGCCCGTACCGATGGCAGAACCACAGGTACGGGCTGATATTTTTCTGCGGGGGAAGGGGAGAGGATCACTCTAGCAGGCCGCTTTCACGCAGCAGCAGCTCCACATCGGTGCCCTTTACCTTCTTCAGCAGGATCTTGACAGCTTCCCGCTCGCCGAAGGAGAGCGGCAATTCGCTGATGGGCTTCTTATCGACGGCATAGTAGCAGGCACGCAGCAGCTCACGCACATCGTACTTGCTGCCCCATACCTCCGGTACACCGCGGTCGATATCCAGCAGGGTGTAAACCGATTCCATACCGGTACGCATGGAGTACTCGGTGGTGAAGATGGTATCGCGGGGGGTCTCCGCAAACTGCCCGATGAAGGCGAAGTTCACGGCGCCATCCGGTACCACCTTGGGGCGGTCGCTTTCCTTGCGGGGCTGGAAGAAGGCATTGATATAGGGCATATAGCAGGTGGTGGTATTGCAGGCCGTCGCCGCCAGCTCCCCAATGCGGTCCTCCGGGATGCCGATGTGGTACAGCCACTCACGGCAGATCTCCTCACCGGTGCAGTCCCGCATGGCCTTCTTGACGAAATTACCCTCCCGGTCGGTGTGCAGACCGTACACCCACACCAGCACGGTGCTCTTGTCCTGACTCTTAAACTGCGGCTGGCGGTTGATGGTCCAGGATAGATACCAGTTTTCTGTGCTGTCCTTTACGGTGACGATACCGCCGGTGGTCACCTTGCCGGCACGGGGATCGCGCTTGCAGATGTTCATAATATGGCGGATGATCTCCTCATCGGCGGTGGCTACGGTGGCGCTCATCCAGTTGGTGGCCTCCACATCGCTGCAGAAGGCGTCGGGGTTGCCGTATTCGCCGTGCTGCGCCTGCCGTGCGATGGCCTTCCACATATCCCACGATTCGCCGCAGCCGTTATGGATGCCGGAGAGATCGGGGGCGTGGGTCTGGTCGCCGTAGCAGGAGGTATCGGTGCAGCAGCCGTTGGTGATGAACACAAGGTCATCCTCGATGAGATCAATGGTCTGCTCCTTGCCGTCCTTGACATAGACGATCTGACGGGCTACCTTCTTGTCGCCCTCTGTTTCAATAATGACATTGCGGACATCCATGCCGTATTCAATGCGGACGCCGTGGCTCTCCAGGTACTTGACCAGCGGCAGGATCATGCTCTCATACTGGTTATACTTGGTGAAGCGCAGGGCGCTGAAGTCGGGCAGGCCATCGATGTGATGGACATACCGGCAGAGGTAACGCTTCATCTCCAGTGCGCTGGACCACTTTTGGAAGGCGAACATGGTCTGCCAGTAGAGCCAGAAGTTGGTGCTCCAAAAGCTTTCCGGCAGGACTTCGGAGATCTTTTTATCCTCCAGGTCCTTTTCCGGGGTAATGAACAGCTTGGAAAGGGCCATGGCGCTTTCCTTATCCAGCGCGAACTTCTTATCAGTGTGGGCGTCCTCGCCGCGGTTTACGGTGGCACGGCACAGGGAGTAGTTGGGGTCGTGCTTATTGAGCCAATAGTATTCATCCAGTACGGATACACCGGGGGTTTCGATGGAGGGCACATCGCGGAAGGTATCCCACATCACCTCAAAGTGGTTATCCATTTCGCGGCCGCCGCGCATATAGTAGCCCTTGGTGACATCCTTGCGGCCATCGCAGCTGCCGCCGGCCAGGTCCAGCTTTTCCAGCAGGTGGATGCGCTCGCCTTTCATCTGGCCATCGCGCACCAGGTAAAATGCGGCGGTAAGACCGGCCAGGCCGGTGCCGATGATATAGGCGGATTTGTTATCGACGCCCTGGGGCTTTTCGGGGTGAGCAAAGCTTTCGTAGGTTCCTGCAGAATAATACATAAAGAAGCCTCCTGTAAGATTGGTTTCGGGAGCGGCGCTCCCTTGGATGGCTTTATTCTATCCCGCCGAGCCGCGAAATAAAATAGACAGAAAAACCCCCGTGACAAAAACCTCATCACGGGGAAAGAGCTGCGAAATTTTTTATCAAAGCGGAAGTTTTGTCAAAAGGCGCTGGGCTTATCGGTGCGAAAGCGCTCCAGCGCGGCGCTGATGCTGCCCTGGATGACTAGAGCCAGCTTATTCACCAGCAGCTCCGGCTCGGCCCGCATATCGTCCTTGATCCAATCCAGCATGAGCCCCACAAAGGAATAGGAGTGGACCTGCGCGATGAACTGCTTATCCTCCTCCCGCACCGTCATCCCGGCGGAGCGCTCCGCAATGACACCCATGATGAGCTGATCGGTGAGGGGGACCAGGTATTTTTCCACCTGCTCCCGGCTGACGCACCGATAGACATTCATCACAAAGACCTTATTTTCCCGCACCGCATGGAAGATCTGCACAAAGCCCTGCTGCCAGGTATCGTAGGTCTTTTTATTCTGCAGGGCGCGGGCGACATCCTCGGCGCAGGCCCACTCCACCAGGTCGTAGATATCCTTGAAGTGATAGTAGAAGGTCATACGGCTGATGCCGCAGTCCTCGGTGATATCGCTGATGGTGATTTTGGAAAGCGGCTTTTGCTGCAGCAGGCTTTTCAGCGACTGCACCAGCGCGCGTTTGGTGATCTGGGACATGGGGCATCTCCTTCCGGCTCTATTTTTCCCTATTATAGCATGCGGCGGCCCTACCGTTCCAGCGGCTTTTTGTAAACAAACCGAACCATGGAGGAAAAACGGGACAGGCGGGGGCTTTTGTGGTATAGTAATGGTATAATAATGCTTGCAAGGAGGATATGCCATGAGCTGCTTTATTACCCATTACGCCTCCCCGCTGGGACGCCTGCTGCTGGCTGCCGATGAGAAGGGCCTGACCGGTCTGTGGCTGGAAGGACAGAAGTACTTTGCGGCCGGACTGCCGCAGCAAAGGGAGGAGCAGCGCACGCCGGCT
>OGOV01000407.1_pt1 | contig 44736 bp, 40 predicted proteins | sample 1552711 | NCBI WGS metagenome assembly OGOV01 (sample SAMEA2580216, study PRJEB22360) | human gut metagenome | biome: human gut; feature: human-associated habitat; material: faeces | place: Denmark | collected 2008/2010 | reverse complement strand
CTGTGTCCATTATACCTGAAGACTTACCGATGTGCTGAACCTTTCACTTACCTATGTGTTGAGCTTCTCCACTTACCGATGTGCTGAACCCGCACCAGCCATGGAGCCCTCGCCCAGCATGATTATCTTTTTCGATTTGGATAACAGGGGCAGCTCCGGTCCGCAGGACGGCCAAGCCGATCATGTCGGTATCGTCCAGAAGGTCGAAAACGGCGTTGTCTACACCATCGAGGGCAACTCCGGCGACAGCTGCCGCGTCAATCAGTACCCGGTTGGCTATTATGAAATTCTCGGATATGGCGTAGTCGCCTACTAAGCAGAACACGGTGTCACCCTTCGTCGGGTGGCACCGTGTTTTTTTTCATTTTCGCAGGCCCTTCGCCAGTGCGATCAAATTATCCAGTTGCTCATTGCTCAACCCTTTTGCGATAGAGTAAAGCTCGTTTGCTTTTGAAGGGCTGGCGGCATCTGTATCAAAGAAGTCTTTGGGCGTTATCCCAAGATATTCGCAAATGTAAAATATCCCAGAAAGGGACGGCATAGATTTTCCGCTTTCAATGTTGTTGATATAACCGGGATTTTGCCCCATGGACAGGCTCATATCACGGGCAGAAACGCCCTTTTCCTCCCGGAGCTTTGCCAAACGCAAAGAGAAATCTTTCTCAGTCATTAACCACTCACCACCCTTTATTATATTGTAGCCTATAAATGCAGAAATAATATTTGCTCACAGGCTGCAATTATGTTGCGGTGATGGTTTGTGGATGTTATTATATTGACAGGTGGTGGTTATCAGATGATAGACATGAAATCCAGAACGGCTTGTTTCACCGGACATCGGGAATTGCCGACAGATGATCTACCCGAAATTTCCAAGCGCTTGGAGGATACCTTGGCCACGCTGATTGAGCAGGGCTATCGCTATTTTGGCGCAGGCGGTGCCTTGGGGCTTGATACTCTGGCAGCGCAGGCTGTCCTCCGCTTGAGGGAGCGTTATCCGCAGATCCGGCTGATCCTTGTGCTGCCGTGCCTTAACCAGACTCGAGGCTGGCCGCAAAAGAATATCGACACTTACGAAGAGATCAAGCGCTGCGCAGATAAGGTGACTTATACCTCGGAGCACTATTTTCGGGGCTGTATGCAGAAACGCAATCGGCATCTTGCGGATAACAGCAGTGCCTGTATTTGCTATCTGACGAAGCCCACTGGCGGCACGGCATATACCGTTAATTATGCCTCTGAACATGGGCTTACAATATTCAACATTGCTAAATAGCTATCGCAATATGGGCCCATAACTCCTTCTTACATGCACAACTACACTATCAATGAGAAAAGGTGCGACCATTTTTCCGCACCTTTTCTCTTCTTGGACTGTAATTCAATCAAACCCATTGAAAACTGCGCAGAAGTATGGTATAATACATGGTGTGTTTTTGCGCCAACGAGATAGTGGAGCTAATCCGTGCTGTATGGAGGTATCACATGAAGGTTCGCTATGATAAGCTGTGGAGGCTAATGAAGGACAACAAAATGAGGAAAAGCGATTTATCAAAAGCTGCGGAAATAAGCTCCTATGCGATGACAAGACTAAATAATGATCGCCCTGTCAGCATGGAAGTAATGATTAACCTCTGTAAAGTCTTTCACTGTGACATGGGAGATTTAATGGAAGTAATTGAAGAAGACTAATTGGAGGCATTATTATGGACATGGATCGGGTTAGAATAGCCGATGTGATTACAACTGAATATTCGGACTTTCTTTCCTTTTGTTCCGTGTCTGGGAAAATATTTATTTCAGAATTAACGAATGTTGATTTTGTCGCTTTTAGAACGAGCTCCGGGCAATCACGCGACTACATAAAATCGATTAGAGCAATGCTGGACAATCCAGTTGTTGCTGCGACTACTGAAGTTGACGCCGTCCAGAAAGGTTCGGAGAGCGAAAAAAATGAATTGCAGGGAGACCATTTTGATGCGGGTGAATACCTCGCTCTCGAAGACCAGTCAACGCCATCTAAAACAGAATCTCCTTCATGGATACAGCCGAATGAACAGCCCCCAAAAAATATAGAAGCGGCTCTTGATGAGACCAGGTGTTATGACAGGAAAAATGATGCCGAGAATAAAACGGCTGATAGAATGACAGAAGAAATTGTAGTTACATCAACTGGGACTGAAACTACTGCTTTGAACTCAACAGGGCTTTCTGATGACAGTGAATATACCCTCGCATGCCTGTTTGATGTAAATCCTTCGTGGTTTGAAGATGTAGGCATTATTGCACTCAATTTAGATGTTCGTCCGACAAACTGCTTAAACAATGCAAAGATTAAGACGATCGCTGAAGTGTTGGCCAGAACCACCGACGAGCTAAAAGCTATTAAAAACATGGGCGTGAAGTCGGTCAACGAGATAGTACAAAAAGTTAAGGATTATGTGTCTGATCCTGCAAATTTAGATGTGGCAACTATCTCAGCTGTTTCCAATCATGCCCCAAAACATGAACGGATAGAACTTGACCCTGCATTCAAAAGCGCTCTTGAAGCTATGCTAATGGGTGATGAGTACTCAACAGAGGGTTTCAGTGACAATCAAAGGGGCCATTTTGAAAAACTGAAAGATGCTTCAGAGGTTGCGGGAGAAGATATTTGTCTTGAGGCATATCTAAATCCAGAATATGCACTCAATATATGCAATGCTCTTATGGGGTTTGCCGCGCCATATATTCAGTATAGAAACGCTATGAACGAAGCAGTCCAAAAAATCGGAAATTTGCCAGACTCCATGCGTCAGCTAAAGGCAATACCGTTTATCAGGGCTTACTCTGCAAAGGCCGGTGAAAAACTGTCATATCTTTTGTCTGAATGTTCAGATGATACGATTGTAGAGCATATTCCTTTTCTCTATGAGAAATTGAGAAAAGAAGAGAATATGGCTGTGCTAACGTCGGATACGAATAAGTTTCTCGGATGGCTCAACTTTGATGTTTTCACGCTTATTTCTTCTATCTCAGCGAACATTCGTAGTATTCTCGCCGGAAGAAACGAGAGAGCAATAGAGATATTTGCGCTTCGGTCTAAAGGCGAAACACTTGAAGCAGTAGGTTCCCTGTATGGCATAACACGCGAACGCATTCGACAAATAGAGAGCAAAGTCCATAGGACCTTCTGGAATGTATATGAGAAGCAGAAATATGATCTCATTATGCTCGTCTATGCATTGCGAAATGGAGATAATGTTCTGAACTTTGATGAATTGAAGAACACGGTGGGGGACGAGTTCGCAGCTGTTCTTTGGGCTTGCATAAAGCACAATCAAGAGCATGAGCATTATTACTACTCTAAGACTTTGGATGCTATCGTAGTTAAGACGGATGATGCTGAAAATATGAGCGAGGCCGCTCTACTTTCGACGATAGATGCCCTTCTTACAACACTACCTGATGTGATACTGGCTTCAGAGAAGGAAAGCACTATTGCAGAACTGGCAGAAAAAAATTCAATTCCAAAAGAGGCGTTGAATAGCGTCTTTGATAGCATTTATCAGCAAACAAAAAATTTCCTGCATAAAGGCCGTCTCACGGTTGTGTTTATGTGTGAGTATGTTTTGAAAAAACGCTTTCCGGCTGGCTTCAAAATTGCAGATGACTTTGAATCAGAGCGGTTTAAGCAGTACATGGTCGAACTCTTCGGGACATGTGCAAAATCTATTACTACGAGAGCCATAGATGCTGATGTCGGTAGACTTGGTGTACTTTGCGACCGTGGAAAGTATATCCACCCAGATTATTTGGTTGTGGACCCAAGCGTTATCGATACCATAAACGATTATATTGAGGCGTCCCCGCGTTCACTCATTCCGTATGGCGAACTCTTTGATGCGCTAAAAGAAAAGTTTGATGGCACACAGATTACAAACAGATTTCTCCTTCAGGGTGCATTAAAGAAGTATGGGTGTAGATTTAGTACGGGCAGAGATTTTGTTCGCAAAACCAAATCGGTAACTTTTGTGGATGAACTCGAATCATTTGTTTCAGACCGTGGCATCGTACATAAGTCAGAGATTTTCGCGGAATTTACATCGCTTGGAGATGCGGGGCTTTGCCAAGTCGTGTCCAGGAGTGCAAATGTATTCAGTATAGACAATGGCTATTATATCCATGCAGAGCAGTTTGATATTCAACCGGAAGATTATGAAATGCTTCGCGGCTATTTAAGCGAGGTATGTAAAGAAATTCCGGTTAATATCAGATCTGTTTATGATGCTGTTGCCGAACAATTCCCAGAATTCATGTATCGCAATGACTTTGAGGATCGCAATAAACTCTTTGCTGCTTTGAACTATATGTTCAGAGAAGAGTTTAGTTTTTCTCGCCCTTATATTGCGAAACTCGGAGTCAGCGATATTTCGAATCGAAGCGTTATCCTGCAGCATATCGAGGACTATGACAGCATTGAGATAGAGGAACTGATTGACATTTGCGATGAGAACGGTATCCACTATGTTGCTCCGGCATATTTATGTCAGATGATTGCACCAGATTTCATTCGAGTTAATCGAACTACTCTGATGCGTCGCGAGCTTACCGGAGTTACAGATGAAGTGATAGAGCGGGCGAATAGCATTATACGTGATCTTCTCGAAGTAAATGGATATATTGTAGGTTCGAAAGTTAACGATTTTTTGTGGTATCCGCAGATAGATATTGATTGGACCGAATTCCTCCTTGAGAACCTTATTGTACAGAGCAAGAAAATCAATGTGGTATATATGTTTGGTGACCCATTGCAGCATCCGAACGCTATTTATGTCGCAGAGGAATTCGGCAAGGATACATTTGACTCATTCCTGATAAAGATACTGACAGAAGAAGTCCATAAAGGATCTTTCACATCGAAGGTTGAGATGAGAGATTGGCTGCGCGAAGAAGGAATGATTGAGGCCAAACTCCCCAATTTCCTTGAAAGTGCAAAATACTTCTATGTCAACGAAACTGGTGTTCATTGCACTGGAGAGTAACCATAACAAACGGCGTGGTGCTGACAACTCATAGCGCCCGCTAAAGGTGAGGAAACAATTATGTATAACTACGAGTGGGATATAGAAACTGGTGGGTATATTCTTCTTCCGACGAAAATAACTGGCGTTATAAAAGAACTAAGACCGGTATTCTATGACGAACTTCATTTATTGGGGTTGGATAGGGATTATGGTTGGATAATTCCCAATGCAGAGAATCCCTTGATGTGGGCAGAAGGTAGAAGATACTTTTACCGCGGAGAGTTGGTCGCGGAAGCGACGGGGGGAGGTCTTTTCTCTGTTCCTGTATTAAAAAATGTTACTCGCAACATTTCTGTTGAGCCAGTGGACATTCATAAGTTTGTTGACAAGAATGAGAACATTCTTAACGGCTTAGTTCAACGGACTTTAAAGGATCTCTATGCGACCTTTGAAGAGTATAGAAACAAAGTTGATATGTCTTATGTAGCATTTAGCGGGGGCAAGGACTCCGTTGCTATGCTCGATATAGTTCAGAGAGCACTACCGCATGATTCATTCGATGTTGTATTCGGAGATACAACGATGGAATTAGGAGATACCTACAAGAATGTTGAAAAAGCGAAGGCGTTTTGGGGTGACCTGAATTGGCATATTGCGCGAACGGATTTTAATGCTACGGATTCTTGGAAATTTGTCGGTCCACCAGCAAGAACCATTAGATGGTGCTGTGGAGTTCATAAATCTGCACCTTCAGTATTGAAAATTAAAGAAATTCTTGCGGAACGAAAGAATTGCAAAATCGCTGATGTGAAAAACTTCAAGGTGCTAGCCTTTGTAGGGGTTAGAAAAGAAGAAAGCGAAGCTCGATCTACATATGAGATGGTTTCGGAGGGAAATAAACATGCTGTACAGATAAATTGTAACCCAATTCTTGAGTGGTCTTCTGGAGAGCTGTTTCTTTACACTTATGCACGAAACCTTCCAATCAACCGCGCTTATAGGTTTGGCTTACATCGTGTGGGGTGCATACTTTGCCCAATGTCATCCTCGTGGACCGATTTTATTCAGAATAGAGTTTATCCTGAAGAAGTTGCTCCATATATCAGAATTATCCGCGACAGCATTAATACATCTTTCAAGTCTGAAGATGAGTGGAAAGATTATATGGAAGCTGGTGGGTGGAAAAAGCGCGCAGGAGGAAAAATCTTAACATTTGGCGAAAACAGAGTAACTAATATTACTGATGGCGGAAAAGAGACATTTGTAATAAGAAATGCCACCCAGTCGTGGAAAAAATGGATGATTACTCTCGGATCGTTTGTCGAGATAAGAAAAGGGGTATATGCGCTTCAACACGGATCAATCTCGGTTGAGATGGAGGTTCGTGAAGAGAAAGATAAAACTATCATTTCGTTGCCAGTCCTGACTAAAAGCAAAGAAAATATTAGGTTTATGTATCTGTTTAGAAATGTTTTGTATAAAACTGCGTACTGTCAGAACTGCAAAGAGTGTATGGCTGAGTGTCCGAACGGATCATTGGTCATAACGAATGATGACATTGCGATAAATAATTGTCTTCACTGCGGCAGATGTCTTGACAGACAAAAAGGCTGTATTGTAGCAAGGTCAGTAATCACGGGAGGCGGAAATAATATGGACATCAAGAATATCGATCGTTATAAGACATTCGGATTTAGGCAAGAATGGCTTGAACTGTATCTTGAAGACCCAGCTGCATTTTGGGAAAATGATCGCCTGGGAGTCGATATGTTTTATGCCTTTGATAAGTGGGCGCGAGAAATTCTTTTGATAGATGAAAAAAAGGCACCATCGTCTTTCGTTGACAAGATGATAGAGCTTGGCGGTGACAGCCCGATTCTTTGGGGGTATTTCTATGTCAACATGGCATATAACTCTCCCATAGTCAATTGGTTTATTCGACATGTGAGTTTTGGCATGACTTATTCTAATGATAGTCTTATGTTAATGCTTGGAGATGAACTCAAAGAGCGGACAAGGAAAAACGCACTTACATCTCTTAAGGATACACTACGGAATTCTCCGATTGGTTGGCTGCTTGGTCAAGGAGAATTTGAAATGAAAGGTAAACAGATTTTATCTATTACAAAAAATGGATGGACAGAGCCTGATCCTATAGTAATTCTTTATTCTCTATATATGTTTGCAGAAAGAGTGGAAGGTATGTACAGCTTTACTCTTTCTGATCTGCTCGAAGATAACGAAGAGAGAGCAGGATTGAGCCCTCGTGCTATTTTCGGTATTGAACGCGAAACACTAAAGCCGATTCTTCAGGGCCTTGCAAATAACTACAGCAGCTTTATTCAAGTAGATTTCAATAAAGGCATCATGGAAAACATTGATTTGCCTGCCGGTAAAAACGGTAAAAAGGCGATTGATGTGCTCTCGCTGATTTGAGGAGGATAAGACAATGGCGGTAAGATTGTATAACGAATACATAAAGGTTGACCCTAATTTCATCCCAGTGTTTAGCCGGAATAGTGATAGGATCTATCCCGACAAATGGCAGTCGTTTTATCCCCACACCAGCTTCAAGAACATTCTCAAAGATGTTGTTGAGACACTGGAAAAGAGCAATGAAACAAAAGATCGAAGCATTTGGATGAGTGGTGCCTATGGTACGGGTAAAACCTATGCTTCATTCGTCATAAAACATATCCTTGAAGATAGCATCGACTCTATCACCCCGTATTTCATTCAGAATGGTATGGAGACTTTACTGGCACGAGTTAAGGGGGTTAGAGCAAAGGGGAGAATTCTGGTTGTTCAGCGTAGTGCGTCGGCTGGAATTAACACACAGGATAAGCTCTTTAATGCGATTGTAGAATCTGTGCGAAGAGCAGTGTCAGATGCTGGACTTACATACACTGGAGCAGAAAGCCTTTCTGATAAGGTGCTGACGATTCTGAAGCATCCAGAGACATCGGCTTTTAACTTCCAGGGAGTATTTAACAAATACCGTGGCAAGTTCACTGAGTATAGCTCGGTAGATAGCATTATCAAAGACTTAGAGGAACTGGATCTTGAAGATAAACTGAGCCTTCTCGATACGATCATTGAGGTCGCAGCGCTTGAAGGTTTCAATTGGTCTATGTCTTCTGAGGATATTGTTGACTGGTTGGAGGACGTGCGCAAAGGCAACAATCTTTCTTCAATCGTCTTTATTTGGGATGAATTCACAGAGTATTTTAAGAATAATCAGAACAACATTACTGGCCTTCAGGAGATTGCGCAGGCGTCTTCGCGCATCAGTTGTTATCTATTCTTGATTACTCACAGTTCTGCTGGACAACTTATCCAGGACAAGGGCTCCAAGTCTATTATTGAGGCGCGTTTTAAGCTCGATACCATAGAATTGGAAGAGAGCACTGCCTTCAAACTTCTTGGACAAGCATTAAGACACGAGGTCGACCTTGCTGATGAGTGGAAGCATACCAGCGAACAGTTATGGGACGGCGTTAAGCGTGGCAGCGTGGATGTCATCAAGAATAAGGATTATAACATTCAAGACGATGACTTTAGAGCCCTCCTGCCGATGCATCCTTATGCAGCATATCTGTTGAAGTTTATTGCAAAGGACATTAGCTCCAATCAGCGAACCATTTTCCAGTTCCTCAGTGGGGACTACTCCGGAGATGAGGACAAAACCAACTTCAAGTGGTTTATTGAACACTTTGCGTTTGAGTATGGTAAATGGAACTATTTGACGGCAGATTACCTGTGGGATTACTTCTTCAAAACCAGTAACGTCGATCTTGACGCAGCTTTTATTCAAACGATCAGTCACTACAACAACTTTGCACCGCTTTGCGACGATCCTACCAATAAGCAACTTGGTGATCGCAGACGCAGAGTGTTGAAGGTGACTTTACTTCTTGCTGCCTTGCAAGCAAAGAACGGAGCAGAGGCAAGAACTGGTGCAACATCATTGATGCGTCCAACCTTGGTGAACATCAAAGCCTGCTTTGCAGGGACGCCGCAGGAATCTACTGTTGAGCAGGATCTGAATTATTTTGCTTCAAAGGGTATCGTTGGCAAGATCGAAAGCGCAAAAGAAGTTCTCTTCGTCATGACTTCCGCCGCTATTGATACCGAGCGCATGAATCAGATCATTGATGAAACACGTAAAGCGATCACTTTTGAAAAACTTATTGCCGACTCCACGTATGATGTTGCTAAGCAATTCATGCCAACTGATTACCTAAAGTGGAGAATGCGGATTATCAATGTGTCACCTGCAAATGCAAAGCAAGAGGCAGAGAAGGTCGATAAGTCAGAAAATCATGTTCCGACATTTTTCTTGTTTGCAAAGAATGAAGCCGACCAAGGTAAGATTAAAGACACCGTTACAGCGATTTTTGATAAAGTTGGAGAGCGCTGTATCGTAGTTGACTTTAGCTCTTTGCCGTTTACTGACGCGTTGTTTTCAAAATTCATTGAGAGCAAAGCAAAAGAAAAGTATTTTTCTACAATCCCCAATCAGAAATCCCAGCTTGAGCTTGCAAAGAAAACTTCTCAGGAAGTCCTTAATGAATGGACAAGAAAATTGATTACAACATCTTTGTACATTTACTCTGCACCTAATAAGTCTGTTCAGAAAACTGGTGGCGCCAATTTAAGAAAGGAATTCAAAGAGATTAACGGCGAGTTCTTTGGTGCAGGTCTCGAAGAAATTACGCAAAATGATAAGCTCTTTGCTGAAACCGGATTCAAAGAGACTGTTGCTCAAATGGCAATGGGTAAGATAGATGTTCCAAACAACTATTCATATGTCAGAAACATCTCAACAAAACTGCAAATGGATGGAATTTGGAGTACTCCGAAGTATTGGGAAGTCAAACCGTCGCATCCTGTTTCAAAGATGAAAATTGCAATTAATGAAATCATTGAGCAGAGCTTTGAAAAGAGCACAATGGTAAGTGTCACGGATATTTGGAAAGAACTCAGAAAACCTCCTTTTGGCCTCCTTCCGAATACCGGTTCTGTGTTTCTTCTTGGCTTCCTTCTTGGAGAGTACGCTGATAGTATCTATTACAAAAGAGATACGAACAATAATACGGTATCCCTTAACTATGTTGATCTTAGTGAACTTATCTTCGGCGTCATAAAGAATCTTCCCAAAGCTCAGGGACAGTTTATTGTTAGGCAAACCTCCGAGCAGATGAAATTCTGTCAGATCACGGGTGAGATTTTTAAGATTGCGAAGGAGAAACGCAATTCTGTCGATGATATTGCCAAGAATATCAACATCTACCTGACAAATAACAAGTACCCGATGTGGGCCGTACGTTACTTCATTGAAGAAGAACTGTATGACCATGAGTATTGTGACGCTATGGTACAGCTCACATCACTCCTCTGCGAATTCATTAAGCCTGAACCAAAGATTGACCGCGAACGCTCAAAGGTTGTTGAAGATATTTATAAGCTTTATCAGCAGTACAACGCCATTGATGAGGTGTTTAGAGATATTCTTAGCGCCGAGAATATGAGAGCTGGCATGAATTACTACATTGCTCAGTACAAGCCTGAATTGATTCAAATTGCCAGCAATCTGAAGGTTGATGCCAAGGAATATCTGGAGTTGTTAAATTCTAAGCTCTCGAATGATTCTTCCTACCTTTGGGAACTTGGAGATACTAACCGCCAGATTGATAATCTGTACATTGATCTGAAGCTTATTTATGACATTAACCGAGTTCTCACCACCAAACAAAAAACATATGTCGAAGCAAGAAAGGCACTCATCGAGAAACTAAACATTGTTAAAGTTCCTTATGCATTGCTTAAGGAACTGAGACCTGAGCTTATAACAATTGTTGATCAGTTTAGCTTAATTAAGGACAACGCTCAGTTTAACAAATCTGAAACTGCGTCAACAATCGCTAATTTGGCAGATGATTTTGTTGAGTTCTTTAATAATCAATACGAAGTCTTCTGTAAAGCTCTTGATCGCGCATTGCACGCAACTATCTCCGCTGATGAGTATGAGTATTTGTTTAACAAAGTGCCATCTGGGACTCTTTACGAAGCAACAGATAAGTTCACTACTACCATGCAGCATGAACTAACCAACTTTCGTAAGTCAAAGAAGACACGGAAGATGTACGATGCATGGGAGAGGGCTACGAACAGCACCAGTCCGGCAGAGTGGTCTCAGAAAAACGGTATTCCGGTACTCTGCCTGTTCACTGAGGATATTCTTACTGCGCAGAAGATTTTCGATGCCTTGAATAGAACATCGTATTTGCCGACAGAAAAGGATATTGATGATGCCATTGATTTCCTGCAGAGTGGAAAGCTTGGCATACTGAAAAACACTGACATCTGTGTTAAGAGATTTATAGACTTCTTTGCTGGCGAGTATGCATATGTCATTACCTCCGCCGATGAGTTGAGAGATCAGATTCGCGCAGCAACTGGGACAAAAGTTTATGACTGGTATGCTAAAGCGAATAGCTGTAAATCGAAGATTCGCCAGTTCGCCACAGAGCGCTATCAGTTAAAATATCGTTCCCAGGCGAAAGAGCGAGTCAGAAAGCTCACTGCGGAACAAGCACAAAAATACCTTGATGAGCTTATTGATAAAGATCCTCTGCTCGGAATCAATATCCTCAAGGGATAATCAAAGGAGGACACTATGACCACCTTTAAGGATTTGGAAAGCCTACAACTATTCTTGAAGCAAGACGCGAAACGCGTCTCGCTAAATCCTGTGCGCTTTATAAATGTCGATTCTATGGCTATGTGGATCGAGGTTAAAAAGTTTCTGCTTGCTTTGGCTGACGAGACGCTGCCCCTTTCCAAGTTCTGTGAAGGGAAAGACACAACTCCAAATATCAAACGCGTAAGTGCAGCCCTGAAGAAAGTCAAAAAGTCGCAGTTCGTATCTCCGTTGTCAGAGTACTTGCGGATAATCCCCGAACAAGCTGAACCTGTAATTCAGAAGTTTATCAAGGCAGACTATCAAAACAATGATAACGGAAGACTCCGCATTTATTTCTTGATGTACAGAATGAAGAGCCTTCTTCGTACTATACCTTCTGACGATCCAAGGGCCAAAGACTGCATTGTTTTGTTCGAGTCGGATGAAGAGAGTGACTATAAACTTACCATTATTCAAAAAGACTTAGATGTTAAGATAGCAGGTAATGAGATCGACGGGTTTAGAAGCTATCTTGAGTATTGGGAGGCTAACCCCGACAAACCATTGATACTTCATACCGGTAATGCTATCCACTTTGAGAAGAATCACTTCTTTGATGATGTACATGTAATTGTGACATCCTACGATCTGATTAGGTATCAATATGGATTGCCAGCAAGTGTATTTGAAGAACTTGGAACGGACAATGATTGGAATAACCTTGTTCGAGTAATCATCAAAGAAGGCTCTTTTGAAGACGCTTGCCGATCCACGCTTTCCATAAATAGATATTCATCAAATCTGTTTGAGAGATGGAATAAATACGATTCTTTCCAGAAATGGCTTCTTTGGTTGTGGGCCAGACAACAATCCGGAAAAAGCTATGAGATTATAGCAGCAAAAGCGTGCAGATCTTCTGCTGAGTATTTAGACAATATCTATTGCTGTATTCTTGATTATCTCAGAGATGATAAGTTTGATCAGTTCTGCAAGGACAGAAAACGAATTCTTTCCGCAATGCAAGCGGTTCCTACAGAGCATTATTGGAATGAGCTGAGTTCTCTTAACAGGATTGATGCTCTTTCGTGCCTTACTTGTTTAACAGACGTAGAACAGAAAACTATCTTTGAAATAGTCGCTGAGTTTAGCTATCAGCAAAGAAAAAGCGTTCTCTCTATCCTAAAACGTGTTTATCCATCTCTGTACTACTATTTGCAGAATGATGAACAGCCGAATTGCGCGGGGCTGTCTACAGAACATGAGCAATATTTTAGCGAGTACAAGTGGCTGAAAGCGACAGACACTTTGACGGAGGAATTTGTTTCAAAGGTCAAACGTATTTCTCTGGAAAAAGGGGCATCGGTCTTCCAGATGCAATCAAGGAATCATTTTGTTTCAGAACACTATGATGAGCATACATCTATCCTATTTGTGGATGGAATGGGTATTGAATATGTTGATTACTTGGCGCATCTCTTCTCCGACCTTGATGAGCAGCAGTATTCAGTATTCTTTGATGCTGGCTTTTGCACATTACCTTCAGTCACAGAAATCAACAAAGATTTCATGAATGGGCGTAATACTGTTGAACCACCCGTAAGAGAGCTTGATGAGCTTAAGCATGCTAATAATGCTCACCCGGAAAGTCTCATAAAGCAAATTCGTATTCTCGATAATCTGAAGAATCGAGTTCTTGGGTTGCTGGTTGGAAACACTCACCGTATCATCATTGCAGCAGATCATGGAACAAGCAGAATGGCAGTCAAGGTTCGCAACACAGAATACGATAATGCGTATCCAAAACCGGATAATGTAGGTATTTATAAATACGGACGTTTTTGTGAAGGAACAGAAGATGAACCCAAATATCCAACTGCGATAAATTATAATGAGCGTTTGATTTTTGCTGACTATAGTCGATTTATTCAAAGTGGAGCTCCCATAGACGAGATACATGGTGGAGCCTCATTAGAAGAATGGATTGTACCGATTGTCACGGTTGAACGTAACATAGGAGAAAAACCAGAGACTGTTGAAGTAAAACCGAAAACCACGAAATTCAAACCCGCTCTCGGAACAAAGCAAGTCAAAGTGGTCTTTTCTATCAGTGGTAAAAAGAGGCAAAACGTCTCCGCGAGAATTAAAGGCAACTCGTATAAATGTGAATGGGCTGATGGATTGTATTCCTTTACGTTTGTTCCGTCCAAGGCGGATGGAAAACTTACTGTAAAGATTGCTGACGGAGGTATTATTGGTCAGTTCTATATTGAAATAGAACAAGGCATCAAGAAGAATACCAATTTCGACATATGAGGAGTGATGGAAAATGGATACTAATAAGACCACAACTTCTTCTGGAATGCTTGAAGGGGCAGAATACGAGAAGAAACTCAAGCAATATTATGGCGATATGCTTGTATACAAATCATCGGCTAATTCAAAATTCTTCTCAGCATTGAGTCTGCCTTCTTTTATGCGAGATTGGCTGGTAATGCGTTTTTCCAACAGCGAAGGGGTCATAAATAAGCAGGAAGTTTCAGACTATGTAAAACGAGTGATTCCCAAGAAAGAGCAATGGAACGAATATCTTGTGGATCTGCTTCATAACGATCAGACTGCTCGTTTTTTGGCAAAAGTTAAAATTGACTTTGATGCTAAAACAAAAACAGCGTTGTTTTCATTGCCAGATTTTGAAGTTCCCAAGAAAAAGGGTGAAGCCATTGTTGATTGGGATGTAATCGAAGCAAATAGGGAATATCTTCTTTCTCCGACGGAAGTTTGGGGAATTGTAGAGATAGATACTGAGGAAGGCAATAAAGGGAATGTTTTTAAGCTTATTGATTTCCAGCCGTTTTGTCCTTACACGATAGACTTGGACTATTATATTGAGGCCAGGCAGTATTTTACTATAGACGAATGGATAAATGTCCTTCTAAGTGCGATTGATTATAACCCCAAGGGATATGTAAGCAAGACTCAGAAAATGGCCATGCTCAGCAGACTGCTCCCATTTGTTGAAAAGAGGATTAACCTGATTGAGCTTGCACCTAAAGAAACTGGTAAGTCGTATGTGTTTGCTCAGATAAGTAAGTACGGATGGCTTGTTAGCGGTGGAAGCATTTCAAGGGCAAAGATGTTCTATGACATTAGCAAGAGAACCCAGGGGCTTGTATCTCGGTATGACTATGTTGCGTTTGATGAAATCCAGAGCATTAAATTTACAGATGCAATGGAAATGCAAGGCGCTTTGAAAGGCTATCTTGAAAGCGGCGAATACCGTGTGGGTGATTCGAGAGGTGTTGGTGACGCCGGACTTATTCTCTTGGGAAATATCGATTCGGAGCTTATGGATGTTAATCAGAACATGTTTAAGGATCTTCCTGATATATTCCATGAATCAGCTCTACTCGATAGATTCCATGGTTTTATTAAAGGCTGGAACATACCTAAAATGAAAGAAAGCCTTAAAGCTAATGGTTGGGCTCTTAATACGGAATACTTTGGTGAAATAATGCATTATTTGCGTGATGAACTTGCATATCGCGCTGTTGTTGACCAACTATTGCAGCTCCCAAAGAATTCAGCAACAAGAGATACCGAAGCAATTAAGCGTATCTGCACTGGGTATTTGAAGCTTTTGTTCCCGAACGCAACAGATGTTAGTAAAGTGGATGTTTCTTTATTTGAGACCTACTGTCTCGCACCAGCTATGGAGATGAGAAGAGTCATCAAAACTCAGCTTGGTATTATTGACGAGGGAGAATTTGGCGGAATGACAATTCCTGAAATCACAATTAAGGAGCAATACCGTGAAAAATGAGAAATGTAAGTTATGCGGGACAGAACTAAAGAAAGACTGGATTGCACTTCACAGGAAACTCTTGGACATTGACGCAAAAGAGTTTTTGTGTATTTCGTGTTTGGCAGATACCTTTGGGTGTGATGTTGAAGACCTTGAGATAAAAATAGAGGAATTCAAAGAGCAGGGCTGTGTTTTGTTTAAGTGAGGTCAATATGAAACGGATTATCTACGCTGATAATGCAGCTACAACAAGAATTGATCCAACTGTGTTGGAGGCAATGGCGCCATTTACGAAAGAAGAGTATGCAAATGCGTCTCAACCATACTCCTTCTCTCGTAAAGCAAAAGCTGCAATTAAAAACGCGAGGGAAGAAATAGCAAAATGTATTAATGCTAAACCAAGTGAAATTTTCTTCACCTCCGGCGGAACAGAAAGCGACAACTGGGCAATAAAGGGCTGTGCATTCGCAGATGAAAGTAAACGCACGACAATTACTTCGACTATTGAGCATCATGCCGTTTTGCGGTCATGTCAGTTTATTGGAAGACTTGGCTATCCTGTGGCCTATATCACCCCTAACTCAAACGGGCTAATTACCGTTGAGATGCTGGAACAGGTTATTGCAGGGACTACCAATCTTGTCTCTGTTGCAACCGCCAATAACGAAATAGGTACTATCCAACCAATCAAAAAGCTTGCTGAAATTGCCCATAGAAATGGCGCTTTCTTTCATACAGATGCAGTTCAAGCGATTGGACATATTCCCATTGATGTGAATGAATCAAATGTTGATCTCCTGTCTGCTTCAGCGCATAAGTTTAACGGCCCTAAAGGCATAGGGTTTCTTTATGTCAGAGAGGGAACTCCGATCTTGCCGCTGCTGAACGGTGGAGCACAAGAAAACTCTCTTAGAGCGGGAACAGAGAATGTTGCTTCGATTGTTGGAATGGCAACTGCATTAAGTATGAATTGTTCTCAGATACAAAAATCTCAAAACCATTCTGCAAAGATGGTTGAGCTTATTTGTTCAATTCTAAATGACGCTAAAGTGGATTACATCCGAAATGGCTATAGCAACGGATTAAAAGGAACACTTAACCTATCATTCCGTGGCAAGGATGGCGAAGCTATTCTTCATCGACTAGATCTTAGAGGAATTCTAGTTTCTACTGGTTCTGCTTGTGACAGTAACTCAGTTCAGGTTTCTCATGTAATCAGAGCAATAAATGTGCCCGACTCATATGCAAAAGGAACAATCAGAATATCATTGGGAAAAGACAATACGATTGAAGAAGCAAAAATAATAGGAGAAACACTTGTTTCCGTATTGATGGAGCAAAAATAAGTGAATGAAGCTCCTGCCAATGTACATAAGATGTGCCTTGTTTTTTGAAGAATCTCATGTGGTGAGTGGTAATTGATATGGACCTAAAAGCAAAACTTCGCCCTTTCTATGTGGCTAAAATGCTCTATGAGCAGACAGACGAGGATCATTATCTGACGATAGCTCAGATAATGGAGCAGCTCGAAAAAGAAAACGGTATCTCAACCTCTCGCGGAACTGTGGGTGATGACATAAAAGCTCTCCAGAAACTCGGAATTGAAATTGAGGTTATCCCTTCGACGCAAAAGCGTTTCTCGCTCATTGGCCGGAGATTCGATCTGCTGGAGCTCAAGACCTTGATTGATGCTGTAGAGTCTGCAAGATTCATACCCAAGAAGAAGAGCGCAGCCCTGGTTGAGAAGCTTGGCTCTCTTACAAGCCAGCATAATACGGAAAAACTCGTTCGCAATGTTGATGTGGAGAATCGCATCAAAGCCGACAACGAGAAAATCTACTACATCATGGAAGCGTTGAACGACGCAATCAATGCCAACAAGAAAGTGTCGTTCCAGTATTTCACCTACAATGTCCGGAAGGAACAGAAGTTGAAATACGATGGCTACACCTATGTGTTCAGCCCATATAAGCTGATCTGGAATGGCGATTACTATTATGTGGTGGGTTACTCTGAAAAGCACAAAGGGATCGGCCGCTTCCGTGTAGATCGTATTGTCAGATGCCCTAAGATCCTCGAAGAAAATGCTGTGCAGCCTCCGAAGAACTTTGACCTGAATGTCTACCTGAACTCAATGTTCCGGATGTACAACAGCCAGAGGAAGCAGATCGAATTGGTGTGTAGCAACGATGTCATGGATGCGATCATAGATAAGTTCGGAAAAGATGTTCATGTGCTGGCCAATGACATGAAATCCTTCCGAGCCGTAATCGAAACATCTGTTGGCAGCGTCTTTTATAGCTGGATATTTGGGTTTGGAGGAAGAGCTGCAATTAAGTCTCCCGAAGATGTTAAGGATGAGTATTCTAGAATGGTTCTCAGTGCTGAGGAGGCGTTAGGATTATTAGAATGCGGAGAATCTGAAAAACAAAACGTATAAAGGGTTGACGTAATCATTGAGCAATAAGATTTGCATGCATCGGGTTATGATATCATGTAAGATACTGATGAGGCTAAGCAACGATGGAGTTTGTAATTAATAATATAATTGGGCGATCACATCGCAATATGACCGCCCTGAGATTTATCTTACTTACTGAGACGCTTGGCTGCTCTGTACACGAGACGGCTGATCTGACCTGCGACCTGTTCCGCAGAATTGGTATCCGCCTTGACGGATTCAGCAGTCAACTCGTGACCAGCGATGATGCTGCGGATCTCCGAAAGCTCAATTCTGTTCTGCTTGGCCACCTCGAAGATAATCTCGGCATAAGCAAGTTCGCAGCCCTTGTCGATGATCAGGCCAGCCAACTCACGGGGCTTCATGCTGAGATGAGTGCAAGCAAGCCTCACCATGACTTCAGCAGGGCGCTTGCCGAGAAGGGCGACCTCGCGGAGAATGGCTTCCTTCTTCTCGGCCTGCTCCCTTGCCTGCTTAGTCTTGAGCTCCTTCTTGAGTTCCCTGATGGTTTCGCACTCAACGTGCATGCGTTCGGGATTGTATGTATCATCAGCGATGACATCCTCGTAGGTGTATGCGTCTTCCGCCGCAACGCTGGTTCCCTCGATTGTGCTGTTAAGCGAGACGATCTTGAAGTCATCCGGGGGAAGAGTCCTACAGATAGAATTCACGACGGAGTTTACGACCGAGTAAGCGTAATTCTTCATATATGCAACAGTGGGCTTCTGGAGCATATTCTCGGCGTACTCAACCATTCTCACAACACAGTCCATTGTGACATCTTCGCGGGTTGTAATTCCGCGTGCCTCAAGGATATCTACTTTGGTGTTGTTTCCGGAAAGCTGTTTGCCGGCCTTTGTTTCTTTTCCATTCTTGGAGAACAAGCAGAACGTTGCAAAGTCCTGTGCTGCCAGCCAGAAGTTGGCATACAGCTGCGGATCAGCCATCAGGGCTGCTTTGGTAGTAATACCTTTCTGGTGGATGGTGATCAAGATGTTTTCAAACGTAACGCTAGTAGATTTCATGATTGGACTCTCCTCTCATTTTTTGTTGAGGGAGGAGTCGCAAACACGATTGACTTGCTTGTCCTGCCCTCTGATGAAAGGATAAATCCTGGGGCTTTAGACAAGATACGACCGATGTTTTAGATGAATTTGGTGTAACTTAGATTATTTTAGATATGAAAGGAGGTAGCAATAATGAGCAGTGGTGAAGATACTGTTTTAACACTAAGTGACATTCGGAACTGTATGAGAAACTATTGGCCTAGTTTAGTGTATCAACAGGATTCCCTGTTTTACCAGGCTACCTCACAGCCAAAGTGGATGAGTGCAATCCTTTCTCGTGCAATTATTGGCTGTATGACTCAGAATTCCGGTGACTTTGAAAATTCAGAAGCTTCTAACTTCATTCGCAAAAACATAGGTGCAAAGAGCCATAATATTGACGCAAAACTTCGATACCTCTATGAGGAACTAATAAAAGATGACTGCCGAGCTATCGCAGAAGAAGAAGCGCATCTGCATATAGCTCTAAGCCGTTGTGCTTATATTTCGTCTTTGAACGATTCACAAATATGGGGCTCATCAAAGCAAGGAGTTAAAATAAGCGACCGGTATAAGGATTCTCTGTCTGGCATTACTTCTCTTTCTCTTGAGGGAGAACAGTTGTCAAAAAAAATCGGAAGCTCATTAATTGCTTCAATCGGGCTAAAGATTGGGAGACAGTGTCTGCCATATGATTACACATCTGATGATATTAAAGAAAGCAATTTATCCGAGATTTTAGGGTCAATTGATAGCGTTAAGCTGCTAACTGCTGCGATTATAATTGCTCTCAATTATCAGAATAATTCTCCGGAAAGAAGAAATGATGACAAGACGGTAGATGCCTTAACGAAGCGAATTCACGAGTTTTTGTTGGCTGATCCACCGAGTTTTCCTGAAGCTTCTGCTACCATTCTAGAAACCAGTTTTGCTTTTCAAAGCAAGTCAACTAGTGACGATGAAGATGACCTGTTGATTGAGATCGCGGCTCTAGCGCATGATGCAGAGTTGAAGGCTATTCGAGCAAGCATTAAACGATTGGTTTCCAAACTGGTTGACAATGCAGACTCTGATATCACAAACGAGCTTAAGGATGTGATTTATTGCTGTCGACGTGCGCAATTTGCAGATAACTTGCGCTTTGCTATTAAGCAGTTGGGGCATTGCGAACGTCTAACCGCTGACAGAAATAAATTCAGTGATGATGTTCACTTAAGCATTCTTTTAGCACTAATTCCCTTAGAGATTGAATTGATCTTGCAAGAAATAGATGCTTTGAAAGAGCAACTAAGCTCTTGCAGAACCAGATACGATCGAGAGTCTCTGAGTACGCTTATTGAGATTAAGAATAGAGAACTAAATGAAAAACATCAAGAGTCGAAGCAATACTTGCATGAGCTTGAACGTTTGCAGCGGGAAGGACTCTCAAAGGATTCGGTTCTGTCATTACATATACCGAAGCGGCAAGAAGACAATTAGGCGAGGAGATAACGAAAATGAAACCAATACCAGGCTTTGAAAACCTTGCAGTAATCAAACGCGATTATCAATGGTATGATTTGAATACACGCAAATATGGTCCCATCAAAAAAGGCCAGCGTTATAACGGCGGCATTCCATTACTTTACGATGCGGAAGCACAAAGGATCTATGTTGATTCGACTGACACGCATACTTTGGTCTATGGGGCAACTGGTTCGCTGAAAACGCGATCAATTGTGATGCCTGCAATTAAATTGCTTGGTCATGCCGGAGAAAGCATGATTATCAATGATGCCAAAGGAGAATTATATAATAGACTTGCTGCAGAGTTGCAGGAACTTGGGTACAACATCGTAGTTATTAATCTGCGTGATCCTTCAAAAGGAAACTGCTGGAATCCCTTGTTTTTGCCATATCAGTTCTACCTGAATGAAGATATTGATAGAGCATGTGAGTTCATAAGTGACATTGCCATCAATCTAACGAATGATGAATCCACAAACCAAGATCCTTTTTGGGATAACTCGGCTGCGGATTTAACATTTGGTTTGATTCTATTGTTGTTCAAATACTGCAAGGAGAAAGGCGAGGATATCAACGCGGTCAATATCAGCAATATTATCTCTCTTAGAAGACAATTGTTCTCAACCGGTCCAATGAGGAAGCCGAAGGATACTGATATCTGGAAGTTTGCTTCTGAGGATGAATTAATTGCAGCCCGACTTAGCGGCTCTGTTTTTGCTCCAAATGATACTATGAATAGCATCTTAAGTGTGTTCGATAACAAGATGTCTATTTTTTCCTTGCAGCCTACTCTTCTAAAGATGCTTGCAAACAATGATTTTGACATTGCCGATATCGGTCAGAAAAAGACGGCACTGTTCATGGTTATTCCAGATGAAAAGACCACCTTTTCAGCACTCTGTTCTTTGTTCATCAAGCAGAGTTATGAGTATTTAATTTTCACTGCAATGCAAACAGGGCATAAAACGGTGGCTAATCGCGTCAACTATTGTCTGGATGAATTTAGTGCATTGCCGAGTATTGCTGATTTTCCTGCCATGATTACAGCAGCACGCTCAAGGGATATTCGCTTCCTTCTGGTGGTACAATCGCAAAGTAGTCTGAAACGGAAATACAAAGAGGATGCCGATACTATCATAGGCAACTGCACGAACTGGATCTTCTTTACCAGTAGGGAGTTAGGCCTTTTGCGTGAATTGTCTGAGCTTTGTGGGATGCAAAGGAACAACCTTCCTAACATTTCAACTTATGAGCTTCAACATCTGAGTAAGGATAATCGTGAGGCATTACTCCTTTGTGGAAGATACAAGCCCGCAAAAGTCGCTATGATTGACATAGACAACAGAGTATTCAGTGGAGCAAGCTATTCGGTTTTGGAAATGCCGACCGGGGACAGGATGGAGCGAAAATCACTATCTTTTGCACTATCTCCTGCTCCGAGTGAGATACCGGCAAATATTATGAACACGCGAGAGGGCTTTGTGAATCCATTCAGTTTGGGTATTGATCATCCTCCCACGCTGGAGAAAAAGGAGCCCGATCCCCCTGACGATTCGGATTATTCCAAGCTTGTCACAGCAGTCGAAACAAGGATATCAGGTCTTGTAGGGACTGAATCTTCTGTAGCAGAAATGATGACTAGCGATGACAGTCCGGCTAGCCTAGAGGAACTTCTAAAGCAATTACAGACCGATGAATAAAGTAGAAGGAGGAAAATCAATGAATATCCAAGAAACAGTATCAATTGACAACCCGGTCGAGACGACCGAAACCACCAACAACGTGGATGCCCAGGAACATTTGGATATGCCTGTTGCAAGGGCGAACGCAGTTGCTTTCATTCTGTTGCAGCGTATCTATTCAACTGACGACGAAACCACACAAGATGAAAGAGGTAGTCTTATTGAATTCATAAATGCCTTTATTCATCAAAGATCTTTCTCAGGATCTGCGGATGATTTTCATAATTTTGCAGTTGATTTGGCTCGCCGCGATGAATTTGCTTTGGCTTGTGACATCTTGGACGCCGGTATGAAGCCCGGTTACTTCAGAAAGAACTGCGACTTATTGGCGGACTATCTGCAGTATGGTGTTAATTGCGGACGACTTAAAGAAGCGAAGCGCGTCTTTAAGACCATGCTTGGCATTCCAAGAAGAAAATGGACATGGAGAAGCTTTTCGTTTGGGGTATCTTTTCTGCAGCATCTTGATCAACAGGATGAAATTGATAAGACAATAAGAAGTGTTCTTGCCTCGATTGACTGTTCTCGTGTTGATTATCCTGGATTGTCGGATGAGCAAAAGTGTATGCTCGCATTAGTGGATGAGTTTAAGCGTTTTCATCCTGATAAAGAGGAGCCTTATCAGGTTGAATCACAACTTTACTCATATTTTAAAGATGACGAAAAAGCGTTGGCTGCTCTCGAAAAGGCAGAAAAAGCCATTCCAAACTGCCCTAAATGTGCCCTGAAAAGAGCTGATATGCTGTTCGAGAGAGGTGCATATTCTGAAGCCTGCGAGTCGGTACAGAGAGCTCTGGAGGGATCAATACAGACGCAAAGCAGTATAAATGAGGGTTATCTGCACTACTTGTATGCTCTGTGCTATGTTGCCAACACGAGAAAGAATAATCTATCGCTGACTGATGAGATTGTGGACACCATATATTCTCATTTTGAATCTGCACTTGAGGAGTTTGGGGACAGCCGTCAGAATTATCGTGAGATAATAAAGCGCAATGCTAGAGATATTCGATCTTCCAGCCATAAAGAAATTGGTGATGATTATATTAATCTGCAGGCTCTGCTAGATGAATAATCAATAAGGGGATAAAACCATGACTGACAACCGAGACTTCAATCTTGAATGTGAGCAACTCAGTTTGTTGCTTGCGCAGATTAACGCTGACGGGTCAAACCTCGAGTTATTGAACTTTGATAACAGGGTCCAATATCTTTGGGCAAAGGCCACAACCGCACAAGAAAAGGTTGATTGCATAAACTTGGCTGCCGCAATTTCGTTAAGTTTCATCAGAGATGCGTTAATTTTAGGCTTTTCGATGGAGTCATATGAAGCGAAAGATTACGCAATAGCTTTTTATGGCTTTTTGAAAGGCGCCCAGATGGGCAGTGTCGATGCTAAAAACAACTTGGCGTATATGATTCGCAGAAACGAATATGAGGTTGATGGGTTAGATGTAGCCACGACGGCGTTAAAACTACTTATGTCGGGAGTAAAGGAAAAGGAGCCGTTTTCTATAGTAAATACAGCTTTGGTATTGTGCCTTTTATTGAAAGATGATCAGGATTGGCAAACAGCAGATAAATTGTTTGGGTATGTGACCGAGAAAGAGCAATCCATTTGTAATTGGTGGGCTAATCTTGGAGAAGAGATTGAAGGCTATCTGGTTCATTTTTTCCTGCTTCGACATGAGAAAATCGAGCAGAGCAACTTGGGTTCCATAAAAAGCATAGCTATGCGTTTGGCAAAGAGCATTGACGGATTCCCGGAATGGCTTGCAAAGGAGTATGCTATCGAAACCCTTGATGACGTGACGGACTGCTTGGACGATCCGGATTTCGATTCAATCCTTGAAGACTTCCTCGAGCATATGCCGAACTCCAGGGAAAGCGTCGATGAAATGCTGGAAACCGTCTCCGCCTTGGATCTCTGGCCGGTGTACAGGAAGCTGCTAACTGATTGTGTTGCCTTGCTTACACCGGAGGAATTGGCAAAGCTGAAAGCTGATTATAACGAAAAATTCTCCATTCCGCTTCCCGGTGATGCCGAATAGAAGCTTCTTGGAGAATTACGAATCCTCCCCGCATTCAGAGATCGCCCGAATACGGGGAGAAACAATCTTCTTTGGAGAAAATGATTAATACTACAGCACAGATTTCTGTGTTGCTGGCATACAGTCGGAGATTTACTCCAGCCTTCCGTATATAAGAGCAGAACACAAGATGTTCAATCGTTTACGAAAGGCAGGAACGAAACTATGATGAACGAAGAAATGTCCTTTACCGTTTAAGATGAGAACGGCAGAGAAACCAAATGCGAAGCTCTCTTTACGTTTGATAGCGAAGAAACTGGTAAGAGCTATATTGTATACACCGACAATTCGGTAGATGAGAATGGCAATACGCAGGTTTTTGCGTCCATCTATAACCCGGATTCTGATGAGCAGCGGCTAATGCCCGTTGAAACGGAGAAAGAGCGGGAGATCATCGAAATCATTCTGGATGAACTCCAGGCTGGTATTAAGGGCGATAATGAGTAGAACTCCATAAGGAGGTAGGCTGTATTGATGAAACATAAGATGAAACTGCGGTCTCAGCCATTTAACATGATTCGCTCGGGCCAGAAGACCTTTGAGCTGCGCTTATACGATGAAAAGCGCCAACGGGTTCAAGTCAATGACGAAATTGAATTCAGTTGCCTCGACGGGAATGAAACTCCTTTTGTTGTGAGGGTAATCGCACTTCATCTCTTTAAGAATTTTGGGGAACTCTACGCTACTCTTCCGCTTTTAGAGTGCAGTTATACAAAGGAAACCATTGACACTGCCAGCCCAGAGGATATGAACCAGTATTATAGCCTCGAAGAGCAGGCGCGATATGGGGTTGTTGGAATTGAGATTAAACTCAAACAATCGGATGATCCGATGTTACGTGCAAGCAGATTCTTGAGTTTAGTACTTCGTCATACGCCGGAAGCTGCCAGCGTCACACTTGATGAACATGGATGGGCAGATGTCGAGGCCCTTCTTCAAGGGGTAAGCAAACGACATCCGTTGACGATAGAACAATTGGAGGAAATCGTACGAACTGACGACAAGCAGCGATATTCTTTCAATGACAATAAAACCAAGATTCGGGCAAATCAGGGACATTCCATTCCTGTTGATGTTGAGCTGGCAGCATGCGAACCGCCGGAATTGCTGTATCACGGAACAGGAGAAAAGTATTATGATAGTATCATGGAAAGCGGATTGCTGCCAAAATCCAGGCTATATGTCCATTTATCAAAAGACATTGAAACCGCAAAAACGGTTGGGGTACGGCATGGAACACCGGTCGTATTTACAGTAATGAGTGGTCAGATGTTTAAGGACGGATATTTGTTCTACTGCTCGAGGAATGGCGTGTGGCTGACTAAACACGTTCCGCCAAAATATCTTGAGGTTATTTAGGTGAATAATAGCAAGCTGGAGAAAGCTTGATTCTCCCCGTATTAAGAGACATCACAGATATGGGGAGGGCCTTAGTATGGTGGAATGGTATGATATGCCCGGCGCATTGGATGACTTTGAAAGTCATCCTGCCTATCTCGAAAAGCTCGCGATTGATGCCGTTGTTGAGGTGACCACGGATGTGATTCCGGCAGGCGAAAAGAAGAAAGCTCGCAGTGTATGCTCGTTGGTCAAAAAGCGCAAATATAAAAAGAAGCTGATTCGCCGCTTCCTCACCATCAATCCTGACATGGATTATACAAAGCTCCGTGGTATGCGTTGCAGTCCTGCCATTTATCTTTGCTTTCCCGATTATAATAACGGCGATTTTTATGATCCGAAGATGACCTATTCATTTAACCCTTATACCCGAGTATTCCTTTCGCTTCGTGGTGATCTTCGGAAATATCATGGCGCGGCATTTCCTAGTCGCAGTAGTTATGCACTCGGACCGAAGGATAAGGATGCCGCAAAAAACACAAACCGGCGAATTCGCCGCCACTCCCTCGACGAGGATATGAGCAGCAGCTATTCTTACTGCAAGAAACACTATGGCCCGTTGATTTATGAAATCTGGTAACAGAATACTATTGATAGAGGACTTCAGATTTAACTCTGAGGTCCTCTTTTTTTGCTTGGAGAAAAAAGGAAAGTGCACGTACTGAGAATCAGAGAAATATTGAAAGGAGTCATGCCGATGTCTACTATCACGAAGACCTGGAGCGAGGACAAGATTCGCTCCATCATCCGCAAGCTGGATGAGAAAACCTGACTCAACGGAGCTGCGTTGCCCATCGCTTTCAACAGTTATGGGTGGTTCCTCGGGTACTACCGTTATGTTGAGCCTAAAGCGTTCGGGTTCAACCGTAAGTTTTTCAACGACTCGACCACCGGGGAAGCCGAGGTGATCGATGTTATCCGGCATGAGTACGCCCACTACTATGTTGATGTCGCTCATCTTGAAAGATACATTGGCCACTCCCGTCGAGAGACATCCCATGGGGATGACTGGAAGTGGGCTTGCAAGATGGTCGGTGCCGATCCCACCCGCTGCCACAACAATTCGGGCTCCATCAGCAAAAAGTGGTCCCTTACTGACGCGATTGCCGCATATAACGCTGATGATGTGGTCGAGAAAAGACGATATATATTTTCATATCTCGACCACAGAAAATTAAAAAAGAATTGAAAAAGTGGAGATTTCCCAAACGCCCCCGTATACAGGGGCAGAAAGTTAATACAAACCCACCAAAATACTAAAAACGAAAGGATGTACGAAAATGAACAAGTACGAATTCAACGCAACCAACCTTATTGCAGAGACCTTTGAGGAGCGCGGCGTCAAGTTCGACGTTGTCAGTCACCATGGCAGCGAACAGCTGCTGGCAGGTTTTTCCGTCGACTGCGGGCCCAACGTGATCATGAGGTTCATCAGCCGCGATAATGACAACGACGTTGCGGCAGGCATCTTCGGTCTGATCACCAACACTCCCACGGAGAAGAGAGCCCGTGTTATGGAAGCCTGCAATGTGCTCAACCACAAGATCCGCTACATGAAGTTCTATCTTGATACGGATGGTGACATCAATGTTGAGTATGACTTCCCCATGCACAGCCCCGATAACGGCATTGGCGAGATGGCTTTCGAGATTTTCGCTCGCATGATGCATATCCTCAAATCCGAGTACAGCGTCTTCATGAAGGCACTCTACTCTGAGGAGGAGCTTGATATCCAGGGGCATAGCATTCCTGCTGAGCTGATGCAGCGGCTTCAGGAACTCCGCAAGATGATGGAAGCCCGGATGACTGCCGCTGGCGTTTCCGATGACGAGGAATCCGATGGTGAATCCGATGATGTCGAACTGGATCTTGATAATCTTGAGTTGGTGAGTTCTTCTGACGACATTGCCTGCTAAGTTTGCAATCTCCTCCCACCTGAATGAGAGCCGGATGGCAACCGGCCGAAACTGCAGTAGCAATCAACGCTGCTGTAGTCGTGGGAAGCCACAAAATATTACAAAAGGAGACAAATGCTATGACGAACTACCCTATTGACAGCGCTCTTAACACTGAGGAAAACACGATTGTGATTGACCTCCTTAATAGTGTGACTGGCACGCCTTTCCCGGAGGTGCCTGTCTTCAAGAGCAACACCCTCGGTCAGGTAGTCAAAGAGTACCATGCCGACCTCGGAATCAACCCGGATGCGAAGCTTCAGTTCAAGAATAAGCGCACTGGGAGGGACACCAAAGACACTTACGAAACCGTAGAAGGACTTGGCCTCGAAGAGGGCGATGTGCTTGCCATCTGCGATGATGGGAATGTCGCGTAAATAACAAGGGGGCTGATATGATGGTGACAATATGCATCCTTGTCGGCTTGGGTTTGGCTGCTTGCGGAGTCATAATTGCCTGTGTAACCAATAAGGGGCGCAAAGAAAAATCCGTCAATGCACCTCCTCCGCTCCCTCCTCGGGTCAATGTGGGCATACCCTCACCAACAGTCAGCCATGCTCAAACCAGAACAAGCAGTTCTTCCGCTACAAGAGCACTGCCTCCCCGTCGTTCTTCCGCGTCGGCAATCGCCAATGCAGCCCGAAGGACGGCAGGGGCCGGTTATGGGCCCCGGGCCGTGACGCCGGGCCACTTCCCATGCTGCCCCTTCGATAAGCTGCGGAACATCCCCGGTGAACGGCAGGTGATCTTCTGGGACAGCGGAGAAAACTGTTACCGCTGCTCCAGAGGTCACCGGTTCAAGAGCAATGGGAAGTTGCTGTAACAGCCCAGAACGAAAGGATGATCTACATGAACAAAGTGGTTTATAACCCCTTGAAGCTTTCGGAATATCGCCCGCTGTTTCATGACCTACGCGTGCTGGTCATCGGAGCCGGGGCGGTTGGAACGCACCTTATGGAGAAGTTCGCCAAAATGGGTCTTTCTCCTGATGCGATGGACTTCGATTTCTTCACACTTGAAAACGCCGCGAAACACAGCTGTTTAATCCGAACTCCGGAAGATGCCGGACGAAACAAGGCGGAATGCTCTTCTGATCGAGTACAACCTCTTCTGGATGATGGATGTTCATCTAATGGAATTGACAGTGATTTGTGTCTGTTCGGCCCAGAGGCGTTTGCCGACTATAAATATGTAATAGTCGCTGTCGATAATTATGATGCAAAGGTATTGCTGAATGAGCTGATCCGTCAACTCCCGGAAAGCCGACGACCCATTATCATTATGGACGGCACACACGATGAAATGGCTGAAAGTGTTATCCTTGATAATACTGAGTTCTGTATCCGCTGTCAGATTGATGAGAACTGGATGAAGGACAGCAGCATCAGAACATCCTGCACAGGACCTCAACTCAGACAAATCGACGGCGTCAATGAGATCGTTCGCACCTCAAACCTCGCCAGTTCCATGGCTGCTCATCTCAGTGCCGAACAGCTTAGAGCCAGTGTTATTGGGGATAATGCTGTGATGAATCGCAGATTGACCTATACAGCATACCCCCATCTGGAGTTGAGTGCCTCTCATCCTTTGCGGAAACGTAATTGTCCTGGATGCGCAATCCATCCGCCTGCAAAAATCGAGTGGCTTCATGGTAATGTTACGGACGTCACTCTGAAAGAGGCAATGGATCAGATTGCGGCTATCCTCGCCACAACGGATTTTGAGATGTCCGTTCATCGCCTGAATTACAGGAAGATCGTTCATGCCGGCTTTATTATGGATGATGTCTGCCATTCGTGTGGGACCGCCATCAAGGTGATGAAGCATGAGGGCCGTGTTTTTCTTGACGATCTTCTGTGCGAGGAATGTAGTGCTCAGGGAAAACACGCTCATTATAGCGCGGACTTCTCTCATGGCACAATTTTGCACGCCTTTGACCTCAACTGCAACGAAGAAGTCCAAGCAATGACACTCTACGACTTGGGCTATCCTCTCGGGGCACATATCGAGGTGGTTCAGCGAAACGGAGCTCTTGATTTCTTAGACGCTGAAAAGATTACCAGGACGACCTTTGCGTTCGATGAGGATCATCTGAAAATGCACGAAATCCATAAGCTCTAAAAGGAGGTTCAACATGAGTTATTCAACCAACTATACCGATGAATACGGTCATACGAGAGAAGTTTCCATCACCGAGGAAGACTCTGCCGAGGCTTTGAAGAACGATTATCAGGAGATCGTTCGGAAATACAATCCTAAGTATGTGACAATCCAGAGGATTCAGGCAAAAGTCGGTGAGGCGATGCACCTCAAAGTGACGGTTAAGGCACCTTCGCATTATCTCACCACAAACGAGGACGCTACACCTAAATCCTGTGAAACTATGACGGCCGATATCATTTGCTATCCCGGTTATCCGCTGAAATCTGTATCGGCCTCGTATGCCTCGGATCATTATCTTGCGAGTCCCAACGTATTTCGCTCTGGAAAAGCCTGTATTGATGCTTGGATTCCCTTCACAAGCTCTTTAACCACAGTCGTAGACAAGCTTGTACACGACATGATCCACGACCCTATTGTTACTCGATACGATAGCATGGCAAACAGCAGCGTGGCACAGTGGCATAAGGATGGCGTTGCTTCCAAACGTTTTCCCACGATTCATCCCAAGCTGCTTTATGCATCTGAACAGACGGCTCTTCCGCCTCGCAAGGTGGCAGCCAAGCCTGTGACTGCACCGCCGCCCCTTCCCGGCAGACACCACTGAAAGGAGATGATGTATCATGACCAATTTTACTCCTATGCCTACCAGACGTCCTCCGCAGCCCAAAACCTATCCGGTTTGCAGCCTTAAGAAAGCCATGGACATCATCAAAAGCAAGTGCGGTGATGTTTATGTCAAGGAAAGGCATGGCAAAGGGCGCAACAAAGTAATCATCCTTCCCGAACCCGAGCAGGAACTCAGCTCAATCATCTCATATGGGAGACGGTCCCCGATGAATGTCTATGAGCAGAAACTCTACGGGATGGGGCATTTCTTGGTCGATGATGATGGTAATGTGATCACAATTATCAGTCATATCATTGAAATTCAAACTATGAATCGCAACCCAGTCGGTGCATCAAACCTTGGTCCCAACGGTGAATACAATTCGGGACTCGATTTTCTCGAATATCATCGTTTGGAGTTTCTGAGAAATGAAGCCAAATTCAACACGGATGCCTTCGGCTACCAGGTTGATCCTTTCCTCAAGCTCTGCGGCCCCTCGGAGTTCGTTTTGGAAGGGCACACTCACCCCGATCTCGGTGTGTTTTACAGCGGTACTGACAAGGTGAGTGGCGCTGCACGCGCGGCATCGTCTCCCGTCTGTATCTTCGTGTGTGACCCGATTCGGAAGAAGATGCTGGGTAGCATCGGGAAGGACTTTGCCGAGGCGGAAATCATTGTGTTTTCGCGTGGCACGGCTCCTCAGGAAGATCTTAGCGAAGACAAGCGCCTGATTCCTCCTACCGATGAAATCGTTCGTCTTGTCAGTCAGTGCCTTCGTACACGCGGTTATGCTGGAGATATTAGACTGCGCACCCGTATTGATGGTAGAGGCTGCTTGAAAATCAAGCTGGTGATTCCCAAGGGCAGAAGGGAGTGAATTATAATGGCGAAGATACCGGAGAAGCTGGGTTCTGAATACTATAGAGGATTCCTCACTCGTCAGGGGCAGGCGTTCTATGACCGCATCAATGCCCAGCTTCTCCGGGGGGATTACTCAGGTAAGACGGCATTCTCCATAAGTAATCCCGAAACATCTGCATCTGATTGCTTTGCAGCCTACAAAGCGATCAGAGACGATCGCCCAGAATTCTTCTTTCTAGGGCTAGGGTTTCAGAGTGAATTCACCCGTAGAGACCGAACCGGGACGCTAGAATACCCGATTCTGTACACGCCCGATATCATAAATCGAATCCAGCGGCAGATGAGTAAAAGCATTTATCGCGTCGTTCGCGGAACCGCGCATTTGCAGATGATAGATCGGGAAGTCCTGGTTTATGAGCGGATTTCAAAAAAGCTCACATACACAAACCACAGCGATGTTAGAGACCACAATATCGTTGGTCCGGTGCTGCTTTCTTCTGGTGTATGCGAAGGGCACAATGCACTGCTGATGTTATGTTTCAGACGAATCGGAATCCCCTGTATCAAGGTTTATGGCAGAACCAAGACAGACGGATGGCATTGCTGGACGATTGCGTGGATCAACGGGATTCCCGTCCACTGTGATGTCACTTGGGACGGAACTGAGGAAGGACTTGTACGCTTCGATTACCTGAACCTGTCAGATAATCAGATTTCAGGCGATCATTACGACTTCAAATGCGCCCGCGTTCCCGAATGCACATCGGAAACACTGAGCTACTATAGCTATCGTGGTCTGTGCGTTCATTCCTTTAACGATCTTAAGACGCGGCTCAAAAAGGATTCGCAGAGGGGCATATCGCCGATACTAATCCACTTTAGTTACCGTCCCGCGTCTGGAGATTGCCTGAAAGAAGCTCAAAGGGCCTTCTCAGAAGAACGGATAAGCGGAAATCATCGGCTCTATTATCATCCCACTCTGAAAAACCTGGCCGTGAAATAGATATCATAAGTACAAGGAGATGAGACTATGTACCAATCAATCATCAGAGATCCGGGTGGAAACGGTTTAATCCGAATTCAGCCGGATGCATGCGGACAATACTCCGCGATTGTCAACGGGAGTATTCTGGTTGTCCCTCCGGGAACCACTGCGTTCGTTGCTATCAACGGTGCGCTTTCGCGCCCCTATGGCCCCGGCAGATACGAAATCTTCACAGGCGTTGATCCCTTCTTTGTAAGGCTTCGCAACATCCTGACCCGTGGAGATACTGGAACCACCGTGTCTGTATTTTTTGTGTCGACTGAAAGGGCAAAGTTTGTCAAGCTCGGTACCGGAGAGTTTCCTTTTCGTGAACACCGCTTCCGTCTCACAATGAAAGCACTTGCATCGTGCAACCTGTCCTTCTCAATCTCCGATCCTCTGAAGGTTCTCACAAAACTGGTCGGAAGCTATAGCTCCGCGTTTTCGGATGAAGATATCGATCCGTGTATTGAACAGATGGTTCTCGCTCCCATTAGAGAAGCCATTTCCAGAGAGATCAGCAAGCTCGATGTCACTGAGTTCAACTCCAGGCTCTCTCACATCGGAAATATGGCGGTCACCACGATAAGACCCGGTCTCTCTGAGTACGGTATCAAGCTGGAGCGGTTTGACCTTGTAGCCATCAATGTCCCCGATTCGGAGATTCAAAGACTCTATAGCCTGGAGCAGGAGTATGCTGGCGGGAAAACCAGAACCGATCTCGAACTGGATAACCTGCAAAGAGTATGGAACGGTAACGTCAATAACCGCACACTGAGTGAAATGATGACGGGAATTCCTTCTCGATGGCAGGCTCCTACTGGTGGCGCTGCATGTAATTCCAACGGGAACGCTGGCGGAATGGCTCCCATGATGATGCAGATGATGATGCTCTCACAGATGCTTCCGGCGCTACGGGAACCGCTGACCGAAATGACTCGGCACACGGATATGTTTGGCGGCGCATCGTCTGACGCCCAGGGAAACACCTCATCTGCGGAATCGCCTCCGCCCATGCCTGATCGGTACAAGCGTTGCCCGTCGTGTAACGGAAACGTGATGCGTGGCAATAGCGTTTGCCCCATCTGCGGTTATAGATTTTAAGTGAAAGGAATGATGAAAATGACACGCAAAAACTACTCTTTGATCCCCGTCCTTGCAGCTATCGTTTTGATCCCCCAGTTTCTTTTCTGGTGGCTCGCCCCTGCAGAGGCAACAGCTCGTCTCGCAGTGTACATTGGCGGCACACTTCTCACTGTTGGAATCCCTGTGGCATACCTCGTAACGTACTGGAACAGCAACCTTCGCAAAGCAGCTGGCCTCTCAGTCGTTTGTTGCATCCTTGAAACCGCTGTGATTGCTATCTCCGTCTTGCTTTTGGGAATTGATGTATCTGTAAGGTCGGCGGTCTTCGCTTTCATAATCACAACGCTGGTTTGCCTGATTGCTTTGATCCCCTTGATCAACGCTGCGCTGAAGCAGCAGAGACAGGGCGTATATTCTGCTTCCATTCCTGTGGAACCGAGCAGTCAGCCGGTTCGTGAAGTTCAGGATTACAGCGATCGCGCAGCTAGCCTCCAGCCTCATAATCCCATTCCCGCGCGTACGCCGCACCAGACTACAGCCAGCAAGCCTTTGCCTCCCAGAAATCGATAAGCGTATCATACCGTTAGAAAGGCGGTGATTCTATGGATCGCGTCTGCAGTCGCTGTGGCTGCTCCAGTTTTCACTACAATCGCAGCAAAATTAGAATGGTGTGTGACTTATGTGGACACCCGGTTTATGATCCGCAGCAAGATCAACAACTCATGCAGTATGACAGGACATATTCTCAAGCCATGAGTCACCTTGCTGCCGGCAACTGGGAACAAACCATCGTCCTCCTGAGACCGTTAATGAGCCAGTACCCCACAGAGAAGAAACTGTATCTCACTGTCCTACGGGCAGCAACTCAGGACTTTGGGGACATAGACATGGATAATACCGCCAATAGAACCATCGCCTCTGAAGCGTGGGATAAACTGGTAAGGCTCAACGGCGTAACCAGTGAAATGATCAGATACGGCAGCCGGCGCTATGAGAAACACAGAGAGGAGCTCAACAGGCAAAGGATAAGAATCCTCGCATGGATCTTTGCCGCAGCGTTCTGTTCTATCATTGCCGGAGTGCTTTTCGGCACGGAGTGCTATTTTATCGCTGTGCTTTGTACAGGTGGTCTGGCGGGCTGCCTGTACAAGGTGTTCAGCTCACGTCCCGTCAAGGTGATTAATCAGCTTATGAGCTCCATACCGAACTATCAACACAATCCGTTCATTTAGGAGGACTCATATGAAGAAGTTTTTTGATGGAGGAGAATACTTTGTCCTGACTTCCTATCGCATTAAGGCAGTCCCTATCTCAGAGGACAATGAAGTCGGCTTAACGCTTGCGAAAACGATTTGTGAAGATGCTTGCTATCTGTCCTCTGCAGGAACTGGACAAACAGCAATCGAGATTCTTCGAATCGCCGGAAGAAAAACGGGTAGTCGCATTCATCATTTACTTACGATCAGAACCCATGACAGTTCTGAACAGGATTGTGTTGTTCGTCAGGAAGCACTCGAAAAAGGCATCCTTTCACTTCTTCATCAGTCTGGTTTTATAGCCGAGGAAGTGCCCTTTTATGGCTACAGAAAGCACATTTCCGTGATGGAAGCAGACTCGGTCTGGGCATTAATGAAACAGGATATCCAGGAATACGGCATACAGGAAACATATAAATCACCGTCCGTGGTCGAAAGTGTTGACTGGAAGCGGATCTACTCAGTTTTGGACGGCTCCGGCTGTGGTTTATGTATTCAGATTATTCCTGCGCTGTTGTCTGATGACGAACGTCGGCTGATTGCAAAAAACACTGCTCATTGTTCACAAGCAGTGGATGGCGTAGTGCCAAATATGCGTGACAGCCTCGCTGCGGCGTCGGCAGATCGATGGAAATACTATGCACAGAAAGTCGCAAATCCTTTCGCCGAAGTAAACCTTATCGTTATAGGGACGGTAACCAGCGCTGCACTGGTTACCGCCAGAATAAAGCAGTCCGTTCACGGGACGGCCTTTCGGCCTATTGCTGTTTCAGCGTATCAGAAGTATAGCATTTATAATCAACCTTGGAAAATCTCTCACGTTCTTAAGAAGTCGGATGCGGCAAGTCTATGCAAATGGACATCGGATGAGATTTCACAAATCTTTCAGCTGCCGATGCAAGGCAGCTACTTCATCGGCATCGACAGGAACGCATTCTCTTTGATGCCCGAAGTGGATCTCTTACCCGAACAACTGACTAACGACGATAGAGAGGGCCTGTATCTGGGACGATCCGTATATTCGTCGCAGAGGTTATTTGTTCCTCTTGAGCAACTGTTACTCCACACTGCTGTAATGGGGAAATCGGGTGTTGGAAAAACCACTCTCTTGAAGCAGCTGATAACGCAGTTCCAGAGACGCGGTATTCCTGTTTTGATACTGGAACCGGTCAAACGTGAATATCGCGATTTGGTCGCCAGAATGAAAGACAGCAGGGTCTTTACGGTGGAACGCCCGGTAGTTCCATTGCTTATCAACCCGTTTTATGTTCCAAAGGATGTGCCTCTCGGTGAATATAGAAGCAGTTTGCTGTCTGCGTTTAAGGCCGCTTTTTCTTTGCCCGATCCTTTGCCGGCGCTTTTTGAAAAGGCAATCGCGGAGGCATATACTCTGAACGGCTGGACAGACATAAGTACGAGTGAAGACGGCAATGTCTCCATTTTTGATATGGCTGACTTTGTCCGAGTCTTTAAGCGCGTTATTTCCAGATCCAGTTACAACAATGAAGTAAAAGGAAATATGATGTCCGGAGGCGCTTTCAGGCTTCAAAGTCTGATTGAGAGGTGTCCTCGCACGTTTGATACGATACGTTCTACATCTGTGGAGGATCTTTTGAACGGATGCGTAGTTCTCGAAATGGGAAGTCTTGAGCCAGAGCAAAAATCGTTAGTTTCAGCTTTGACTCTCATTAGCATACTGGCCTATTTGAAATCCACAAGACAGAGCGATCACCGGCTTAGAAATATCGTTTTGATCGACGAAGCTCACGCTTTGCTGGACCAGGGAGAGGGGGCAACGCAGGAGGAAAAAGCTCTGAACAGCACTATGACACAGTTAATGATCAACATTATTACTGAAATCAGGGCATACGGAGTCGGTGTTATCTTTTCGGATCAATCCCCCTCGCGTGTCGGCGGGCGAATGCTCGATAATGTTGACAATATTATCTCCTTTAGGCTAAGTGGCGAGGAGGCGGAAATGCTGAGAGAACACATTGGAGCGGATACCAACCTCCGTGACGTTCTCCCGCTGATGTCCGCCGGTGAGTTCGTGCTTAAGAATCGTTTTCTTAGGTCGGCTCTACCCGCCAGAATGGATTACTCGCCCGACAAAGAACATCTGAAGCATGTTTCAGATGAGCAAATAGTCAAAACCCACACAAAGTATTTGACTGCCCACGGCAAAGATTATTGCCCGTTCGCCTTCTGCGAAAAAGCAGGGTGTAACCATTGCTCAGCTGCTGTTCGAGAAGAAGCAAATATGTTTGCAGAACAGATATTTGCCGAGCGGCAGCTCAAACTGAGCACTCCGGAAGAGGTTGCCGCACACATTATCCGCATCCCGTCTGCTTTATCATTTCGTATTAATACTGAGAATGCGGCTATGTTCAGAAAGAAATGTAGCTGCATTGCTGTTCATCTCTTAAGAAAATGCTCTATGGAAAATGGTATCTCGTTTGGGGAGCAGACCGTCAAAAAGCTCTTGACAGATATGAATAATCACGGAAAGGAAGGAAACGGCAATGAATGAATTCAATGACACATCAACAGAATTTTCTGAAACTGATGGGATCGATGTGCCAGAGACGAGTGATTGGACTGATTTTGATCCCGCAGGAACAGATGATATCAACATTGACACGGCTGAAAGCATCGGCGCTGGAGCTACTCCAGACCTTTCGTTGGCGTCAGCATTCGGTGACAGTGATATTAAATCCGAAGCAGAAAAAGCAGCAGATTATGCTCGCTCTTATGGCTTTGACAAAGCCGCCGATTATATTGAGCGGCATTATGATGGAGGTGAATTCGTACCAGGCAACCCCATTCCAATAACCACCCGCAACATGGCTCTCGATGGCCTTGAATCTGAAAACGGCGTCTCGTTTGAAAGACGAACAGCGGAACTTACCGATGGGCTATCTGTTGAGGGGGTTTTCCCTGAATTTGATAGCAAGCACCACGTTGAACTTGGAAGTGCTGCGAACGATATGAGCCTTCACCAGCAGTTCAGCGCCTGCAGAGAGGATTTTCAGGATCATATGTATGATAGTCCCGAAAAACTGCAGGGCATAACATTCGGTGCTATGGAACGGATGGATTTGCCGCAAGGCTATACGCCTGAAGGATACACCTGGCAGCACAATCCCGAAACAGGTAGTTTTGATCTAGTATCACAAGATGATCATTCTGTTGGGCATACAGGTGGGAATGCCTTGTGGGGAAACTAGGAGGATGCTACTTAATTAGATTTCGATCCATTCCAGGATTTCTTTGTGTTCCTCATCCGCTTTGTCTGAAACTGGGAAGAGAGCAACCCCGCTCTCTTCTTTCCTTTTGGAGATTTTTCGTAATCTTCCGTATTGATGGATGTAAGCAAAAACAAACAATGTCTTCTTGTGGAGATTTGCTCGATGTCTCCGTATTCAGAGACAACAAGATAGAAAGGATGAGAACAATGAAGAATTATGAAGGAATCATGAGCATCGGGAACATGGAGCTGAAGGACTTGGTCATTGAAGAATCGCCCAACTTTCTGATTGTTACGGCAAAGAAGAAAATCTATGTCCCTGAAAAGAAGATTATCCTCATGGACCAGATGTCCGAACAGGAATATCGGTTCTTAATGGGAGTGAGCAAGAATAAGGGAGGTTTGATTGTATGAACTATCTGATGAAGAAGGCCGTTAATCTCAATGGTCAGGACATGATGCTGGCGCCTTTGGACATCGACTTCGCCCATCGCACGATTTCTCTCACAGGTGAAATCGATGAAGACGTAGCCACGGTAATGAACTCCGCCCTCAGGTGTCTTGCCAGAGACTCGGAAGATGATATCACAATCTACATTCAGAGTCCGGGAGGGTCGGTCTCCGCCGGTTTCAGCATCTACGATACCGTGAAGGCATTGAGATGCGATGTTGTTACTGTCGCTTGCGGCATGGCGGCAAGTATGGGAGCCTTTCTTCTGGCCGCCGCCGGAACAAAGGGTAAGCGTTGGTGCCAGCCGAACGCTGAGGTTCTTATCCATCAGCCGCTTGGCGGAACAAGCGGTCAGGCCACAGACATTCGCATTCATGCCGAACATATCCTCAAAACGAGAGCGAAACTCAACAAGATTTTCTCTGATTGTACCGGACAGTCTTCCGAGAAGATCGAGAATGATACCGAGCGCGACAACATCATGAACGCAGAAGAAGCTCTCAAATACGGTCTTGTGGACAAGGTTGGCGATCCTATTTCCGAATGGTGAATGGAGGCACGATATGAAACACTATGACATCACTAAGCCCATTGGGCTTGCCACCCCTTGTAAAGAGATCGAGAGTACACGCAACAATGCCCATATGTATAAGAGGTGTGGTCTTCGCCCGAAGCACAATATCATCCCTCTCGACCCCGGTTCCGGTAGGACGACTCTGGTCGAATACATGACCGACAAGTACAAGGAAGCAGGCGTCCTGAGCTTCACCAGCGGTCTCGATGACTATATCGAAATCGCCTTTGATGGCTCTCTTCAGCAGCTCAAGCAGGCATTCGCCGCAATCGACTCCGCCGCTGTGTATACCAACGAATACTGCAATATTATCGGCATGGATATCAGCGGTATCTCTGCTCACCTCGGTGAGACTCAGCTTTCCGAGTTCATGAAGAACTGCAAGAGGGTATGCGAGCACGCATGCGTTATCTTCTTTGTCCATACGACTCCCAACAGGAACGAAGAAAAGCTCCTGGAAAAGCTGTGCGAAACCGTTGATAACATCAAGCGTCTCGTAGTCGAACCTTATACCAAGGAAGATATCTGCGCTTTGATTATCAAGACGGTTGAGGAGCATGGCATTGAGATCAAGCATGAAAATGTATTCCGCACCGTGCTTACAGATATGGTTTCGGAGTTCTGTATTGCAAGCGTTAAGGACGCAATTACCACTGCTGATGCGCTTGTCCATTTCGCCGACTTCTCGGGTTTCACCCCTACTGTTGACGAAAGTAGCCTAAAATCTATGATTACCAGTTGGCACAATGATGCAGAGAGGAGCGAAGTGAAATGAGCAGAAGTGAGCGTTGGAATACCGTAAACGAAATCAAACGCAGGTTTCACGAAACCACGGACCCGGTGAACGGTGCCGGTCCGGTGGTGTATGTCGAAAACGGCAGGAAGTACTCTGATGACAGTGAGTCGCACATTGCGGTGATTGGTCGTACCGGCAAGGGCAAAAGCCAGTGTTGCAGCCTTCCGTATATGCGAGAGATCCTCAAAAAGGGGGAAAGCCTCATCATGCTCGACCCCAAAGGGGAGGGCTATAAAAAGAATGCCTGCTACATTCCTGAACACTATCAGGTCTTTTGCGTTGACTTCCGCAACCCTCGCAAGAGCCCTACCAAGTGGAACCCGCTGAGTACTCCGTATCGTCTCTTTTGCTCCAAAGATCCCGATGATAATGATATTGCAAGCTCCATGCTCAGCGAGCTTTGGAATGGCGTTTATCCCTATGACGGTCATTCCGACAAGTTCTGGACGGACTCCTCCGTGAATTACGCGAAAGGATTGACTTATGGGCTGTTTGAGACCGCAGGAAAGGAAACCATCAATCTTGACAGTGTTGCGGTTATGATGGAACAATCCGAGATTCGCTTTGGAGGTCCCAGTAACACTATCCTGAAGGAGTTTTACGAGCATCTCCCCCTTGATTCTCTGGCCAAACGCAACCTCGCAACCTATGTTACCGCTCCCAACGAGACGAGGGCTTCCATTCACAGTGTGGCCGCCTCCGGTCTCGAAGTCTTCAGCCGCAGCAAAGGTCTCATGGAAATGCTCAGCGACGATACGCTGAACATTATGGACATCGATGTAAACCGTCCTTTCATTCTGACGGTCATTACCCCCGATGAAACCGACGTGTATGATGCTCTTTCAGGTCTGCTCGTCTCCCAGGTTTCACAGCACCTTATCCGTGTTGCACAGGAGAAAGGCGGTCGGCTTCCGATCAGGGTGAACATCATCCTGGAGGAACTTGGCTCGGTTGGTAAGAGCATCCCCTCTCTGCCCAATCTGATGGTGGCTAGCCGTAGCCGGAATATGAGGCTGATGCTGGTTCTTCAGAGTAACGCTCAGCTCGTTGATGTCTACGGTAAGAGCAAGGCTGAAACGATCAACTCCTGCATCGGTATTACAATCGGCTTTTCCACTAACAGCTGGGAAACCCTCACCGAGTGGGCTCAGCGTTGCGGAGAGAAGCAGATTGAGAACAGCGGTCATATCATCAAGGAACAGTTGATTACGGCATCGCAGTTGGCTGCAATGCCCACCGGCACTGCACTGGTTATGGTGGACAGCCAGTATAAGTTCATTGCTCATCTTCCTTTCTACGATGAGATGTACGATAACTCCAAATGGAAAGCCCATCAGTATAAGCCCACCGCAAGCGGGAGACCGTTCAAATCGCTTGATTTCGAAGCTATGGTCAAGGAAATCAAGAAAAAGCAGATGGAGTCCACTCTTTCGGGTTTTTCCGCTGAACGGAAAACTTCTGCGGTTCCCACAGGCTTCCCTTTTTTTGGAGAAGCGCGGTCTGATGGGCCAATGGATATAGACAGCCTGGTTTCGAGGATTGACGCGAAAATCGCTGAACTCGAAGCTGAGGAAGAGGCAGAGCGGAAGAAGCAGGGAGCAGATAAGAAGCATCACGCGATTATCACAGAAGGTCAAAGCAATCGAGCGAGAATTGCACGAGTAATCGCCTCTGCAACAGGAGAAAGCCTCGAAAAGGCAGCGAAAAGGCTGGCTCAGTTCCCGGTTGATATCGCTTTTAGCACCAAAAGCGAAGCTGTGAAATTTGCCAAGGATGTTACTAACGCTGGTGGAAAGGCAACAATTAAAACGTCGTAAAGAGGTGATCCGCAATGTATCCGGTCCTTAAAGAGGGCGTGTCTATCGGAACCTTCCAGTACGAAGGTTCCGATGCCACCCACTATTTCATTGAAAACGCTGATGGGGAGGAATTTGAAATCAGCCGCAGACTATGGGATGCCCTCCTGAAGGCAGATGGTACTCGCCCTTTGGATCTGCCGGACAATGGACGCCGGATACTTCCCAAGCTGAAGCGACATGGACTGGTTCGGACTTCCAGATTTGTTCAAGATAACGGCCTCTTTAACCGCTTTATTCTGTTTCCTATTGGCAATAGACTGCAAGCCGGAAGGCTGGTTTTCAAAGCACTAAATGCCGCTCTTCCCGCAGTATCCATTCTCGCCTTTGCGATTAGCATATATGTAACGGCATCGGAAGGTGCAGAGAGTGGGGACAGCTTCAGCTGGTGGCTTTATTATGCTCTCATAGTTTTATCCCTTGCACTTCATGAGTTGGGACACCTTGTTGCGGGAGTTGCGTATGGGTATAAAATCAGCGATACTGGAATCCTTCTCCTCGGTATTATTCCGTTCGGAGCATATGTAGCCCACGAGGATAAGGAAGATGCAACGAAAGCTGAGAAGATACAGTTTGCGTTGGCTGGGGTTGAAGTCAATCTCCTTATGGCCGGGATTTGTCTCATTTTAGCGATGCAGTCTTATCAGTGGTCGCGGACTATGTTCTCCGTCGCAAATGTCAACGTCATCCTTGCCGGTGTAAACCTGTTGCCAGCATCGGGGCTTGATGGGGAATCATCGTTGAGTGCAATGTGTGGAGTTGACAGCATCAGCGAAGTGGCAAGAAAATGGCTCACCAATAAAAAGTGCCGCCAAAAGCTCCTTCGCGCCGGTTTGCCAGGATACGCTTGCTTCTGCTTCTTCTCCGTTACGATGATTTCAAAAGTCATTCTTTGGCTGCTTGTTGGCCTTGATGTTGTATCGGTCTTCTTCAATATCTTCTGAGTATTCATAAGCGTGAAAAAGGTGTGAGATAGATGGAAGGAAAGAGTAGGCAGAATAGAATCGTAAACAATCGGATTCCGTTTGAGCAATTTGGCCGATTGTTCGCCGTGATAGAAATAGTGCTTGCGTTTCTCTATGCAAAGTGTTTTACAACATTCTCTGTATATGGAAGCCGTATTTGGGTATTAGTGATTATTGTTGCCGTCCTCGCCCTAAGCAGTCTTGTCCTTTCATGGAAGGCTGAAAGAAACTGGGTTAGTCTGATAAGTGGAACCTTGATGCCCGTGCTGGCATACGAAGCAATTAGCATGTGGAGATATTCATTGGCAATCCGAATCATGATTCTTGCCGGGTGCTTCGTTTCGGTTGCCGTCGGGCTCATCTGGGCTGTAAAGAAGGTGAACCAGGCTAAGCGTATTCGCATCAGACGTGAAGTGTTCGTTATAAAAGCCGCCCGTGCATCTCGAGTTATCTGTTGTGTGGTGCTGTCAGGCGCTTGTATTTGCGGAAAAGTCTTGATTGCCTCACACTATACAATCAGCTACAGCGATATCGCGTATAGCCTGTCAGAATCATATAACGACATTCCAGACTACGAGAACTCTCTTTCCGCCAACATTGCAACAGTAGCAAAGATTGACCCCGATGGAGGATGGGGATCTCTGCCTCTTGAAGAAAAGATCGAGGTGTTGGAGACCATAATTCGTATTGAGTGTAGATACCTGGGAATGCAGGACTCCGCTCCAGCCTTAGAACTGGCCTACTTGGGAGAAGGTCTACTTGGGCAGTACGATAGCGAAAAAGATGTGGTTACTCTTGCGTATAACTACGTTGTTGATTCCGAAGCGGGTGGCTACTCCGTGATACAGGTTCTTTGCCATGAGATTTATCACAGATACCAACACTATCAGGTGAACCTCCTTCAGGCCATCAGATACAACGACGATACTGCAAAGTACGCCAATCTCCTGGTTCTTGATACCGCTGGGATATACGAAGATGAGTTCGGCAGCTACATTTCTCCTGATGATGACTCCGCCATCTCGTACTATATGTACAGCTCGCAGAGGCTTGAGCGCGATGCCGAAAAATACAGTAATGCGTCCGTCGTTGATTACTACGAGCAGGTTTGTTCATATCTAAAGACCAACTGACAAAAGACTATATTCGAGAGGAGGTTAACATTAATGGGTTACTATTCTAATCTAGCGATAGAAGGCACCTATCACGAAGACCATAGCTACCCATCACCAGAATTGCAACTAAAATGGAGAATTGAAGATCTGCGGAGCAGATTAGAGGATATCTCCACAGGGAACTACGGAATTACCGCACATTGCTTTATGGGTTGTCGGTTCTCCAGAGATAACCTGGTGGCGTACACTCCGCCCGAATACTTTTCCAGAGAATCCGATATAATGGATGCCCTTGCTATTGCTGAAGAAAGCCTGGCCGTAATGGAAGCTGAACTGCGTGAGATCGAGAAAAGCAAAACAAACACAGAGGAGTATCCAGGGCAACTTACTATTTGGGACATTCCTTATGCCGAGACCGAGCTACTTGCTCCGTATACAGAAGAACTGAAGACAGCGGCATAAAGCGTCAGCGTTGGAGAAAAAGAACGCTTTCCCGTATATAAGAGATGCCGGATCGACCGACAAACAATAACGCAAAAATGAAAGGAGTTCAAAACTATGGCTTATTTCAATCCCAGGGATTATTTCCCGACTCTTCAGGAGTGGATTCGTTACGGATGCGACATTACGTGGGATGACTACAGCATCATGAAAAACCACGGGGACTATGTCCAACTGCTGTTCCCGTCCTCTGCAGCTAAGGGACACGACACCTATGATCTGTACCTCAATGACAGCGGTCGCATGACAAAGGCTTACGGCCATCCCGGTAACGCTGGATTTGAGGGGTGGAAGTACTATTAATAGTTAATGTCGGTATTTGTCCAATACCATGCCAGTAGGTTTATGTGATCGATATTGGACATTGAAAAACGTTGAAAGGAAAGAAGAGATATGAGGTGCAGCCGATTGGCTGCACCTCCTTTTTGGCTTCCTGTTACCCTCTTGCATTTTTTCCTGAGTTGAGTATAATAGCATTATGGGATTTGAAATCCCATATAGAAACAGAGGTGCTGATATGAGAACAAAGAATCAAGAAACTCT
>OGOV01000395.1_pt1 | contig 45377 bp, 32 predicted proteins | sample 1552711 | NCBI WGS metagenome assembly OGOV01 (sample SAMEA2580216, study PRJEB22360) | human gut metagenome | biome: human gut; feature: human-associated habitat; material: faeces | place: Denmark | collected 2008/2010 | reverse complement strand
TCGCTCACGAGACAACCTCGGCAGACCCTTCCGTGAGCAGAATGCGCCGTCTCGCTCACGAGGCAACCTCGGAAGACCCTCCCGTGAGCAGATCGCGCTGTTTCGCTCACAAGACAACCTCGGAAGACACTCCCGTGAGCAGAACACGCCGTTCCGCTCACGAGACATCCTTGGCAGACTCTTTCGTGAGCAGAACGCGCCGTCTCGCTCACGAGACATCCTCGGCAGACCTTTTCGTGAGCAGAACGCGCCGTCTCGCTCACGAGACAACCTCGGCAGACCCTCCCGTGAGCAGATCGCGGCTTTTCACTCACGAGACTGCCGCGAAAGACACACGAGGCAACCGCGGCGCTTTTTCAGCGAGCTACGGGGACTCCATGGAAACTCTACGGGCGCTCTATGGGCGCTCCTCGATGCCGCCGAGGTTCGACCAGAGCCAGTGGGACTCGTAATAGGACTTAGTGCCTTTAGGAACCGTCACCTTGACGGCTGAGCGGTCTGTGCCGTTAAAGGAAAAAGATGACATTTTTGTTGTTATCTCGTCAACATCCTCCTTGGTCTTCCAGTTCAGTTCAAGTACCAAAGGAGTTTTGCATGACACAAATGTGTAGATGTCTATGGATTTGACAGACTCAAGGATAACTATCTTATCAACATTTGTTCGACGAATAGAAGAGTACCCAATCTTCGTAGTGCCTTCCTTTATCACCACCGTACCGGTCTTCTTTTCAGGAATCCAACTCAGAATCTCTCTCTCTGTCCGACCCACGTGCATATACAAAGCCTTGTCATACAGATAGCAGTAGTTCTCTTGACCTTCCCTCGGCGCGGTTGTGATAATCTCAAGTTTAGAACAAGCTTCAAACACCGGATTTGAATCATCAATATTTTCTAACGTGGAAGGTAAAATGACACGTTCAAGATTCCCGCAATAATAGAAAGCATAGGCTCCGATCTTATATATCCCCTCCGAGATAGTGACTTTCCTTAGGTCATCGCACCCTTCAAAGGCCCTATTCCCGACCCCTTTGACGGTATAGGTAATCCCGTCATACTCAACCGTACCGGGAACCACGACATCTCCCGAATACTTGCCTCCGCCCGGGTTACCGGTCACCTCGACGAAATCCATAGAGTAACCTTTGGCGGTCTTGTAGAACAGGCCGCCAACCTCGAACCCGGAAGAGAATTCTTTCACGGTGACGGTGCAGCCTGACCTGAAGCCGCCGTCCTCGGTGACCGCGCTGACCTTGGCCACACCCGCCGAAACGGCTCTCACGTTGCCGTCGGAATCGACCGTGGCCACGGACGGGTTATCCGACTCCCACCTCACATTGCGGTTAGTGGCATTGGACGGGGCGACCGTGCAGGTAAGTTTGGTTGTGCCGTTCGCGCCGATCGTCACGGACCACGGCTTGACATCCACACCTGTCACCGGAACCGCCTTGGCCTTCACCGTCACCTTGCAGGTCGCCGTCTTCCCGCCGTCCTCGGTCGTCACAGTGACCACAGCCTCGCCGGCCTTCACGGCAGTCACCCTGCCGTCGCCGCCGACCGTGGCGACTTCCGTCTTGTCCGAACTCCACGTCACCTTCCGGTTGTCAGCGTTGTCAGGCTTCACCGTGGCCGTAAGCGTCTCCGCCTCGCCCTCGGTCAATGTCAGCTCGGTCCTGTCCAGGGACACATCCGTCACGTTTACCGCCTTGGCCTTCACCGTCACAGCGCAGGTGCCGGACTTGCCCTCCGCCGTCGCGGTGACGGTCGCGGTGCCGGGTCTGAGGCCATGGACGGTGCCGGCCTTGTCAACAGTGGCGACGCTCCGGTCGGACGACGACCACGCCACGGCCCTGTCGGACGCGGCTTCGGGAGAGACACTGGCGGACAGCACCGCAGATTCGCCCTCTATGATCTCTATCCGGGACGGGGTGACGGCCACGGATGAGACTCCGACAGTCTCCTCCTTCTTACCGCAGGATGTTATGAGAATGGTGGAGGCGGCAGCCGTCAGCAGCGCGCGCCGTGTATGTGTGTAAAAACGCTCATATCGATTGATGTTTTGGTTATAGTCTCGTGAGTCCTATGAGTTCAGCGATGCTTTGGTAAATAACTTGGCGACCATCGGTCACCCTTTCGGTCTGTATCCCGCTCCTGCCTTGCGTCACCGGCACGGGATGTGACGCCGTGTGGCAGGCTTCAGGACAAAAATAATAAAAATTCCCAAATATCAAACGAATATGCCGGATATAATGGCCGCACGACCATGCGACCGACCCCCTGAACCCCTCCAACGACAGGAGCAGGGGACGGCGCCGGGCTCTCCGGGAACGATGACGCCTGACTGTCCCGCACCCGAAGGTGACGCGCGGCACAGTCAGGCGACTCTTCCGCGCCTTCCCGTTGCCCAAGGGCGCAGGGCAGAATGAAGTATGGATGAAGGAAACCCTTCGGCAACGAAAACCACACTTATCGTTGCCCAAGAGTGCAGCACGGCTCTCTTGGGCAACGCTTTCGTGCTTTATCGTCGCCCGAGGGTGCAGCACGGCGCGCTTGAGCGACACCTCCGTACATCTTCGTCGCCCGAGGGTACAGCGCGGCGCGCTTGAGCGACACTTTCGTACATCTTCGTCGCCCGAGGGTGCAGCACGGCGCGCTTGGGCAACACTTTCGTACATCTTCGTCGCCCGAGGGTGCAGCACGGCACGCTTGAGCGACACCTCCGCGCGTTTCCGCCGCCCGAAGGTACTGGGCAAAAGACGTAAGGTTGAATCTGACAAAAAAAAGAAGAAGTCTCCCAAAAAAACGAGGGAGACTTCGGTCGGGTGCCCAAAGCCGGGCTCGAACCGGCACGTCTTTAAGGGACATTGGATTTTGAGTCCAACGCGTCTACCAATTCCGCCATTCGGGCATATTCAGGCAGTAGACTTGCCTTTGGAAACTTCGCACTTCCGCTGCACTTCCGCTTCAAAGGATTGCAAAGTTATTGAATTTCCTCCGATATTCCAAAACATTCAACAAAAAGCTTATGCGAAAAAACGCGTAATCCCTCTTGTCCGGCAAAAAGCACTTATACCGGATAAGTAACCTTCAAACAATAAGCCGCATCATATTAAGGAATCTTTTCGGTCTATTTCTCTTTTTTCATCAGTCATGTGCCACCGGCACACTCCTTCTTCGAAAAAGATCTATCCTCGAAAATCTTCTCTTAGAAACAGTTTTGAATTGTTTGTTTGAAGGTTAAGAGCAAGCTCCCCCCCCCAGACTGTCTGAAAAGTCTCGACGAGAGCAGAAAAGTCTGTACCCCACTACAGGGGCGACAACGAATTTTCAATCCTCGGAGGTGGTAATTAGACTTTTAAGACAGTCTCCCCCTGCTGCCCACCTCGACAGTCCGAACAAGTTCGATTGCCCTCGGTTCGGGCGCTGGGTTGAGAGTGAAAAACTTCAGGTTCGACCGCTTCTTCCAAGTAAGATAGCGGGCGGTGCCGTCTGACTGAAGAAGCGGGAATAAAATGAAGATTTTTTCACCTCAAAGAACATTTCAAACAATTCAAAAACAGCTTCTTAATCTGAAGTAACTTATTATTTTCATGTTCCTAAACACCGCTGTCGATGCATCTTATCCGGTGGAAAGCCGTTTGGCCGGACAAACGTAACCGTTGATGTGACTTGTCCGGCGATATGCTTGTTTGCCGGACATTTTACGGTTCAGAAGGAACGGCCTTCCTGATCAGATAGGCAAAAGGTGCCTGCGCTCTGATTCACTGCGCATCATTTTTTCTGAAAAATCGATTCGGCTTATGAGGAAAACTGATTATATTTGTACGGTTTAAGCCGACAGCCACCACAAGAGTTGTGGTTTCAGGCACGGGATCCGCGACCGTCCGACTTGCGGAAATGACATAGAGCTTTGACCCGGAAACGGGAGACGAAACATATCATATTTTACGAAATTATTAAGCTCAACAAAATGAAGCACTTTTCTTTACCAAAGGACGGTGGATTGATTGAGGAGAACCTGCCTAAGAGCATTCTCCATTCCTACGAGAAGATCACCACCGAGATTTCCGATGACGCGAACATCGGAAGCGACAAGGTGGCAGACATTATTGTCAAAGCCATCAAAGACCACGAAAGGGCGGCTCTTCCGCGTCCTTTCAAACTCGGTTTGACCACAGGAACCACACCTGTGTCCCTCTACAGCAACCTGACAGAGCAGTTCAAGGAAGGCAAGGTCTCCTTCGCCAATGTCGAGGTGTTCTCCATTGATGAATATTACCCATACGGCAGCGACTCCGTCCAGAGCCGCAACCACAGGCTCCACGCCGAATTCCTTGACAATGTGGATGTCAAAAAGGAGAACGTGCATATTCCTGACGGAACAGTCTCAAAGGAAGAGGTATCCGACTATTGCGCCGAGTTTGACAAGATCGCCAGAGGTCTCGACCTGCTTGTGATCGGTGTCGGCGAAGGCGGCCAGATCGGTTTCAACGAGGCCGGCTCGTCAGAGAAGAGCCGTACACGCACCGTTCCGCTCTCATACCAGTCCAGAAAGAGACAGGCCCGCAATTTCAACGGCGACATTTCCGTCACCCCTAAGACCGCCATCACGATGGGTATCGGCACGATGATGAGCGCCCGCAGGATCATCCTTATGGCCTGGGGCGAGGACAAGGCGGCTGTGGTAAAGAAAGTCGTGGAGGGCGACATCGATCCGGCCTGCCCTGCCACCTGGCTTCAGGAACACGACAACATCACATTCTACACTGACGAGATGTCAGCCTCTATGCTGACCAGACTCGTCGCACCTTGGATGGTCGGTCCTTGCCAGTGGACACCGTGCCTGATCCGCAAGGCCGTCGTTTGGCTCTGCCAGAAGGTTCATAAGCCAATCCTCAAGCTGAAGCAGCAGGACTATTTCGAGAACTCCCTCGGAGAGCTCATCGAACTCTACGGGCCGTTCGACAAGATCAACATAGACGTTTTCAATGACTTCCAGCACACCATCACCGGATGGCCGGGCGGAAAGCCTGACGCTGACGACACCACAAGGCCTGTCAAGTCAACTCCGTTCCCTAAGAAGGTCCTGATTTTCTCCCCTCACCCGGACGATGACGTGATCTCCATGGGAGGCACATTCATCCGTCTCGTGCATCAGGGACACGACGTGCACGTGGCCTACGAGACCTCCGGTGACCTGGCAGTGCACGATGACGTTGTGCTTCAGCATATGGACGCCGCCTACCAGCTTGGATTCGGAGACAAGTTCGACGAGGTAAAGAAAATCATCGACTCAAAGAAGCCTGGTGAGCCTGAGCCTAAGGAGCTTCTCGCCATCAAGGCGGCCATCCGCCGCAGCGAGGCCAGAGGAGCGGACAGAAGCTTCGGCCTCAACGACAAGACCAACGTCCACTTCCTCAACCTGCCGTTCTACGAGTCGGGCGGAGTGACGAAACTGCCTCGCACACAGAAAGACCTTGACATTATCAAGGAGCTGATCGTCAGGATCCACCCTGACCAGATCTACATGGCAGGTGACCTCGCCGACCCTCACGGAACGCACAGGGTCTGCACCGAGGCCGCCCTTGAGGCCATCGAACAGCTCAAGGAGGAAGGCAACGACTGGCTGAACGACACCACGATCTGGCTCTACAGAGGTGCCTGGATGGAGTGGGAGCTCTGGAGAGTTGACATGGCCGTTCCGATCAGCCCTGACGAGCTCATCGAGAAGCGCCACGCCATCTTCCGCCACCTTTCCCAGAAAGACATCGTTCCGTTCCCGGGCGATGACCCGAGGGAGTTTTGGCAGAGGGCCGAGGAGCGCACACAGAACACCGCAAGGCTTTACGACGAACTCGGAATGGCTGAGTACCAGGCCATCGAGGTCTTCCTGCGGCTGAAATAACCAATCATCCATGAATATGTCACCTCACCCACGGTGACATATTCAATAAAGCAAGAAAGCAAGAATAAAGAATATTTTTTATAAACTGCATCAATCATGAAAGTAATCATCAGAGACACAAAGAAGGAAGGCTCTATCTGGGCCGCCCACCACATTGCCGCCGCCATCAAGGCAAAGGCTGAGAAGACCGACAAGCCATTCGTACTCGGACTGCCTACCGGCTCCACTCCTCTGGATGTCTATGCCGAGCTCGTCAGAATGTACGAGGCCGGAGAGATCTCCTTCAAGAATGTCATCACATTCAACATGGATGAATATGTAGGGCTTCCTGAGAGCCATCCGGAGAGCTACCACAGCTTCATGCACAAGAATCTGTTCGACAAGGTGGACGTTCCGGCCGGCAACATCCACATCCTCAACGGCAACGCTCCTGATCTCGCCAAAGAGTGCGAGGATTACGAGAAGGCCATCGTGGCTGCCGGAGGAATCGACCTGTTCCTCGGCGGAGTCGGCGAGGACGGACACCTCGCGTTCAACGAGCCGTTCTCTTCCCTCAACTCCAGGACAAGGGTCATGACCCTCACCCAGGACACTCTCGAGGTAAACTCCCGTTTCTTCGACAACGATGTGAACAAGGTTCCTAAACAGGCCATGTCAGTCGGTGTCGCCACAGTGTGTGGTGCCAAGGAGGTTCTCGTCCTCGCTTTCGGCGGCAAGAAGGCCAAGGCTGTCAAGGACGCCATCGAGGGACCTGTAAGCCACTATGTCACCCTCTCTGCCCTTCAGCTGCACGAGAATGGTGTCGTTGTGCTTGACGAGCCGGCCGCCGGTGAGCTCAAGGTCAACTCTTACCGCTATTTCAAGGCCGTTGAGGCTGCCGAGAACAAATAGTGCGTGGAGACTAACAACTTGTAAATCAGAATAATAAACATTATCCTCCCGCCATATCCGACGGGAGGATATTCATTAAAAGCCAATCAATCAGCATGTTATCCTCCACGATCATCGCGACGCTCCTGGCCATTGGCAGCGCTTTGGGAAGCAATGGGTATGGCAATACGATAGACAGTCGCTTCGACAAGCTCAGCGACCGGACAGACAAGTACACCTTATATCAAGTCATAAGCCAACCGGACGCAGTCCCTGCCGAAGCGACCGATAACCTGGTACCAAGCCAACCGGACGCTGAGCCTGTCGAAGCGTCCTTGTCTTCCAGCGAAAGTCCGGCACAGGAATATTCAGTAAAGGAACGGTGCGAGCGTTACACAATGAAAAATCAAGGACTTGAGCGGGAATATTACCTCTACCGTCCGGAAGGATTGAAGGCCGGGGCTCCTCTCGTGATAGTCCTGCACGGCTACGGCGGCTCGGCCCTCAAGGGAAAGAAAGCGATGATGGATGTCGCCGACAAGAACGGATTCGCTGTCTGCTACCCTCAGGGTATAAAGGATCCGAAAGGTAAACCGGGCTGGAATGTCCGCTACCCTTCACAGGAAGGAATGAAGACCGATGATGTCAAGTTCCTCATCGCCCTTTCCAAAGAACTCCAGAAGAGATTCGATCTCAGTCCAAAGAATACATTCCTCACCGGAATGTCCAACGGCGGCGACATCATCTACCTGATCGCGATGCGCGCTCCGAAGGCCTTCAAGGCTATGGCCTCGATAGCAGGACTGCAGTTCAACTGGATGGAGACGGAATATTCCTACAAGCATCCGCTTCCTTTCATGGAGGTTCACGGCACACAGGACCACACTTCCGAATGGCTCGGCGACCCGGAGAGCAAAGGCGGCTGGGGAGCGTACATTCCCGTTCCGGCGGCGGTCAGCAGAATCATCGCTGTTAACGGTTGTACCGAGGAATATGTCACCGAGCTTCCTCGCCGCGAGGGTCGTAACCAGGTCACCCTCTATCAGTTCAAGGCCGGCAGGCCGGCGGTGAAAGGCGGCAGACCCACCGAAGTCTGGCTCTACAAAGTCGAAGGCGGCAACCATTCCTGGTCCGACAAGGACATGGACACCTGCTCCGAAATCTGGCGTTTCTTCAGCCAGTGGATTGACTAAAATGGCTTAACTAAAAGCCACATCTCTGAGGCCACATCGCTCTGACGCCAGGCACAAATCCGCAATTCATTGAATGTCAGAAGGTGTAACATCACCTTTTGACATTCAATATTTTACAAAGCAGTGCCCTCCAAATCCGCCTGGCAGCATTTACAAATATATTCATTTACAATCAGTTGACAATTATACCCAAAATTTTGTGAATGTGGGGCAAAAAGGCTAACTTTGTGATAGTCTTAAAAAGAACTTGCAAAGATGTCCAATTACCGCATTTTCGTGGAGAAACACCCGGAGTTCCAAGTGGAGGCAAAGAGTCTTCTTGGAGAACTCAACGAGAACTTGCAGCTGGAGCTGAAAACGCTTCGGCTGCTTAATGTTTATGACTTGTTCGGATTCACGCCCGAACTTCTGGAGAAGAGCCGCTACAGCGTCTTCGGAGAGATTGTGACCGACTCTGTCACAGACTCGATTGACCTGGACGGAGCGAAGTACATCGCAGTCGAGTACCTGCCGGGCCAGTTCGACCAGAGGGCGGCCTCGGCTGTGGACTGCGTTCATCTGATAGAGCCATCGGCACAGATCAGCATCAAGAGCTCCAAACTCCTGATCGTTGACTCCGACGCTTCCGAGGAGACCCTTGAGAAGATCCGTCACTACTACATCAACCCGGTGGAGTCCCGCGCGAAAGACCTGAGCAAACTGGCCGACACGGAACACGCGGCGGTCAAGCCGGTTCCCGTGCTGGAGGGATTCAGGAATATGAGCGGGGACGATCTGAAAGCATATTGCAAAAAGATGGGCCTTGCGATGAACGCCGACGACCTCGCCGAGGTTGTGAAATATTTCACCGAGGAAGGCAGGGACCCGAACGAGACCGAACTCAGGATTCTGGACACCTACTGGAGCGACCACTGCCGCCACACGACATTCACGACGGAATTGGAAAGCATCGACGTGGAGGATTCCTTCATCAAGGAGGACATCGACGGGACGATGGCCCTGTACCTGAGGATGCGCTCGGAGACAGGCCGCGAGAAGAAGGGACTGAACCTGATGGACATGGCCACAATCGGGGCGAAATACCTCAGGAAGAACGGTTTGCTGGATGACTTGGAGGTCAGCGAGGAGAACAATGCGTGCAGCATATTCATAGATGTGGATGTGGACGGGCAGACCGAGAGATGGCTGCTGATGTTCAAGAACGAGACCCACAACCACCCTACGGAAATCGAGCCGTTCGGCGGGGCCGCCACCTGCCTGGGCGGAGCCATCAGGGATCCGCTCTCAGGACGCTCCTACGTCTATCAGGCAATGCGTGTCACCGGTGCCGGCGACATCTACAAACCTGTCAGCGAGACACTTCCGGGCAAGCTCCCGCAGAAGGTCATCACCAGGAAGGCCGCCCAGGGATATTCCTCCTACGGCAATCAGATCGGTCTTGCGACAACCCACGTCCGCGAGATCTACCACGAGGGCTACACGGCCAAGAGAATGGAGGTCGGAGCGGTTGTCGGAGCGGTGAAGGCCGGGGACGTGAGAAGGGAAAGCCCTAAGGCCGGGGATGTCGTGCTGATGATCGGCGGACGCACCGGACGCGACGGAATCGGCGGTGCGACAGGTTCCTCAAAGGAACACACAGAGGAGTCCCTTGAGACTTGCGGAAGTGAGGTCCAGAAGGGTAACGCTCCGGAGGAGAGAAAGTTGGAAAGGCTTTTCAGAAGGCCTGAGGTCACGAGACTGATAAAGAAATCGAATGACTTCGGAGCCGGCGGAGTGAGTGTCGCCATCGGTGAGCTTGCCGACGGGCTGGACATCTACCTTGACCGTGTTCCGGTGAAATACAGCGGAATGAACTCCACGGAACTGGCCATCAGCGAGTCCCAGGAGCGTATGGCCGTCGTAGTGGAAGCCAAGGACGAGGAGGAATTCAAGGCGCTTTGCCATTCAGAGAATATCGAGGTGACGCACGTGGCCGAGGTCACCGACACCGCCAGAATGAGGATGTTCTACGGCGACAAGGTCGTTGTGGATCTCACCAGAGCGTTCATCGACAGCGCCGGTGCGAAGCATTATTCAAAGGCCACTATCGGAGCGGTCGAGGACAGGGATCCGTTCTTCCGCGACGTACCGGGCAAGGACCTGAAAGAGAGAATGTTCGCCAACCTGCAGGATCCGAACGTGACCTGCCAGAAAGGCCTTATAGAGATGTTCGACTCCACCATCGGCCGTTCCACCGTGCTGATGCCGTTTGGAGGCGAGCTACAGACCACCGAGACCCAGGTCTCAGTGCAGAAACTTCCGGTCAAGGGTTATACCGACACAGCCAGCATGATGGCGTTCGGCTTTAACCCTGACATCTGCGACTGGAGCCCTTACCACGGTGCGGCATATTCATTCATCGAGGCTTGCAGCAAGGTCGTGGCGGCGGGAGGCCATTGGGAGACAATGAGATTCTCTTGCCAGGAATATTTTGAAAGGATGACAGCCGATCCGAAGGTATGGGGCAAGCCGACGGCGGCTCTGCTCGGCGCTCTGAAGATGCAGAAGGAGCTTGGGCTGGCTTCCATCGGCGGAAAGGATTCGATGAGCGGATCGTTTGAGACTGAGAGCGGTACGATTCACGTGCCACCGACCCTTATCGCGTTCGGTATCACTCCGGTAAAGGCTGACAAGGTGATCTCTCCGGAACTCAAATGGGAGGGAGACCGCCTCTACCTCGTGAAGCATACTCCGCTCGCTGACAGGATGCCTGACACGGAGCAGCTCAAGAGGAACTGGGATCATATTCAGGAAAAGATAGAGGACGGCACGATCGTGGCCGGTTGGGCGGTAGGATTCGGTGGAGTGGCAGAGGCGCTTTGCAAGATGAGCTTCGGCAACGCGTTCGGGTTCGACGTCAACCTTCCGGAGGACGAGCTGTTCAATCTGAGCTATGGTTCCATCGTGGTGGAGACCGACGGCAGCGCGCTTGATTTCGAGAACGCTGTCGAGATCGGCACCGTAACTTCCGGTGAGGACGGCAACGTCCGCGTGAACGGGACCAAACTTTCCATCTTCGAGATGATGGATTTCAACGCGTCGCTCTTCGAGAAGGTTTACCCCGCAGTCAGCAAGCCAGACTTCAAGAGGCTGCTGCCTAAGGGCATGGAGGGTGTGAAGCCGTTCAAGGCAAAGAAGGCGGATCTTGAATATAAGGGACCGAAGGTCGATAAGGTTATCGCCTACCTTCCGGTGTTCCCGGGCACTAACTGCGACTACGATTCGGCGAAAGCTTTCCGCAAGGCGGGAGCCGAGATCCGCACTTCCGTGTTCCGCAACCTTTCGGACAAGGATGTGTTCGAGTCAATCGCCCAGATGAAGAAGAACATCGAGGATTGTCAGATCCTGATGCTCAGCGGTGGCTTCTCGGCCGGTGACGAGCCGGACGGAAGCGGCAAATTCATCGCCAATGTACTGAACAACAAGGACATCGCGGAGGCGATCGAGGGACTGCTGTCCCGTGGTGGTCTGATCTTAGGAATATGCAATGGTTTCCAGGCACTTGTGAAGTCGGGTCTGCTGCCTTACGGTGAGCTCGGGAAGGTGACCAAAGACTCCCCTACTCTGTTCCGCAATGACATCAACAGGCACATCTCGCAGATGGTGACGACCCGTGTGGCTTCCACAAACTCTCCTTGGCTGAGAGGGATGGCAATCGGTGATGAATATACTATTCCTGTAAGCCACGGCGAGGGCAAGTTTGTGGTCAGCGAGGAACTCGCGCGTGAGTTGTTCGCCAACGGGCAGGTGGCGTTCCAGTACGTTGATCCGCTGACGGATGAACCGACTATGGAGTCGCCTTACAATCCGAACGGGTCTTACTATGCGATCGAGGGCATCATCAGCCGTAACGGTCAGATTCTGGGGAAGATGGGTCACAGCGAGAGGTACGAGAGGAACCTGTTGAAGAACATAGAGGCCGACCTCGAGCAGCCACTGTTCGAGAACGCCGTCAGGTATTTTATCGGGTAATAAATGAAGAGGAATATCATTCACGATGGGGTGTCCATCAAGATCTTCGAGACGGATGACCCGCAGAAGGTGATCATACATTTCACGGATGAGATCACGGCGTTCAATAAGATCAAGAAGGCGGTGATCAAGGACAAGGGGATCTACTGCAACGGAATCTCCTGCGAGATCTCCAGACTGCTGCAGAAGGGAGGAGTGCCCACGCACTTCATCGAGCAGATCTCTGACACTGAGCAGCTTTGCTGGAAATCACAGGTGATCCCGATGGAGGTGATCGTCAGGAATGTGATCGCCGGCTCGATGGCACAGAGACTGGGGCTGGAGGAAGGTATCATCCCGAAGGAGCCGGTCTATGACCTCTGCTACAAGTCGGACATCCTCTGCGACCCGATCATCAACGACTACCACGCCGTCGCCCTCGGCCTCGTGAGCAAGGAAGAACTTGAACGGATATATTCATTGACAAAGCAGGTCAACAGCATCCTGACCCCGGTCTTCAAGGAGATCGGCATCACCCTGGTGGACTTCAAGATCGAGTTTGGCCACCTGTCGGACGGACGGCTCGTGATGAGCGATGACATCACTCCGGACAGCGCCCGCTTCTGGGACATCGCCACCGGCGAGAGACTCGACAAGGACCGTTTCCGCAGGGACAACGGCCACGTCGGTGAAGCCTACAGGACGGTCTACGAGCGTCTGACCGGCAAAAAGATTGACTGACAACTATTTATTATTTCTGAATATGAGACCTTTATTTCTGACAAATACTCTTACTCGAACGAAAGAGCTTTTCAAGCCGATCCAACCGGGACACGTGGGAATGTACGTCTGCGGGCCGACGGTCTATGGAGAGGCTCACCTCGGACACGCCCGTCCGGGAGTAACCTACGATGTGCTTTTCAAACTGCTCAGGCATCTTGGCTACAAGGTCCGCTACGTGCGGAACATCACCGACGTGGGACACCTTGAGCACGACGCCGACGAGGGAGAGGACAAGATCTCCAAGAAGGCAAGGCTGGAACAGCTTGAGCCTATGGAGGTTGTGCAGACCTACACGTTCCGCTACCACGAGGCGATGCGCCTGCTGAACGTGGCGCCGCCATCCATCGAGCCGAGAGCCTCGGGGCACATCATCGAGCAGATCGAGACCGTCAAGAAGATTCTGGACGCAGGCTACGCCTACATCTCCAACGGATCCGTGTACTTTGACGTGGAGAAATACAACAAGGATCACCACTACGGAATCCTTTCCGGGCGCACTCTGGACGACACCCGTGAAGGAACACGCACACTTGACGGACAGAGCGACAAGAAGGCTCCGTACGATTTCGCCCTTTGGAAGAAGGCTGAGCCCGAGCACATCATGCACTGGCCAAGTCCGTGGAGCGAAGGCTTCCCGGGATGGCATCTGGAGTGCTCCGTGATGGGCGAGAAATATCTCGGCAACGAGTTCGACATCCACGGCGGCGGAATGGATCTGATGTTCCCTCACCACGAGTGCGAGATCGCCCAGAATGTGGCCAGCCGCCACACACAAGGCGTGCACTACTGGGTTCACAACAACATGATCACGATCAACGGCCAGAAGATGGGCAAATCCCTGGGCAACTTCATCACCCTGCCGCAGCTGTTCAGCGGAGAGCACGAGAAACTCACGCAGGCATATTCCCCGATGACCGTCCGCTTCTTCATCCTCCAGGCGCACTACCGCAGCACGCTGGATTTCAGCAACGAGGCACTGCAGGCTGCCGAGAAGGGTCTGAAGAGGGTGATGCAGGCGGCGAAGGATCTGCGTGCGTTGGCTTCGGCGGCAGGAATCACTGACACGGCCAAGGGCACGGAAGGCGATCCTGTGGACGCGATGCAGTACGGCGAGTTCATCACAGCCATTGCTCCTGACACCTGCCCGGCGACTTCCGAGGAGGTCAAGGGAATATTCAATGCTGTCTATGAGGCGCTTTGCGACGACCTTAACACGCCGATCGCACTGTCGCACATCTTCGACGCGGTACGCCTTGTCAACTCCGCCAAGGCTGGAGAACTAAAACTGAGCAAGGGTGATTTGGAGACTCTGACACAGCTTTTTGATGACATCGTGTTCGGTGTCCTCGGCCTGAAGGACGAGTCCGCCGCCGAATCCGGCAAGGGTCAGGAGATTGTCTCCGGACTGATGGACATGGTGCTTGAGGAACGCGCCAAGGCCAAGGCAGCGAAGGACTGGGCGGCCAGCGATGCCATCCGTGACCACCTCAAGGCCCTCGGCATCACCGTAAAGGACACCAAGGACGGAGCCGAGTGGAGTATTCAATAAAAACAGACAATATGAAACATAGGTATATTTCCGTCTCGGTGATGTGCTCCAACCTTATGAACCTGGGGCAGGATATCAAGACGTTGGAAGAGAACGGCGCGGACATGCTGCACATCGATGTGATGGACGCTCATTTTGTTCCGAATCTCACATTCGGGCCGGACTTCATCAAGGCTATGCAGGCAGTCACGACAATGCCGGTGGACGTTCACCTTATGGTCGATGATCCGGAGCTCATAATGAGCAAGTTCCCGGTCCGCAAAGGCGACATGGTGTCCCCACACATCGAGGTCAAGAAAGATTACCGCGCGCTGGCAGCCAAGGTTCATGAGGCAGGAGGGCTTTTCGGCCTTGCGGTCAACCCGGAGACCGATGTGGAAGCCATCAAGGAGTATCTTGACGTGCTTGACACGGTCACCCTGATGCTTGTGCACCCAGGAGCCGCAGGTGCTAAGATGGTGGACGGGATCATGGACAAAGTCGCCGGAATGCGCAGATTCCTCGACACCAACGGCCGCGAGGACATCCTCATCAGCGTTGACGGAAGCGTCAGCAATGAAAGGGCCAATCTCATGGCCGGAATGGGAGCCGACATATTCGTAGGCGGCACCGCGGGAATCTATAGAAAAGGGATGGCTCTTTCCGAGACCATCCCTGAAATGCGGGCCGCCATAGATTTCTAGAAGTGGGATATTCGCTGACCTTACTCCACGTTTCGGAATCCGGAATAGTCCGTCTGAAGCGTGGAGCATTTATATTCATTGACCACTCCGCCGCCCGGGATGGTCTGCGTGGCGCGCACCTCCCAGTTCTGAACCTTGGTCGGATCGCCACCCGGAGCCTCTATGTACCAATAGTACTGCGGCGTGCTGCGTGACCATGTCGCCGTCTTGCGTCCCAAGTCATTGTAGAAGAACGAGATGGCGCAGACATCCCCGATTTCGGAAGGAACCTGTTTGAAGTCTCCGACCTTTTTCCCGTCCTGGAAGAGTTCGACTTTCCAGTTGTCCTCGTCGCTGTTCCAGATGGATGCCACGAAGCAGCCCTTGAGTCCGGAGAAACCCGGTGCCTGGGCGCCTTTCGGGCCGATGCCGCCTTCCGTCCATGAATATTCATACTCACCGGAAGGATGACCTTCCGCTCCGCCGTAGATCTGGTTGCCGTCATAGACACGCATCTGGAGATCAGGCGACTCGCCTGTACCTTTCGCCAGCCAGTTTTTCATCGTCTTCCCGGAGACTTCGTAAACGCTGTAGCCGTTCGGAGAGCCGGCAAGGTTGAGGTTGCAGCTCCACCAAGCGCCGCAGGCCGCTCCATGAATATGCTCGTAAACGGGAGTGCCTCCCTTCGTGACATAGTCATGATGGATGAAATTCTGCGCGTAATGCGTGTGACCGATCATCACGTGCGCCTCGTGGAAGTCCGTAAGGCAGTCCATTGCTGCGGCCATGTTCTTGATCTTGTCCGGGTTGTCCTTGTCGGCGTTGTGACGGAACTGGATGTGGGCGCAGAAGACAATCATCTTTTCCTCCTTGTCCTTCACAAGGGCAAGGTCTGACTTGAGCCATTCCAGCTGCCGGTCGGAAATGTTGTCGGCATATTTCCAGGTCTTGCCGTTGGTCGTCGTAACAGCCACGTCGTCCATAACCACAAAGTGAACGTCTCCTCTGTTGAACGAGTAGTCCGTGGGGCCGAAGAGGTCGACGTAGGTCTGTGTGGCCGTGTAGTCATCAACGCAGGCCGCGTCATGGTCGTGGTTGCCGACACAGTTGTAGATCGGGAGATAATCCCCAGACTCCAGCGCGAACCCCGAGAGGGCCTTGTGCATCGGCCCCCACTGCACCGTGTTGTCAAACGTCAGGTCGCCGAGGGTGACAGCGTAGGCATTCAAGTACTTTCCCTTGGCCTGTGACTCGGACATGAATCTATTGAGATCCGGAAGCGTCTCAGTCTCGAACCTGTGGACATCAGAGTCCGTCTTGCACTGAGGATCCCCGATCATCACCAGAGTGAAATCCTTCTCGGGAGCGCCAAGCGGCTCCAGCACGAAATCGTTCCTGTTCTGCCGGCTCCTGTCAATCGGGGTCGTGGAATAGAACAGAGGAAGTTTCGTGACTGGATCCAGCGCCGTCTTGTACTCCGCCGGAAGCGTGTAGTACACATTCCTGCACTTCTCGTCCGCCACAAACTGGTAAACCCCGTTCCTGTCCGTCACCGTGAAAGTGTACCCGTCCGTCACCGGCACCCCCGCGATGCCCTTCCCTGTCCGGGAGTCCTTGACCAAACCAAAGAGATTGTTTTTCTTGTCTATGCGAGTGCCGTTCAGTTTCATAGCATCGGCCACATACGCAGACATGAACGTCATCGCCACAATCAAGAATGCAATATTTCTGTATATTCTCATCATCAGTATTCTCGAAGCAAATAGCACTCAAAAAAGAACGGGGAAATCTCCCCGTTCCAAAACACCTATGTATGGATTCTAAAATCCGCTATAGTCCGTCTGCAAATCCGTGCAGGAATAGACATTGACTTCTCCGCTGGTCGGGATTGTCTGCGTGGCGCGCACTTCCCAATTCTTCACCTTGGTCGGATCACCGCCAGGAGCCTCAATGTACCAATAATGCTGAGCAGTCGTTGTGGTCCATGTCGTCGTGTTCTTACCCAAATTGTTGAAATAATATGAGACAACACATATATCAGGAACCTTGGACGGAACTCTCTTCATGTCACCGACTTTCTGACCGTTCTGGAAAAATTCCACTTTCCAGTTCTTGTCATCGTCATTCCATATAGCGGCGACAAAAGATCCTTTCAGATTTGAATTACCCTTGGCGGTAATATTGGCGGTTCCTCCCTTACCACCATCGTACCATGTGTACCGATATTTTCCTGAAGGTGTGCCATCCGTACCACCATAAATCTGGCTGCCGTTATAAACCCGCATTTGATACCCGACTTCATTCTTCGTGCCTTTGGTAACCCAGTTCTTGATGCTGTTCCCTTCGATCTCATAAAGGCTATAGCAATTAGGCGCGCCATTCACATTCATATTGCATGACCACCATGCACCGCAAGCGGCACCATGGACATGCTCGTAAACGGGTGTGCCACCCTTGGTTACATAAGAGGAGTGAATCCAGTTCTGAGGATAATGGGTGTGACCGACCATGATATGAGCCTCGTGGAATTCCGTAAGAAGTTTAAGGATCTCTGCATAATTCTTATCCTTGTTCACAGAGGCGCCGCCACTGTTTGCGCCTCCTCTGAAAGGAATATGGGCGCAGAACAGGATCATCTTGTTCTGTTTGTCTTTCACCAGATCCAAATCCGCCTTCAGCCATTTCAGCTGAGAACTCGTGACTCCAGCATCATAATCCCAGGTCTTGCCGCTTGTAGTAGTGACAAGGACATTGTCCATCACAACAATATGAACATCGCCTCTGTTAAAAGAATAATCCACCGGGCCGAAAAGATCGACATAGTTTTGCGTTGACTCATACCGCGTGTTTGTCGATGCGTCATGGTCATGATTGCCGACCATATTATAGAACGGAATGTAATCAGTGCCGTTGGCCGAGAACTTTGACATGACATTACGCATTGGCTTCCACTGAACGGTGTTGTCAAATGTGATGTCACCCATTGACATGATGTACACATTCTTATACTTACCATTCGCCTGTGAGGTCGAAATGAAATTCCTCATGTCCGGCAATGTCTCCGTACGGAATCTCTCTCTGTCGGAATCAGTTTTACACTGTGGATCCCCAATGGCCAGATAAGTGAAATTCTTCTCAGGAGAATCAAGCGGTTCCAAAACAAAGTCGTTCCGGTTCTGACGGTTGTAGGAAATAGTCGATGTGGAGTAAAACAAAGGCAGTTTGGTCTCTTTGTCCAACGCCACCTTATACTCTGACGGCAATGTATAGTACACATTGCGGCAATACCGGTTCGCCTTGAATTGGTAAACGCCATTGGCATCTGTCGTGGTAAAGGAATACCCGTCCGTGACTGGTACACCAGCGATGCCCTTTCCGGTCTTGGAATCTGTGATCAGTCCGACAAGAGTGTTTGTGGACTCAATCGAGGTGCCATTGATCACCGTCTCCGTTCCGGGAGTCGGCTTCGGATCCGGTTTGTCCGGAGTCGGATCATCGGCCCCATTCTTACCGCAAGCAACAACCCCCAGCATGAGGGCTGTTGCAGACATTAGACCGAATAAACTCTTTTTAAATCGTAATTTATTCATGTATAATAGTTTAAGATTCTAATCCTCCCAACCATAATTCTGGCCAAGATTAGGATTCTTTGTCAAGGCTGTCGATGGAATAGGACGGACATAATCCCTGTCATTCCACTCAAGCTTGTAATTGTAAATAAGATATCCATGATCGCCCTCAGAGAGAGTCAAGTTCTGGTCTGCGGTTGAGGTACCTGTTTTATAAGCAAACTGAGAAACTTTAGATGCATTGAACTTATACGTTTCACCATTGAACTGGATGCCGTTCTTATACTCATCGGCGGTCACGTAGATACCCATCCAACCACTATTGTCTGTACCACGATCCACAATCAGATTCTGGCAAGCCCAACGGCTGAGATCCGAAGCGCGGAGGTTCTCACAGATCAACTCTGTAACCCTCTCTCTTCTTATCTCCAGCATGGTGTTTGAGAGAGCTGGATCACCATAGTATGACTTCAGCCAGGCATCCTCGACATAACCGGCGGATGCAGGATAAATATTCTTGACACCTGCGCGCTTGCGAAGCTCTCCGACGGTCTCATTCCAGATGGTCTCATCAATCTGACCGAGCTCAGCCTTGGCCTCGGCGTAGTTCAAAAGAACCTCCGCGTAACGCAGGATAGGAATATCATTATCATTCCTTCCTTTAGAATAATTCTCCTCCTTTTCCTGACTCCATTTCCTGAACTGATACCCGCTGAATGTATATGTAAAGTTCAGTTTCTTTGGGACGGATTCCCCTGCTAACGTCGTGTACAAGTGTCCCGGGCCGTGAACAGTGTTGAAAAGACGCCAATCCTTATTGTCAAACTCCTTCGTCACAGACACATCCGGCTTTGCCGGTGTTCCGTCAAGGTTAAGGAACATACGCACAAGGTTCTTGGTAGGGGCGGCCTTCTGATCGTACGTACTTGAGTTCACAACCCAAGTAAGCTCGTTATACACGTTAAGGTCACCACCTTCATATTCCACGGTCCAGATGGCCTCTTTGGACTTGCCGAAATCAGTGCTCCTCCAAATGTTGTCATACAAGGAAGCGACCTCCTTACCATCGGCAACCGAGACAGGTGATCCGGTAACAAGAGAGAACTCCTTGGAATCAATCACAGACTTGGCGGCTGTGGCGGCGGCGTTGAAGAAATCATCAGAAGACTCATACTGTCCTGACCATGCGTTGTTTGTAGCCGGGTTCACCGTATGGTACTTACGGAAAGAGCCCTCATACAGGCAGACTCTTGACATGAATGCCAATGCGACATATTTGTTGATCACGCCACTGTAAGTCTTCAGATCGGCGGACATGTTCTCGCTTGCGAATTTCAAATCCTCCAGAACATTGTGCATTACAAGCTCACGGTCATCCCTGCCGGCGGTAAGGATAGGATCATCAACATTCACGACATGATCAATCCACGGAACATTGCTGAAAGTCTTCACTTTCGAGAAGTAGAAATAGGCTCTCCAGAACCGGGCGACACCAAGATAATGATTGGCGACCTCATCCTTAAAGAGACTTCTGTTCTTTTCAATGCCTTCGATCATCTTGTTGACCCTGCGGATGCCTTTCCAGTCCCCTACAGCCCAACCGGTCTGCTTTACAGAGTTCCAAATGCCGGGACGATAAAAATCCGTCGAGGTCTGGGTGCAGATGAGATCCGTATAATTATCACCCTTGCCGACAGCCTCTCCGGTTGGACGATATGCCTCAATCAGTCCGTTGGAATATATCTCCAAATCACTTTCTGTCCTGAAGAAATTCTCGGCTGAGATTTTATTGACCGGATCTGCCGTGAGAAAATCCTGACATGAAGACAATGCGAGAACAGACGCGGCTCCCAAAAGTAATTTAACTGCTATACTTGATTTCATATTAAAATTCATTAGAGTTTATCTTCCTTCAAATTAGAAAGTAATGTTCAGACCGAAGGTGTATGTCTTGAGCATAGGATAGGTATATCCCTGTCCGACGCCGCTAAGACCTCCAACATTGTCACCGAAGTCAGAATCTCCGAAGCCAAGGGTCTCAGGGTCAAACATCTTGGTGTGCTTGTAAATCGGAGAGAATGTCAGCAGATTCTCACCGGAGAAGTAAACCTTAAGCTTCTCGACGCGGATCTTCTTGGTAAGCTTGCTTGGGAAAGTATAGTCCACAGTGAGGTTCTTAAGTCTTACATAAGCGGCATTCTGCATGTAGTAGTCATTCTCGAACGTAAGAGGGCCGTCATTTCTGTTCGCGGCGTATGCCACCTGACGTGTGAAGTAAGGCTTGCTTGCGGCGTTGGTGACCACCCAGTTGGAAGTAGAGTAATCAACTTCCACAGCGTCCTGAGTATGAATCTTCGGCAGATAGCCATAAGGACGGTTGTACATTCCCCAGAAGAATCCGGACTCGCAGCTTGGATACCAGTCACGCTTGCCTACGCCTTGCAGGAATACACTGACGCCGATTCCGTTCCAGTTGGCGCCAAGATTGATTCCGAAATAATAGCGAGGGCTCTGATTGCCGATGCGCTCAAGGTCGCCATGGTCATCAAGAGTACCTTTGCCGTAGTCAATCTTTCCGTCACCGTTGATGTCTATGAATTTAAGGTCTCCGGCATACGCCCTGAAGTTGGATCCGTTCTTGTGGAATTTATCGGTCGCCCAGTTGTTGGCCTCCTCATTGCTGAGGAAGTACCCGTCGGTCCTGAATCCCCAGATCTCACCAAGTTCCTTACCCTCATAGTAGTTGAGGATGTCACCGTTGATGTTATAGTACTTCTTCACCCAAGTGCGTGAATCCCAGACACTGGCCTTGATGTTATAATTGAAATCCTTACCGGCGAGTTTGAACGAGTCTCTCCAGCCGATCGTGGCTTCCCAACCCTTTGTCTGGATAGCGCCGTAGTTCCCCTTAGGGGTGGAATCACCAAGCACCTCAGGAAGATCCGGACCCTGAATGAACATATCCTTGACATCACGCACATAGTAGTCAGCCGAGATCGAGAGACGGCTCTTCAGGAAATCAGCGTCAAGTCCCACGTCATAAGTGGTGACAGTCTCCCAGGTAAGGTTGTCAGGAATGATCGCGGCGGCCGTTGTGTAAGGAACTTTTTCCCCGTTGATGAGTTTTGTGGATTTTGACACACCCATAAGCTCCAGGAATGAGTAAGGGTCGATGGTCGCGTTACCGAGGGAACCCACATTGGCGCGGAGTTTAAAGTTGTTCATCCAAGACTTGGCCCATTTCATCCAAGGCTCCTCGGACAGTCTCCAACCTACGGACGCTGAAGGGAAGAAACCCCATTGTGAATATGAAGGGAACAATGAGGAACCATCGTAACGTGCGGCCACCTCGACAATATACCTGTTGAGAAGAGTGTAGTTCACACGCCCGAAGAAACCGACCATGCTCTTGTCGTGACCACGATCCTCCACACCATACTCGTCAGACGCCATAAGTTCAAATGAAGGGATGGAAGGATACAGAAGGTCTTTTCTGGTAAGATACAAACGGCGATAGTTCGTCTTCTCAAGATTCCATCCAGCCACGATATTCAAATCATGGTTGTCACCAAGTTTCGGAGTGTATGTCCCGACGATGTTTGAGGAGATGTAATCAGTGTTGAAACGCCAGTCTGACTTATAAGAGGAGCTATTGTAAGTCTCCAAAGCACCTGGGGCACTATAACCACTCTGGATGCAAGAGACTCTTGCCTGAGTGGAACGGATGGCTTTGTAAGTAAAGTCGCCTGTGAATTTCAGGACGTTCTTGATCGGCTCGAAATCAAGAGTGGTGGATGTGATAATATCCAGTTTGTTATTTTCCTGATAAGTATTACCGTCTTCAAACGCACCGTACATACAAGAAGCGCCATAGAACGTAAGCGTACCGTCTTCATTAAATGCCGGATAGATTGGCTGTCCTCTATGCTCGAACTGGCGGAGAAGCGGCTGTGAACCACCTGACACCATCGGCTGGTGATATTTACGCTTGAACACCGAGGTGTTATTGGTCAATTTCAACCAATCAGTAATCTTTATGGAACCCTTGGCGCGAAGATTGAACTGGTTGAAGTCCTCATTGCCAAGCTTATAGATACCGTCCTGTCCATAATAACGCCCACTGATGGCATAGCTAACCTTCTCTGACGCGCCATTGATGCTGAGGTTATGGTTCTGTGTCATGTTCATGTCCTTGTAGAACATGTCAAGCCAGTTGGTGCTTCCATAGTAAGCATAGTTGCCGCCGAAACCGACATCCTTTCCGTCACCATAAATCTTACCGTAATTCTCATAGGTAGGATCAGTTTTACGACGACGGAACTCCTCATGATAAGCCTCAGAATAGGTATTGGACCTGTTATTGACATTACCAGGCAAAGAACCGGCGGAAGTCGGAGTGCGTTTGTCGTTCCTGAAGAACTCAACAAAGGTATCAAGCCACTGAAGGCCATCTGTGACAAGCTCGTCCTCCCACATGATGTTTCTTCTGTTCAATGAGACAGAGCCGTTGTAGTTCACGGAAATCTTGTCGGTCTTCGGAGCCTTGGTTGTCACGAGGATGACACCGAAAGCACCTCTGGCACCGTATACGGCAGCAGAGGCAGCATCCTTAAGGACAGCGACAGTTTCGATGTCCTCTGGATTCACTGTAGTGAGGTCTCCCTCGACTCCGTCGATGAGGACAAGGGCGCTGCTGCCCTGGCCGATCGAGTGCTTCTGGTTGCCTGCGCCACCACCGACCTTTTTTCTGGACTGATATGAAGTGCCATTGCCACGGATGGTGATAGACCCTTGATGGGTAGGCTTACCGTCAGCCTGAACGATGTTCAACCCCGGGATCTGTCCCTGAAGAGACCTTGTCACATTGGAGTTGGTCCTGCCTTCAAGTTCCTCACCCGACAGGTTCTCGACGGCTCCCACCAACTGAGTCTTCTTGAGAGTACCATAACCGACCACAACAGTCGCGTCAAGCATCTGGGTGTCTTCCTGAAGAAGGATGTCCAATTTTGTTCTCTTGCTGACATTAACCTCTACAGTCTTATAACCGAAAAGCTGGCATACAAGGACAGCGTTGGCGTCAGCCTTGAGGGTGTACGCTCCGTTCGCATCAGTCGATGTACCCACAGATGTGCCCTTAACCATTACAACCGCCCCCGGAACAGGCTCATTGGTAGCGGCCTCTTTGACAAAACCTGATACAGTGAGTTTCTGAGCAAACACTTCAGATGGCACCAGAAACAAAAGAATCGCCATAACGGTCGTCATCAAACCTTTCGTAAGCAATAACAATTGTCTACTCTTCCCCTTTTCGGGAGAAGAACTGGTTATTATGTGATTCATTTCAATCGTAATAAATTTTCAATAAAAATAATTACCAGAACCTATAGCAAGGTTCAAGATTCTGCGGCAAACTGAAATCCTTGGTTATTATTTCTAATGGTTTACAAGGTTATTATGGTTCTTTATCCTCGCATCAATGTTTTTAAATAATGAATATTTAGTACTATTAAACTTCAATGATTTTGTTAAAGCGCCCCTTTAGCAAAAAAACTATTTGTATTTCACAAACGTGGCCTTTTCGTCCAAAAATTTCTTCACCTCGATGGCCCTGTCGCAGCACAGATACTCCGCACCGAGATACACGCCCAGCATGATGTCCTCAGGAGTCCTTGAAGGCCAAAGGGAAACGGCCAGACCGGCTTCCTTTGCCTTTTTCACCATGGAGCGCGTAGTACCATTCATGTTGCACCCGATCCGCTTGATTCCCATAGCCTCCGCCATCTGGATGGTCTCATCACAAACCGGCTTGCTGAAAATCATGAGCATGTCAGCGTCCGGATGAAGTTTTCTCATCATATTCAAGGCATCTCTGCTGCTGGACGTGAACAGATAAGTGGAATGCTCCGGCTTCTTGGACATGACCGCCTTGTAGAGTTTGTCGCAATACTCGCGAAGACGATCCTCCGGATAACTTGATGTCGGGCTGACCTTCATTTCAAACTCAACGTAGAGGCCATCCTTGTCCGAAAGGAAGCCCACAAGCTCATCAAGGAAAAGAATCTTGTTGCCCTGGAATGTTGTCAACTTGCGGATCTCATCAGATGTCATCGACTCGACCGCGCCGGTGCACGGAGTCAATCTGGCGAACGTCTCATCGTGGTTCACAACAAGCTGTCCGTCCTTGCTCATTCTGATGTCGGTCTCAAAGCCCCTTATTCCTTGTTCATAGCAAGCCTTGAATGCCGGGAGCGTGTTCTCATCATACTCGAAACGGCTGGCGCGATGAGCGAAAAACTGTACGGCCTGAGACTGTGCGGACAAGTCCACCGCCCACACAGACAGCACAATAACAAATAAAAACCTTAATACCTTACTCATAACTTGACATAAATAAGTTCGCATATACCATGATACCCTACCGGGTAACCTTCCACAGCGAATTTCAGACTTACGACTAAAAACGATTGAAAGGATTCACAAAAATACAAAAAAAATCAGTCTCCGCCTTGCATTTTTCATTTAACTTAAATATCTTTGTCTCAGGCAAACTGAAATAAAGTTCACTTTCGAGTGACATCTTACATCTTTCTGATGGTTGTTAAGGGTGCTTAAGAAGCATAGCCTTAATTTTAGTATTTACAGTTTCCAACTAACAATCACTAAAGAAAATATGAAATCCATTAAAGCCCTCGCGGCCGTAGCCTTGGCATCTTCTCTTTTTATAGGATGTGAAGAAGAAGAGCACTTTGGCATAGACTCATCCAAACCGGCACCGAAGGAATTCACTTATGATGAAGACAATTCATCGGAAACATCCATTTCAGTCTACTGGGACGACGCCAGCATGATTGAGGCTGGAGCGACCAGCGCGACCGTCCAGCTTACCACAGAACTCAACAACGGCGACAATTACGACAACAGTGTCACCCACACCATCGTTTACAGCGACGAAAAGGTAAAGGTCAAAAACGCCACGACTTTCACAGGCCTGAAAAAGTTCAGCCAGTATTACATCAGAATCAGAGCCAACTATCCAAGATCCGTATTCTCTGACTGGGTATATATCGCTCAAGACAACGAGCCTGTCCAACTTGTTCTCGGCTACGGGTTCGTAAAGCCTGATTTTGTCGGCATTCCTAATCTTGCGGCGACTCCGCTTGCTGACGCCATTACTTTGAAATGGGACCCTTGCGTGAACGCTGTCAAATATGTCGTGGAATACAAACTCGCTTCCGCTTCTGACTGGACAACAATAGAGACAGAGGAGACAGCGCTTAAGATTTCAGACCTTACGGACAAGACAGCGTATAATGTGAGAGCCAAGTCCATCAACAAGGACGGCAAGGAATCCGAATATTCCGAGACTCTTGACATCACCACACTTGAAAAGGCCGCATTCCCTAAAGACATAGCGACAGCCGACGAGTTTGTCAAACTCTTCAACGGAAAGGAACTCACCACAGCTGATGCCACGAGTGTTGTCAACCTGACCGCAGACATCGACCTTACCGGGAAGACAATCCCGACTTGCGCGACATTCCCTGGAATCTTCAACGGCAACAACCACAGCATCAAGAACTGGAAGGGAACCGCTCCTTTGTTCACTGAAGTCGGCACCGTCAAGGATCTTGTCATTGACGCGTCATGCTCGTTCGTTCCGACGGCTTCCGAATTCGGAATCATTGCCATAAGGAACAAGGGTGAGCTCACCAACGTGACAAACAAGGCGAACATCACAATGAGCGCCGACGCCTTTGACGACGCCGTCATCTGTGGAGCCCTTGTCGCTGAAGGTCTGGCCGACATCACCGATTGCCACAACACCGGCAACATCACAGTGACAGCTCAGACATCAATGAAGGGTGCGGCCGTCGCCGGCATCGCCGGATATCTCAAGGCGACAATGAAAGACTGCTCAAACGAAGGGACGATAAGTGCCTCATGCGCCTTTGTCAACGGCGCTTCGACTATTGTCAATGTGAAGAACTGCGCACCTTCAGTAGGCGGTCTTGTCGCTTACGGCGGCAATGATGAAAACGGACAGTTCGCTGTGACGAATTGCGTGAACAAAGGCAAGGTATCTCTTGTGAACACATCTATTGACTCAGTAACGGAAAACGTGAAGAGACAGGATGTCGGAGGTATTGCCGGAGCGTCCAACGGTGACATCACTAATTGTCACAACTACGGCGAGGTTTACGCGAAACTTGCTTCCAGCAATGGTTCTGCCATGTCCGGAAATGAGGCGATTGTGCTGGCCGGTGGCATCACAGGAGGTGATTACTTCGCCGCTGGACAGATCAAGTCGAACATCACGGGCTGTACCAACGAAGGTCCGATCAACGTGTTCTCTGATGCGTCAAAGTCCAATTCAGCAGTAGGCGGAATCGTGGGCTGGCCAGGAAAAGAGGCTAAGCAAAGCACATGCACGAAAGACTGTGTCAACAAGGGTGACATTACCATTAGCGGAACTGTTAAGGTTCGCGCAGGTGGAGTTCAGGGAGGTACCGGCAACATGGACAACTGTACAAACGAAGGTGAGATCATCTTCGAATCCGGCGACAAGGCCAGCGTTATCGGCAGCCTCTGCGGTTTCCACTCTCAAGGCAACACCATAGAGAACTGCAAGGCTTTCGGAAAAGTGACCGCCATGGCAACTGTTGATGGCATCGGAGGCCTTATCGGAAACATCGGAAACGCCGCTCACAACACAGGAAACGGTTGTGTCGTGGATTGCGTGATTTCCGGCGGAGCCGAGGCCACAAGAGGTCTTGTGATTGGTAAATTCAACGGTAAGACGAAGAACATCACTCTTGGAGAGACCAGCCCGATCAAAGTATCCGGATCTGTTGAAGGGACCAAGATTGACGCCGGCAACTTCGCTAATTTTGTACATGGAACCACAAACTACACAGAGGGTGTACATGTAATCAACGCTGTCTTCGGCAAATAATCCGAACACGCTGATATTCACAAGGGGGATGGCCAACTCTGGTCATTCCCTTTTCTTTTTGCCATCAACACTGGTTGTGGTGTCCGCCTACCGTGCGTAAGCATTCGATAAAGTACGACCGCAGTTTGATTAAGTGGCATATAACTTTGCACCACTAATACTAACTGACATGCTTACACGCGAACAAATCGAAGAGATCCAGGGCGAGGCCCGGGAGAAAGGGACAGCAATCAAGGCCCTGTTGAAAGAGAAAGGCATTCCAGAGCACCAGTACTTCTGGTGGAAGCGGAAGTACGCCAGGGCAGAGGTTCCGGATGGGTTCCTGCCCATAGCTGGCGCCGTCTTGTGGACACCATTCAGGGAATAGTCGATGATCCAAGACGCCGGCAGCAACGTCGCCTGCGACTATGTTCAAGTGGACGGTGCTCACGCCGGAAGATTCCTGGCCAATCCACAGGAGGAGATTAATCGGATATACAAGTAAGTTCGGGTTAATAAGCGTGAAGCATTTGCCGGATGCGAACATTCTATTAAACTTTTTTCATTTTTCTCTTGACTCGTACCCTACGGCATATATTATCTTTGCCGGCGAATAACAAAAGTGCACGAATTGTTATGGGTAAAAACAAGTTGAAAATCGGGGAGTTTTCCCGCCTGGGCAGAGTGACCGTGAGGGCTCTGAGGCATTACGAGGAGATTGACCTGCTTACTCCTGAGATTGTGGACCGGGATACCGGGTATCGCTATTATTCCGTAGGTCAGTTGCAGAAAATCTTCAGCATCACCCAGCTCAAAAGTATGGGTTATTCGCTGGAGGAAATCCGGGACCTGTGGGATGATGACCAGCATTTCCCTACGGTGGAATCGCTGGAGGAAAAGATCCGCAAGTGTGAGGATGAGCTGGCGGTGCTCAAGGAGCGGAAACGGATGCTCAAGGCGGTGGTGGCTTCCCAAAAGAAGTTGCACAAAATGGAAAAAGTTTACTTTGAATCACTTCCGGCCATCACCGTGGCCAGCCATCGTACCATCATCCCTTCTTTCGAGGACCTCGGCCGCCTCTGCTGCGAGGTAATCGGCCCCGAGATGGCCCGTCTGGGCTGTGAGTGCCCGGAACCCGGCTACTGCTACACCATCGAACACGGCGGATACAAGCCGCAGGACATCGACATCGAGTATTGCGAGAAGGTCACGAAAAAGGGTACCGACTCCGCTCTTATCAAGTTCAAGGACATCCCGGTCGTGCCGCTGGCGGCTTGCCTGAAAGTCTTCGGCCCGTATGACAAACTGTACGACTACTACGTCGAACTTTTCGCCTATCTGGAGAAAGAGGGCTACAAGATTGTTGCTGCTCCCCGCGCCGTTTACATCGACGGTATCTGGAATCAAGAGGATGCCGACAAGTGGCTCACCATCATCCAGGCGCCTGTAGAAAAGGCATAATGAAAAGACACGTCCTTGTGGAATTCCCCGCAGGGGCGTATCTTTGTGTCGACAAATCGAGATTTAACGTTACAATGCTTAGATATAGTAGAGTTCTTCTTTTTCTCATCATAGCCGCTTTATCCAGCTGCAATCAGTATAATCGCATCTTAGAAGATGTGTACGATAATGACCAGGCTGCACGTGAGTGGACAAAAGGGATGTCTTCACTATCAGCTGACGAGATTGTGGAGTATACAACAGAGATGGAACGGGTGGATTCATTGAATCAAGCGACTGTATTCGGCATTCTGGACAAGGAGGGTTGGCCCTACCATCTATCCGAAAAGGCCAATAGGGCCATCTGGATCGTTATTGACCATTCCGACCTTGCCTATCGGAGCAAGTATCTTGGTCTTGTGAAGGAAAAAGCCGAAGAGGGCGTTTTGGATAAAACGGACTATGCCATTCTGAATGACAGAGTTCGTATGGAAGAGGGCAAGCCACAGATTTATGGCACCCAGATTAAGATGGCAGCAACGATTGTAGATGATGATATTGCCATGCAGTTATGTCTCTGGCCGGTGGAAAATCCCGCTGCTCTTGACAGCCTGAGAAGCACCGTGGGATTATCTCCCATCAAAGAATACCTGAAGACCAGCAGCGAGTCTATAGGTCAAGAGATTGTTTGGGACAAGGAGAAAACTGTGGCTGACTTTGATTAGCCACTAAACTCGGACTTATCGGTGTAAAACGACATTGACTCTCCCGGCAACCAATCTGGGAGAGTTTTTTATTGAGCAATCTGCATACTTCTCCAGAAGCGGCAGTGCCTGTCCTGCCGCTTCGGAGAGTTCTTTCAAGGATGTCAGTAACGGATGCATCATCGTCTAATACAGGAAACCGAACAGCCAAAGCGGAATCCGGCAACCGGAGCCAACCTCGGTATCGTCAACTGCAAGGTAGCTGTCCGGGACATCCGCAATCTGTTCGAAGGTCTTTCCCTTGCCGCCCACCTCAAAGAGGTGCTTGTCGTCGATGAGGAAGTCTCCCTGCTTGGGGTAACGGACGTCGTGCAGGACGCGCAGCTGGCTGATGAAGAATGTCTCCCTCTCGTTTCCCTTGTCCACTTTCGGACACAGGACGTGCATCAGGTTGGGATTGCCGAGGAATATCTTGTCAGGCTTGGTAAGGGACTTGTAATTCTTGGTCTTGGCTGTGAGCAGAGCGAGGACCTGGGCTTTGTCGAGAGCGTAGAGCATCTTGAGCCCGGATTCGTTGTCCGTGGAGAGTTGCCGCCAGAGTTCCGACATGTTGGGCTCGAAGGGGACGTGCTCGCTGATGATCATCAGGAGTTTCTTCACCTTCTGCAGCGTCTCATAGGTTACATTCTCCACGGCGGGAAGGTCGGAATCAATGACGACAGTGACGGTCTCACGCAGCCGGGAAGGAAAATCCTCCAGGGATTCACGGTAGAAGGGGTAGTAGCCGTGGGCAAGGTACGCTTCGAAGAGCGGAGCCACTTTGATGCTTCCGACGATTTCCATCGCTTTTTTTACGTGGTGCGTCAAGACATCATCCAGCGGAATCGCCTCAGTCTTGAAGATGCCTTCCAAATCAAGATATTCGCGGAATGAGAGACCGTACAAGGTGTATGGAGTCTGACGACGGGACATATCCACGGTTGCATTGTCGAGGACCAGCAGGGAACTGCTGGTATAGACGATGCTCATATCAGGGTAGTCATCGTAGATGTTTTTCAGCGCCTGGGACCACCCTTCGTAACGATGAACTTCGTCCAGATAGAGCCGGGAAATGCCGTGCCGGTCCGCCCAGTCGACGAGATCCATCAGACTGTGTGTGGCAAACCACAGATTGTCCAGCGAGGCATAGAGAGTCTGGTCGATGTCCTCATAGTTCTCCAGGATATGCTGAAGGAGCATGGTGGTCTTTCCAACGCCCCTGGCGCCCTTGATGCTGATGATACGCGCTTTCCAATTGATCTGGCTGTATAGATAACGCTTGAAGCGCAGGTCAACCTTTGCGATTTTGCGGTGATAGCTGTCGTATAGTGGCTGAAGTTCTGCTTGTTCCATGACAATAACCGTTTTGTTTACTGGGCAAAGATAGCGATTTCATATTTCAAACCATAAGAATTTTGAAAAATTTATGGTTGCAACCGAAATGGATGTGTCTGAAGTGGCTGTTTTAGTCTAGCAGGGTGATCATCTCCTTGATCATATCGTCGTCGATGTCGCGATAGTGGGCAAATCTTGGGTTTGTCGCTCTGAAATCATATTGATTTAAAGGTAGTTACAAGCGAATTTTGTTTTCATTTCTTTTCAGGGCTTTTCGTTTCTTATTTCCCCATGTACTACGCTTAATCATCTGAGAGTCAATATAAAGCATTTTCTTGGGCCAATTTTGGGCGTCGAAGTCGCACAAAAACGCGCACCATTTCCGGCGGTCGTCACCAGAACGGAGATGGGCACCTTGTCAGATTGGCAACCAACAAGGGACCGGTGGCTATTACATCAAATGATCATCTTTATTGAAGTACGTGTGAGAAGCTCTGGCTTATTCATCTTTAGAAAAATCTACCGCAAAGGTTTGCTCCGTTTTTCTTCCTGACTTTGGCGAAGATTCACCCAATTTGAGTTTCGATTCCCAGATTGCCAAAAAGCGGCCGTAGCGACCGACGCTCCGGAGTTAGGAACAGAGTCCTGGTCCGAACATGGTCAGTCCATGGTATCTTCACCTGCAAGGTGATAAGCGTCGTGGCTATATCCAGCACCTTATCCACGCTGAGGTCGAGCCCGGCTTTCTTGATGACCCTTTCAAGCTCTTTGTGCACCTTGTAGGCGACAAAGCAGATACAGATATGTGCCTCGATGCGTTTTTCGGAGAACTGGAGCGGAAGGAAAATCAAACAGTAACGAATTAAGTCTAAGGTCTTCTTTCGTTGTCATTGGGGTATAAGAGGGTCTTTGATTAGAGATCATTTTCCGGCCTTTTTAGACAAAGAAAAGCGCCGCGCGGTGAAGGGATATGTATGGAGTGTGGTGAACGTGATGACGGGAGACAGGTTCTTCTTCTATGAACATGGCTCCAGGAGCACCCGCGTGGCCATGGGTCTGCTGAAGGACTTCGCCGGATCCCGGAATACGAACAGGCAGGGAAAGACTACGCAGACCTTCTTCCCGCAAACTGGCGCGCCTTGTCCGCAAAGTAACTCGAACGAATATCACACTCCCCCAAAAAAAGACTGCAACCGGCATCACACAGATGCAAGTTGCAGCCAAACTTTATCGACGCACGTACTTCCTCGAATGCTTACAAATCAATTATTTAGCAAATATGGTCACTCGGCTTGATTGCTGTAGTGCTACTTTTGCACTGAACTAAAGTTAATTAGTCCGGCCACATTTCGGCGAATGCATAATAACGCCAATTATAGGCCGAATGGCAATTCTGGATCTTTCCACTTTGTCGGATCAGGTTCTCCAGTGTTCCATATCTCCATAAGAAGGGTATCCGGATTCTCGATAACCGGGTAGGGATACTCGATGCCAAGGTCAGAGAAGTATAACATCTTGATTCCATGCGCTTCACACAAGTCACGCTTGGCCTTATCCCTGGCTTGATTATCAATAAACACTTCTTCTCCTCCAAAGAATTCACTTGGTACAAAGTGCTGTTCACCTTGACACTCAATCGCGATACCTTGTTCTGGGAGGAAGAAATCAAGATGCATTTTCCCTCTGAAAGTCATCCACTCAAATGCTTTCTGCGTTTCAAACTTGATTTTCTGCGATTTGAGCACTCTCATTACGTAGTTTTCGAGGTGGCTCTGGTTGCAGATCGGGCAGCCATTACCCCATAGATGAGATGAGGCGACTTGTTCGAAGATGCCATGTCGCGGGCAGATGATTTTCACTTTCTCAGTTGCACCTTTGTAGTCAACCAGTGAATAGTCATATTTCCCGTTATGCACCTCTGTGCTGCGCTCAATGAACAACTTGGTGTCCATATAACGACCAGCACAAATAGGGCACCCTTGTCCAAGCATATGGCCACTTGGCGTTTGCCAGAATTCACCATGCTCCGGACAGATTATGCAAAGTTTGGTGTTACTACCTTTATACTCTGCTTTACTGTAGTCGTATTTATCACCGTGGACCTTCCGTGCTCTCTCGATAAAGAATTCGAGGTCATTATATTTGCCCGCACATTTTGGACATCCAGCTCCAAGTAGATGGTTGTTTGGAACTTGCCAAAAGTCTCCGTGTTCAGGGCAGATAATAGTAACCGGGGTGGTTGACCCGAGTCGTGGTTTTGGAAAAGTGGAAGAAAACTTATAAATCCTTTTGAAAAAATGGAAATTTGTCCGTAAATTGCGTTGGAAAAATGGAGGCAATATGCTTAATAGAAAGATTGACAGTTATTTAAGAGATTATTACAAAAAAACGAATAACGCACTGCTTATTACTGGTGCACGTCAGGTTGGAAAGACATATTCCATCCGGGAATTCGGCAAGTCCTTCAAAAGTTTCATCGAGATAAACTTCATTGAGAATCCCGATGCTGTTGGGCTTTTTAAGAATGCAAGTGGTAGTGCTGACATATTGATGCGCTTATCCACAATTACGAATGCTCCCATGATCAAAGGAGATACCCTGATCTTCTTTGACGAAGTACAGGAGTGCCCAGACATTGTCACCGCCATCAAGTTCTTGGTTGATGATGGATCGTACCGCTATATCCTAAGTGGATCGCTGCTCGGCGTAGAGTTGAAGGACATTCGTTCAGTCCCCGTCGGTTATATGGGCGTAAAGGAAATGTTCCCGCTGGATTTCGAAGAGTTTATATCTTGTGTCGGAATCAATGAGAATGTAATAGCCTCCTTGAAGGAGTCCTGGACAAAGAGGCAACCCGTCGACGACTTCATCCACAATAAAATGATGGAACTGTTCCGGCTATACCTTATCATAGGAGGTATGCCGGCAGCTGTCAGCAAGTATCTGGAGAGTAATAACCTGCAAGATGTCTTGGCCGTACAGCAGGAGATCATTCAACTCTATAAGAAAGACATCGCTAAGTATGATCCGGATAACAAATTGTATATCGAGGAGATTTTCAACTTGATCCCGCCAGAACTCAATGCCAAAAACAAGCGCTTCATCCTGAAACGCCTGAACGAAAACGCAAAGTATGAGCGTTACGAGAACAGCTTCCTTTGGCTGAAGAGTGCAGGTGTGGCCCTGCCTGTATATAATGTGGAAGAGCCCAAAGTGCCTCTACTGCTGGCTCGCTCACGCAATCTGCTCAAGCTCTTCTTGAACGATATCGGCTTGCTGGCCGCCCAGTATGCCGACGGGATTCAGATGCGAATCATCAAGGGCGACAAGGACATTAACTTCGGATCCATCTATGAGAATGCCGTGGCCCAGGAACTCGTTGCACACGGGTTGTGGCCATATTACTACAACAGCAAGAAAAGGGGAGAGATAGACTTCGTTATTGAGAAGAACGGCAAGGTTCTCCCGATAGAGGTAAAGTCCGGAAAAGATTACATATATCACCGTGCCCTCTCCAACATTATGGATTGCGATGAGTATGATATCCCGGAAGCACTGGTATTGAACAACGACAATCTATCAGTTGATGGCCGAATTACATATGTGCCGGTCTATATGGTGATGTGTCTGGAGAAAGAAATGTTAACAGCTCAGACCTACAGTATCGATTTGGATGGTTTGAAGTAGTAAGCGTCTTGTAGATTTGCGTAAGATATTAGCAATGAACTAATTACAAAATAGACAAAAATGATATTAGTAGATAAATGCCTGTTCATTAATAGGTCTCCTTTTAAGGATAATCTTGAGATTTCATTCTAAGAAGGAGTAAACGTTTTATGTGGTATTAATGGCAGGGGGAAAACGACCATCCTCTCATATATTGTTGATGCTTTTTATGAGATGGCTAAGCCCAATTACCGAGGATCATTTGAAGGTTAGGAGTACAAGTATTATAGGCTCTCATCTTCATTTCATACTATTGATCCAGGTAAACCGTCCATTGTATATATACGTTTCAAGATTGAAGAAAGGACAATTGATTACATTGATGTTCGTGGGCAGCTTACTGAAGCTGAGTACAATGACTTGGTGAAATACGAGACAAAGGTAGAGTACGGAAAGATCAAGAATGGTTTACAATCAAGCGATACAGTCAAATTGTTCTCTTGCGATGATACAGACAAAGCTATTAAAGATGCTTTCGCTAAGAATTTGCTAACCTACTTCCCTTCATACAGATATGAACTCCCCGGATACCTTAATAACCCTTATAAAGAGGATGTCGAAATAAGCAATTCTATAAAGTTTTCCGGAGAGCTGCCGAATCCAATCGAGGTTTGTACAGGTTTGGCCGAATTCTCCAGTTGGATTCTTGACGTTGTACTAGTATATTGTAACATCTAAATGTTACATAAAACTAAAAATAATTGTATCTTTGTTGTATCACATACAGCACGATACGATTATGCCTATTCAGAAGTACGAGGTGAGCTTGTCTGCAGAGGAGCGCAAACAGCTGACCAAGATTGTGAAGTCCGGCAATATGCCGGCGCGAACCATCCTGAGAGCCAACATCCTTCTCGCGGTAGACAGGAATGGGAAACAGCCTATGACTGTGCAAGAGGCTGCCATAGCCTTCAACACGTCTGCCACTACAGTCCAGAACATCAGGACTCGTTATGGGGAGAAGGGACTCGACGCAACCATTCAGCGAAAGAAACGGGAGACGCCGCCAGTAGAGGCCAAGGTTACCGGAGACGTCGAGGCTCATATCATAGCTCTCGCCTGCGGAGATCCTCCCAAGGGATATGCCAAGTGGACGCTTCGTCTTCTTGCCGACAGGTCGGTCAAACTGGGGTATGTAGAATCTATATCTCATACGCAGGTCGGCCGCATTCTAAAAAAACGAGTACAAGCCTCATCTGAAGAAGTGCTGGTGCATACCAGCCAGTCATAACGCGGCTTTCGTCGCAGCGATGGAGGACGTCCTTGAGGTGTACAGCCGTCCATATGATGCCAAACACCCTGTCGTATGTATGGACGAGAAACCTGCTCAGCTTCTGGCAGAAGCAAGAGATGGCTTTACTTCCAACAGTACAGGTGTACGATACGAGGACAACGAATATGTGAGGAATGGCACCTGCAGCATCTTCCTTTTCACTGAACCCCTGGCCGGATGGCGTGAGGCTGTAGCAAAGCGGCAGAGAACCAGAACTGACTGGGCAGAACGCATCAAGTGGCTGCTTGACGAGAGATACCCAGATGTCGAGCAGGTCGTACTTGTATGTGACAATCTCAATACTCACAATATCGCATCCCTTTACGAGGCGTTTGAACCGGCGGAGGCTCTCCGCTTGGCAAAGCGTCTTGAAATACACCACACGCCCAAGCACGGCAGCTGGCTTGACATAGCTGAGATTGAACTCTCTGCCCTCGGGAACCAATGTCTGGCAAAAAGGCGCATAAACAGTGTCGAAAAACTTAACGAGGAACTTTCGTCTTGGCATACCGAGCGAAACGACGGTCAGAAGAGTGTGAACTGGCAGTTCAAGACTGCCTATGCTCGCACCAAGCTGAAGCACCTCTATCCTATATTGAACTTTTAAGTGTTACAAAGTACTAGAGGCCCTAAGTCACGACTTATCTAAGCCGATGAGACGTTATGACACCGAGTTGGAATATATTCCGACACAGCTTATCTGTGAATATTGCAAACGGAGCAAAGCAGACGGCATTTGTTTCGGAAGTTCACTTCATAGCGGTGGAGTCAATTATGTATTATTCAACCCAGAAGACGCAAAATGTATAAGAGTCTCTTCTAGAGAAATCAAATCAATTCATATCGGCATTTAATCGATAATATCATTCTGCTCCTCTACGATAGATCGCTTCTGACAATCTCTTCGTCGAAGCCGGCCTCTCGTAGTTTCTTCTCTATGAGAAGGTAAGCATTCGATAAAGTACGACTGTCAGTTTGATTAAGTGGTATATAACTTTGCGCCACTAATATAAACTGACATGCTTACACGCGAACAAATCGAAGAGATCCAGGGCGAGGCCCGGGAGAAAGGGACAGCAATCAAGGCCCTGTTGAAAGAGAAAGGCATTCCAGAGCACCAGTACTTCTGGTGGAAGCGGAAGTACGCCAGGGCAGAGGTTCCGGATGGGTTCCTGCCCATAGCTGGCGCCGTCTTGTGGACACCATTCAGGGAATAATCGATGATCCAAGACGTCGGCTGCAACGTCGCCTGCGACTACGTTCAAGTGGACGAGAGCACATTGCCGGTAATAGACAATGAAAAGCGGCGCGCGGTGAAGGGATATGTATGGAGTGTGGTGAACGTGATGACGGGAGACAGGTTCTTCTTCTATGAACATGGCTCCAGGAGCGCCCGCGTGGCCATGGGTCTGCTGAAGGACTTCACCGGAGCCATCCAGAGCGACGGTTACATCGTGTACGAACACTTCGAGGGGATGGAAGGGAAGAAGCTCCTGGGCTGCTGGGCCCACGCAAGGCGCAAGAACTATCTGTTCTGCGGTGACGACGACGAAGCACAGAGGGCAGCCGTGGTCTACTCCCTGCTTGCCACCTGCAAGGCACAAGGCGTTAATGAACGGGCGTGGCTTGAGGATGTCCTGCGCCGGATCCCGGAATACGAACAGGCAGAGAAAGACTACGCAGACCTTCTTCCCGCAAACTGGCGCGCCTTGTCCGCAAAGTAACTCGAACCAATATCACACTCCCATAAAAAGACTGCAACCGGCATCACACTGATGCAAGTTGCAGCCAAACTTTATCGACGCACGTACTTCCTCGAATGCTTACCGTTTCTTTACTGATTCTGAAGGGCAAAAAAAGGCGGCTGCTGATATGCAGTCGCCCTTTTTAATATATTCAAAAAGAATTACTCTTTGAAAGCTTTGATACCAAAGAGTACCGCGCGGGTGTTGTTTCCAACGTTTGCGGCAGTGGTGATCTTTATGTCAAGATCCTCTGTCAAGGCTGTAGGAACGGTGAATGTGTAGTAGTCATCATCTGTCACAGTGATCTTGTAAGGAGACTGACCAGCCACTCCATCATTAGCCCTGATGCCTTGAGTGCCGAACGTCATCCCTAAACCAGAAAACTCCAATGTGGTGGCAGCACCTTTCCAAGCCAACGCATAGAACGATACTCTCTTGGAACCAGCTGGAACAGTGATTGTGAGATCGCCGGTCTTCCCCTTCGACGCTCCAAACTTAAGAACTTTCACATTTTCTTTGCCATTGATCGTAGCGACACCATCATCATAAGCATTAGCCCCGAGTTTGTAGCTCAAATCAATGGAATACGAATTATCTCCAGGTTCTGGTTCCGGATCCACGCTGCCAGCCTCGTGGCTGACATAGTAGCCATTAACCATTTGAGCGGAGCCGTTGAATTCACCCCTCTTTCCAATAACAGTGAGGACATCACCAACTTTCAAGCCTATATTCTCAATGGCGGGACCACCTTCGGCCGCCTTCATACGGAAGACGTACAAAGTAGTTCCCTCATCATCAGCGATCGTCAAGGTAGCGTTCTTGAAAGAAGCACTGATCTCCTTGATGTTGACAATCTTGCCCGTCACGATATATTCAACGTCCGAGACTTCCTTGGCAAGGAACTCCTTGATGGTGGCAGGAATATAGTGGACATGGCTCTCATAGACACCATTTACCATCTGGGCTGTGCCATTAGACTCGCCTCTCTGACCGAGAACCGTAAGTTTGTCACCTACACCGATGGTCAAATCCGTAATCTTGCCACTGGCAGGTTTCATCCTGCGGACAAGCACTGAATTGCCAAGAGCATCGGCAACCGTGATGTCCGCATTGTTGTACTGTTCAGAGACAGAAATCTTTTTAACGGTTCCGGTAAGGCGGTACTGCGCCGGGCTGACCGCAGCCTTCAGGAACTCGCCCACCGTCACTTGAAGAATCGCGCCCTTCTGATCAATATTTGCCTGAGCGGAATTGACTGTGCCGCCTGAAGTGGTGTTGAATGTAAGAACGGTCGTACGGTCGCCCATAGCATTCGCGGCCGCGCTGAATGTAACGATGCTGCTGTTGCCGGAAGTCTCGATCGCGTTAACTGAAAGCCATGACTTTGCCTCATCCGGAACAACAACGGATATGCCGTCCCCCTTGCAAGTCAAATGAACCTTGAACTGTCCGCCCTCAAGTGGAAGAGGCTCCTTGTACAATCCAAACTCGCCGGTCTCAGGCATCTTAACAGTAACGGAATCAACCTTGATGAGAGATTTCTTAAGGCTGACGAAAACGCCACCTTGGGCCATCTGAGGACCATTATAATCACCTCTCTGACCTTCAACAGTAAGGAAGTCGCCGACTTCCATTCCCAAGTCCTCTATCTTCTTTCCGGAAGGAGGCCCGAAACGATAACAGTAAACCGAATAGCCTTCATCATCCGAAATTGTAAGAGTGGCGTTCTTGTAAGACGCCGAGATCTCCTGGATGTGAGTAATGGTTCCGGCAATGCGGTAAACTGTAGGACCGACCTCCGCCGCAAGAAATTCCTTCAACGGAGTAACTTCGAGTTCCACTTTCTTGGTCTGCTGAAGGACGTTGATAATCTGAGATTTGCCATCGCAAGTCAGATAAAGCATAGCCTCTTTCGTAGCGGTTGTCGCCTCGGCTTTGAAAGTAACCTCGGTCTCGCCGGCAACGCCTGTAGTCGGGGAAACCTTGACCCATTCAGGAATATCGCCGAACGACCAGTCGGATTTGGCATTTACAGTGATGGTCTGTGAACCACCGGCCGCAGGAATCGCGACATAGGATGACGAAACCCTGACCTCGTCAAGATAGGTTTCGATGTCATCCTCGCAGCCAACCGCGAGAGTCAAAGCGGCCACAAGGGCGGTGAAAATATATTTAAGTTTCATATCGTTTTGACATTAAATTAGTTGAACATATACTTGATACCAATCGAAGCGTACCAGCATTGACCTAAGTTGTGGTAAGGAACGAAAGTCTCTGTGTTGGCGTTGTAAGCCTTGGCTGTAGAGAATGTGGCATAGCCTTCATTGTCCACGCCTTCGTACTTGAGGATACGCCCCCCTCCGAGAGCCGGATTCATGTACTTGCTGACACCCCAGCTGGAGTTGAAGAGGTTAAGGATGTTCTTGACATCAAGGCTGAGCTGGAGAGTGTTGACGCTCTTGCCGACATTAACCTTGAAATCGTGCTTGTAGCTGAAGTCAACCCTATGGACCCAAGGAGAGTAGACGCTGTAAGCCTCGGCGTACTTGCCCTGACGCTTGCTCAGGTACTTGTCGTTGTGGACATAGTCCATGAAGCGGTCACGGTCATCGTCTGAGACGAAGCGGAACTCTCTGTTGGCAACCTCCGCATCAGTAGGAACGTAGATAGCGTCGTAGTTATAACCGTCACCATTGATGTCGTTGACTGTCATGTAAGAATAGTTGTAGCCACCTCTCCAGGTCTCGTAGATGAAACTGTAGTGGTTGCCGGACTTGTCGCTATGGGTAAGGGAAGCCACGAAACGGTCAGGGGTCACGTACTGTGAGTTGTGAAGACCCGGATCGTTAGGGCCGTTGACGGTGGCCATGTAGTTGAGAACCGAGGAAGCGTTTGAACCAGGCATACCGGTAAGTTCCTTGGACACGGTATGAGTGTAGGCCGCCATAATATTGAGTCCCTGCACAGGGGTTGTGTTGATGGTCAGGTTAGCGGAATAGCCGTAACCCTTGCTGGTGTTCTCAAGAACATAGGCGTTAGGCATGTTCTTGGCCACCATCACGACATTCCCGGCTTCGTCCTTAACCACATTACCGTTCTTGTCTTTCTTTTCGGTCATGTAGGTGTACTTGAAGTCCTGATAGATAGGACGGTTGTCAGCACCGTTGAATCTTGAGAATCCGTCGGTGTCCTTGACGCTCCAATCCCTGAGGCATACACCGTTGATGGTCTTGTTGAATATTCCTTCAGCGGTGATCGTGAATGGGAATGAAGTAGGCAGAGAGTAGTCAACCGCGATGGATGTCTTCCAAACCTGAGGCATCTTGAACTTAGGATCGACAGCGGAAATCTCAGAAGGAGCTGTTCCATCCTCTGGCTTGATTGTGTCAGGATAGCCCATAGAGATGAGTTTGTCGTGAAGTTCCTGACGGGTCAGGATCTTGCCGGCGAACTGCTTCATGTCTGTAAGAGTTCCACCATTCTTGCCGGTCGCGTTAAGCTTGGCCTGGTACTGAACCATACCAGAGTTGGTAGGCATATTGGTAAAGAACACGAGAGGGAGACGTCCTGAGAAGAGACCTGTACCTCCACGAACCTTGAAGCTCTTGTTGCCGAACACATCCCAAGTGAAACCAACGCGAGGAGAAACAGTAAGGCTGCTGTTAGGCCACTTGCCGGTGTCGATATGCTTTCCGTTATAGTCAAGATCATAGATCGCCTGGTTCCTCATCAGGTCCTGATTGCTGAAGAAGAGACCGTCAAGACGAAGACCGTATGTGAGTTTGAAATTGTCAAGCATAGACCATTCGTCCTGAGCATAAACACCAAGCTTGTTGAAACGCACGCGGGCCGCAGGATTTGCTTCTCCGTCGTAACCATAGGTCAGGCAGACAATCGAAGGAGCGGCCTCATTGAGGAAATCGTCAAGGCTGTTATAGCGGTAGTAACCGGTACCGTTTCTCATATAGGAGTTGTCGGCCATCTGATACTCGTAGCTTGCTCCGAAAGTGGCCTTGTGGTTACCGGCATAGTAGGTAAGGTCATCCTTTGCGGTGATGACGTTGTTATGCACACCGTTGTTCCATGTGAACAGCTCATAGCCAAGAGCCATGTAGGTGTTGGTTCCGTCAGCGGCGTCCACTCCGTCAGGAGTCTTCTTTCCGCCATCCAGAATGTCGATGAACGGGAAGTCCGAAGAGTTGGTTCCGCGGACATCATCAAGCTGTGAATACGTGGCGAGGAACTGGTTGGAAAGTTTGTCGCTCAAACGGCTGTTGAGGTCGAGAGACCACGTGTTTACCAGGTTGTCCTGGGAGTACATCGAGTTAGCGAAAGACATCGAATAGAGGGATGTACGCTCATAAGAGGAACGCGAACCACCATCCATTGAGGATGCGTTCGGAGCGCTCCACCTCTTGTTCAGGGTATGGTTGTAACGCAAGGCAAGGTGATGGTCGTTATTGATGTTCCAGTCGATGCGGGCAAGAATCTTTCTGTTGCTCTCATCAGCAGGGAAATTTGTGTACGAACCTGTGTTGTAACCGTATTTGTCCTTTACAAAGTCAGAAACCTTCTGAAGATCCTCCAAAGTGGTACGTGAAAGATAGGCGTTTGAATTACCTATGCCATCCTCGGAACCTCTCCAACGGTTGGCAACGGTAGGAGTCTTGGCATATTCATAGTTCACGAAGAAGAAGAGTTTGTTCTTGATGATCGGGCCTCCGAATGTCATACCGTAGATGGTGTTGCGGTCCTTGTCGCGCGCGCCGGAGATTGTCTCGCTCTCAACGGCATCACCACGCATGTTCTCGTTGCGATGGTAAACGTAGGCGGATCCCTTGAAGGTGTTGGTACCGGACTTGGTGATGGCGTTCACACCGCCACCGATGAAGTTGGTCTGACGTACATCAAAAGGAGAAATCACAACCTGCATTTCCTCAATCGCATCGATGGAGATAGGAGAACCACCTCCAGGAAGCTTCTCTGTAAGACCAAAGTTATTGTTGAAGTTCGCACCGTCAACGGTGAAGTTGGCTGTACGTCCGTCCGCTCCGGCGAATGCCATTCCGTTTCCACCATAAGGGGAAAGCCTTGTGACATCAGAGATGCTTCTGCTGACAGTAGGCAGAGCGGTGATCTGGGCGTTGTTGATGTTGGTGGCGGCGCCAGTCTTCTCTACGGCGAACTTAGAGTTGGCGGTGGAGACAACAACAGCCTCGGAAAGCATCTGGGTGTCATCGTTCAGCTTGGCGTTGAGGTTGTAGGCCTCGGCGAGCTGGAGGGTGACATCCGTGAAGGTCACGGCCTGATAGCCAAGGCAGCTTACCTCAACTTTGTAAGGACCACCTGAACGCATACCGTTGATCGCGTAGCGACCTTCGGCGTTGACAACAGCATAATACTGTGTACCTGATGGGGTGTGAACCGCGACCACGGCGGCTCCAGGAACAGCGGCTCCATTGGCGTCAGTCACCTTACCGTTCAAAGAGGACGTGGTCACCTGCGCGAATGCCGTGATTCCGACAAGGACTGCAACTAATGCGGCAAATCCCTTTTTGAGTAATTGAACCATAGATTTGTTAATAAATAAAGTATTGAATTAATCGTTTTCAGTCCAAACCATTCAACTTGCGAATTTAACACTTTTTCTTCGGTTCAGAAAATTTAATTCAGTTACGAATCAATTACAGTTGAAAAGTATAACATTTTACGCGAAAAACTATCTTGGCGGATTTTTTGAATATTCCCGAAAAAGTGATACCTTTGCATCCGGAAATGTGGAGAGATTTGCCTGCTTGCAACCACACTAAAAAATGCTAAAATATTTCATATTGTGTTTTTGGTGTCGCTCCACGTATTCCGCATACGTTGGAGTTTTTTGTTTTCGCCTGCCGCGCTGAAATGCGACGTTTGAAATAATGGCCGAAGAATTTGGCCCATTATGGCGAAATGATTGAAATTATAAATATAACACATTATGAATTACTTATTTACAAGCGAATCAGTTTCCGAGGGACATCCTGACAAGGTAGCGGATCAGATCTCGGACGCGATTCTGGACGAGTTCCTCAGCCAGGATCCGGAGTCAAAAGTGGCCTGCGAGACATTCTGCTCGACGGGTTTGGTGGTAATCGGCGGCGAGGTGCGCTCGGACGAGGCGTACGTTGACGTCCAGAAGGTCGTGCGCGGCGTGATCAACCGCATCGGCTACAACAAGGCCGAATATATGTTCGACGGCAACTCGTGCGGAGTCCTTTCCGAAATCCACGAGCAGAGCCAGGACATCAACCGCGGCGTGGTGCGCGAGAACCCTGAAGACCAGGGAGCCGGCGACCAGGGAATGATGTTCGGCTACGCCTGCAAGGACACGGAGGACTATATGCCGCTCCCGCTCTACCTCTCCCAGATCGCACTTCAGGTGCTGGCGGACATCCGTCACAACACTCCGGAGCTGATGCCTTACCTGAGGCCTGACTCAAAGTCCCAGTTCACCATTGAATATGACGAGTCCCACCACCCTGTAAGGGTCCACACGATCGTCATCTCCACCCAGCACGACGACTTCGTGGCCGAAGGACTCGGGAATATCACATATTCAGAGGCGGTCCGCCAGTTCGGCCAGGACAAGGTTGACCAGGCGATGCACGACAAGATTGAGGCTGATGTCAGGAATATCCTCCTGCCTAAGTTAAAGGCGGCCCTCAACCCTCAGACGGCCGCCCTGTTCAAGGACGATTTCATCCTGCACGTCAATCCGACCGGCAAGTTCGTGATCGGTGGCCCTGCGGGAGACACCGGCCTCACCGGCAGGAAGATCATCGTGGACACCTACGGTGGAAAGGGCGCGCACGGCGGCGGAGCGTTCTCCGGCAAGGATCCGAGCAAGGTGGACCGCTCCGCGGCATACGCGGCAAGGCACATAGCCAAGAATATGGTCGCGGCCGGTGTCGCTGACGAAATGCTTGTCCAGGTCGCCTACGCTATCGGTGTGGCAAGGCCGGTAAGCATATTCGTGGACACTTATGGAACCGGCGTCGTGCCTGACGCCGAGATCGCCCGCAAGATAGAGGATCTCTTCGACCTCCGTCCCGCCGCGATCATCCGCAAGTTCGAGCTCAAGAACCCTATCTACGAACCGACCGCCGCCTACGGCCACTTCGGCCGCAAGCCGTACACCAAGACCGTGAAGGTCGGTAAGCCAGGGCACCAGACCGACAAACTCGTCCAGTTCTTCGGATGGGAAAAGCTCGACGCTGTCGATGCCATCAAGAAAGCCTTCAACCTTTAATCGCTTATATGATATTCATAAATGAATGAATATCGCTTGGAAGCATCAACAAGACAAAATGCCGGTGGCTCCCTGAAAAATGGTCGCCACCGGCATTGTCTTGTTTGAAGCTTTGTGCTCGATCCAATTCAAGACAATTCATTTCTGCCATAGGAGCACAAACTGATGATATTGCTCCTGTCGATGAAAAAACAAAGGGTACTATATAGGAGTTGGCCAATATTTCTCTTAGTATGTTGATATTTAAACAATTGTGCATCGCTGATAGTCCTGCGCAAGAATCGGTATGTAAAGGACCTAATCTCCATCGTAAAATAAAATAACTCAAGTTTCGCAAGTGATTTAGGCCGCCGCCCCGGCGAGGTCTAGCCGGTCGA
>OGOV01000389.1_pt1 | contig 45500 bp, 48 predicted proteins | sample 1552711 | NCBI WGS metagenome assembly OGOV01 (sample SAMEA2580216, study PRJEB22360) | human gut metagenome | biome: human gut; feature: human-associated habitat; material: faeces | place: Denmark | collected 2008/2010 | reverse complement strand
TTGTGATGCTTGAATATAATCAGTAAGTAATATTTCCGTAGCATTACCTTTTTTCACCTTATCCGTAATAGGTAATTTTTTATGCTGCTCTGCATATTTAGCAAAGCCTAAACTTTTATATTTTTCTTTTAACCTAGATATTCTAAACTGAGTATAATGGTGATTAATTATTTTTTTTGCCATCCATTCTATTAACTCATCATCTACAGCTGTAATTTCAGTAAGTTCCCTGTGGCATTTCATATAGGAATCTGGCAAATCATTTGCAGCAAGCCATTTCCCATAAGGATGTGAATTATCTGGATGCTTCCCAATTAACAGTTCTTGTTTCGTCATAATTTTTAGTTTAAAACAAAGGAAAAATCATTTTACTGCTTTAAAACTGGCAGAAACAGTATTGTAGTAGCGCAATCCAGCTACATATTCTGTTGCTCTGTACAATTTCAAGTATTACTCTAACACAAATGTAATTAATGTTTTTGACGGTTACAAGTTAATCTGAATTTATTAGAAGGCTTGGTATTAATTGGAGGGTACTAAAAAACTTTTTATAGAAAATTACCCCTCTACTGATAGTTCTGAGAAGAGTAAAATCTGATTTTTGGGGTGCCCTTCATTATATTGTTTACCTATAAATATCTTTTTGAAAAGAATGGTAACTACTGCTATTTTTCTTTCTACCTTAAAGGAAGAAAAAAAGCATTCTGTAAATCGACATTGATACTAAGTAAGTTACAAAGAAAATATGGGGCTGGCGGTTACCGTCAGCCCTATTTTTTCATGCCCAATTTTGAAAACTTTGCAACCGAAGAAAGAAAAATAACCCATTGGAACAAAGGAATATTTTATGGAAGAGAACAGAAATGATATTGAGATACTCAAAGCAATGATAAAGGAAAACTTTGAGGAACAACGAAAACTGATTGCCAAGCTGGAAACGGCTCTGGAAGCAGTAACCAGTTTCAACGGCAAGCAAATGCTGGACAGCCGGGATATGCGCCTGATGCTGAAAGTATGCGACCGGACACTGATCCGCTGGCGTAATTCCGGCAAACTCCCATTTTTCAAACTCAGCGGCAAGATTTACTTCTGGGCTTCTGACGTATATAAATTCCTGAGAGAAGAATGTCTAAACGAAGATTTCATATCCGATTCTATTAACTCATAAATAAAAATTCACATGGAAAATCAAAGTAAAGTAATCGTCATAGAACGAAACAAATTCGCAGCACTCGTCAAATCACACCGCAAATGCCTCCAGATGCTGAACATCCTGACTTACATCTACACAGTTAAGGAAGTAAGCCTTACCCTGACCTTGCAGGAAATCTGTGAAGTCCTGCACATGACTCCCGAAGAAGTGGAGATACAGCGACAGAAAGGATATATCCGCTTCACGACACAGAAAGGGATGACCGTCTATGAAATCACGGACCTGCTCCGATTGGAAAATATGCTGGAGATGGGGAGCATCTATCGTAAGATCGACAAAAAAGTAATGAACCTCGAACCTCTAAATAATGAATAAACAATGAAAGAAGAAGAGCAAGACAAGAAACAGCGGAAGCGTCTGGTACACGCTTCCCTGTTTAGTGGATTCGGCGCCCCAGACCTGGCTGCCGAATGAATGGGATGGCAGAATGCCTTCCATTGCGAGATAGACGATTTTTGTAATACCATTCTAAATTACTGGTTTAAAGATGCGAAAAGTTATACAGATGTCACAACGACAGATTTCAGGGAATGGAGAGGAAAAATCAATGTCCTTACAGGAGGTTTTCCTTGTCAACCATTCTCCGTCGCAGGCCAAAGAAAGGGAGCGGATGATAACCGCTATCTCTGGCCTCACATGCTCAGGGCCATACATGAGATCAGGCCCGATTGGGTCATTGGTGAGAACGTTGCTGGCATCCTCACGATGGTACAGCCCGGTCAGGAGACTGAAGTGGGAAGTCAATCCACTCTATTCGGAGAGAGTGAGCCTGTATTTAAAAGACGACAGCAATATGTTGTTGAAACCATTTGCCGTGATCTTGAACGCGAAGGATATTCCGTCCAGCCGGTACTTATACCGGCTTGTTCCGTCGGTGCACCTCACAGACGGGATAGAGTTTGGTTTATCGCCCACTATCCACTAAATATATTCAGTGAAATTCCATTTTATAGGTTATCTTTGTATATCAGTTATTTGCAGATGTTTTCATTTGGTTTGAATACTCACGAAATTTCACTGTTTTAGAAAATATTGGTACTATTTGATACCATATTTCGGGATATATTTTGTACCTTTGCATCACAGTAACCAAGATATATCGCGTATGGATTTCATCTTCATCAAATCATCCAAGGCAGGAAAGGAGGACTACGGTTCCATCTATGCCCGTGTGCGCACCGGAAAGGCGAACATGAAAGTCGTGACGGGCTTCACCATCAAGCAGCTTGAATGGGAAAAGTATCGCAGCCTGCAATACACCTCGTCAGCCCTGATGTCAAGCATCGGAATAAAGTACGGGCAGTTCGCCCAAGTCCTCGCGAGGATAAAGGCGGCATTCGAAGCGGACGGGTTCAACCCCAAGGAGGCCAAGAACATCATCGAGAGCGTGAAACACGACGTGCTCAACGGAATGATGCAGATTGTGGAGGTCAAGCCCAAAGGCAGGATGCTGTTCGAGGATTTCCTTACCTCTTATATAGAAGACATGGAAACCGGACGGCGCACCAAGAAAGGCCGTACCGTGAAAGTATCACCTGCCTATATAAAAGGTCTGCGCATTATCCAAAAACAGATTCGCAACTACCAAAAGGAAACACACCGCAAACTCGGATTGGATGACATGACGATGGAGACACGCAACAGCCTTGTCGGTTACTGGAAAGAACGAGGCTTGATGCCCAACGCCATCAACTCGTACATGACCGATGTCCGCACAGTGGCAAAGGCGGCCTATGAGGACAAGCTGACCAAATGCGATGATTTCCGTCATTCCGACTTCGTGCCGAAAAAGGAGGAGGTGGACAACATCTACCTCACGCCGGAACAGATACAGGAAATGCTCAACCTTGACCTTTCCACCAAGGAAGCTGTGAAAAAGAGACTGGAATCACTTGACATCAGCGAGGACGAGAAATTGGCACAACTTTCCAAATGCCGCATCACCCATATCAGGACACTGGAGCACGTGAGGGACATTTTCATCGTGGGCTGCCTGACCGGGCAGCGCGTTTCCGACTATTCAAGGATATGTGAGGACGTGATAACGGAAATAGGCGGCACGGAGTTCATACTCATCACCCAACAGAAGACGGAGAAGAAAGTCTATATCCCCGTTGACAGGCGCGTGAGAGCCATACTTGCCAAATATGACGGCAAGCTGCCACCGGTTCATCCCAATGAAATGAACAAGCTGGTGAAGACCATCGGCCTGTTGCTCGGCTGGACACACGACTGCGGCTTTGACGAGAAGCGTCTCAACCCCAAACGGGGAAGGAGGTTCTGCGACATGCTCCTTTCCCATACAGCCCGGAGAAGTTTCGCCACCAACGCGTACAAGGCTGGTGTCCCTCTGCCTTCCATCCAAGCCATCACCGGACACAGCAGCGAGGCGCAACTGCGCCGCTACCTGAAACTGGACGCGGAGGAAAAGGCCGTCATAGCATTAAAGGACTTCAAGGGTATCATCAAAATATAAGAAGGTGCTTATGAAAAAATCAAGGTTTGACATCATTAGCGACCTGTTCAAGCTGTCCAACGTAATCAGTGGGAGCCTGAAGCTTGCGGAATCGCTTGCCGACAAGTCTTCCGGCAGTGACGAAACGGATTGCAAGGATATTTGCCGGAACATCAGATACAACTTAAAGCCCCTGTCTTTTCTTTTGGCCGGCATCAGGGAATATGTCACCGAGCACGAGGATAAGGAGTTGGCACGGAAGTTTGTCGAACTTCACGATGACACGAAAAGGCTTCACGGTATCTGCTCCAAATATGCGGACTTGAACAAGGCGGCTTTCCGCACAGGGGTGGCTTACCTGAGTATGGAAGTCATAAGTCAATACTTCTTTCCCGAAAAAGAACAGGAGCAAGTATCGCCGGAAGGTTCTGATATTTCTCCCAAATCAATGACACGTACCGAAGCCACCGACTGCATCGACACCATCCGTGCCACCATACGGAAGTGTGCAAAGGATTCAGACGGGAACAGAGGGAAAGAAATGTATGCCATGCTTGCCAAAGTGGACAAGGCGAAAATCCAAGCCGTCAAGGAGTATATTGTCAATGCCAACGACAAGGATTTGGCACAACTCTTCACGGAATATTTTACGGAAGCCGTCCACCTTTCCATGCTGCCCCAAAATGATGATGTGAAAGCGCAGTCCGCAGGAATAAAGATGTTCCATATCGCAATGACGATGGGATATGTCAAGAGGAACGTGCTGCATGAGAACGAGTCCAAGTCGGCAACATCACAAACAATACCCTCTTGTACGGAAGAAGCGTCATCCGGTTTTACCGCCACAGATACAATGCAAGGCGGCGCGTTCAGTACGACCGCGCAGGTTCCCGTTTTAAGGCTGTACCGTTTCCTTACCACTTTCACCGTACAGAGCGGCTCCGACAAAGGCAAGCCTCTATTGGACGGCAATGCCGTTTCCGACCGGGACTTCCTCCGTGCCGTCATGCGTGCCGACTATTCCATGATATACGGCAGTTGCGTGAAGGGCAAGATGCGCTGTGTCGCCATCCTGCTGTCCAAAGCATACTTCAAGGACTGGAAAGGTTACAGGGCATCCGCTGCCCGTTCCATGGGGCTGACACCCGAAAGCCTCGCCAAGTATAACGTGGAGAAAACCTTTATAGCGAAGCTCAAAGAGCTGCTTCCCATGATAAAATAGTGACATAACCCACAGGTGGCTACAATTCACCACAACCCACAGACTTCCACAAGCCGTTAAGCACCAGTTGTTTGACGGCTTTTTTCATGCGGTGTCATTTCACAGAATACCACAAATTCACAGGTTTTATTATTGCTCTACCTTTGCCGCCATGAACTTAAAATCAGAGAATTATGACAGATAAGACAGAAATGGTACTGGTATCGCGCGACGAGCTTCAACAGCTTATCGGCGCAAGCGTGAGGTGTGCGTTTGAGGAATACCGGCAGGAACGGGCACCACAGGACACGTCGGAGTATTACACCATCCGGCAACTGGCGGAGAAATGGGGTGTGAGCATAGCGACCATCTGGCGGCACGAGAAGTTAGGACACATCAAAGGACAGCGGATTGGACGGCGTGTCCTGTTTCCCAAGGAACAGATAGACCGCATCAAGAGCCTGAAAGCGACCAACAGGAAGGCTGACAAGAACTCCAAGGGATAATTTACAAGACGCACAACAAAAAACGTCAAGGCTTATGAAGAATTTGAAGCAGCTTGTTTTGCCGTGCTACAAATTGGAGATGGCAATGTCCGTGGAGGCATGGTACTTCCTGCACGGGAGCACGGACGGGATATGCAACCTTACCTATCTTCTTTCCCTTTTGTCGAAGATGACAGTATCGGAAGTACAGAGCACCAAACGGGGATTGGGCTATGCCGTCCATCCCGGACAGGTGGACAGCTCCATGCTGGTACTGGCCAAGGAATGGGGCATCTGGCGCAAGGCGGTGTCCCGCCTGTTGGAGGATTTCTCGGAACGCGGGCTAATCCGTGTTGATTCCAATCCCGTGACTTCCATCATAGACATGGTGTGCGTGAAGTCGTGGATGATAGCAGGGCGGCTCATCGAGAATCCGGCATACCGCCAGACAATCAAGGCATACGAAGGGGTACGGATTTTCCTTTTCAACGGGCAACAATTAGAGACCTTGCGCCGCAGTTCGGCAAGGAAGAAGAAAAAAAAACCGATAGAAGAAACGGCAGAGGGAACGGATGGCTTACCGTCCATGAATCTGACCGGTTCCAATCCTATTATAGAAGGTACAGGAACAGCGGAAACCGAAACGGCAGCAACAACCGAAAGCGAAGTGGAAAGCACTGTGGAAAATGCCGTTGTGGATGCCGGCAACACACCTGTTTTAGAGGATGGCAATACTCTGTCCGGCTCACAGAAATGGAAACATCCACAGGAATGAAGCGGCAGAAATGGCAAGCGACAGCGTTTTAGAAGGGATATTTTTTAGGGCTGGCAAGTTAATGTTTTCGTCCACGAAAACCACGCCACCAATGGCGACCCGGCCACACGGGAAACGGCAAGCCCGGATTACAGCCCTAAAAAACAGAACGGTTTAACGGATAAAGGAAAACGGATATGACATATCAGGAGAACAGAAACAAGGGTGGCCGCCCCAAGGCGGTGAAAGGCAAGGCGCGGACAAAAACCATATCCACACGGCTCACGCTTGCCGAATGGAAAGCGGTCATGAAACGGATAACAGATGCAGGCAAGAAGCCGTCACACTTCCTGCGCGAACTGTTGTTACATGGCAAAGTCGAGGCGGCACGGACACAGGAGGACAGGCAACAGATAAGGATGCTGGAGGGAGGATGCAACAACCTGAACCAGCTAGCGAAGATGGCGCACCAGCAGGGCTTTTCTCTTTTGAAAGGCAAAATCATGGACTTGCTGGACGAGTTCAATAAAATCATCGGGAAGATATGATGGGCGACTTGAAAAAACGGGCAAGTTTCGCCAGAGTGGTGAACTACGTGAACAACCCGAAAAAGGCAAGGCTCATCGACAGCAAGGACGTGAGGCTTGATGACAACGCCACCATCGCAAGAAGTATGCAGGGACAGGCGGACGACAAACCGGGACGCAAGCTGAAAAATCCGGTGTACCATATCTCGCTGGACTTCGCACACGAGGACACACCCAAGCTGACGGATGCCCTGATGGTCGAAATCGCCCGTGAGTATATGCGGCGCATGGGTATAACGAACACCCAGTATATCGTGTGCCGCCATACCGACAGGGAACACCAGCATCTGCATATCGTGGCCAACAGGGTGGACAATGACGGGAACACCATCAGTGACAGCAACGATAATGTGCGTAATGTAAAAGTATGCAAAGCTCTCACGAGGGAATACGGACTGTACTTCTCCAAGGGCAAGATGAACGTGAAACGTGACCGCCTGCGTGGTAAGGACAAGGTGAAATACCAAATCTATGACGCTATCAAGGCGGCATTACCCTGTTGTAACTGCTGGTCGGATTTGTGTGACATGCTGGCAAAACAGGGTATCGGGGTGAATTTCAAATACAATAGGAACGAAGGTAAAATAATCGGTGTGTCGTTCACGAAGAATGAAATCTCATTCAGCGGCTCACGGATAGACCGGAGCATGAGCTTTTATAAGTTAGACAAGCTGTTCGGAAGCCACATTGCCGAGGGCATGGAATGGCAGCCCCGTGTGCAAGAACAGCCACAACCGACTCGGCAGGATGTGGGATTCCACAACAATACGGCTGATACTTTTATAAGAGAGCCGTCACCGGCCAAAGCGGAAGCGGACGGCAACGGAAGCATCCCTACTGAACCCGGTTCAAACATCGTTCAAGTGACCATCGGCACACTCATGGAGTTGTGCGTACAACCGCACCAAGCCAAGGTCTCATCCAGTGGCGGAGGTGGAGGAAACGAAAGCGGCTGGGGAGACAATGACAACGAAAAGGACAAACATAAACCAAGGAGGAGAAAAAGATGAAGGACAACAAGCAGAACTTAACCGACCTTATCGGGGCATTGGCAGTGGACATCGAGGAAATCAAGAAAAAACTGGACGCAAAGGATAGCCCGGACAAGAACGAGGCATTGAAAAGACTGGAAGCGAAGTTGGAGCCTGTTATACGGTTCTTCAATGGCAATGCACCGGAAAATGTCAATGCCATTTTCGGAAGCAAGGAAGCCATCGAGAAATACAAGCAATCAATAGGTGATGAAGCGGTAGCAAGTCTGCGGTTATACACCGAAGCCAACGAGAAGGATATGCGCAAACATGGTGTTCTCACCATCAAGGAACAGCTCAACAAAATATTGGAAAGGCTGACAAGCCACATTGAGAATGACAAACTGACTTCGGAAAAGTCACGCCAAAAGCAAAGTTCCATATCGGAACTATGGCAGATAATCCGCCCGGACAAGGCAATAAGCACAATAAGGCTGTTATGGAGCAAAGTTCCCGATGGCTGGCACAAGAACCCTTACGCATGGGCTGGTATTGGTTGTATGCTCGTATTCTTTGCCCTGTTTGCCGTAAGTTGGGTACAATGGCATGAGTACCGGGAAGAAAACAGGCGGTTGAGAACGGTTGCAGACAAACACCATGTGACTACAATCATGCTTAACGAGTTGCACCCAGGACTGGCTGTGACCGTCGGAGCTTACGAGAAACTGGTGGATGTTGTCGGTGCGGATTCCACTTTAGTCATATTCAACAGGCAGGTCAAGACAGTGAGAGAAGAAGAAAAACAATCCAAACAACAAAAATAAAGTGAATGGCATCCATAAAAGTGAAATTTCGTCCTTCCACCGCAAGCGGCAGGGAGGGCAGCATCTATTATCAGGTAATCCACGGGCGCATAGTCCGCCAAGTTAAGACGGACTACCGCATATTTGACACGGAATGGGACAAGAGAACTTCCTCTGTGAAAATCCTGTCCGAAATCGGCGAAAACAGGAAACGGTATCTCCGAGAAGTGACGGAACATATCGACTGGGACACCAGACGGTTGAAAGCCATAGTCGCCCAATGCGACAGGCAGGGAGGAATTTATTCCGCTGACAGTATCATCGAGAAATTCAACAGGCAAACGGGCGAACAATCGCTGTTCCGCTTCATGCAGGGCATCATAGGACAGTTGAAGCAGCTTGGCAAAGTCCGCACATCAGAAACCTATACGGCGGCATTGGCTAGTTTTATGAAGTTCCGTGAGGGGCAGGACATACTCTTGTGCGAGATAGACGGCAACACCATGATGCTTTACGAGGCCTGGCTCAAAGGCAAGGGCATCTGCCCCAACACGGTTTCCTTTTATATGCGCATACTCCGTGCCGTTTACAACCGTGCCGTGGAAGAGGAACTGACGGAACAGAAGCATCCTTTCAAGCACGTTTACACGGGCATCGGGAAGACGGTAAAACGCGCCATCCCATTGAAGTCCATCAAGCACATTAAGGAACTTGATTTGACTCTGAAACCGCATCTGGATTATGCAAGGGATATGTTCCTCTTCTCCTTTTATACCCGTGGCATGTCATTCATTGATATGGCCTATCTGAAAAAATCGGACTTGAAGAACGGAACCATCACGTACCGGAGAAGAAAGACCGGGCAGCAGCTCACCGTCAAGTGGGAGAAGTGCATGGAAGACATCATCGCCAAGTATAGAGAGAATACGGCCACCCGTTACCTCCTGTCGATAATTACAAACCCCTGTTCCGATGAACGGACACAATACCGTAATGCCATCTGCCGCATCAATGTGGCGTTGAAGGAAGTTGTCGGTCTGGCAGGATTGAACATACCGCTGACCATGCACGTTGCCCGCCATTGTTGGGCGAGCGTTGCCAAGAGCAAGAACATCCCTCTTTCTGTCATCAGCGAGGGCATGGGACATGATTCGGAAGAGACTACGCGCATCTATCTCGCATCGCTTGACACAAGCGTGGTGGACAAGGCAAACAGCCTTATCCTGAAAGATTTTTGACCGGATATTTATGGTGAAATGTGTTGAGCGAAAAGACGAATCTCTTGATAAGAGTTATAGTTGATATTGCAAAGGTACGCATAATATTTCAAATACCGTGTTCATTCCTCATTTATAATGATATATGAGAGGTATTTTGTGAGAATCTGTTTTGCAAATGCGTCAGATTTTGCCAGTATAACACTGATTATTAGAGCCCGTTCCTTTGAAATATATCTCTTATCAAGAGATGAATTTCAAGGAAATACTACATAAATTTCGTACCGAATCATTCACAGAAAAGGAAAAAGGTACAAAGTTCGAGCGACTGATGCGCTCATGGTTATTAACAGACCCACGCTACAATGAGCTTGAATCGGTCTGGCTATGGGAAGATTTTCCGGGGCGAAACGATTTTGGAGGTAATGACACAGGTATCGACCTTGTGGCCAAAACTGAATTGGGTGACTATTGGGCTATCCAGTGTAAATGCTATGCTGAGAATACAATCATAGATAAACCTGCTGTAGATTCATTTCTCGCCACTTCCAGCCGCACGTTCACAAACGAGGTAACATTCCAAACAGTCCGTTTTTCAAATCGTATTTGGATTTCAACCACAAACCATTGGGGAACTAATGCAGAAGAGGCTATCCGAAACCAGGAACCGCCTGTTACGCGCATCGGTATGGCAGACCTTGATTCATCTCCTGTGGACTGGCAAAAGCTGATGGACGGTCTAACCGGAAATTCTGCACTGGTGGAGGGCAAGAAGCCTCGTGAACACCAATTGAATGCCATATCAAAAGCATACGTTCATTATATGGCAGATGGCAACGAGAGGGGCAAGCTCATTATGGCTTGCGGTACAGGTAAAACCTACACTTCGCTGCTCATTGCAGAACAGTTGTTTGACAACAAAGGCTTGGTGCTGTTCATGGTTCCGTCCATCGCCTTGTTGGGGCAGTCGCTCAACGCATGGTCGGCAGATGCGAAGAAGCCCATTAAGGCTGTCTGCATCTGTTCCGATTCCAAAGCCTCACGCAAAACCACCAAGGGATCTGACGATACGGACGACAGCGTGGTTGACCTTGCCGTACCAGCATCCACCAATCCACAATCCATTGCATCCCAATTAAAGAAATATCGGGATCATGACGGCTTGGTAGTCGTGTTCTCCACCTACCAATCCATAGATGCCGTTTCTGCAGCTCAACAGGAGATTTTATCCGAGACAAACGGAGAATACGGCGTGTTTGATTTCATTATTTGTGACGAGGCACACCGCACTACCGGCGTAAAAATAGCCGATAAGGATGAGAGCAACTTTATCAAGATACATTCCAATGAGAATGTACAAGGTCGGAAACGCCTTTATATGACTGCCACACCGCGTTTGTATGGGGAATCTGCCAAGATAAAGGCATCGGAAAAGGATTGCATTCTCTGCTCGATGGATGATAAAGCCATTTATGGAGAGGAATTTTATCGTGTGAATTTCTCATACGCCGTTCAAAATGGCTTATTGACGGATTACAAGGTGCTTGTCCTTACTGTTAGCGAAGATGATGTACCTGCCAACATAAAACAAGACATCACCAATTCTACCACCGAACTGAATTTTGACGACACATCCAAGCTCATTGGGGTAATAAACGGATTGTCAAAAATGATACATGGCGACGACCATCGCACATGGGATGCCGACCCACGCATGATGCGCCGTGCCGTGGCGTTCTGTTCAGCCATAGGCAACGAAACAAAAGCCGGAACGTCAAAATATGTAGCTTCGGTGCTTCCAAGAATATCCGGGAAATACGAAGAAAATCTTGATTCAGAAAACCTTTCGCATACCGTTTCAGTAACGACACGGCATATAGATGGCTCTATGAACTCGCAGGAGCGTAATGGAATCCTGCAATGGCTGGCGGAAGAGTCGGACAATGAACGTGAATGCCGTGTTGTAACCAACGTGCGTTGTCTGTCCGAGGGTGTGGATGTGCCGTCTCTCGATGCCGTATTGTTTCTTTCTGCCCGTAATTCGCAGGTGGATGTGGTGCAGTCGGTTGGCCGCGTGATGCGTACATTTCACAAAGGGCAATCCGATGAAAAGAAGTATGGATATATCATCATCCCTATTGTAGTGCCATCCGATATTTCGGCGGAGGAAGCTCTTGACAACAACAAGACATTCGATGTGGTGTGGGCTATCTTGAACGCGCTCCGTTCACACGATGACCGTTTCAACGCAATGGTAAACAAGATAGCTCTCAACAAGCAGAAGCCGAACAAGCAGACAGACACACCGTCTGTTACCATAGGCCGACCGGGATTGGGTACAAATGACGGAGAAGCGGAAGCGCAACAAATTGAGAATGCAGAAATTGCCAGACAGTTGGAACTTCGTTTTGGTGAGATACAGGATGGTATGTATGCCAAACTGGTAGAAAAATGCGGTGACCGTCTTTATTGGGAGAATTGGGCAAAAGAGGTCGGTCTTATTGCGCACAAATTTATTGAGCGTATTTCCAAACTTATTCAGTCCGGCGTACACAAAAAGGCTTTCAATGAGTATTTAAAGGGATTACAGCGAGACCTTAATCCATCGGTAGATGCTGCCCAAGCCATTGAAATGCTGGCTCAACACATCATCACCCGACCTGTATTTGATGCTCTGTTTTCAGATTACCAGTTTGTCAATAACAACACCGTGAGCCGTTCCATGCAACGCATGATAGACCTCTTGCAAGAACAGGCTTTTGAAAAGGATACCGAGGTACTGGAAAGATTCTATCGTTCGGTAAAGACCAATGTAGGAGGGATTGACAATTTGGAAAGCAAACAGACCATTATAAAGAATCTGTACGAAAAGTTTTTCAAAGGTGCATTCCCACTTACCGTAGAGAAACTGGGCATTGTTTATACACCGGTGGAATGCGTGGACTTCATCATCCGTTCAGTGGATGACATTCTTAAAGCAGAGTTCAAGACATCTTTAACCGAACAGAATGTACATATCCTCGACCCGTTTACCGGAACCGGCACCTTCATTACTCGTTTGTTGCAATCCGGCCTTATCCGTTCTGAGGATATGGAGCGTAAGTATCAGAATGAAATCCATTGCAATGAAATTGTGTTGCTGGCCTATTATATTGCCGATGTGAATATTGAATCGGTATTCCATGACATTACCCATCGGAAAACTTACCTACCATACAGTGGTATCTGCCTGACCGATACGTTCCAGTTGGCAGAGAAGAAACACAACGAACTTTTCACGGAGTTCTTTCAAGACAATTCCAAACGAGTGAAAAAACAGATGGCAACGCATGTGAGGGTGATTGTAGGGAATCCGCCGTATTCCATTGGACAAAAATCTGCACATGATGATGCTCAAAACCTTCAATATCCAAATCTTGATAAAAGAATAGCAGATACGTATGTAAAATTTACCGAGGCTTCATTAAAGAAATCTTTGTATGATAGTTATATTAAGGCTTTTCGTTGGGCCTCTGACCGTATTTCACAGGACGAAGGCGGTGTTGTAGCATTTATTAGTAATGGTGCGTGGCTTGATAGCAGTGCAGGTTCTGGTATTCGCCGCTGCTTTGAGGAGGAATTTACCTCCATATATGTACTAAATCTTCGGGGGAATCAACGTACATCTGGCGAACTATCGCGTAAAGAAGGAGGAAAAATCTTTGGAAGCGGTTCTCGTACTCCCATTACGATTACTTTCCTTGTTAAGAATCCGGTAAAGAAAGGACAGAAAGCTGTTATTCATTATCACGATATAGGTGATTACCTTACTCGTGAACAAAAACTCAAAATGGTAAAAGACTTCCGTTCCATTTCTTCGCAGAAATTGGAATGGCAAATTATCACACCTAACGAAAAGGCAGACTGGATAAATCAAAGAGGTGGACTATATGACACTCTGATTCCATTTGTTCCTGAAAAGAAAAAGAATATAAATGCTAATTCTGTATTTTCAAATTATTCAACAGGTGTCATAACAAATCGAGAGTCATGGGTGTACAACTCAAATTTGAATACATTAACCGATAATTGTCTAAAGCTCATATCATTTTATAATTCTGAAACAAATCGCCTTATAAATGCGTTAGGACAAAATAATAATCTTGTTGCGTCACATTTTGTAGATAAAGACGAAACTAAAATAAAGTGGGATGAAGCTTTATTTAAGTATGCGCAAAAAGGTAAAGAACTACAATTTGAGCCAAAAACAATAGTGGATGCAATATACCGTCCCTATTTTAAGCAACATCTTTATTTCAATAAAGAACTTAACTGGAGTAGGTATTTGATGCCATCATTCTTTCCAAAAGGTCATGATAATATTGCAATATGTGTAAATGGAAGTGCTGGGCAAAAAGAGTTTTCTGTATCAATTACTTCTCATATTGTAGATAGGAGTTCCATTGGTGCTGGTCAATGTTTCCCTCTTTATTGGTATGAAGAAAATAAGAATCCCCAAGCTACACTTTTTGATGATGCAGAAACAGATAAATATATTCGTCGGGACGGAATAACCGACTGGATTCTGAAAGAAGTCCGTAGTCGTTTCGGAGGTTCAAAAGCCATTACTAAAGAACACATCTTTTACTATGTGTATGGACTACTTCATTCCCGGCAATATCGTGAACGATTTGTCGATGACTTGAAGAAATCTTTGCCTCGCATCCCCATTGTAGATAATGTGCAAGACTTTATGTCTTTTTATAAAGCAGGCAAAGAACTTGCCGACCTGCATCTAAATTACGAACAAAACATAAACGAGCAGGCTGTTAGACAAGATGGAGATTATCTGTTTTTCGCTGCAATGCCAATGATTGCCCATCGTACTTGTGGTGTCAGAGTAAATGGCGATATGGACATTTGGCAAAACAACTGGACAAACGAAAACTACCAATACTTTGCCGTTGATAAAATAAAGTTTGCCAAAGTTCGTGACGAAAATGGAAAGCTCGTTGCTGATAAAACACGCATTATCTATAATGACCATATTGCCATTGAGAACATTCCACTCAAAGCATACGAATATGTCGTTAATGGCAAATCCGTAATTGAATGGATAATGGAACGCTATGCCATCACCATTGATAAAGCGTCCCAAATCAAAAATGATCCAAACGACTGGTCACGAGAACATGAACAACCCCGTTATATCCTTGACCTGCTTCTGTCGGTAATTATGCTCTCTTGTCAAACAGTAGATGTGATAAATACTTTACCCATATTAAAAATTTGAACATCAAAAACAAAATAAAGTGTCGTATCATTCTAAAAATAGATTTGATACGACACTTAAAATTATTTTGGTTGACTTATATGCCACCAATTTTCGGAGTAGTCATTTCCGTTTCTATATCCTCATAATTATAGACTATTCAATCTTGTACATTCAATAAGTTTGTATGTCGTTTTAGGCTTTGCCGTAACAGGATTTGTATCTTGATATTCCATACATTTTATTTTATATTGATGGCGTTCTCCTAATGTTATACCATTGAACATATTAGATTCATCAGTTGTTCCTGTTATTCTTTTTTTATCGCAAATAAAAATCCATTTTCCTTTGTTCAAGACAGTGCCAGAAGCGAAGTAACCAACAAATTCAGTTGTTACTTCTTCCAATTCTGTATGAGTGTTTAAATAATCATAGACTCTTGAAATCGCATTTAAAGATATTGTAGAACCAGATGTACTTTTTTCTAATGTTGATTTAACCCATTTATGTTTAAATGACAACTTGTTTTTTTCCATAACCTGTAGAAAAGAACGCATACTACTTAGTGTATGTCCCTGTAACTCTTCAATCTTTTCTTTCAATTCGTCTGACGAGTCTATTGAGAAAATTTCGTCTATTTTCTGTAGGGTAGATGAAATCCTTGATGCTTCTCCAAACATATCAAATGTTTCATTTAAAATAAAATGCACATCAAAAGACGCTGCCTGTAATGCACAAGCTCTCATATTTGCTTCTGAAGCATATTGTTTGCCAAACCTTTTAATATGACAATTACGTACCATGGCTTGGTATCTATCTAAAGCATTTGTTAAAACGTTAACATCTATATTATGAGAGTTTTCAATATCACTGAATGCAATACAAGACATTATTTTACCACTTTGTAAAGAGCGTGATATGAGTTCTTCATTATCAATTGCATCATAATTACAATAGAATCCATCATCTGGCAGCATAAAAGGTTGAATCTGATTTGCAGGTAGAGGCGTAGCAATAATATCATTTGCATCTTTTACCACTACATCAAAATAGCAACCATCCTCAGGATCTTGATATATGGACAATAAATCAATGATTTGACCCTTGAATAAGTTTAAACGTTTCTCGCTAATCCTAACAGCAAGATACTTGTAACATAATTCATCATCATGCGGATATAACAGACACAAATATTTTGTGTCAAAAATATCTGTCGCTATGAAGATTTGTGGTACTTCATAGAAAACAATAACCTCTATAAAATTTAATCGAATCATATTGCTTTCGGTTGAAGGGTTATTTCTCTATATTGGATTTCTGCATTGTTTAAATCAAACAATGTAGTATGCCACCAAGTATAATGATTTGCACAATTATTACTCGGAGTTTTGAGCATCACACCATATTCAGGACTCATTGTTATTTCTGCTATGCCATGTAGGTGTTTTAAATATGGCAGCTTAGCCATAGAACGGGCATCTTCTAATGTGCAAAGTGAAGACAACCCAGAAGCTTTCCACAAATTATTCCCAAAATTTCTATTAGGATATAATTCTGAATGAGTTTTTAGGTCGTTTTCTGTCATTATTTCCTCCTTTTGTATAAGACGAAACAATGGTTCCTTATTATATGCCACTACAATATCTTCAGGAGGAGTGTTCTCGGGAAGTGTTTTAGCCCAAGATACACCATACTTATCAAGATACTCTGTCAATTTCGTTGGAGTGTACATATATCATATATTATAGTCTCAATTATACATTTGCATATTTAATTTAGCATTGAACTCCACTATTATTAAATTTTAAAGTGGCGTTTTACTGAATGTGTCTGAGGCGAATCAAGCCTACAACACTCAAATGTTTTTGCAAAATTAGCGAATTATTTTCATTGTACCGCTAAAAAAACGTTTTTAATGTGCTGATGAAAAGAAATCAGATTTTATGATGGTTAAAAGTACAGCAGAAAAATGTATGAGATAAAGTTTAAGGAAATTATCACAAAAGTGATATAGTGATACCAAAATGATACTAAATTTAAAACTGCTCTTTGATATACATTATAAGTTACAGTAAACCAATATGTTATAAAATTACATATCTTGTTGCCCACCGTGACGGCACAGGACTACAAGCGCAGGGGGCCGGGCAGCAGGCAGCAGGGACTACCGGAGATAATCCATGGAATGCTTCTGCCAACGCCAGTGGCAACAGAGATACACCATGCCGAAAGAGTCAGGAAATGGAAATCGATGAATTTATCCTCACCCCATGCCCAGATAGCCGGAGAGAAGAATCCCAACGGCCTGACGGATTTTCTGGACTTTTACGGGATACTACCGGAACCGATACCGGACAATACTGAGCTGGAAAACACGGACGGGAACAATCTGGAAGAATCGATCCTACAATGGCTGGCAGAAGGACAAGTGATGCCGACACCGACAGCGCGGGATTGGAAAGGCGCACCTTCACTGGAGAACCTGAAGAAACGGGGAAAGATACCACAGAAGAACAGCCTTCCGGATTTCTTCGCCCGGACTGGAAAGAGTTTCCAACTCAATCCCCTGTTTGTAGCCGAGATGATGGGCTTTCCACCCGATTGGACGGTATCTCCTTTTCTCGGTGAAGACAGGCATCCATTAAAGGATACGGGAACGCTATCGTCCCCCAGGTAGTCTACGAGATATTTAAAGCAATAGAAGAAACCTATAAATTAAACAGTCATGAATAAAGTATCGATATTTGAACATCCCGAGTTCGGACGTATCCGGACACTGGAAATTGACGGGAAAATATGGTTCTGCGCCTCAGATGTTGCCGCCGCACTTGGCTACTCCAATCCGAGAGATGCCGTCGTAAGACATTGTAAACCAATGGGTGTCGTGGTTTACGACACCCCTACACGCAGTGCCGTCCAGAAAATCAAGTACATCAGCGAAGGAAACGTATACCGGCTGATTGCCGGTAGCAAGCTGCCTTCCGCTGAGAAATTCGAAAGCTGGATATTTGATGAACTGGTTCCCGAAACACTAAAGAACGGTGGCTATCTTCTTAAGAAGAATGGCGAAACGGATAATGAACTGCTTGCGCGTGCCATATTGCTCGCACAGAACCGTATAAAAGAGCGAGACAGCCGTATTTCAGCATTGGAGAAGGAGAACAACTATGCTATCCTGAAACTCAAGCTACAGGCCCCAAAAGTTCAGTATTACGACAAAGTCCTGCAATCCCAAAGCACCTACACGACCACACAGATAGCGAAAGAATTGGGAATGACTGCCGGTATGCTGAACAAACGGCTTCGATGGGCAGGCATCCAGTTCCGTCAATCCGGTCAGTGGCTGCTCAAAGCTCCTTACCAGAATCAAGGCTATACAGCAACCCGGACCCATGTATGGGAAAGCCGCACAGGAGAAACAGGCACGGCCATGTTGACGGTCTGGACGGAAAAGGGCCGGTTATTCATACATTATCTTTTTGAGGCTTATCTGGTATAGCCGGAATATAAGACTGGGATAAATAAAAAAGCTACTGAAACAAAAATTCAGTAGCTTTTTTATTGCTTTCAATTGATACTATCTCAACCGTGGTCCCGTTTTCTTCTTTTCTTTCACAGGCACAATTTCTTGTCGGGGTGCTTCTTGCGGCCTTATTCTTTCACTTACAGTCTCACTCTGAAGAAGCCTGTTTAAATACCGGAGGTCCTTCAGTAACTCCTGTTTGCATTCCATCTCCAGGGAATGGGCCATATTCGACATCGGGTTGGTACTTTTCTTGACAAGCGGACCGTTCAGGAGATCTTCTTCTACATACAGGGTACAACGCTTCAAATAGCCTTCAATGTCCTTCGGCGTTTCAGCGGTATCAATCGCCTCCTGAATGGCCTTATAATTCTTATCCATATAACAGGCCTTATACAAGTCATCGGCATGCCAGTCAAAGAAATGAAGATAGTTTTTTCCCAGTTGCTGGTTATACTCTTTTATATCGCTTTCCACAACCCCTTTCTTCTTGTCAAGATATTGCTGCAATTGTTCGATCCTTAAATCACTTTTATCCATTGTTGTCCGATTTATAGTTCCATGTCCGTTTCAGTTTCGCTCTGAAAGGATATATCCAGTTCTCTTTCCTGATGGAAATTATCCGCTATCACGAATTTAATCTCCGCATTCTTGCTGCTTCGGTTATGATAGAAGAGCGTGAATACCTGGCGGCAGGGATCGCTGTCATCCAACTCCGCTATCGAATCCAACGGTTGCATCTCCCGGTTCACCAGATAGACCTTCTTCTTGTCGTACACCTCGCCGCTACCCTCCATCTGTATATAACCGATTTGATAGCCGGCTTCCTCATAGTTTCCGCTACGATTGAGTGTCAGACGAATCTCCACGGTCTCATCCGGGGAAATGGTCTTCTGGAGATACCAGGACGTTAGCGAGAAATCATAAGCCTGCTGTACTTCCAATTTATCATCACAGCCACCCAGCAGGCAAAGCAATGTGAGCATGATACCACTTATTATTAATTTCATCTTCATGATTTTACGTATTACTAAATGAATAATTTACTTGATTGAGTCCGTTGTCGGCTAACGCCTGATGCCCGTTTTTATCTTTCTTTCAGGCGGCTCTTCTCTCTTCTTTTCTGTTTTATTAGCCGTCTGTTGCAAATTCTCTTCGGGAGGCGTTTGCGCAAGGATATTCGCGAATTCCCGGTAATCCCTAACTAACTGCTGCATACACTCCAACTTCAGGAAATGGGCAACATTCGTTGTCCGGCTGGAACTGTTACAATCCACCTGACCGTTCAACAGTTTGTTCTCACAGTAAGCAATGTTGTCCTCAACAATATTCCAAACCGTATCCATGCCCTTTGCCCCGTCCACCGCCTGCCGGAGTATCTTATAACACCCGGACATAAAATGAGACTTATACAGGCTCTCCGCATTCCATTCGAAAAAGTGTAGGAAATTCTCATTCATCTTCTTGCTTTGTTCACGTATGTTCCGGTCTTCCCGGTTTATTTTCATATCCAGCCAATGAAGCATCTCATCCACGTTCCAATTGCCTTGTTCCATACTGTTGCTGCTAATTGAAAATGTACTTGACACCGACAGCTGCCACCGTGTGGAAATTCCCCACGGATGATCCGAAGAATATCCTCTGGCGGACATTGAAAAGAAAAACCAGCCTGTCGGAAAGGAACGCCTCCATCTCGAAAGCCGGGGCAAAACCATAAATGAAGCATCCGTCATTCTTTAAAGTCGCCCCGTCATAGAGCAGCTTGCAGTTCCAGTTGGTCGTCTCATAACCCGCCAGAGCGGAAAGACCGGCAGAGAAGAACACGTTCTTACCACGGTCCGAGATGAACGGCACGAAATAACCTACCTCCCCGGTAAACTGCGCTTTGGGGATCGCAACATCCTTATAGGAATAGTGCTTTTTCACATAATCCGCCCCGAACAGCCAGCGGGAATGGTTCCGGTTATACCGACTCAGAGCCAGTCCGACCTGGAAATTACCATGCAGATGCTTCACATTTGAACCGAAGTCGTCTACACCGCCTAACGTAAGCTGGATACCTTTCTGCCCCGGCAGGTAACGCTGGGCAAAAGATTTGCCTGCCACAAAGGGCAGACAAATGCATAACAAAATAAATAAAACTCTTTTCATGATTACTCACCGATTAATTCATTCACAATACGCGCGTCCACCAGGTCACTGTTCTCAATATAGAACCGCTGGTGACGGCCTCCCCCTTTCTCGTAAATTTCCACTTCCAGCAACTTGTCGTCAGGAATGACAATCTTCGGGAAGGCATACACGATACGTCCCGTGCTCTTTCCCACGATGCGTGTCAGGGCATTGAGCGTGCGTACCGGTTCAATATAAGTTTCCTGCTGAGCCGTCCTTTTGGCTATCTTCTTATCCACTATCTTAAATCGCACGAAATCCACATCGAAAGGCACATTGGAATTGTTCGTCAGGGAAACATGGAAGAATATCAGGTCCTTATGCACATAAATGCCCTTCAAAAGAGCCTGCATCCCGAACTGCCTGCACCCGATATGCTTCACGTCCCTGCGGTCCAGCCGGTGGATGGTGTACATCACGCTGGCAATGACCGTCGGATCTTCCTCGCCCAGTTCCGTGACACGGATGGAGCTGCCTCCTTTCTTTTCTCCCTCGTCCGGGTTCATCCACTGGTCCATATTGATATTCAGTGTGGAAGGCTCTTCCTTATAAACGACATTGAAGGAAAAGAAAGAGCCGTCTCCTGTAATCACGGAGAAGTTCGTCTCTCCCGGAAACTCCTTCACCGCCGCTTTGACACGTACCACGTTCTCGACTCCGTCAGCCTTGCCTGCGATGATATTGTTACTGCCCAAATCCACGTAGCGCACTTCCGAAGGGAAGAGGATATGCACCGTCTTCCCAAAAGTGACCTCTATTTTATAAGGGATGATATGCTGGCCCGCCGTCAGAATCCTGACGGGATTTACCGGCCTTTCCTCCTGTGAAAAACCGGATACCGAGGCCAGAACAGCCATCAAGAATGCTATAACTATTTTCATTGTCTTGTCTTTTTTATTAAAGTGAATAATCCGTTATTGTCTCTTTGTGACCAGCAGCACCTTATATCCGGCTTTCAGTGTCACCTTGACCGCGCGAACCCGTCCGGCGATCAACCGCGTGCCGCCCTGCATGACTCCGCGCGTCAGGTCCATGACCACCTGCTGTCCGGCAGAACGTGCAAACGAAACGCTGTTTCCCATGCTCTCGCTGACCGTTCCAGCCGCATCCTTTGCCGCATTGCGGGTTTCCGATCCGGGAACGAAAATACCTTTCTGCCCGTCTATATCGTAAGTCGCCAACTGAACAGGAATGATATTCCCGGCATACTCGATGCTGCTGATCAGGATATCCAGACGCTCTCCCTGTATGACCGCCGCACCTGTTACCAGACTGTTCTCCGGAACGGTAATGTTGCCGGCTTGTAGAGGTTGCAGCAACCGGAGTTTTACCCTGCCTCCCTGTTCAATGATCTGGTTCTCCGAAATGCAGGCGGCGATGGTATTCGTCCCCATTTGGTAGCTGCTCCCGACAGCAGTATTAAAACCGTAATTCCTCTCGACAGTGAGCGAAGCGATAAAAGCGGAATCCGTAACAGGTCGTGAAAGGCCGGAAGTCGTCTGATACTCCGCCCGCTGAACCGGAACAACTTCCGTGGGTTCTTCTCCGACAGCTTTCTCCCGAACCGTATCCTTGTCAGGGTTCAGATACTTTGCCGCCATCCTGTAGGAACGCTCCATCAGTTCTTCACGGGTAGCCGCCTTGCTCTTTTCCTTTTCCGCCTCTTCCAGTTTTTTATTCAGTTCGTCCACTTTTCTTTCCAGATCGCCGCTTGCCGTCTCTTTGGGAGTTTCATAGAAATCATCCAACTGCCCGGAGATTTGCTCGTAGGTATTAACGGACTGTTGCAACCGGTCTCCGTCCTTTTCTTTTTCACCGGTATCGGATGCCCCCTTTCCTTCGTTCATTAATGTCCCGGCAAGCTGCTCCAACGACTTCATCCGGCTTTCTTCCTCCACTTCCGCCTGTTGCTTCTCATAGGCAGCGGTCTTCTTATCCACCAGTTTGGCAGTGGTAGGTTCGGGTACGTTCACATTGAATCCTGAATTTCCGGGGGCTTCCGTCTCGTTTTCCTTGCCGGAGGGGGCAAATATTCAGTACATGACTCCCAGGAAGACCAGCACAAAGGCCGGAATCACAATGAACTTCCTTCTTTTTTCCATCTCTTCCGGTGTGAGCACCTTCTTCTCTTTTTCAGGTTCTTCCTTCAAGGCTCTGCCGTTTTCCGGCTGTACCGCCGTTTCTTCTGCCGCTTCGGGCTTTTCCAAATCTTTATCTTCCATTACTCGTTGGTTTTAGGGTGATACATTATACTGTCTTTATCCGCCCGGTGGAGGGAGTCCACCGGATGGACAAACGGCAACTCCTTTTGTGTGCCGTGAGAGAGAAAACGCCCGAAAGCGCGTGCTACGGTGATACCACATAGAACGGTACTGGTAACCAGCATGCCCACAAGCACTCCCTTACGCTCTTTTTCGGACAGCTCCTCGCAAACGTTCTTCAGTTTTTCGCTGATCTCTGTCTTTATCTTCCTGCTTTTCATTACCTTAATATATTAGCGTTCAACGGTCCTTATATCCCTGTTTTCCAAAATCTCAAAGCGTTCCGCCATGAAGCCTTGCGGATTATTATCCGACCTGACCGTACTCTGCAGGAAGCAACGGGTGACCAGGGAACGCTCGGTGATATTGCTGTTTCGGATAATCATCTGCCGGGCAAAGGTGGTGATCCGGTACGGATAGTTATCGAAATCACACTGCATGCTGTCTACCAGGACAGTCTGGTTAATATTACCGCTGATCAGACGATTATAATAGCCTTTCTCGTTCCAATCCCGGTAATAACTATAAAGACTCTTGTCCGCCAGATACATGGCCCGGTTGATATTGGATTCGATAGCGGCCTTATCGGGAGCCAGCGTAAAGAACAGTTCATGCATGCGGCGCACATGCTCGCGGGCCTCCACCGGACGGTTCAATGCCGCATCTTGGGATAACGCCACTATGAGTGACTTGCCCTGATCCAATACATATACTTTCTCCCGTTGCTGGTTAGCAAAGAGGTAGGACTTTCAGATGGCATACGTAGTCAGTGAGGCACAAATACCCAGAAAGACCAACGTGAACAGGCGGATCTGCCTGAACGAGGATTCGATGTTTTTAAAACTTTTAAATTCCATAATTTTATGTTTTTTCAATTTCTACTTTTTCAATAATACGGCACCGACATTTCCCGTCGAAGCACCCGCCGCAGCACCGGCTACATTGGTCACCTTGGATGTCGTATTGTTGACATTCCGGTTATAGGCACTCATACCTCCCGCTTGGACAATCCAGTTCGAAACAGTGGGCACACAAAAATATCCGATAATGCCGATGACCATGAATATCAGATAGATGGCCGAGGAACCGTCCACGTCAATGACACTCATCGGATCGGCCATCAGGTTCATCTCTTCCTGCAGGATTAGCGTCTGTATCTTGGCAAGCATCGCCCCGAAGAGATCAGCCACCGGTAGCCAGAGATAGACACTGATATAGCGTGCCAGCCATTGGACAAGCGTGTTCTGCAGTCCGTCAAAAACACTCAGGGCAAAGGCTATCGGTCCCAAAATGCTTAGGACTATCAGGAAAAAGGTACGGATCGTGTCGATGACCAGCGAAGCGGACTGGAAGAGAATCTCCAGCAATTTGCGCATGACCATCTGGACAATACCTTGCAGGGAGAAGGCATACGAAACCTCATACATGGTCTGCAAGGCCGTATGCTCCTCCTCACTCCAGCCCATGTTATCCAGTTCCGCATCCAGCTCCTCATTGGAAGCAAAGACACGTCCGGTCATCATCGTCTTAGCCATCATGTCCGCACGGAGCTTGTCCTTCTCCTGCTGGTACTTCTGCAAGTCGAAGGTCTGGTCACGGAGCAGCATTCCGGTTCCCTGAACGATGGGGCTAAAGATACCGTTGAGAGTTCCCAGCACCATCACGTCAAAGAAAAGGATACACATGCCCAGGACAAAAGGCCGTAACATCGAAAAGACATCGATGGGCTCCGCACGGGAGAGCGACTGCCAGACACGGTAAGCGATATAGAACAAAGCTCCTAATGCAGCGAGTGCCATCGCCATGTCCATCATCGGGTGGCAGAGTTTGGTCATCGTATCATAGAGATTCCGAAGAATCTGGTGCATATTTTCAAATGAAATGGATAATAATACCATAATTGATTCTTTTAAAATTGTAGACTACCAATAACGCTCATCCTTGCCGTACAGGTCAAATACCTGTTGCTGCTCGTTCTTCTCCTTGGCACGCAGGTAGGATACATGCAGGTTCTTGCGGGTGTAGTAGTTGGCCAATTCCTTGTAATGTGTCATTTCCCTGTATACCCGGTTCACCAGGTCAATGCGTTCCTTGTCGTTCATGGACATGCCGGTGGGATTGATGATATTCTTCAGCTCGGTAATGCTGCGGCTGCTCTTCTTCATGATGGTGTTATAACCGGCAGCTATCGCATTCAGCTCCCGCTGGCTGAAATTCTTGTCGGTTAGCATCTTGCCGAAATTGTTCACGTAAATCTCGGAGATATCACCGAGCATCAGGACGGACTCCTTGACTTTCTCGCTGCCGCTGATCAGGTCGTTCACTTTGCGCAGCTTGTCGTAATACTCACGCCCCTGCTCGAAAATCTTTGAGGTCTCCTTCCATGTGGAGAGGGCATTCTGCGCCGTTTCCGAGGTCTCCACTATTTCGTTGACACTGTTCACGATACCCTGGACGAGGTTGCCCGGATCGGACACCACCCACTGTGCCTGTACGCTTGCCGGTACTATAAAGGCCGACAGGACAAACAACATGCTTATAATTCTCTTTCTCATTGCTTCTTTATTTTAATCGTTTATTTTTTCTTTTTCTTCTCACTTGCCAACATTCGGATAGCCTGCTCCATATTGCCGCCCAGCTTCTCTGTCATTTGTGTGACTTCCAGTTTTTCGGTTTCTTCCGTGGTATAGGTGAGATACTCCTCGACAGAGGTTTCTGTGGCATAGACAGCGGACCGGACACCTCCCAAGCCTATTCAAACCTCCTTATACTTCCGTGCCGGATCGTTGGACTGATTGATAGACAATATCTGCCCTTTCTCTTTGTCGGTCAATCCGAGCAGGGACTGTACGGAGTCAAACTTGTTAATATACTTTCGCTGATCCAGCAGAATCTTACAATCGGCATTGTTGATAATGGTGTCTTTGATAATGGGACTTGATACAATATCGTCCAGTTCTTGAGTGACGACAACGGCCTCACCAAAATACTTTCTAACCGTTTTGTGTAGGCTAAGCACCCAGCGCCTTATCATATTTCTATGGTAGGTTTCCAAATGCTCGCCCCCGAACCGGACTTACACCTCTCAGCGTATCCGGCTCTCCACTAATTTCAGTCTATCTTTCCGTCATGTATCTTCTTGTGACAACTCCTGCACACGGCAATCGTCTTGCGTTTACGGGCAATCATGTGTCGTTCCCAGCTTTCCTTTCCCTGCAAGTTCTTTAGTTTCCTTACATGGTGCATAACAAGGTCGTCTGTCGCTCCACATAATTCACACTCACGGGCTTTCAGCCTTTCAACAAGGCTTGTCCGCCCCGCAGTATAAATTGTTCGTGGCATAATGTCACATTCCGATTTATAGGTGGGCTTCTTTCGTTTGAAGCCACCGTCGTAAAAGTATCTTTCCTTTACACCAGTTTTAGTCATGTGCGTTACGATAAACCTACCGTTCTTACGATATTTCTTGTTTACCTTACGTGTTCGGCACTTATATTTGCCTGCAAACGTTTTGTACATGCTGTATTCCATGATGTACTTGAAATTATTCAAGGCATGGGCGCAGTTGTTGGCTATGGAGTAGTAATTATAGAACCCCACGATTTCCCGATTATAACTATCAAGGATTTCAAGGTCGTCATTGAATATCAGTCCCGATTTACATTTCGGTTTCCATATTTCCTTTCCGTTACGGTTTGTCAGTTCCAATACTCCCCAATCGAAAAGTTTTTTACGGACTGTTTCCGTACTGACATTCAAGCAGACCCTTTTACCATAGGTTCTTCTCAATCTACCCCGTTTATCCCGTCTTTGGTCATTGGACTTTCTTACAGTGATTTCATATCCGAGAAACTTGGCCGGTCTTTCCGTGTGAGTGACAAGTGTCTTTTCATCGGACAGCTCCAATGCCAGTCTGTCAGCAAGGAAGTTTTTAATATCTTCTTTTATCTGTTGCGCATCCTGCTTGCTTCCGATAATTCCCACAAGAAAATCATCTGCATATCTTGCATATTTCATTCTTCTGTAATCGGCATCCATTTCTTCGCCGTTGGGATATTTAGCCCGTCCTTGTTCTATTGCTTTCAGTTCAAGGATTAGCTTTGTCCTTTGCCTTTCGTCTTTTACGAACTTCAATCTTCGCACAATACGTTTTCTTGCATTGCCAAAGTCCATACTTTCTCTACTGAATTTTCGTTTCTTCCCTTTGTCGAATTTGGCTGTGTATTCCTTTATATACTTATCCAGCTTGTCAAGGTATATATTAGCCAATATCGGGCTGATGATACCCCCTTGCGGTGTGCCACTGTAAGTATTGTGGAATTGCCAGTCTTCGATATATCCCGCTTTCATAAACTTGCGTATCAATCGGATGAAGCGTTCATCCGCAATACGCTCCAAGAGAATGTTTATCAATACATCATGGTTTATATTATCAAAGAAGCCTTTTATGTCTCCCTCCACAAACCATTTTGCACCATTAAACTCCTTTTGGATATGAGTTAATGCAGTATGGCAGCTTCGATTGGGACGGAAACCATGCGAGGTGTATTCAAAATTTCCCTCGTATATGGCTTCCAGTACCATTCTTACTACTTCTTGTATCAACTTGTCATTGAAAGCCGGCACGCCAAGAGGTCTTTTCTTACCGTTTTTCTTCGGTATGTACACCCTCTTTGACGGTTGGGGCTGGTACGTTTCATCTTTTAACGTATCAATCAACTTTTCAATTCGTTTCAGGCTCATGTTGTCAATGGTCTGACCGTCTGAACCTTTAGTCATGTTACCCTCTTTAGCGTAGATACGCTGATAGGCAACGTAGAACATTTCCTCATTGAACAAAATTCTGTAAAGACGTTCAAACTTATAGCTTGCATCCTTACTGTGTTCTGATAGACTGTTTAATACTCTTTCTGGACTTCTCATAATGTCTCTCACATTTTCCGTTAATTGTATTAATAATTAGCTGCTTCCCTTCGCCATGTACAAGGCGTTACCTTGCTCAAACTACTATGGAAGCTCCGTTACCACTCCGAATTTTCATAGGTCGAACCTAATAGCCTTTCGGCACTTCGGGATAGGTAATCCCCGTTTATTACATCGTAACTGTTGGCATGATAGATTGTCGGATACGACTTCCGTCCTTTACTCGCTTACTGCGGTTGTGTCGTGATAAGTTCTTGCTACCTTCATTCCTATACACTGAAGTAGTATCACGATATGGCGATTGATAGTTACCTTACGCCATAGCCTCAAGGGGGACCATTCGGACTATCGTTCAATCAATTCGGACTTTATCCTCATATCTATCTTTTCATCTCGCCATTCAGTCGCAGTTTGGTAACTAACTGACTTATGACTTTTCCGACATGCTACACTCCCTGCTCGGTTAAGTTTTCCCGAAACAGATAAGTCGGCTGATGATAGGTCATTTTCAAAGAACACTTTCCTAATCTCTTGCCAAAGAGATATTTACGATGCAACCTTTACGGGCGCACACAAAAATTTAATATAATCTGCCATACCTTCACGGGCGATTGCCTTCCAAGCCTCCTCCACAACTATCATCTTCCGAACCCCGTGTAACCGTCTCATTTTGTTGATAAAAGCCTCCATAATGATAACCGTTACCACCGGAAAAAGAATTTTGTGCTCCTTAATTTCGTCAATTTCAAATACCACAAAACGCTTGTTCAAGAGGTCGAGCTGTTCGTCCGAGTTCAGTAGATAATCATATTCACCGCCACGGTAATAGGGAGCCAGTACATTGAGAAAATTAGTGAGGTCGAAATCCTTCTCCCGGTAGTGCTTCTCTTCCAGTATCTCCCGGAAATCCCCCTGTACGAATTCGTAAAAGGTATTGAAGGAAGGGACCGGTCCCTTGTCCTTTTTTATCTCTTCGATATACAGGTTGACAGCCATTGAAAGGGCCACCTCCTCGGCACGGGTGATGACTTCCGTATCCCTTTTCCAGAGTGACATAATCAGTGTCTTAATGGACTCTTTCTTCTCCAGGTCAAAGACCTTATGTAGGCTCGGCACTCGACGCCTTGTCGTATTGCTACGACAGGTTTTCGAGAGCCTGCCCCCGAACCGCACGTACACCTCTCGATGTATACGGCTCTCCGTTGATAAATGCACTTTATTTTTCATGTTCTTGTATCTTTGCGTTACAACTTAGACATACGGCGAGAGTTTTTCGGTTTCTGTTTAGCATTATTCTGTTCCATTCGTGCTCCTTTGATAGAGTTTTGAGTGTACGGACGTGGTGCATAACAGTAGGACTCTCTGCTCCGCAGAGTTCACAACGATTAGTTTTGAGCCTCTCCACCAATGTTGGAGGTGGCACAATTACGGTAAATGGCTGTGTGTCGCAATTTGTGTTTGCGTTTGTTGTTTGGCGTTTAAATCCATCATCATACAGTATTCGGTACTGTTGTCGCCCTTTATCATCCTTGTATGGGATTATAAACTGCTTGTTTTTCTGGTACTTTTTCTTCAACTTGCTTATTGTGCTTCTTAGCTTTTGAGCAAGTGTTAGGTACATACTGTACTCCATGATGTAACCAAACTTAGAACATGTGGCAGATACATTATTAGCAATACTGTAGTAGTTATAGAACCCACGTATTTCCCAATTGAGTTGGGCTAATATATCGTGTGGTTGCATAGCTGTTAAATGTGACCGGGATTTTGGCTTCCAGATTTCTTTGCCGTTAGCTTGCTCGAAACTTATAGCATCGTACTCTTTTAGTTTCTTCTTTACAGTCTCAATTGGCAGCGTAAGCACAACTCTACCATTGAAATCACGCTGGAGAACCCCTTTACGATTTCGTTTCATCGCAGAGGATTTCCTCACAGAGAGTTCATATCCAAGAAATTTTGCAGTGTCTTGTGCATGGGTTATCAGCGTTTTCTTTGCTGAGAGTTCAAGATTAAGAACATCATTCATGTATTTCGTGATGTCGGCTTTAATCTTTTCGCAGTCTGCTTTAGAACCAATAACTCCAATGATGAAGTCATCTGCATATCTTACATACTTCATTCTTCTGTAATTTTCGTCCATATCATGGCTACATGATATGTTACGCATCTCCATTTGTAATTTCTTTGCTTCTTCTGTTAGCTCTGCCTTTACACAAGGGTCAGTTTCTACTCTAAGTTTCTTTCTTAGATTTACCGCTTGGGTATTCTTTTGAAAGTAGACTGCATTGCGTCTCTTTTTCTCACCTTTATTGAATTTTTCGATATAATCATTCATATATTTATCGAACTTGTCAAGGTAGATGTTAGCCAATAGTGGACTAATAATGCCACCTTGAGGTGTTCCTGAGTATGTGCGATTATATTTCCAATTATCAACATATCCTGCATTGAGAAACTTTCTTACCAATCTTAGGAAACGTTCATCTGATATTCGCTCTCGAAGAGTAGCTATCAGTATGTTGTGGTTTATATTATCAAAGAAACCTTTAATGTCTCCCTCTATAAACCAACGTGTTCCTGTGAACTGGCGTTGAATGTGTGTTAATGCGGTATGGCAACTTTTGTATGGTCTAAAACCGTGTGAGGTGCTTTCAAAATACCCCTCATAAATAGCTTCTAATATCATACGTGCTACCTCTTGCACTAACTTATCCTCAAAAGATGGTATTCCTAATGGGCGTTTTCCGCCATTCTTTTTAGGAATATATACCCTCTTTACAGGTTTTGGTTGATAAGTCTCATTTCTAAGACTTTCAATAATGTGTTCTATTCTCTGAATGCTCATTTGGTCTATTGTTTTACCATCTGTGCCTGATGTCATATTACCTTGTTTGGCGTATATACGCTGATAAGCAACATAAAACATCTCTTCATTGAATAAGATGCGATACAGTCTTTCGTACTTATAGTCCGAAACTTTGCTGTGTACACATAAAGTGTTTAATACTTTCTCTGGATTTCTCATACGTCTCTCACGTTTTCCTTTGGTTTATATTAAAATTATCAACTGCTTCCCTTCGCCATGTACAAGGCTTTCCCCTGCCCGGACTACTATGGAAGCTCCGTTGCCATGCCGAATATTCAGAGTCATTACTCATAGCCGCATTACGGCATTTCAGTTTAGGCAATCCCCATTTAGTTAGCGTAATAACTATTAGCGTGATAGACTGTCGGATGCGACGTTCGCTCTTTTCTCCGTTTACTACGGTTGTGCTGTAATTAGTTCTTGCCTCTTCTCCCGAACGACTGAGAAAAGGTATCACAGTATGACGTATATAATTGTCTTTCGCCATCGCTTCTTCATTTGCCACTAAGCTATCGTTCAACCAATTAGGATTCATCCTCGTGTCTATCGTTCCCCCTCGCAATTCAGTCGCAACATGACAATTTGTTGACTTATCGCTTTTCCAACATGCTACACTCCCCCTCGGGTTTCCCTTTAGGATAAGTTGGCTGGGAGTAGGTTTTCTTTTCATTTTGTTACATTTATGAAATTTGAACTCTAACCTAATCTCTTGCTAAAGAGATATTTATTACGCTACCATTATGGGCGCACCTTCGGTGAAAAAAGGATTGAAAGCTATCGGGTGTTTTTCGCTATAGGTATAATACACGCCATCCTCCCCATTTGTACGCTGGTGGATCAGGTCGCATAACCCCTTGTAACTGTTCCCGATATCAATCAATATGATATGGGTATTCTGTTCCCAATACTGGCGGACAAGATGGTTCATGAAGAATGATTTGCCAGAACCGGAAGGCCCGATGACCAATTTGTTACGGTTGGTAATAATGCCCCGGCGCATCGGCTCGTCCGAGATGTCCAGATGCAGCGGTTTCCCGTTGGTCCGGTCTGCCATCTTGATGCCGAAAGGCGACAGGGAATCCGCATAGTTCGTCTCTCCGGTAAAGAAGCAGACTCCCTGCTCGATGAAAGTATAAAAGGACTCCTCGGCAGGAAAATCACCCTCACCACCGGGAATACCCGCCCTGTACAGGGTAGGCGCGTCAATGGTATTGTAACGGGGCTTGCATCCCATCAGTGCCAGAGCCGAACCGGTATCGTTCTTTATCACCTTCAGTTTCTCCCGGCTGTCCGACCATGTCATGACATTGCAATGGCAACGGATAGCGGTCAGCCCGAAAGAATGCGCCTCGTCCAGATAGCCATCGATCCACTGCTTGTTGAGCTGGTTGGCACGGCTGTATTTGGAGAGCGAATGCATGTTGCGTGCCGTCTTCTCAAAGCGTTGCAGGATTTCCGCCGAATCGTCTATGAACAGGAACTGGTTGTAAATGTGGTCACAGGAGAGCATCAGACCTACCGGAGCGGCAAAGCTCAGACGGCAGTCACTGCGGTCGGTGGAGTATTTTTCATACCGGGTATCCGTCTGGACACTGCCGGGAAGATCATCCACATCGGAGAGCGTATGCACGCAGAGAATATTGTCCCCGATGCGCATCTTGGACGCGCTCATCCGGATGTCCTGCAATGTGGTCGTGTCCTGCTGTGAAAGAGAGAAGTATTTCTCAATCAATCCGGCCTGTTGCGGCGTGCCGACAATCTCATCGGTGGTCAGCCGTTCCAGGCGGATAAAGGCCGAGTCGTTCAGGATACGCTCGAACTGGTCGACGCTCTCCAGAAAGCGGCTGACCGTATCCTTGTCCCGGATCTCCTTCGGAATGATATTCCCCCGGCAGAGGATGGAGAAATTACTCTCTTTGCGGCTGCGCTCTTTGGTGGTCTTGGTGATGAAGAGATAGGAAAAATGATTCAGGAAAGGCCGTTCATTGAAATGAAGTTCGAAGCTGCGGTCCAGAAAGCTCATCTCGTCTTTCTGCGTGCCGGCCTTATAATTCTCTTTCAGGAACCAGTCCTGCCGGTGTACTATCGTATAATTCGGCAGTACCTTGACTGCCTTTGTTCATGTGCCGTGCATGGATGCGTAGTCTTCGGAAGTAACCGTAAACAGCTCCGGCAAGAAGACCTTGAAGCCGATGGTCACGTCTGCGTCTTTGGAGAGGATGCATCCTTCTTCCACGGACAGGATAGGAAACTTACTTTCCAGCGTTGCGGCTTTTAATATATTTCTCATGAATGCGTTTTTTAAATAAGGAAGATATACGTTTGCGATTGATGATATAGAACGGGTGGTATTTGACAGCTGCCAGCTTCATCAAGCCATTGGGACCGTACTTCTTGTTCAGGTGGAACACCCCGAAGATCAGCCCGAAAGCGGAGAGGACACCGAAGCCGATACAGAACCACCGGTCAATACCAATCATATAGAAGATGACGAACAACAGGAAGATGGCAAGCAAGCCGCCTGCAAAGAAGTACAAATATTGTACCTGCAAGCCGTTGAATTCCACGTTGCGTCCGATTCCCTTGTTGATATTGTATTCCATAGCCTGCTATATTACAGGAAGAAGGAACGAAGGACTGTCGCCGCGACGATGAGGAAGACGCAGGCTCCAAACCAGCTCCCGGCGGTTTTACCGGTGTCGGGGTCGCCGCTACTGAACTTCGAATATACCTTAATGGCACCTATCAGCCCCACAATAGCCCCTGCCGCATATATCAACTTGGTGGCGGGGTCAAAATAACCGGTAAGCATGGATGTGGCCTTTGTGATACCGGCACTTCCGTTCCCTTCGGCATAGGCACTCAGGGTGGAAACAGCTATTCATGCGATAAGTACAGCCGTCTTTTTAAAATGTCTTTTCATATACAATCTACGAATTAAATGTGAATAAAAAACTTGTTTCAAATGAACCGCAGGAAACTTCCTGCGGTCCACTGCTTGCAACCACGATGTCTTTTTAGAATCAACCTGAATCATAGTAACCAATCATAGATACCTCCGTTTTTAAAAGGTTAATTACTTGTTTTGAATGTTCGCTCCGGTATAGGGAAAGAATCAACCGGAATCATAGAAGCCTGTCATATCTACTTTTTTAAAGGGTTATATACTACGTTTCAAAAACTCACTATTCCCGAATCAACCGGAATCGAAGAAATCTCTCATGCTTGTTCGTTTTAAAAATTATACACTTCATTTTAAAAGCTCACAACACCCGGATCATCCGGAATCAAAATACGGTCTCTTGCTCATTACTTATTTTCTATCTATTGTAGGCACATGCTCGGTAATATCAAATTCCCGGAGAATGTCATCCTTGTTTTTTCCTGTCAATAAATGGGGTTCACCCCGGTTCACATACAAGCGCATATACCGTTTGAGTTTATCGCTGCTTCCCAGGACACTCGCCTGTAGCACCCTTTCCATGTTCGTGCCTTCCAGCTTCCGGAAAGTCTGCCGGGCCTGTTCCTGTTCCGCTTCCGTAAGTTCGTCCGATGCCATTGCTTTCTCAATCATATCCATATCGTCAAAGGTGACACCGGTTGCCCGGTGGGGATTGCTCCGCTGTACGTATCCTGTAATTTCATAGCGTTCGGGAATCTCTTCTTTTTCTTCACCGGAAAAAGGGGAAGCCTCCTGCACATAGTCGATTTCAGGATAATTCAGTTTTTGAAAAGGAACCGGAACTTCCGGGAATTTCGTGTTGTTCTCAAGGGTTTCGTGCGCTCGAAGAACCGGTTCTGTTTCCTTTTCGGGAGTAAAGGTATCACTCTTTTCTATGCTTGATTCAGGCTGTCCGCTATTGTCATCTATTGTCAGTGATTGTCGCATTTGATACCGGCTTTTACCTATGATCTCCGCTTCAGACACAGGGATTTCCGGGTGCGTGGCGGCAAGCGTAGGATGTTCGTTCTTGTCCTTTCTACCCCTCCATGTGAAAATACTGCCTGTATGGACATACTTTTCAATACTCAGGTAAGAGGCATAGATGAACAGGATAATAAAAAGGTATTCCATGTCCTTATGATTTTAGTGATTGGTAATACTTTTCCAGTACGGCGTTTATCAATCCGCCGTTCTCTTCAAAATGATGCGCCAGCACCTGGTTAACAAAACCGGCTACGGTTGCTTCACCCCGTCCTACCGCCCATACCAGGGAAGAGATGCGGCGGTGCAAGTCGGCATCAATATGCAATGATTTACGGGATTTGGTTCTGACCGTATTCAGGAATGACGCCCTGTAAGCATTGATTTCCTTGACCGTAAAGACGGGAGCTTCACTCTCCCCGGCAACTTCCTCTTCCACATCCTCCGATTTCGAGGATACACCTGTTGCAGGGGAGTCCGGTCGTATCGTCCCTTTCCTGGCGACGATATCCAATATGGTCTTCTCGTCAATGCTCCGGGGATCAAATTTCTTTTTTCCGCTGTCCATAGTTCCTGTTATTATAAGGTATGGGAATCATCCAGATGTGTCACGGCGCATAGCTCATCTACCAGTTCACAGAGGCCCGAACCTTTTATCTGGCGGTTGTCGGGAGGGAACAATGTGGAACGGAAGATACTGTTCTTCAAAGAACTCAACTCCTTGTTGTAGCGTTTGGTATCCGGTATCTGTGATTCCAGCAAGTGTAAATCCGCCTTCTGTATGACACGGTTCCAGGACTCGTAAGTCTCCTTCCGTTCACGCTTATCGACCATGTTCCAGAAAAGATAGATGCCTTTCAGGTTGCAGTTGTGCCTGGCAATCAGTTCTTCCTCCACCACTTCGGCAAACTGGAGGGAACTCTGCATGACGACATTGTCCGCCTTTAAAGGGATGAAGATGTAATCTATTGCGGAAATAGTATGAACAACCCCTTCGCTGCGGAGGGTTCCCGGAAGATCGAACAGTACGACATCAAAGGCGGCATCCTGCTCTTCGATGTAGCGGTACAGATCTTCTATCGCTTTCTCCGGATTGCTTTTGATTACCGGATAGGAACGTTTCCGGATTTGTTCATGTTGCCGATAGAGGGCCACTTTGAGAAAATCGCTTTCCTGTACGCTTTCTATGTCCCGGTCACGCATCCGGGAGATGCTGTGCTGGGGGGAGTCGCAATCCACGACACCCACCTTCAGACCCTTCTGGTAATGAAGGATACTGGCCACCAGAACAGTGAAGGCAGACTTTCCGACTCCTCCTTTCTGGCTGGCGAATGCAATTAATAACGGTTCTTTTTTCATACGCTGTTTTTTTATAATCAGATAAAAATAGAATGCTGTAAAACTGTAATGCTTATAACTGTATATCCGTTCTACACTGCAAAAGAAAGGAATGTCGGGAAGAGATGAAATACCCTGTCACGGATAGTCATGGATAGTCAGGAATTGACAGGAGGGAGTGCCGCAAGGCAGACAGAAGAGATTGCAATGAAAGAAAAAAATCCCTACCTCGTGTTTGAGGCAGGGACTAATAATAAAGGAGCGATACCGGTTACTTCAGGACGTAACCGACAGCTTGTAAGTCCGTCAGGAAATGTTCAGGGGTGTCGGTAGCAACTGCCACGCCATGCAGTTCCCCGTAACGCCGGGCAAAGTTCTCCATATACTCCTGATCCGTACAATCATAGTCGAACCGGCTCCCCTCCCGGAGCAGCCGGACGAACTCTTCCGGGCTGGAGGCGATTATCTGACCGCCATCCAGCAAATGATAAGTCTGTATCATACCGCTAATTTTTTAGTTCTAAGTTTAAAAAATAATTTCTGTTTCCCGTTCAGGAAGGGCAACCCCTCCAATGTCATCCGGCTGGGAAGGCTGGAGCTTTTCGCAAAGGTAATCAATCCGTTCAGGAATCGTATCCAATTCTCCATCTTTGTGAAGTTTGTCGTGCCGGAATGCTGGCGGAACTCAACGGTTCGGTGTCTGGAATAAGCCTCAAAATTAACCTTGTGGTACCGGTCATTATTAAAGACCTCCTGCAGGTCGTCAATCGTCCTGACCGCTTTAATTCTCTCGTCGGAAACACCGGAAAGACTTTTGCAGTAGGTATTGTTCCGGCGTGCTCTTGGCATAAAGGCATCAATCAGGTGTTCGAGATGCTTGTAGGTCAAAGCCAGATTCTTCCAAGTGTCCAGACTGAACCCAGCCGCATCCATATGGACATGGAATCCGCAACTGTCATTCACTTTCGCATCACAGATGTCAAGCACCCAGCACACCGTCTCCAGCTCTTTCAGACCATTCTCACCTGCCAGTATCGGACTGACCAGCTCGAAAGTATTATTTCCCTGCAAGCTGCTGTCTGTCACGAGTTTCCAATGATCCCTGGTCGTGTGGTTATACCCCTCAACGGCAACTCGGATACCGGCCTCTCTCAATTCGCGTGCCAGTCTTTCCATATTACAGTTATAGGCTTCAATCTCAATGCCGAACTTGTGGGTGAAGGTATAATCCATCAGGACAGATACAATTCTGTTCTGCAAAACTCCACCCTCTCTTTCAAGCATTTTCTTCTCAACGTTATATACAAAACCATAGTTGCCGCGTGTCACCAAATCGGCAATCTCCCTGCGTGTCAAACCCAGACGGAGCAACTGCTCGATCTTGCTCGTCTTGGTGGTACTCTGTTCTAAGATATTTCTAACTTGCTCGTTCATAGCTTTTTGTCCTTTATTATTATACCACTAAGGTAGCATAATAAACCCATATATCATAGTATTAGAAGCCTTATTGTCAGCTTATTAGATTAGTTTGACTAAGGCTAAATACCCTTATTTAATGTATCCGTTTATAACATTGCAGCAATCTACAAGGACAGCAATACAGTAATCTACAGTTCAGGGAAGCTGTCTCTTTTCTCATCGTTCCCCCGATTAGGGAGACTGGATAATTATGCTTATTTTTGTTCTTTGAAAACTTAACCCGTACCGAATGGATTATGATGAAATACCTGATTGTGTCCGACATACATGGCTCGTTACCGGCACTGGAACAAGTGCTGGCATTTTACAGGGAGCAGCAGTGCGGAATGCTTTGCATTTTGGGAGACATCCTGAATTATGGTCCCCGCAACGGGATACCCCAAGGACTGGACCCGAAAGGGATCGCAGAACACCTCAATGCGATGGCCGACGAGATTGTCGCCATCCGTGGGAACTGTGACTCGGAGGTGGACCAGATGCTGCTGGACTTTCCCATCCTGTCCGATTACGCCCTGCTGATAGATAACGGAAAACGTTTCTTTCTCACCCACGGACATATCTACAATGAGGACAGACTGCCGAAGGGAAGGTTCGACTGCCTTTTTTATGGTCACACACACCGGTGGAAACTTGAACGGACAGAGCATACGGTGGTCTGCAATACCGGCTCCATCACTTTCCCGAAGGATGGAAACGTGCCGACATTCGCTGTTTACTGTGACGGCGCGTTATCCGTCCACCGGCTGGACGGCAGCAAGCTGAAAGAACTTTCTCTCTGATGGGGAGTGTATGGTGATAGCCTTTTATAATTGTAGTTTTGTATAAATATAGTCTTGTATAATTGTTTATCCATTATCTGAATATCCCAATATCTGAATATATCAATATCCGATTATCCAATTATCAAAATACACAAAACCCCAATTATTCAGTTATCACCGTATAACATTCCAAGAGGCTACAGATATAATACTATCCGGATTATCCGGTTATCAAAATATCCGGTTCTCCGAATATTCAATTATCCCCAAAGAAACCCCTTTGAACCACCGGAGAATTGTAGAACGCTCTACAATTACAGGAAACTACACCCCGTTCCGGCTCTGCAATGTTGGTGAAAATTGCCAACTTCTCCGAATGGACAGACCGGAATGGGGGAGGTTGCCATCGCGAGGAAGGCATCAAGGGGAGCAATCTACAGTTCTACTTAAAAACGTTGTCCCCGTGGAGGGGACAGCAAGTTGTGTTTTCGTTTAACGAAAACCGGACGGTTTAACGGCATATTCCGCCGCCAAACCGTTCCTCAGAATATAGCTCCAGAGTCGCAAATTCAGCCAGAAAGAAACTGCATGTTGCAAGAGTTATTTATTGATATCTTCCTTTAAAGACTTGATTCTTTTATTATTAATCATTCTTCCCGGCTTGATTGAACTAAAAATAAAAAATAACTGTTACCCCAATTCCAATTGCAATGAATTTGGTTTTGGCATTTATCATCTTTAGTAGCTGTAATACATCCTTCTAAACTCTTCCCCTTGGTCTTGTTGGTCTGGTAACATGTTTGGATGGTCCCTACCAGAACTTATAGTTAAAGTAAAAACGGAATTGTTTTTTGTAATATCCCTTACAAAAAATAGGAAGTCCCAAATTAGATTCTGAATAATTAATTTTAAAGGCATTCTTTATGTCATCTAAAGAATTAAAAAATAGATTGCCATCTCCTTTTGTATCATCAGAAATAAGATATAATGTGATAATTGATTTTTGTAATATTTCTGTGTCTTTAGGGGAAAAACTTTGAAGACTTGACTATATCCTGTATTTTACAGGAAAGTATAAATTTGGACTGTGAACTAGAAATAAATTAGGGGATCTTTTTATTGGGGAGAACGTATGAACTGGTATATATTGGTATTGATAATTGACGTACCAGCTGTGCATCTGTCCATTTTCTATCTCGGTAGCGATATACAAGGTTGGAAGATGAATACAGAAGGGGTTGCACAAATGAGAAGAATTTAGTGGCTATACTGTTTTCGCTGTGCTGTATGCTGGCGGGAAGGATACTCCTTTTGGGAAAGTAGAAAGATAAAAGGCAGTCGGGCACTAGAGATAAAAAGTGAGAGGAGCTCCATAGAACGGAAGCTCTCCTCTTTTATTTTTTTATTTTGTACTAAGTTATAAGATTCCGGCTTGTCACAAGCAAGAATAATATAAGCAGATTCCTGTTTCACAACAGATATCTATGCCGCAAAGATACATGAAATATATATTAACACAATGATTTAACGGGTTTTGTTGGGGAAGCTGTCTGTGACGGGGGAATGGACGCTAAGGTGCTTGACATACTGGAGAACTGCTTCGAGTGGAACAGGGACAGGAAACTGATACGGAAAATAAGGAAAGAGGTGGAGGACTTCGAGCGTTGGACGGAAATGAAGGCGGCAGAAATGCTGCGTGCCAAGAGGCAGCAAAAATAAATCTCATTTATATCATATTATGCAATATACAAAGCTGATAAAATATTCAAAAAAAAATATTTTATCAGCTTTCAAATAATGAATTACTACATAACCTACATTAAGAAGTGCATTAGTATATAGAAAGTAGTGAATATACACTAGTTACGATAAGCCGAGTTTTTTTTACTAAAGATGGTGGCGAAGATTCTTGTTTCATTACTTCTCTGTCATCGAAATATGAAGTTAAAAACATAATTGTCAAAATCAATAAATGTGCATGTTGTTTCATAATTTATATAATTAAGGTTAATACTGAATACGTTAAAAGTCAAAAGTGCCATGTTTATAAGAGGACCGGGAAGGTTTATAATAATCCTCACCCGGGGTCTGGGGTTGTATAAAATCTTGTCTGAATATTTCTGTAGGATTATCTGTAATTAAATCTGCATCATGGGTATATATGTTAAAATAGCACTCTGGATCTGTTTTTTGGTTATATGGTCCTTCTCCCACAAAAGAAAATTTGTAAAAACCAATTTTTTCTCCGTCTTTTCTGACTGTAAGGAACCAGACATTACCACTACTTATCGTTTTAAATCTCAATCCGTTTAATGATGAATAAGTTTCCTCTATAAACTGGCCATTCAAATATGTCTGTTTTTTACAAGTAAAAGGTGACTCAAATCTACCACCTTCAGCTGGTAGAATAAAAGGATTCTGTTCCGAATGGATTTTATACACAAATGTCAACTTTCCTTTATCTATAATTAGTGGAATTTTTTCTACTTTTATGCCATTAATAGTAGAGTAAGAAATCTGTAAATCAGCATTCAAAATTTTATCTTCTTTATTAATATTTGAGGTTATATTTAATACTACCTGATCGCCCTCCACTTTTGTTTCTATATCAGAAAAAAGAGTTTTATCAAATTCTACCGAAACATCCCTGGGAATAATCGGAACCTCTGAACTTAAAACATCATCTATTAATGTTTTTTTTATAATCGTAATCGTAATAATACGTTTCTCTCCAAGACAGCTAAACGGTTTGGATGCGTCCTTACTTGTTAATACTTGATACTCTGTTTTTCTATTGTTTTCCTCTTTTTGACAGGATAACAATGCTAAAGAAATAAACAAAAGAATAAATACCTTTCTCATATTAATGCAAATTAGTTACTATAAATAAAAGTAATATTTAATATTGTTGAAACCTCAACATCTGATACAATCTTCAAGGTCTTTTGTAGAGTTTACAAACTTATTTCCAGCATTATAAGACAATTAAACAACAAACTTTTTGTTTTGAGGGCTTATTTTGACCGTTATCTTTTCTGTCTTATTGGCATGGTTATAAAACATACAGTATAATTCTGGGAAAAGACGTTGAATTTCTTTATAATGCAAAAACTTTTTTCATGATAAAATTAATAATATCATACTACAAAGATAAGACTAAATCGATGTTTTATAGTTATGGAAGAAAATATAAAATCTAACAAAAACATTTATACACATCTTATAATCAGATATTTATTATTGAGATGCTTAATATTATCTAACGTAAGACTAACATTTATATTTTAAGACGTTTTGATGTCGACTTAAATATCCAATATTAGTTTCTAAAATAAATAGTAATATACAGGTATACTATCTCAAACGATTGAATTTTGCTTCCGTTAAATACATATATGTCTCAGTACCAAGAAGGGGTAGTACAGTTGTCGGCAAATACGAATATCCGATCGTTTTTGAGTGCAATAAAGTTTATTGTATCGACTGGCTGTATTTTGTCGGCAATATGAAGGAACTACTTAATTATTTTGAACTGATGGACTAAACGAATGAAAGTATACTTCTGCATCACCTGCCATTATATAGTAAGTCAGGCATGTATCAAAAGGTATAGATTTTGTACTGCCATTTTTTAAGAAGTGGATAGGCCTACTGGGTGAAGGCTTCTTTGATATACGAGGAAAAATGGGTAAAGGCGTACATTATCTTATGGATAAATATACCTCAAAATATATTCCTGAATGAAAGTTGTATATTCTGGAATATATTTTGCTTTTAACAGAAAACAAGTTTCGCAAAGAAAATCTATGAATTGAGACTTCTATTCTCTCACGAGTTGTGAAGCATCCGATAGTACAATGGAAAATATCCCTGATTGCCGAAGAAACGTGATTCTCCCTCATTCATCGCCAAATAAAAACGGGAGAACCGAATGCTCTAGGTATTGCTCATATCCTTTACGTACTCAGGTAGTCCGCCTATGGGTTGGGAAATGCCCGTTTGGCAGGATTTTTTTCCCTTATATAGAACACAACGGGCTCATGAGTGACACATTCTTCGGATGGGTATAGCGGATTCAGATACCCCTTTATAAATATCTTTTCATCTCCTGACAATTGCTGACTATCCATGACTATTCCTGCCATCAGTCCGGTCCAGTTTGGCAGGTATCGTTTTTTCTCTTACATTCGCATCAACGAATATTTAAAATCGATCATATGGAAATATATTACATTGAAGCCGGTATCTTTGACAGGATGCTGGGATGTGTCGAAAGTCTATCGACACGCGTGGACAGGCTGTATGAGAAAAATGCGAATAAAGGGGTTGGTGAGTGACTGGACGGTCAGGATGTCTGCCTGCGCCTTGACATTTCTTCCCGTACCCTGCAGACCCTTCGTGATACCGGACGGTTGGCGTTCACCCAGGTTCAGCGTAAATTTTATTACAAACCGGAAGATGTGGAGAGGCTGATGACTTATGTCGGTATGAGGCGCAAGGAGAAGGCGGTGAGAGACAGAAGAAAAAGCAATAACTTTTAAAAAAGCAAGAAATGGAAGGAATTATCGGTAAGGAGAGTGAGAGTATCCTGCGTTTCTTTATTCTGCTGGAGAATATTCAGGTAAAAATGGATCAGCTAATGGAGGGTAACCGCCCGCCTTTTAACGGTGAACGGTTCCTGACTGACAGGGAGTTGTCCGGGCTGTTGAAAATCAGTCGCAGATGTCTGCAGGATTATCGTGACCAGGGTCGGCTCCCCTATGTCCAACTGGGTGGAAAGGTGCTGTATAAAACGTCGGACATTGAAAAATTATTGGAAGGTAACTATCACAGGGCGCTGATATAATATTGCCCTTTTTAGGCTTTAATGGGATGAGTGTTGGGACTGTCAAGGATTCCGACACTCATCCCATTTTTTATCTGGACATTTTTAGCTCTTAACCCAGTCCGTATCCTTCCGCTTTCTTCTTTTCATGAGCCAATCCATGTCCGAGGATATTTTCTGGTCAGTGACTTGCGCATATACCTGCGTGCTATTGATGTTTGTGTGTCCCATCATCTTGGCGATGCTTTCTATCGGAATACCGGAGGTCATCATTAGAGTTCCGAACGAATGCCTAGCCATATGATAGGATAAATTTTCCTTCATCCCCAGTGCTACACCCAGCCCGTGGACCTCGTACCAGAGGATATCCCGGACCGGTAACGGAAAGACCGGCTTCTCGTTATCCGTGGTGTTGTAAAGTTCTAGTATTTGTTCGGCTACCGGGTGTAACGGGATAAATGCTTCTGCGCCCGTCTTAGCCCGGCGGATGCGGATGTATCTTCTTCCTAGGGAACTCTTTTCAATGTGGCGTGGATGGAGTCTGCGCGTATCCACATAGGCAAGCCCTGTGAAAGAGGAGAATATGAATGTCCTGCGTGCCAGCTCCATCATCGGGTCGGGCATCGGGGTCTCCATTATCAGTTTCAACTCATTGCGCCCGATGTGCTTCAATTTCGGACTGTCCTTCTTCTCGTATGCCACGTCCTCTATCGGATTGGCTCTCAATACTTCCCGGTCCACAGCGATATAGATGAGCCTGTTAAGCCAGCACAGGCAGTGGTTCACATGTCCGTTCCCATGTCCCAGCTCTTTCTTGAGAAAGATTTTGAAGGATTCGGCGAACTCCTCGGTGATGTCTGAAAAGGCGATGTCCCTCATCCCCCTGGATTCGATGAACTGCCTCAGATTGAGCTGGGTTGTCTTTGACTGGCGATAAGTTGAGGTGGAGTTAATCTCGACTGAACGGATTCTAAGCCGTTCCCGTTCTGCCTCTCCGGTCTGCAGCAGGAATTCCGGAATGGAAACGGTATTTGATACGGTAGCTTTGAGTAATTCCGCCGTGACCACTCCCTGGTTCTTCAGCAGGTTCCCGTATGCCTCTTCCAGTCGGCTGCGGAAAGCGGTAAGGCGGTTGTTTTCTTTGTTCATCCTGATTTCTCCTTTGTTACTGTCCCAGTCACTGGGCTTGCAATAGATGCCTGTCGTGACAGCTGACTTCCTGCCGTCGATGCTGATCCGGCAGAGGATGGCTGTCGTTCCGTCCGATTTCACCTTGTTACGGTTGATGTAGAACATGAGTCTGAATGTACTGCGCATGGTAATGACGTTTTTAGGATTAAAGAATTAGTTTGAGATCACGTGTCGCCTCAATGAACCTGTCCATGTCTTCGAACAGTCTCTTCGGGGTTACACGGGCGTAGATTTGGGTGGTCTTTATGTTGGAGTGTCCCAGCATCTTGCTGATGGTCTCGATCGGCACTCCCTCCTCGAGTGTGATCAGAGAAGCGAAGGAATGCCTTGCTGTATGGTAGACAAGGTCCTGGCTGAGTCCTGCCATCAGGCGCAGGGATTTCATATTGGCCCTGAGCGTATGGTAGTCCTGCGGTGGAAAGAGGGTCATGCGGGCATCATCACGGTACTTTTCGATCAGCACGAGGGCTTCCGGCAGCAGCTTGACGCGCCCGAGGTAGTTGGTCTTCTTCCTCCGGTACTTCAGCCAGAGATTGTTTTCTTCATCCGTGAAGAGGTTCTCCCGAGTGATACTTACCACATCAGCATAGGCTGTGCCGGTGTAGCAGGCGAAGAGGAAGAGGTCCCGGGTGATGACATGCGACCTGCGTTTCTCCGGAATCTCCAGATCACGCAGTTTCTCGAAATTCTCCCGGCTGAGTGCTTTCGGTGTACTTTCCTTCTGTTTGGGTAGTTTGAAGTGGCAGAAATGGTATTTCTCCGAATGTCCCTCCTTGTAGGCGATACGGCAGATCTTTTTCAGGATGGCCAGGTAGCCGCGAAGCGTGTCCACGGCATGTCCTTTTTCCATGAGGATGAAATCCTGATAGTCGCGGATGAACTGCTCGTTGAGTTGCCCGAATGCCAGGTCCGAGACCTTGAACTTCGCCTTGATGAATTCGGAAAGCGTGCGGTAGGTGAAGAGGTAGGTCGAGAGTGTGGTGGGCGCACGGTCCACACCGACACGGGCCTTCATTTCCCCGTTATGCCGGTCGAGAAGTTTGAGCAGGGTCATCTGCATGCCCGCATTGCCCTGGAACATGTCCCTGACCGCGGCGGCATCGAAATCCCTTTTTCTTTCCATGAGGGAATTGAAGGCCGAGTGTACGGCAAGCAGCAGTCTTTCTATTTTTTCATTGGTCTCCACCGCTTCCCGGCTCTTGCCGTTCAGCCGGCTCTCACGCGCGTTCCACAGCCCGGGGGTGCAGGAGAGCTTGCAGCTGAACTGCGCCATCGTGCGGTTGAGGGTGATCCGTCCCA
>OGOV01000371.1_pt1 | contig 46651 bp, 40 predicted proteins | sample 1552711 | NCBI WGS metagenome assembly OGOV01 (sample SAMEA2580216, study PRJEB22360) | human gut metagenome | biome: human gut; feature: human-associated habitat; material: faeces | place: Denmark | collected 2008/2010 | reverse complement strand
CTTCGATCGACGGACAGTATCTCGGTCCCGTTCCCTCGATCATTCCGGAATACAGCGGTGATCTGTCCAGATTGGCACGGATGATATCATGTGTCGTCTCATTTGTATAAGTCAGCCAGCATGAAGCCTGGTCGATCTGCACATCGTCCGGATTCGTAGTAAATGAAAACGGCACTACCCTCTCGTCTCCGAACTGCTCTTCCATCTTGCTGAAATCCACGGTTTTACGGTCTACCCTGGCAGGTGTTCCTGTCTTGAAACGGTACATCTTAATTCCCAGTTCTTTCAGGCAATCGGTCAGATGATTGGCTGCCTGCAGTCCGTTCGGACCGGTATACTGACTCACATCCCCATAGATACAACGTGCCTTCAGATAAGTTCCGCTGCAGATGATAACCGCCTTACAGTGATATGTTGCACCGGAAAATGTCTGCACTCCCGTGATCTTTCCATCTTCCACAAGGAGATTGGCAACCTCTCCCTGTTTGATCTCCAGGTTCTCCTGAGCCTCCAGTACGCGGCGCATCGTTCTGCTGTACACTGCTTTGTCCGCCTGTGCACGGAGCGAATGTACCGCAGGACCCTTGGATTTATTTAACATTTTTGACTGGATAAATGTACGGTCGATGACCTTTCCCATCTCTCCGCCAAGGGCATCCAGCTCTCTTACCAGATGTCCTTTCGAGCTTCCGCCAATATTCGGATTACAAGGCATCATCGCAATGCTGTCCACACTTACGGTAAATACCAGTGTCTGAAAGCCCAGTCTCGCCGTCGCCAGTGCTGCCTCACAACCTGCGTGGCCGGCACCGATGACTACGACATCATATTTATCTTTATTTTCCCATACAGAATTTGCTGAATATCTCATTAACCAAATCTTCTCCTATCGTTTCGCCAGTGATATTACCGAGAGCTTCATACGCATCCATAAGGTCGATCGAATAGAAATCCTCCGGCATATCCGCGGCAATGCTGTCATTCACACGTTCCAGTGCAGCATATGCATCCTGAAGCGCTGTTTTCTGTCTCACATTTGTAATATAGATTTCATCATTAAATGTCAGTTCTCCCTGGAAGAACATCTCCTTTAACGTATCTTCCAGCTCTTCGATTCCCTGTACATTCTTTGCAGAGATCTCGATCACCGGAAATTCTTCCGGCAGTTCTTCCTGTTCTTTTGTCACCTGCATATCCAGATCGGATTTATTTAACAGGATGATCGCACGTTTGCCTTTGATCAGATGCAGGATCTCTGCATCATTTTCATCCAGTGGTCTGGATGCATCGATCACATACAGGATCAGGTCTGCCTTGTCTGCATATTCTTTTGCACGGTCAACACCGATCTTTTCTACCACATCTTCCGTATCACGGATGCCGGCAGTATCCATGATATTTAAAGAAATTCCCTTCAGATTCAGGTGTTCTTCCAGTACATCTCTTGTCGTACCGGCAATATCAGTAACGATTGCCCGGTCTTCTCCGAGAAGTACATTTAACAGAGAGGATTTTCCCGCATTCGGTTTTCCGAGGATGACTGTGCGCACGCCCTCTTTTATAATCCTACCATCATCACAGCTATCTAGCAATCTTTTCATTGCTTCCATGATCTCATCGACGACTTTTTTCAGTGTTTCTCCATAGCCGTCAACACTGATATGCTCCGGATCGTCCAGTGCAGTCTCGATAAATGCAGTATGATACAGGATCTTTTCGCGCATTTCGCTAATCTTATCTTTGATATTTCCTTTTAACTGGCTTACCGAACTCTGCAATGCATATTCGTTCTGCGATGCGATCAGATCACCAACTGCTTCTGCCTGCGAAAGATCCAGTCTTCCGTTCAGGAATGCACGCTTAGTGTACTCTCCCGGCTCTGCCGGGCGTGCACCGTTTTTGATCAGGACTTCGAGAATTCGTTTTACCACATAGACACCGCCGTGACAGTTGATCTCTACCGTGTCTTCACCGGTATAGCTGTGCGGCCCGCGCATCAGCATGACCAGGACCTCGTCAATTACCTGTTCTCCATCAACAATATATCCATAATGAATGGTATGTGACTTCTGATCACATAGTTTTTTCTCTTTTTTCCCCTTATATACCCGGTCTGCGATCTGAAATGCTTCCGGTCCGCTCATTCGTACAATTCCTATTCCCGAATTACTCATTGCCGTAGATATTGCGGCAATTGTGGAATTATATAATTGTTCCATATTTCCTCCATACTTTGGTATCAAAAAAGACAAGGGCCGCTTAAAGACCCCTGTCTCTTAATTATCGGTTATTTCTGTTTCTTACCAGTGTTACCACAACTCTTCTGTACGGCTCTTCACCTTCACTGTGTGTGGATACTGCCGGGTCAGACTGCAGCGCAGAGTGAATGATTCTTCTCTCGTATGGATTCATTGGCTCAAGAGAAACTGTCTTTCTTGTTCTCTTTACTTTGCTTGCAATGTTCTTTGCAAGATTTTCCAGTGTTTCTTTTCTTCTTCTTCTGTAATCCTCTGTATCGAGTTTCACTCTTACATAGCCATCCTGCATCTTGTTGGCAACACGATTTGTAAGATACTGCAGAGAATCAAGTGTCTGTCCGCGTTTTCCAATCAGGATACCCATGTTGCTTCCTTCCATATTGATGGAAAGTGCTCCTTCTTCATCTACAACAGATGTAACTTTTACATCATCCATGCCCATTGCATTCATCACATCGTAAATGAACTTTTCACATGTCTCGATCGTCTGTGGTTCAACTTTTGCAAGTTCTACTTCTTTCTTTGGCTCAGATTTTACTTCCGGTTTTTCTTCTTTTACGTCAATGAAGTAATGAATTGCTTCGCTGAATACTTCATCACTTGTCAGTGCGCAGCCTCTTATGTTTCCGTTTGTTACATTGAATGCAGCTGCATTTTTTTCCATTTTTTCTTTAGCCCATGTGCCAAGATGGTTATTGAGAGTTTTTAAGCTCTTAAGAGGTTCTAATACACCTTTTGCGAGTTGGATATCTTTTGGAAGTTCTGTAAGCAGAAAGTTCTTTAATACATCACTCCATCCATCTTGTTGTTCCTGAATTTTTTTGATTGCTGCATTGATGATTTCTTCATCGGTCTTTGCAGCAAGATTAGGTTCTTCAGTCTCTTTATTTTGTTCGATTGTTTTTTCTGTTTCATCCAGTGCTAACGCTAATGTGAGTTCGTATGTCTTTGCTGCAGCCGGCATGAGTGGTTTTTCATACTTAATGTAGCCATAAGCATTGATATCTTCTTTTTCTATTTTTTCTTTTTTATCAAAGTTTTTAATTTCAATAACCTTATTATTTTGTGGTTTCGGATAGGTTCCTGGTCCTATTGGTCTTTGCGTACTGTAGTATGTAGTCATGATTATTTTTCCTCCTTAATGTTCTTTTCATTGTATGCAATATTACCAAAGCATCTGTCAGCAGCAATAAATTGTGCTTGTTCTTGAGTAAATCCTTCTTCAAGCATTTCTTGCATAATATCTAACATATCATCCATTTTTACACCTGCTTTCTTTAATATATCTATTTGTTAGATGTTTTTCATATAAACATATCGCAGGCAATTGGGCAAGGACGTTTGCGGCTCGAATGGAGGAACGGAAAGAGAGACGCAAACGATTTATTTTGCCTTGCCTTATTGCATCTGCGATATGTTAAGATTGCAATTTTTTTCGATTCTTTATTCTTTACGATAATCTTAATTGCCTCTGTTCAGTTTAAGGATTACTTTCATGTTGTATTTGTCTTTTTTTATTCTTTATGATATAATATAATTTGAAATTATTGAAATGATTAAACGAAACGGAGAATCAGCTATGAATGAAGACGTAATATACGGACGAAACCCGATAATCGAGGCGTTGGAATCGGGGCATACAATAGACAAAATTTTTATCCAAGAGGGTGCACGCCATTCGCAGATAGGAATAATAAGAAATCTCGCAAAGGAACGCGGCGTGGTTTATCAGTTCGTTGACAAGCGCAAGCTTGACCGAATGACGGACGGCGAAAATCATCAGGGCGTTGCAGCTTTTGCGGCGGCGCACAAATACGCCGATGTCAGCGATATACTCGCCGCGGCAAGGGCGAAAAACGAACCGCCGTTTATTATAATTGCGGACGGTCTCAACGACCCTCATAACCTCGGCAGCATTATAAGAAGTGCGAACGCCGCAGGAGCGCACGGCGTTATTATCCCCAAAAACCGCAGCGTTTCGCTCAATTCGGTTGTCGCAAAGGTATCAACCGGAGCGGTGGAATACACGCCTGTTGCGAGGGTTACGAATATTGCCCAAACGATAGAAAAACTCAAAAAAGAGGGGCTTTGGATTTGCGGCACGGCTCTTGAGGCGAGCGAAGACTATTTTGACGCGGATTTGACGGGTGCGCTTGCCATAGTAATCGGAAGCGAGGGCGAGGGAATCAGCCGCATCGTACGCGAAAGCTGTGACTTTTTGGTTAAAATCCCAATGAAAGGTCAAACCGAGTCGCTCAACGCGTCCGTTGCGGCAGGAATATTGCTTTATGAATCCCTGCGCCAGAGAAACGCGGCGAATAAAAAAGGCTGATTTTGAATAAAGATACAGAGATTATATTACTTTAAATTACGGGAGAGTTTGATAAATGATAAGAATATTGGCGATAGGCGACATAAACGGCGAGGACGGCAGAGAGTATGTGTATAACAACCTCGGCAGAATCCGCAATAAATATAAAATAGATTTTTGCATAGCGAACGGCGAAAATTCGGCTGAACCGAACGGAATCACGCATGATATAGCAGGTTCGCTCTTTCGCAGCGGTGCGGATGTTATCACAATGGGCAACCATACATATGATAATCGTGAGTCGGGGGCGGTTTTGGAGGAAAATGAAAATGTTATCAGACCGATTAACTTTCCGTCACATCTCGAAGGCAGCGGTTATACGATATATGATACGGGAAGTGTAAAGATTGCTGTTGTCAATCTTTCGGGACGTGTCGGAATGCAGCCGATTGACTGTCCTTTTAAGGCAATGGAATCGCTTTTGCCGAAACTCGATGCGGATATTATTGCCGTTGATTTTCACGCCGAGGCAACAAGCGAAAAGATAGCAATGGCGTATTTCCTTGACGGAAAGGTCAGCTGTGTGTTCGGCACTCATACTCATGTCCAGACCGCGGACGAGCGAATTTTAAGCGGCGGTACGGGTTTTATATGCGACCTCGGAATGACGGGGGTCGAGGACTCGGTTCTCGGGATAAAAAAAGAAATTATAATCGGATATATGTATGATTCGGTCAAGAGATATAAATTCGAAAAAGCACACGGTGAGGTGTGGTTTCACGGCTGTATATTTGAGGTTGACGAAACGAGCGGAAAGACCGTTTCGGTAGAACGCCTGAGATTTAACAAGTTGGATTAACGCAAAGCGAAAGGAGGATAAAAATGAGTTTTTATGAATACAAGTGCGGTAACCGCGAATATTTGAGGTCATCACTTTTCCCGAAAGACAGAGTGTCACACGGTTTTACATCGGCTTTGGGAGGCGTGAGCCGCGGCAGGATAAACGGCCTTAATCTTGGATTCAGAGTAAATGATAATCCCGAAAGCGTAAGAGAAAATTACAGACTGGTTGCCGAAGATTTGGGACTTTCGCTCGAGATGACAGTCCTTTCAAAACAGACGCATACCGATAATATTCGCGTTGTGACAAAAGATGACGGCGGCAAGGGAATAACAAAAGACAGCGATATTGAGGACACGGACGGTTTGATATGCAATATCTCGAATATGGCATTGGTCGTGTTCACGGCTGATTGCATACCGATATTGTTATATGATGAAAAGTCAAAGGCTGTGGGTGCGGTTCATTCCGGCTGGCGCGGAACGGTCAAGAAAATTGGCGCAAGAGCGGTCGAGATGATGCACCGCGAGTTTGGCTCTCAACCCGAGAATATAAAAGCGGCGATAGGTCCCGGAATAGGACCGTGCTGTTTTGAGTTCGGCGATGACGCGCCGCAGTATTTTGAGCAAAAGTATCTGATGACCAAAGGGGATAAATATCTCGTTGATATATGGACGATGAATTATGATATATTGACCGAGAGCGGTATACTCAACGAAAATATAGATGTAAGTGAGGTCTGTACGGTGTGCAACTCGGATAAATATTATTCATATCGCACGCACCGCGATAAGACGGGCAGACAGGCGGCAATAATAATGCTTAAATAACGATTGCTGAAATCGAAAATAACGAATGTATGATTTACCGAGCCGCTTTGTGAGAGCGAAAGTTTTATAATGGTACGGAGAATAATTTATGAAAAGATTGGTATTGGGAATCCTTGCGCACGTTGACGCAGGGAAAACAACGTTGTCGGAGGGAATACTTTATTCATCGGGAAAGATACGCCGCAGAGGGCGTGTTGACCACGGTGACGCATACCTCGACAATAATTCAATAGAGCGCGAGAGGGGAATCACCGTGTTTTCAAAACAGGCGGTGTTTTCATGCGGAGAAACCGAGTTTACCCTGCTTGACACCCCGGGGCATATTGACTTTGCCGCCGAGGCGGAGCGGACGCTTTGGGTGCTGGACTGTGCCGTGCTTGTGATAAGCGCGTCCGACGGAGTTCAGGCGCATACCGAAACGCTTTGGAAGATGCTGAAACGGCATAATGTTCCCGTGTTTATATTTGTGAACAAAATGGACTTACCCGATACCGATACCGAAAAAATTATGAAAGAGCTGACCGAAAAGCTTGACGGCGGATGCCTGAATTTTAATTCCGATATAACATCGGAATCTTTTGATGATGCCGCCGCCATGTGTGATGAAGAACTTATGGACGAGTTTTTGTCAACGGGTTTGATTTCTCAAAAATCACTTGCCGCCGCAATATCGCGGCGCAGTATTTTTCCGTGCTTTTTCGGCTCGGCGCTTAAAATGCAGGGGATAGACCGACTTTTGTCGGCGCTCGATGAATATACCGTATCGCCGAATTTTCCGAGCGAGTTCGGCGCAAAGGTGTTTAAAATCTCAGATGACGGCAGGGGTAAACGCCTGACGTATATCAAGGTGACGGGCGGCGAGCTTTCGGTTAAGGATATGCCCGTTGACAATTCGGAGGAAAAAGTAAACGAGATTCGCATTTATTCGGGCGAAAAATACACCAATGTTCCAAAAGCGGAATCGGGTATGATTTGTGCGGCGGTCGGGCTGACAACGCCCGTGTGTGGTGCGGGTCTGGGGTTTGAGAGCGATGCGGACGCGCTGATGTCCGAACCCGTGTTCGGATACCGCGTCATAATAAATGACGGAACAGAGCTGAACACAGTGTTATCTTGTCTCAAAAAACTTGAAGAAGAAGAAACACAGCTGCGCGTCAACGTTGACGCAAACGGGGATATAAATGTACAGCTTATGGGTGAGATACAGCTCGAAGTCATTCAGCGTGTCATAAAAGACAGGTTCGGTACGGATGTGAGTTTTGAAAAGTGCGGAGTCATATACCGTGAAACGATTGCGGAGAAAATCGAAGGGGTCGGACATTACGAGCCGCTGCGCCATTATGCTGAGGTGCATCTTTTGCTTGAACCTCTGACGAGAGGGAGCGGCGTTAAATTTGCATCGAGATGTTCAGAGGATATGCTCGATAAGGCAAAGCAAAGGCTTGTGTTGACGCACCTGGAAGAAAAAACGCACATCGGCGTTCTGACGGGTTCGCCGATTTGTGATATTAAAATAACGTTAATCAGCGGCGCGGCTCACGTTAAGCATACCGAGGGAGGAGATTTCAGACAGGCGACATATCGCGCGGTGCGCCAGGGGCTTATGCGTGCAAAAAGCGTCCTGCTTGAACCGTGGTATTCGTTCAAACTTGAAATACCGTCGGATTCGGTCGGTCGGGCAATGACGGATATTGACCGAATGGGCGGACGAATATCGCCGCCCGAAATCAGCGGTGATTCGGCGGTGATAAGCGGATTTGCGCCTGTGGCGAAAATAAGCGATTACAGCGCAGAGGTTACAGCGTATACAAGAGGCAAGGGACGGCTTATATGCCGAATAAGCGGCTATGAGCCGTGTACGGATTCGGACGAAGTGATACAAAAGATAGGTTATTGTGCCGATGCCGATGTTGAGAACACGGCGGATTCGATATTTTGTTCGCATGGCGGCAGTTATACCGTCAAATGGAATGAAGTGTTTGAACATATGCACATACCGGCGGCGGAGTTAGACGAACCTGTGGTAAGACAGACCGAACCGACAGCAAGACGGCGCACGGTGAGCTTTGCCGATGATGATGAACTTATGCGGATATTCGAAAAAACTTACGGAAAGATAGAACGCAAAGCGCACAATACGGCACGAACGCCGCAAAGAGCGTTGTCGGCGAGCCGTATATATAAAGGAAAACCGCAAGTGAAACAGGGAAGTTTTGTGCTTGTTGACGGATATAACGTGATTTTTGCGTGGGATGATTTAAAAAAGATAGCGGCGGACGATTTGGATTTGGCGAGGATAACGCTTATAAACCGGCTTTGCGCATATCGCGCAATGCGCAATACCGAGGTGATTGCGGTCTTTGACGCATATAGAGTCAAAGGTGGCACAGGAAGCGTCGAAAAGGTGAATAATATCAGCGTTGTCTATACAAAAGAGGCGGAAACGGCGGATTCGTATATCGAAAAAGCGACGCAAAAGCTGAGTCGTCATAATAATGTCCGTGTTGTGACATCGGATTATATGGAACAGCTTATAATCCTCGGCAACGGAGCGTATCGCGTGCCGGCAGGTGAATTCCTCGGCGAGGTCAAAGCGGCGGAGGAAGAAATCCGCGAATACTTGGCACAGGATTTATGATAAATGTCAACAACTTTGATAAAATTTAACCGACCCCACAAAAGACGGAATGAAAGTCTGGATTTTGGGGGTCGGTTTTTATATTCTTATATTTGCTTTAATACGCATTTCGCGCGGAGTTTGAGAATATCTGTTTTTAAACGAGGTATAAAAATATCCGACATTGTTAAAGCCACAGGTAAAGCATATATCCGTTACGGACAGGTCGGTGCTGCGTATCAGGTTCGCCGCATAGTTGAGCCTGAGGTCATTTATATACTGTGACGGAGTTTTGCCAAGATACTCTTTTATACAGCGCGAAACCTGTTTGTATGATTTTTGGCTGATTTTGACTATTTCGTCCATACCGTCTACAAAGGCATAGCTTTTTGTTGCCGCCGCCATAGTATCGGCGAACCATTTCGGCGATTTTTTGACAATCGGCGATGAATATGCCGCAAAGTATTTTGAAAAAATCGTTATCAAAAGATTCTTGCAATACAGGTTGAATTCCGCTGAATTATCCATATTCAAAAGCTCTATCTTTCTGAAATCTTTCAACAGATGCGCATAGTCGTGATTGTTGAGATGCACGGTTGGCGGAAACTTGTCCGTCAAAAACGCTCGGGTCGGAAAGTCAGAACCGAGATAGTCAAACATAGAGTTCAAAACCTGTTTTCCGAAGCATAGCTGAACATAAGTTTGAGGAATGTCCGAAAACAGATTTTCGTGGACGTCCTCGGCACGGACAAAGACAAGCGAGCCTTTGGAAAGAATAAACCGCTCATCGTTTGCGTTGTGAATATAGTTATCCGAAACAGTGAGAAAAATCTCATAAAAATCATGGGTGTGCATATTATCGTTTTGCACCCTGTCTTGCATATATCTGTAAAAAAACAGATACGGCGGTTTTATAAATGTGTTCTCTTCAAGTATGGCGTATTTCATTTCTTAACCTCCGATATAAAACAAATGTCCATTTAGTGTAAAAAAATGTCCTTATATTGATTTTAATATTTTATATATATGTTATAATGTATGTACGGATTAATATGTACAGGTTAAAAAAAGTGACTGTTTCTCTGTACAATATACCATTGATTTTTTAAAAAGTCAATATAAAAACAAAAATTTGTGTACATAAAAAATTAAGTTTGTGTATGTACGCTCCGAATTTTGGATGGTATAATAAGCGTAAATATTATTACATTACAGATTTATAGGAGAACGAATCGTGACCCAATTTTTTAAAGAGGCAAAGCCGATATGGACAGTCGGCGAAAAGAACAAAGTGCAAAATGATATGAATATATGCGCTGAGGCGAGATATACCGCTTTGAATTTAAAAGACGCAGTATTGACGATATGCGGTGCGTCTTTTTATCAGGTGTTTGTAAACAGTAAAATCATATGTTTCGGACCGGCGAGGACAGCGCGCGGCGTTGCGGCGGTCGATACGGTTAAACTTGCGGACTGCATCGAAAAATGCGAGATTATAATTCGTGTTTTATACTGCGGCTGTCGGAATTTCAGAACCGTTATGACCGAGCCGTATTTGTGCGCCGAGATTATAAATGACGGAGAGGTGTCTGCGGCAACGGGTGTGTGCGGATTTGAATATTTTGATATTAAACGCCGTCTCAAAAAGACAATGCGTTATTCGTTTCAAAGAGAATTCACCGATTCGTGGGATTATACCCAAAATGATGAGACCGCGGATATAAAAGAGGTTGAATGCAAGCATTCGTTCGTTCAAAGGAATGTTCCGTCAAGCGACTTTGAGGTCAAGTTCCCCGAAAGCGTTGAGTACGGAGAACACACGGCGACGGATACCCCGTTCGATGAATTGTATCCGTATCTTATAAGGCCATCGGCAAACTATGACTGTTATCCGTTTGAAAGCCTTGAAACAAAGCCGTATGTTGAATATCTTAATATCAAGGCGGAGTTTTCGGCGGATTCAAACGCGTATGTGAATGCTTTGAGATTTGATTTTAAAAAGATTCAGACGGGTTTTTTAAGGTTTAAAGTCAAGTCACAAAACGGCGGCAGGATTATTGCGGCGTTCGGCGAACAGCTCGGTGAGAACGGACGAATAAATATGCGTGCGCTCAACAGTGTAAATATCGTTGAATGGCGTTTTCCGAGCGGCGAATTTGAGATGATTACAACATCGCCGTATACCGCCCGATACATAGATTTTTATGTCACCGACGGCGATGCGGAAATATCTCCGTGCGTGGTTGAGGTTGCCTTTCCGAAAGACAGAATTTCAAATTTTGTGTGTGAGGACAAAGAGCTTGATATAATTTATCGCGCGGGCGTAAGGTCTTTTCGCCACAATGTTTTGGATATATATATGGATTGTCCGTCACGAGAGCGTGCCGGCTGGCTTTTTGACAGTTATTACACCGCTAAGGCGGAATACGGCTTGACGGACAAGAGTGTTGTCGAAAAGGCGTTTTTAGAAAATTATATAAAGGGCGGCAACCTCAAAAATCATATCGGAATGGTGAGCATGTGCTATCCTGCGGACGTTTTTTCGGGGTCGTTCGTTCCGCAATGGTCGCTTTGGTATATTTATGAAATATACGAATATGTGACAGAGCGGCACGGCGAAATAGAAAAAGAAATGTTTAGGACACAGGTGTGCGGAATATTCGATTATTTCAAAGATTTTGAAAACGAATACGAGCTTTTAGAGAGGCTTGACGGCTGGAACTTTGTTGAGTGGTCAAAGCTCAATGACAGAGTTTTTGACGTGAGCTGGCCGACAAATATGCTTTACGCGGCGGCTCTCGACAGGGCGGCGGAATTGTTCGGCATATCCGATTATGCCGAAAAGTCAAAGCGACTTAAACAAACGATATGCGATATGGCATATAACGGAGTTATATTTGCCGACAGAGCGGTCAGAAACAAAAACGGCGAGCTTGTCACAACGGACGAAGTTTCACAGACGGCGCAGTATTACGCGCTTAAATTCAAAACCGTACCCGAGGATGATGAACGGTTTAAAAGACTCAAAGACATCATTTTAAAAGACCGCGAGAGCGAGTTTGAGAGATTCGGCGAGGTTGAGCCTGCCGATGTCCTGCCGGGGATGTATATCAAAATGGAACTTTTGCTTAAATGGGGCGCATATGATAGACTTAAACAAGAGATAAAGAGATATTTTTTATGTATGGCGCGGCAGACCTCGACTCTTTGGGAAAGAAAGAACGGAAAATGCAGTCTCGACCATGGGTTTGCGTCTTATATCTGTGTTTTGATAAAAAGTATATGCGGCGAGTAATACAAAATCGGATTTATCGGGTGAGCCGACTTTTTCGAGAAAATTCTGCCGATTTGTATAAAAATTTTACTAAATATTAACAAATTTTATAAAACAAAGCGACATAACTTGAAGTAATCAAAAGTTTGTGTTATAATTATGGCGTGCCCGATAAATCGGGTGCGCCTTTATAATATTATAATGAAAAGGAAAACGAAATATGAAATCTCGAAAGAGACGTGACAAAGCTGTTGCTGCTGTGCTTGTGTCGGTTGCGGCGACGCTGTTCGCGACAAACCTGTATTTTAATAAAAATGCTTATGTTTCGCATTATACATATACGTCCGACAAAGTTCCAACCGAGTTTGACGAATATAAAATCGCGGTCGTATCCGATGTGCATAATTCGCGGTATTACGATAAAATTATCGCGCGGCTCGATGAACAAAACCCTGATTTGATAATTTTTTCGGGTGATATGATACAGCTTCCCGAAACCGACCTTGGGAACGTTATCAAAATAGCCGAATCACAGAGAGATAAATGCGATATGTATGCGGTGTTCGGAAATCACGAGGCGGAAACAAAAGCGGAGATTCGAAAACGGATTGCGTCCGAACTTAAACAATGCGGCATTTCGGTTTTGGCGAATTCGGCGGCGGACATAAAAATCGGCGATACGAAAATCCGTCTTATCGGCATTGAGGATTCGGGCGAAAAGATGATTGACGATGCCGAAATCGTCAAGATAAAAAAGACGGCCGAAAAAAACGCCGCGGACGGAACCTTGAACATTCTTATTTGCCACCGGGCAAGCCTTTATCCGAAAATTAAAGATTCGGCGGTTGACCTGATAATCTCGGGCGACCTGCACGGCGGCGTGGCAAGGTTGCCGTTTATTGGTGGCTTGGTCGGAGATGAAGAAAAAAGGTTTTTGCCCGATTATACAAGCGGTGTATATAAAGAGGGCGATGCGGCGGAAATGATAGTAAGCCGCGGCTGTGATTATAATTTGGTAAAGATGCGGATATTCAATCCGCCCGACATACCGATTATTACACTGAAATCGGCGGATTAAGCGGCGAAATCACAAAGTTTATGATTTATGGATAAAAGGAGGGTTTTTATGAGCGGAATGTCTTTGCTGTTTATCGGGTTTATATTTGTGATAATGTTTGCAGTCGTTTTCTTCGGCGCTATCTCAAAGCGAAGCGAACAAGACAGTGCAAGGGTTGACCGGCTGATTGAACTGAATGGGTTATCCGAGAGAAAAAAGATGGAAAAGTTTATGTATGACAACGACTTTTATCAGGTGTTTCAGCCGTTTATCGACAGCAAAACGGAACAAATCATCGGCTTTGAGGCTTTGACAAGGCTTGACGGCGAGGATGAGAGCGACACCATGCCTATGAACTTTTTAAAAAAGATAAAAGAACAAAACCTTTTTGAAAAGTTTGATATGTTTGTATTTAAAAAATGTTGTGACTGGATAAAAAAAGGCGAAAGCGATATGGTTGTTACCTGCAATTTCTCGCAAGTGACCCTTGCCGCCGACGGAGCGGCAGAGAGAATTATAAGGCTTGCCGATGATGTTGGAATCGGTCATAACAAGGTGGCAATCGAGATAATTGCCGCCGCGCTTAAAGACGATGACGGCGGCATCCGCCGCAATATTGGTGCGCTGAAAGATTCGGGGTTTCGGATATACATCGACGATTTTGAAAAAACGGAGATGTCGTGTGATGAGTTGAGGGCCTTTCGCCCCGATGTTGTTAAACTTGGAGGAGAGCTTTTTGAAAATATCCATACGGAAGAGGAAAGACTGCACTTTAAAAATATGATAGAGATTGTTAAAGCGGCGGATGCAAAGGCTCTGTGCGAAGGTGTGGAGTCGGGAGAACAAGCGGACGCGGTCAAAGAGTTTGGCTGTGATTTGATGCAGGGATATTATTTTCATAAACCGATGCGTGCCGATAGCCCTAACGACTTATTGTAAAAAGTATACAAAAATATTATTTAAAGACAGAAAAAAATAAACAAAATTTTTGATGAATTTTGTTGACAAGTAAAAAATAATAAGATATAATATTATTGTATCGAGGGTTGAAAATTGCCTTGAACAATTAAATTTAGATGGAATGCTGTGACACAGCGTGCGTATTTGGGCGCTTGTACGCTGTTGAGCAAGTAGCGCAACCGGTCTGTTTAAACCGTAAAACGGTTTTTGACAGGCTTTTTTTATACCCCAAAAATCAATTATGTGAAAGAGGAGGGATAAGATGATGCCAAAACGGTTTAAAAAGACTGCTGTCTGTTTTGCTGTTGCAGCATCGTTGTCCGTCACTTCTGTAAGCATATTTGCGGCGGATATGACATGGACGTATGATGACGTGACAAAAACCGTGTCGGTCAAAGGTTACGGTATGATTAACGATGCAGCCGAGCTTAGCCGATACTTGGGTGATGCCGAAAAAATCACGGTTATGCCCGGGGTGACAAAAACGGATAAAAACGTCTTTTCAAACATCGAAGGGGTAAGCGAGGTTACATTGCCTGACGGATTTTTGTCAATCGGTGACAATTCGTTTAACATGAGCCGTAATCTGAAAAAGATTAACTTCCCCGACAGCCTTGAAAGTATCGGAAAAGAGGCGTTTATGGGGTGTACGGCTCTCGAAAAGCCGATTATTTCAAAAGGCGTAAAAAGTATCGGCGCAAATGCGTTTGCGGATTGTACATCGATAACGGCGTTTGAGGTGAGCGGTGAAAACCAAAACTTTGTGTCAAAAGACGGGGTTATCTTTACCAAAGACGAAAAAGAGCTTGTTATGTATCCGTCAGGCAAGACTGATGCGGAATATACGATTCCGAGCGGAACCGAGAGGATAAGAGAAAAGGCTTTTGCGTACAACTCGAATGTCGAAAAGATTAATATTCCCGATTCGCTCAGCGAGATAGGCGATTATGCTTTTTATTTCTGTGACAGGCTCAGCGATGTCGGCACGAGCGAAAAAAGCGGAATCAAAACAATCGGCAGCTATGCTTTTTACGGCTGTACAATCCGAAAGTTTTCTGTTCCTTACGGTACAGAGAGTATAGGCGAGGGCGCATTTAAAAATTGTGACACTCTTACTTATATTGATTTTCCGGGTACGGTGAAAGAGATAGGCGACAACGCTCTTTACGGAACGTATTCGGATTTAAAAACAGCGGGATACGGAAAGGCGGCGGAGTATGCCGATAAAAACGGCTTTCCGTTTACCGAAACCGTCAGAGTAAGAATTGACGGGCGTGAGATTGCATTTGACAGCCCGGCAAGAGTGAAAGACGGATGCACAATGGTTCCGATGAGAAAGATTTTTGAGGAACTCGGTGCAGAGGTTGAGTGGGACGATAGCACACAGACCGCAAAAGGGGAAAAGTTGGGAACGGTATGTACGTTCTCTATCGGCGACAATATGTTATACAAAAACGGCGAAGCGATTGAGCTTATCGCCCCCGCAATTCTCGAAAATAACCGCACTCTCGTACATGTTCGCGCGATAGCCGAGGCGTTCGGCGCAGACGTTGAATGGATCGGTGACATGGGATTGGTTGAGATAAAGTCAGCCGCCGAATAAATTCGGATAAAATCAAAGAGGGTACCCTCTTTATGCTGTTATTCAACAGCATAACACACAGATTTAATATTTATTGTAAAACGAAAGAGAAGGAGATTATTTATGAGATATTTAAAGAAAATTTCAATTTTTATGTGTGCGGTACTGGCAATGACAGCGATATTTTCAACGGCAGCATTCGCCGATGAAGAACAGGTGACATCAGGAAGCGGCAACAGCTGGGATTGGATTTACGGTGATTATGACCCGTGGAGTACAAATAAGGTCGGGTTCTTTATTCAGATAGACGGCGAACAAATGGATGTAGAGGGCAATGTGACGGGGCACGATAAAAAGTTCTTTACCGACATAATTGGTGAAACAACTTTGAAACAAAGTCTGTCAGACAGCTTTCAAAAGACATGGCCTGTCGGAACAAGCAACAGCGATATTTCAGACTATATATCGGCTTTGCCGAATACATCTGATGTTTTCGATAAGGTGGTAAAAACCTATGAGGCAATGGACGCGTATATCCGTTCAACGGACGGAAAGATAGTTCCGTGGTCAAAGATGAACTCAAAGTATTACAGCCTGCATTGGTATGTGTTGAAAAAAGAGAGCGATTTTTGGCATATTGACGGCGTAATAATCGATAAATTGACCGACAAAGAGATACAGATTGTCGTTCCCGAGGAAAAGGCAGAGAGAGCGGCGTGCGTTGAGTATGACGTAAAGAGCGGCGAATACAAGCCGGGATTTATGGGTGTTAAGGCGAACAGACCGCACAGCTATTGGAGCGGCGACAATGATACGGTTATAATAGACGGATTCCACGATGTTTGGTACACTGTTTTGGATGAGGCAACTTTTGAAACCAACACGGCGGTAATCCCCTCGGATCTCATAAACGCGGCATCCGCCGTAGCACAGCTCGCCGGGGCGAGATTGTCAGAGCTTGATTCAAATTTGCAAAAGCAATACGGACGAATCGATTCACAGGCATATAAAAATGAGTATATCGAAAGAACCGGTTCGGGTAAAACCCTTTATGTAACACCGTTTATAAGCGAGATGTTATCATCAAAATACGGCGTTGATACTGATAAATATATTTGGCTCGCTATGGGGGATTCACAGGGCAACATAGAAAAGGTCTATGTTATGGACCGTGAGCTGGCGGACGTTGAAAATCTGTTTGACGGCGAATAATAAATATAATTTAAAATTAAATTTGACACGAATCATACACATTTTATGTGTGTGATTCGTGCTGTGTTCAATATTATAAAACAAAATTAAAAATCTTTGTACATATATTTCGGGGTGACGCGAATGAAAAGAGTTAATATGCACGCTTTTGCAATGTGGCTTGAAATTTTATGTGATATTTTTTCTATGACGGCGGCGTATTTGATTTTACTGATTTTTTTCGGTATATACTCGGGCGCTGAGGCACTTGACGCGTCATATATATATTTCGGCGTTTGTTCCGAGGCGGTTGCGGTTATAATCCTTTATATGCTTGACGCATACGGAAGTATCGAGTCGTACTTTGCTAAAAAGAGACGGCTTTTTGTTATGCTCGGGATTGCACAGATTATAAGCGCGGTCATAACTTTTTTTATCACATTGATTTTTTCGGGCGTAGGCTTTATCGGTATCGGATTCGGTGCGGTGTATTATATACTCGGCTTTTGTTTAATGATGATAAGCCGTCGTCTTGTGCTTAAACTGTTAATTAAAATCCGCGGTCACAGAGAGCTTTTAATACTTTTTCCAGAGGGATACCCCGAGGTGTTTTTGGAAAAGCTAAAGAAAAACTCGGACGATTTCGGTCGGGTTTGTGTTTATAAAATCCGGTCGGGCGAAACAGAGGTGTCGGACGAGGCGGCGCGGCTTATCCGCACCGCGGACAGAATCCTCATCGCATCGAATATATCCGAGGATTTAAGAAACAAATATATTCTGTCGGCGGCAAGCCGAAAAAACGGTGACGCAGCACCGAATATTGAGGTAATTTCAACGGTTGAAAACTTGGCTTTTCTCGGCGGCAGGGTGACGCACGTCGGGGATACACCCACGATAGCGGTCAGAAACGGGCGCGCGGGTCTCTTGGCAAGCTTTTTCAAGCGTGCTTTTGACTTGATTGCGGCAACGGTCGGTTTGGTTTTGCTCTCGCCGATATTTCTTATATGTGCCGTTGCGATAAAGCGCGACACGCCCGGGCCTGTTTTTTATAAACAAGAGCGGTACACGATAAACAAAAAGAAGTTCAACATTATCAAGTTCAGGACAATGGTCAAGGACGCGGAAAAAATGGGTGCAAAGCTCGCAACGGAAAACGATTCGAGAATAACAAAGGTCGGTAAAATCCTGCGTGCGTGCCGCCTTGACGAGCTGCCGCAGCTTATTAATATAATCAAGGGTGAAATGTCGATTGTCGGACCGCGCCCCGAACGTCCGATTTATGCCGATGAATACAGCAGAATGGTTAAAAATTATGATGTCAGGTATCTTGTCAAAGCCGGGCTTACCGGATACGCTCAGATTTACGGGCGGTATAACACAAAGGTGTCGGACAAAGTTTTGCTCGACAGCATTTATATTTATACCTTTTCGGCGTGGCTTGATATAAAACTTATTGTTTTGACGATAATGATTATGTTCACAAAGGAATCAACCGAGGGCGTGGACGAAGAAATGGCATCCGTACCCGTGTCGAATTCGGATAAAATAAAAAAATCCGATAAAAAAGAGCCGATACTGAGATGAAAATAATTGACAACGGGCGGTGGATGTGATGAATAAAAAATTATCGGTTATAATTGCTGCATATAACGCGGCGGCAACGATAAAAAAGTGTATAAATTCAATATTTGATGGTGTGGACGAGGATGTTGTTCAAAAAGTCGAGGTTATAGTAGTCGATGACGGCTCGGCGGATGAAACCGCCGAAACGGCAGCGGAATTTAAAGACAGAATAAAACTTATTCGCCTGTCCGAAAACGGCGGCAGAGTGGCAAAGACGAGAAATATCGGACTTGCGGCGGCAAGCGGCGAGTATATAACATTTTTGGACGCGGATGATTATTATGAACGCGGTGCGGTCGCACAGATGTTTGATTATATCGGCGAATTTAAACCCGATATAGTCAGGTTCGGCTGTATGATTGTCTGTCCCGATAAAACCGAGAGGATTCCGAATTATAATCCGAGCGGAATATTTTTTGTTGACAAGGCGGCGTTCAAAGATGAAATTTATCCGCTTTTTATAAGCGGTATAAAGCTGAACAGCGTGTGCCTTGCCGCGTTTAGATGTGATATAGCAAAAGGAGTGTGCTTCCCCGAAAAGTTCCGCACCGCCGAGGACGCGGCGTTTGCACTTGAAATTTACACGAACGCCGAAAGCGTTCTGTTTGTTCCCGACAGGTTATACCGATATGTGCAAAGCGGTGGCGGACTTACGGGTTCGGGTCTTGGAATATTCGAGAAATTCAAGTATAATTTTATGCTTGTGCCGATTATGCTCGGACGGCTGGAAAAATGGGGGATGAACACGTTTCGGTGGAAGATAAAGACGGTAATGCGGCCGCTTTTTCTTGCGGCGGACAAGATAAAGAGGATGAAATAACGGGCGGAACAGAGTTGAGGATTATATATGCGTTTTTTTAAAAACAGAGATATAAGTAAATCGAATATCGAGCCGATAAGCGCGGATTGTATCTTGGCGTGCATATATTTTATGTGCCTGCCGTTTACGGTGGTGACAACGAGCTATGGCTCGCTGTTAAAGCTTGTCACGCTCCCGATTATCGGTGTTTTGGTCGTGCGCGCACTTATGGGTAAGAACGAAATTTCGTTTAACTATGTTCATTTTATCTATATTGTGTATATCATATACACGGTCGGTCTTTTGATGGTGTATAACGGCGGAAAGTCGGTTGTCACGACAAAAGATATGGTTCTCGGAATGCTGATGTTTATACTTATCTCGATGAGGGTGTATAACGGTCGTGAACGTGAACTTATGGAAACGGCATGGCTTGTTGTCGGGTTTGTATGTATATATGCGTGTCTGACATCAACCGAGGTGGTAAGCAAAAGTGAGAATCGAGCGGTTATCCGAATACTCGGTTTCGAAGAGGACCAGAATCAGTTTTGTGCATATTTGATTGTGTCAACGCTTGTATGCGTAAAGCGGCTTATAGAGCGGCGAAAGTTTTATCCGATTTATGCGATTGTTTTGGGGTTATCGTTTTATGCGATATTGAAAACAGGTTCGCGCGGCGGTCTTTTGGGAATATTGCTCGGTGTTGCGGCGTATGCGGCGATAGGCATAAAGAGCTTTAAAGCTAAGGCCGGATTGGCGGCCGCGGCGGTGTTTTTGGGAATAATAATCATAACGGTCGTAATGCCGATGCTGCCGCAGGATGTTGCCGAAAGATACACGATAAGTTCGGTTCAGAAATCAGGCGGAAGCGGCAGAACCGAGATATGGAGCTTTTTGATTGATTATTCCGTTCAAGAGCCGTCGCGGCTTATCCGCGGCTCGGGAATATTCTCGACATATGACATTATGTATGCGGCGGGCTTTCAAAACGGGGTTGCGCATAACGCATTTATTCAGATATTGAATGATGAAGGTCTGATAGGGGTAATTCTGTTTGCGGCGAGCGTTGCGGCGTGTATATTCAGAAACATAAAGCAACAACCGCTCTATGCGTGCGCGATGATTGCGCTTATCGGGTTTGCTATGTCGCTGTCGTTTTATGTGTTCAAGCCGTATCTTAACATAATGATGATGTGCGCGATGTCGTTTGAGGGGTGCTTGCCCGAGGACAGGATAAAATGCGATGCGAAAACCGCGAAAGGAGAAAAAGCGTATGCATAAGAAAATACTAAGATTGTTTCAAAAAAGATACCTCGCGTTTGTAATGCTGGTTGTTATTGCCTTTGCCGTATTCGGCGAGATGTATCACGTCTTGATATTGTCAAATTTAAAGGTAATGACGATAAGCCTTGACTATCCGGGGGTGGAAGAGGGCTTAAATCCCGACGGAAGCCGATTCGTCATATCCGAGATGACAAATGATGAGATATTGGACGCGGCAAAATCGGGACTTAAAATCGAGAGTAAATCGAATGATGAAATAAGACAGAGGCTTTTTATCACGACAAAGTTTTCTCAAAAAGAGATGGACGCGGTTGTGTCGGATATTCGTGACGGAATGCAAGGCTCTTACGTGCCGACAACTTTTCATATTTATTATTCCCAAGAGAATAAATTCGCAAAGAATGAAACATACGAATTTTTGAACGCTCTTGCCGAAACATACAAGGATTATTTTTATAAGAATCACGCAGAGAATAATTCGGTGCTTGAATTTGATAAAGATGATGATTATGATAAATACGATTATTACGAGATTTACACCGTTTTATATAATAAGGCCGAGCGTATGCTTGAATATATGAAAACGCATCATACCGAAAACCGCGGCTTTCGTGCCGATGACAACACGAATTTCAGCACGCTGAGCGATGAGCTTTCTAACTTTAAGAATGTAAAGTTAGAACGTTTTAACGCCTATATCGTACAAAACAATATTTCGAGAAACAGAGCGGAATATGTGAATAAGCTGTCATATCTGATAGATAAAAATACGATAGATTTCAATAAGAAAAACAGCGCGTCCGAGATTACCAAAGGTGCGCTCAATAAATATGACCCACAGATAATCGCGGTTGCGTTCGTGCCGTCGCTCGATAATACCAACAGCTATTATATGAGCCGAACCAAAACGGGAATAGACGACCTCGCCAAGGAATCGTACAATGACGGAATGGAAGCGGCGAGGGTATCCAAAAAAATTGACGATTACAACAACAAATTTACGAGGTATTCCGCCGCCGCGGACAGCACCGAAGATGTAATATCCGCTGCGAACGAATACCTGACGGGGATTTTAAGTGATTTTAAAAAGCTTTCGGATAAGATAATAAAGTTTGATGATGAATACCTTGAATACAAAACCGAGCAATACTTTACTTATGAGGTGGATTCAAAATCGTCAATATTAAATATAGCTGTTATGATTAAGTTTGCCGCACTCGGGTTTATACTTGCTGTTTTGATGGTGCTTTATATGGAATTTTTCCACGATACGGTAACGGAAAAGACGAAAGTCGCAAAAAAATTCTTTGACGTGATAAGACGAATTAAAAATGTGTAAAGGGGCGGTGAAAAATGAAACTTACGATTTGGGATTTGTTTAAATATATTTGGAAGCATAAACTTATGATTGTTCTCGGTACGGCACTTTCACTTATTGCCGCAAACCTTTATGTCAATAAGATTCAGACGTATTCGGCTGAGGTTGTGATAAGATACAAAGACGCGTGTGTGTCTGAGGGAAAAGCACTTGACGGCTCTGAATTTGATTCAAACGAAATAGTGTCGCCAAAGGTAATCGCAACCGCGGACAGAAACCTTACGTTTAATATCACGGATGATAAAATCCGTGCGAATACAAAGATTACCCCGATTATCCCGAGCGCAGCGCAAAGCCTTGCGGATTCAAAGCAAAAACTCGGTGAAGAATACGAATATCACCCGAATACGTTCAGAATAAAGTATAAGGGCAATTCGTCGTATTATCAGACTCGCGATACCCTCGACAAGCTTATCGACAGCTATTTTAAGTATTATAACGAAAAATATCTGTATCTTGCCTCGGTCAGCGAAATAGACTATAATTTGAATAACGGTGAGTATGATTATCTCGAACAGGCGGAAATAATGCAGGATAATATCGATAAAGCGATTGAGGTCTTGAACGGATATGTCAGCACGAACGCGTACCGCTCGCCGTCAACGGGAATGACCTTTGACAATATGATTGATGAGTTTGAATACCTGTCGGAATTCAAAATGCCGCTTATCTTTTCTCAAATATATACGGCGCGACTTTCGACCAACAAAGACCTGCTTATAAACAAGTATTCGGAACGGCGCGAACAAAATCTCTTGACTGCCAAAAATTCATCGGAAAAAGCGGCGAATGCAGGGGATAAAATGGATGCATATGTCAATGCGAACGTAAAAGTTCCGAACTCTTATAACTATAGCAAAGATGATAACAACGATGACGTTATGATTATTCAGGACGTTCACGATGATAACACAGCGCGCACGATTCAATCACAGACAACGTATGACAATCTGATAAAAAACTATGTCACCGACAGCGTGGGCGCAAATGACAATTCAATTGACTCGGAACACTGTCAAAAAGTGATAGACATATTCTCGACCGCGGCGGATTCGGGCGTTGACTATGCCGAATACGAAAACAGCGTTAAGTCGGAAATCGCCGAGACTCTTGATGAGCTTAAAGAAATGTATCAAACGGCGTATAAGTTGATTGACGACTATAACGCGTATATTCCGGCAAGCCATATTGAGTGCCTGACGGGCGTTCGGTATTATGAAAACGTGTATGCGTCATTGTATTATCTTATTGCGATAGTACTAGGTTTCTCGCTCTTATGCGTTCTGGCGATTGCCATAGAGATAATAAAGAGATATGCCGCGTATTCAAAGAGAGGTACAGAGGATGACGCCGATTCGGATTCTCGGGATGAGAATAAACACGAAGAATAAACACAAATTCGGTGTTGCATTTCGGGGGTGATATTGTATGACGGGAATAATATTATACGGGTCTTTTGAGCTTGCACCGTATTCCAAGAAATATATGAATATTTTAGAGAGTGCCGGAGAGAAATATGACCTTATCGGCTGGCGCAGAGAAGAAATTCCGCAATACACGGGTGAAAATGTATATATGTACGGCGGAGCGGCAGCAAAGAGATATTCCTCGCCGATTCAAAAGATAAAGCCTGCACTCGGATTCAGAAAATATGTAAAAAATATAATAAAGCAAAAGGGGTATGACCGACTTATAATATTGACGACCCAGACTGCGCTTATGCTTTGTGATACGCTTTTGGGACGCTATAAAAATAAGTATATATTCGATTATCGCGACAGGTCATATGAGTATATATCGCCGTATCGGGCACTTGTTAACTCAATCATAAAAAGCTCAACCGAAACGGTTATATCTTCGCCGTGGTTTGCGGGCTGTCTGACCGATAAAAAAGAGTATATAAGGGTTCATAACTTTCAAAACGAAAACTTAAAATTCAGAGCGGACACGGTTATAAAAAAAGCGCCGAACGAGAGAATAACGGTCGGATATGTGGGTGCGCTCAGGGCGTATGATTATCACAGACAGCTTATCGATATGTTTGGCGGCGATAACAGGTTTGAGTTCCACACATACGGGTGCGGCGATGACGGCGAAAGGCTCGCTGAGTATGCCGCGAGGTACAACAACACCTATGTCCGCGGCGCATACAAAGAGGCGGACAAATACGGGATAATCGATTCATTTGATATTATGTGTTATAACTATCCGTACAGCTTTGTGAACGATGTTGCGGTGGCAAATAAGTATTATGACGCGCTTATAACAAAAAAGCCGATGTTTGTCAATCAAAAAACCAAGATAGGCAGGTTCATACAAGACAATTATATGGGCGTCGGAATAAACCAAGACGCAGATTCGGAGACGTGTGCCGATAAGATTTATAAATGGTACAGGGATTTTAACGCCGATATATTCGCAAAAAAATGCGACGCGTGTCTTGACGGATATATAAAAGACAACGAAATTTTTGAACATAGGATAAAGGCTCTGACAGAGAAAAGACGGAATGATACATTATGAAAAAGATTTTGATAGTAAACAATAATATGCATATCGGCGGAATACAAAAGTCGCTTGTCAATCTTTTGACCGAGCTTTGCGAGAGTCGCGCGGACGAATACAAAATCGACCTGTTTTTATTCAATAATACGGGTGAGCTGGCGGCGGATATTCCCGGGGAAATAAACATTATCGAGGGGAATTTCTTTGTGCGTATACTCGGTATGTCGCACGCCGAGGCAAGACAAAGCGGAATGCTCACATTCTTTCACCGCTCGTTCTGGACGATAATAACAAGGCTTTTTAAGACAAAAATCAGCTTTGGCGTGTTGTCACATATGCAAAGGCTCGGCGGTGAGTATGACTGTGCGATTTCGTTTATGCAAAACGGCGAGCCGAGCGTGTTTTACGGCGGTTGTGCCGAGTTTGTGCTCAATACCGCGGCAAAAGAAAAGATATGTTTTATACACTGTGACTTTCAAAACTATGGAGGTAATTGCGGATATAACCGCAAAACTCTTGAAAAATTTGATAAAATTGCGGCTGTGTCCGATTCTGTTGCAAAACGGCTGACTGACGCAGTGCCGAGTATTGCGGACAGGGTAGTAACAGTGCATAATTGCACCGATTTTAAAAAGATTTATAAAATGGCGGATGAGTATGCACCCGATTACACGAGGGGAAAGATTAATATTTTTACCGCCGCAAGACTGCACGCAGAAAAGGGAATACTCAGAATGATTCCGATTTTAGAGCAGATAAAGAAAAGCGGAGCGGCGTTTGTATGGCGAATCGGGGGTGACGGCCCCGAACGCGACGAGATAGAAAGGCTCATAGCCGCATCGGGACTTAAAGACGAGGTTATCCTGCTCGGCGGTCTTAAAAATCCGTATCCGTATTTTAAATTTTCGGATGTTGTGCTTGTGCCGTCGTATAACGAGGCGGCACCGATGGTGTTTGACGAGGCGCGTGTGTTCGGAACGTTGATTTTTACCACGGACACATCCTCGGCAAAAGAAATGGTTTCGGATACAAAAAGCGGCGTTGTATGTGATAACACCGATGATAGCATAAAAACGGAGCTGCACAAGTTTATTTTAAACTTTGTTCCGCACAAAAATAATGTCGGATATTGCGATAACAAAATCGCCATAGACGAATTTGACAAATTGATAAACGGCTGACAGCGGCTTAGTGTCGCCGAATATTTACGTAAAGGAGAAAAGAAAATGTCATTATACACTGATATACGCGAGAGAAAAGAAAAAATTTCGGTTGTGGGTTTGGGATATGTCGGTATGCCGCTTGCCGTGGCTTTTGCAAAATCGGCGGCGGTTATCGGCTTTGACCTAAACGATGAAAAGATTCGGCTTTATAAAAACGGAATAGACCCGACCGAGGAGGTCGGAAACGCCGCGATAAAAGAAACATCGGTCGAGTTCACCTCCGACCCCGAAAGGCTCAAAGAAGCGAAATTTCATATTATCGCCGTTCCGACCCCGGTGAATCATGACCACACGCCGAATTTGTCACCGGTTGAAAGCGCGAGCCGCATTGTCGGTCAAAACCTGACAAAAGGGTCGGTTGTTGTATTTGAATCAACGGTATATCCCGGTGTGACGGAGTATATTTGCGTTCCCATTCTCGAAAAAGAGTCGGGACTCAAATGTGGTGTTGATTTTAAGGTCGGATATTCGCCCGAACGTATAAATCCCGGTGATAAGATACACCGTCTTGAAAATATTACCAAAGTTGTGTCGGGTATGGACGATGAATCGTTGAAAGAAATTAAAGATATTTATGATATGATAATCGAGGTCGGAACTTTTCCCGTTTCGTCAATTATGACGGCAGAGGCGGTAAAGGTGGCGGAAAATTCACAGCGTGATATAAATATTGCATTTATGAACGAGCTTGCAATGGTGTTTGATAAGATGAATATTGACACTTCGGAAGTAATAGCCGGTATGAATACAAAGTGGAACGCCCTCGGATTTTATCCGGGACTTGTCGGCGGACACTGTATAGGTGTTGACCCGTACTATTTTACATACCGTGCGGAACAACTCGGTTATCATTCACAGATTATCCTATCGGGCAGGCAGGTAAACGACGGTATGGGGGCTTTTGTAACCGACGCGGCGGTCAAAGAGATGATTCGCGCGGGACAGGCGCCGTCAAAGTCAAAGGTTGTCATAATGGGAATCACGTTTAAAGAGAACTGTCCCGACATTCGCAACAGCAAGGTCGAGGATATAATAAACAGACTTAAAGAATATGATATTACGCCCGTTGTTATCGACCCGTGGGCGGATGTGGACGAGGTAATGCGCGAATACGGAGTTGAGCTTGCCGACGCGGGTGAAATATCCGATGCGGATTGTGTAATCATTGCGGTTGCGCATAACGAGTTTAAGGGGATGCCTTTGTCTGAAATAGATAAGATTTTTAAAGACACCGAAAACAAAAACAAGGTTTTGGTCGATGTCAAGAGTATGATTGATAAAAAAGCGGCGCAGGATGCCGGGTACAGATATTGGAGGCTTTAACACAGATGGGCGGTTCGGGAACAAAAAAGGCGCTTAAAAAGATAAAAAACATATTTGTGTATCTGTATTATCTTGCGTATTATTATGTTGCGTGCGTTATCGGCATTGCGGCGCGGCATACAAAAAAATATAAGGATTTATGGCTTATTGCCGAGCGAAAGACCGAGGCGCGGGATAACGGCTTTCACTTTTTTAAGTATATGACAGAGAATCACGGCGAGATAAACGCGGCGTTCATAATTGAGAAAAATTCGCCCGATTATGAGCGGATAAATCGTCTCGGAAGGGTTATCGAACCGAACTCTTTTTCGCATATGCTGGCTTTTGTGTGCGCGAGAGTGCGAATATCCACCCATTATATGAGCTGTGCGCCCGATACTTATCGGTTTGCCGTTTTGAAAAAATACGGGCTTGTGTTCGGACGCGATGTTCTTATCCGACACGGGATAACATCAAACGATTTGAAAGAGCTGCATTATCCGAACGCACGGGTTGATATGCTTGTGTGCAGCTCCGTTCCCGAATATGAAAATATGAAAACCACATACGGTCACCCGAACGGGGTGGTACAAAGGCTTGGTTTATGCCGATATGACCGACTTTTAACGCCGCACAGAGTCAAGCGTCAAATCTTGATTATGCCGACATGGCGGTACTTTTTAAAGAACTTATCCGATGAGGATTTTGTCAAATCAGAATATTATAATCAATTTTTGCGGCTTTTAAATGATGAAAAGCTCATTGCCGTACTTGAAAAATACGATTATGAACTTGTGCTTTATCTGCATTATGAACTTCAGCCGTATTCGGAGTTGTTCAAGCCAATGTCAGAGAGAGTAAGGGTTTTGAAAAAAGATAAAGCAGACGTTCAAGACCTGCTTATGAGTTCGGCAATGCTGATAACCGATTATTCGAGCGTGTTTTTTGATTTCGCGTATATGTCAAAGCCGCTTGCGTATTTAAGGTTTGATGAAGAAAGGTTTTATGCGACACAGTACGGCAGGGGATATTTTGACTGTCGTACGGACGGGTTCGGACCTGTGTTTTACGATGCCGCACAAGCCGCCGAACACATCCGACAAAAAATTGAGTACGGAATGTGCGTTGATGATGAATACGCGCGGCGTGCCGAAAGATTTTTCGGTGAGCGCACAGCGAATCATTGCGAAAAAACATATATGGCAATAAAGGAGCTTTTGACGTAAAATGGATAAGCTTTTGACGATTGGCGTTGCGGTTTATAATATAAAAGAGGAATATCTAAGGGGCTGTATAAAAAGTGTGACGATGAACCGCGGTGAGAATATTGAAATATTGATAATCGATGATTGTTCCGATGAGAGCTGTTCCAAAATCTGCCGAAAGTGCTGTGAGGGCGACAGCCGAATCACATATATCAAAAACGAGCGGAATATGGGAATAAGCGCGGTCAGAAATATGATTATCGATATGGCGTCGGGCGAATGGGTTGCATTTGTTGACGGTGATGATTTGCTGTCGCCGAATTTCGCCGCCGCGGTAAATATTTTAAAAGACAGCGGACGGAATCTGATTATATTCAACAAACAGACCTTTCATCGGATGCCGCCGAAAGACACGGCGGTGCGAAGGTCAACGGAAGCACTCGAATGTATTTTGCCGAACGCGAAACAGTTATATGATATGGCGCTTTCGGCGGTAAACAGAAAGGCTTTGAACGAGGATATTGCGGATGGTGTTATGCTGAATCCGGGGTCGGTATGTTCGGTTGCATACAAAAAGGATTTTCTCACGGACAGGGGGTTCAGGTTTAATACGGACTTAAAAACGGCGGAGGACAGTCTGTTTAGTGCGGCGGTTTTGTCGCATACGCCCAACGCAGTGATATGCCCCGAGGTAATGTATTATTATCGGCTTAATCAATACTCGGTTACGCGTCGATATGACGAAAATTCAAAGGCGGTAACGGATGCATACCTAAAGGCGATACGCGATTTTATCAAAGAAAACCTAAAGTATGACAGCGGCGTTATGGAGGATTTTAAAACTTACCGATGCATTTATGCGATAACGGACAATTTCGAACGCAATATTTTTCACAAGGATAACCCCACCGATTACGGATGCAGAAAGAAAGATTTTTTGAATCTTTTGAACAGCACACCGTACCGTGCAGCGATAGAGACCGCGAACCCGATGACATATTCTGCCTATGTTACGCAGCTTAAAGTTTATCTGGCAAAGAAAAGGTGGTTTTTTATGCTCGATATGTGCTTTAAACATAATTTTTTGTTCAGAATGTACGGCGGCGCGGCACGCAGAATCAACGACTTTAAGAGGAGAATTAAACGATGAGTGATACGGATAATTTTCAAAGTGAAATATTATTGAGCATATGTGTTGCGATTTATAATATAAAAGAGGAATTTCTGCGCACATGTATTGAAAGCATAACGGCGGATATGTCCTCCGGAGCGGAGCTTATTTTGGGCGATGATTGTTCAAACGAAAAGACGGCAGAGATTTGCCGTGAATATGCCGAAAAGAATTATCGTATTCGATATGTACGCCCCGAAAAAAACGGCGGAGTGAGCTATATCAGAAACGTTATGATAAACAGAGCAAAGGGAAAAATGATTACGTTTATCGATGGCGACGACATCGCGGTGAACGGATATTCGGCGGCGCTTTGCTCAGCGTTTGATTCATCCGACCGAGAGTATGACATTGTGATGTTTAAGTGGCAGAGGTTTGAAAGCATTGTTCCGAATATAAAAATCGAGGATGGAAAAATCACCGCAATTCCACAGGGTGCGGCACAGAGATTTTCACAGGCGTGTCTGACGGGTGCACCGCCGAATGCTAAAGATTACGGAATATGCGACAGCACTCCGTCATCGGTGTGCATAAAGGCGTATCGGCGTGAATTTTTGATTGAGAATAACCTTAAATTTAAGGTCGGACTCAAAAAATCACAGGATGTTGAGTTTAACACAAGGGCGTTTTTTGTGTGCAAGTCGCTCGGATACATGGCTCGGGTCTTGTATCTGTACAGAAATAATCCCGAATCGGTTACGAATCGATACAATCCGAATATAAAGGGAATATTGTATGATTGCATCGGCTGTGACCGCGAAAACTTAAAAACGCTTTATCAAAACGCCGCAGAGATTGAACAAGAGTGGCAAAAGTATAAGCTTATACACTATATAATGAACTTTTTTGAGCTTGGCGTATTTCACAGAGATAACCCGAAAAGCCCAAAAGAGCGCAAAGACGATTTTATCGGTTTTGTGAATGCCGAACCGTTTAAGACGTTTTTTAAAACGTTTGATTTTTCGGCGTATCACTGGAACGAGCGGCGGCTTATACTCAGACTTGCCGCTGCCGAAAGATTCGGTTTGTCGGATTTTATGTATAAAAACCCAATACTCTTTAAGGTGTACGGAAAGCTTAAAAAACTATTTGACGGCAAGAGACAAAATTAAAAAGCAGGTGACGGTATGCGGAGTAGGGCAACGGTTAAAAATTCAATATGGGGCATTGTACAACAGGTAATAGTCTGTGTTATGAGTATGTTCTCACGCAGGGTGATGATTGATACAATCGGCGTTGAGGGCGTGGGATTGAACGCCTTTTTAACGAGCGTTATCACAATGCTGTCGCTTGCCGAACTCGGTATAGGTACGGCAATTGTGTATCATATGTACGCGCCGATTGCCGAGGACGATAAGGCTCAAATCGCAAAGCTTATGCGGACATATCGGAATATCTATCGTGTAATTGCCGTTGTGATTTTGGTGCTCGGACTGTGCCTCCTTCCGTTTATGGACAGAATTGTAAGCGATACGGATTATTCAAAACAATATATTTCGCTTATATTTATGCTGTTTTTGATACAGACAACATCATCATACCTCTTTACTTATAAGCGTTCGATTTTGTCTGCCGACCAAAAACAGTATATAATCACCGTGTTTGATTTGGGCTATAAAATTTTCACGATTATTGTCGGAATAATCGTTCTGAAACTCACGCACGAACTTGCGTGGTACATTGTTCTCTTGATAGTATGCACGGTCGGCGAAAACATACTTATCTCAAAAAAAGTTGATAAAATGTATCCGTATTTGAATGAACTCGGCGGCGGATTGACAAAAGAAGAAAACCGAGGAATCGCAAAAGATGTCGGCCACATCTTTGTCGGCAAGGTATCGGGTGTTATCACAAATTCAATCGACAGCATACTCATAAATGTGTTTGTCGGAACGGTTCAGACGGGTCTGTATTCGAATTATAACATAATTATCGGGACGCTTACCGCTACACTCAAACAACTCGCATCGGCAATGCGCGGAAGCGTGGGTAATCTTATTGCGACCGAATCACCCGAGCATATAGACAGGGTTTTTAAACGCCTTGTGTTCATTATGTTTTATCTTGCGGCGTTTTGTGCGTGTATGCTTACGGGACTTATCGACCCGTTTATAACAATTGCGTTCGGGGAAGGATTGCTGCTTGCACGTGTGACTGTTTTTGTGTGTATATTCAATCTTTATATATCAACGATTGACATACCCGTATATAATTTTATTGCCGCATCGGGAATGTTTAAGATTGATAAGTATATATCGATTGCGGGGTCGGGAATGAATCTGATAATCTCTTTTGCCCTCGGTCGGAGCATGGGAGTGACGGGTATATTGCTCGGCACATCGGCAACGTATTTGATTCAGTTTATATTAAAAGTAATGCTGTTTTATAAAAAGTGTTTAAAGCGCAGCTATACGGAAATCTTCCTGAAAAATGCGGCCTTTGCAGTATTGACGGCGACGGAGTGTGCTGTGATTTGTCTGTGTACATCCGCGATATGCGCGGCGGTAAGTAACCGTTATGCCGCATTTATCATATATGCGGCGGTGTCGGGAATAATTCCGCTTGTGATTAACAGCCTTGTTTTTATCAAAACGGAGGAGTTTAAATATACCCTAAACCTTTGCTGCGAAACATTAAAACGGTTCGGCTCTGCTAAATAAAGAGCTTTTGCACGGTCACATGATAAGAATAACAAAGTTCCCGAAATTTATTTTCGAGAACTTTGTTGTGTTTAATCTGTTTTTCTTTAGGATTTTTTTGATTCGATGTTTATTTTTTCGTGTTCTTTTTCATATTTTTCAATACAGTCGCGAATAAGAATAAGTATTTGACTGTTTGCGGACCTGCCTTCATAGTCCGCGATATAGTGTAGTTTGTTAAGCATTTCGCTGTCAATTCTGATTGATAAACTTTTGATAGCCATAAAATCACCTCAAAATAAATATATTATGACTTTATTTTATATTAATTATGTGTTATAATGTAATTATGAACATATAATGCGTTCAAAATATATTTAAAATGAGGTGGTCATAATGAAAGTTGCCATAATTGGCTCACGCGGAATAACAAATGTCGATATGAAAAAGTATATTCCGCCGAATACAACTGAAATAATTTCCGGGGGCGCACGTGGAGAAGATTCGATTGCAAAACAATATGCGCAAGAAAATAATATAAAATTGGTTGAATATTTATCTGAGTATAAGCTTTACGGTCGTGGTGCGCCACTTAAAAGAAATATAAAGATTATCGAAAGAGCGGATTTGGTTATTGCATTTTGGGATGGGACATCGCGCGGAACAAAATTCGTTATAGAAAAGTGTAGAAAAATGAATATTCCCATAAAAATTTTTCAAAAACCTCTTGACAAATAAGTTTTACTGTTGTAAAATATAAATGTCTTACATATGTAAAACATTTTCGAAAGGAGATTTTAAAATGTCGGAGAAAACAACGGAAATCAGCGGTGCGGAGCTTGAAATAATGCAGATTTTATGGGACGGCGGCAAACCGTTGAAGATTCAGGAAATTTGTGATGCGGACGGACGCGGCACGAGAAATTACAGCACAGTGGCAACCTTGCTCGGGCGAATGAAGGACAAAGGAGCGGTCAGCGCCGAAAAAATCGGAAAAACGTTTTATTATTCGCCTTGTGTCGATAAGGAAAAGTACAAAAAGAAACAAACCAAACGGCTTATACAAAAGTTGTATAACGGTTCGGTCAAAGAACTTGCGGCGGCTCTTTTTAAAGACAGCGGACTTAATAAATCCGATTTTGATGAGATTAGAGAGATGATTGACGAACGAGAGGAGTAATGTATATGGCGGTTCAGATTTTTAAGGCTGTTGTTATAATGTCTTTATCGGGCGGAGCGTTCGCCGCGGCTTTAATGCTTTTGTCACCGCTGACAAGGCGGATTTTAAATCCGACTCACCATTATTATATTGCTCTTGCGGCTGTTGTGATGCTGTTGATACCCGTTTCGTTCGGAACAAGCGGCGACCGGTCGACGCAATCGGCGGCGGTGCAAGCGGAATCGTCAATGCGAACGGCGGATAAAGCACCGAATAGCGGCGCGGTATTACCCGAAAGCCAAAGCTTAGAGACCCAATCCCAATCGCACGGCGACAGTCTGTTTTTAAAAAAGATTGCCGATGTCGGGCGCGGAGCTGCTCCGTATTTGACGGCGGTGTGGTTTGTTGTTATGATACTTTTGCTCTGTTCAAAGATTGAGGGATATATTTGGTTTAAAAAACGCCTGTCGGAACATTCAAGTGCAGCAGATAAACCTGATAATGTTCCCGAAAGGCTGGCGGTGCGGTCTGCCGATATGCTTCAATCGCCGATGATAACGGGCATCTTTCGTCCCACGCTCTATATACCCAAAAGCGATTTAACGCCGAACGAACAAAGCCTGATTTTGGAACACGAACTTGTTCACTATCGCCGAGGCGATATAGTGTTTAAGTGGTTGATTATGGCGGCAAAGTGTATTCATTGGTTCAATCCGATTGTATATGTTCTGGCGCGGTATATCGAGCGCGAATGTGAGGCATCCTGTGATTTCAAAGCAACGCGTTCTATGTCGGATGCCGACAAAAAACAATATATGCATACTCTTGTTGATATGATTGAGAGAGAAACAACGTCTTTGTCATTCGGTACACAGATGTCGGCGGAAAAAAGCGGATTAAAGCTTAGAATAAGAGCGGTAAAGCATAAGCCGGGTTCGCGGCGGTGTATTCGTGCCGCATCGGCGGCCGTTGCGGCGGTATTGATATTTTCCGGAGTATATGTAAGCGGTTGTGTAAATAAAACATTACGTTTGAGATTTGTGCCGATTTTCGAATCGGACAAAACCGAACCGCCGCAAAACATCGGCGGAGAAAGCGGCCGGCGTTATAACGGCACCGATAATGACGAAAAAACAAATGACGCAGGCACAGCCGAAAGTGATTCGGATAGCGGCAATACCAAAGATTCGGAAGATTCTCTCGGTAATATATCGGACGGCGAAGCGATTACACATGATATATCCGATGATAATATCGGTAAAGCGAACACGAATATATCATCGGAGAACGGCGATAAGACCGAATATTCCGCACGGAGCGAAATCGGCGGCAGCACCGAAACGTCGGATAACACGCCGACAGAGCCAAAAGGCGAAAATGACGGCAATCTGAAAAATGATACAGTGGAGGAAGATATGAATCCTGACGGTACGATGCACGGGATTTATTATGTGACATATAACGGCGAACCGCCTGTTGTTGAGGGAAAATATACCTCGCAAAACGGTTGCCGCGCCTCTGAAAGGAATTTGAGTTTTGGTGAGGATGGCAAGTTTCATATATATTTTAAAGCAAATATGGACACCGTAATGAGCATAGAGATTTTCGATTCCGAAACGCATAAAAATTACGGCGGATATAAAGTGCCGAGCGGCAAGGACAAGGCGTATATGTTTTGCGGCTTTGACCCGAACCGAAAGTATGATATAGAGATCAAAAGCCAAAGCGGCTCGGATTGGAGAATTGACGGAGTTTATTACATATATTGAGAGAAAATAAAAAATTTAAAATACAGGAGAGATGATTATGAACATTAAAAACACAATTAAAAAGACGGTATGTATGACGGCGGCGGCGATGACGATTTTCGGGGTGTGCGGTGCGTATGCTCAAAAAATCACAGCACAGCAGATTGACGATTTAAAGGTGTATAACATAATGGTCGGTGACGCCGAAAGCGGCGACTTGCGCCTTGGTGACAACATTACACGTGCCGAGGCGGCAAAGGTACTCTGTACCGCCGCAAGCCTCGATACAAGCGTGCCGCAGGACGCTTTTCCCGATGTTACACAAGACCATTGGGCGTATAAGTATGTGTATGCGGCGAAAGAGAGCGGTCTTGTATCGGGTGACGAAAACGGAAATTTTAACCCCGACGCGAATATAACAAATGAAGAATTCGTAAAAATGGCGGTATGCGTTGTCGGATACACGCCGTATGCCGATGTAAACGGCGGTTATCCTATGGGATATGTAAGCGCGGCGGCGCGTTACGGGCTTACGACCGACCTTCAGCTAGAGCCGCAGACAGCGGCAAAGCGCGAGGATGTTGCAATCATAACCGCCAACGCTCTCGATATTCCGCTTATGGTGAAAAAAGGCGATATGGAAAACGAAGAGTGGGTTATTATGGATGGAAACGGCGAATACGAAAAACAAACGTTGCGTACTCGTCTTGACGGCGCGAATAAATAATTTAACACAAACGTATTCAATCCGATTTTCGGACGTCCGGTCACGGCTGTAAGCGCATATACGGGGATATGTTTATACCATAATTTTAAAAGGAGCGGTCGCTGACCGTTTCTTTTGTTTTGGGCGCGTTTTTGTTCACCATATAAGATTTTTTGCATATAAAGAATGTAGGAGGATTGATATATATGGCTGTAAGAAAGGTAGATTATGCGAGATTCAACGCTGCACTCGACAGGCTTATGTCGGGTAAGTCGGGTGATTTTGACGAAAAGGCGGTGTCCGCCGCGGCATATGATGAGGATGAAACGGAAAGTAACGCCGCAGAGATGAGAGCCGCCGATGCGAGCGGAAGTATTTCGGTTCAGGTAACAATGGCGAACGGAGCCATTCCCATACAGGGCGCAAAGGTAATCATATCGGATGCAAACGGTAAAATTATACAGAGCTGCGTGACCGACCGAAGCGGAAAAATAAGCCGAATAGAACTTCCTGCGCCCTCACTCGAATATTCTCAATTGCCCGGGCTGAGCGTGCCGTACTATACCTATAATATACGGATAGAAAAACCGGGGTTTTATACAGAGGAATTCTTAAATGTTGCGGTGTTTCCGGGAATTGAATCCATTCAGGGCGCGTCTCTCGAACCGCTCGACGCCGATGCCCTTGAGGACGACAGATTGATATCGATTCCCGAATCCGGGCCGCAAATATCAGGCAGCGATACTGCTGAATAAGGAATTGCCGAGTATTTTAACACGGCGAAAGCGGAAATCCGTTTCTTAAAATCGGAGTTCGGATTATTCTCTTTCGGCTAAGTGCATTAATACGCCAAAGATAAAAAGAACCACAAATTATGCCGCGGCGCAGGCTGTGGATTTTATTAGATTCGGCGTCAAAGGATTGGTTTGATACGATATGGCTATTTCAAGCATATTTGCGATACCTGAGGAAATAACGGTGCATCTCGGTGTTCCGAGTGATAACGGTGTTCAAAATGTGAGAGTTCCGTTTGCTTATTATATAAAAAATGTTGCATCAAGTGAAATTTATCCGACATGGCCCGAAAGCGCAATTCGTGCGAATATTTATGCCCAGATAAGCTTTGCTATGAATCGAATCGTCACAGAGCATTATCGTGCAAATGGGTATGATTTCGATATAACGAATTCGACCCAATATGACCAGTCGTTCGTCTATGGCAGGGATGTTTTTGAGAATATTTCACAGATTGTCGATGAAATTTTTAACAGTTATGTCGTGCGCTCGGGTGACGCAATACCGCTTTTTGCACGGTATTGCAACGGTACAACTTCGACCTGTCCGGGAGGTCTTTCACAATGGGGAAGTGTGAGTCTTGCCAAAGAGGGATTCACACCGTATCGGATTTTAAATTCGTATTACGGAGATGTGTCGATAATAGACAATGCGCCCGTTGCGAACGTAACCGAGAGCTATCCCGGAGCGGCTTTGCGCGTCGGGGCATACGGCGATGATGTCAAAAGAGTACAGATTTCTTTGAACAGAATATCAAAAAATTATCCGGCAATCCCAAAAATTGCTTATCCCGACGGGGTGTTTGACGAGCCGACCGAGGCGGCAGTGAAAGAGTTTCAGCACATTTTTAACCTGACCCCCGATGGGGTGGTGGGGCGTGCAACGTGGTATAAGATAATCTCGGTTGTGGTCGGAATCAAAAGGCTGTCGGAACTCGATTCCGAGGCTTTACCGATGTCACTTTTGAATAATCAGTTCATAACCGAGCTTAAAGTCGGGTCACGCGGTGACGGCGTTACCCTTTTGCAATATTATTTGGCATTCATAGCCGAGTTTAACGACTTTATTCCGCTGATTAACGCCGACGGCGTATTCGGTGCGGATACTCAAAGAGCGGTCGAGGCCTTTCAGCAATCGGTCGGATTACCCATAACGGGCGTTGTTGACGAAATAACGTGGAACGCTCTGTATTCATCGTTTATTACCAAGTATGACGCCCTGCCGCAGGAACTTAAAACATCGCAGTCCGCGCCCTATCCGGGTGAAATTCTCGCCGAGGGCGACAGCGGTGAGATGGTCAGCACTTTGCAAAAATATTTAAGCTTTATATCCCGTACATATCCGTCAATTCCCGCGCCCGAGGTTAGCGGATATTTTGATGCCGCAACCGAGAGGGCGGTTATTGCGTATCAAAACGAATTCGGGTTGCCGCCGAGGGGCGTGGTGAATTATAACACATGGACGAGTATAGCCGAGCTTTATCGGGATTTATATGAGGGTGAAAAAAAGGATTTCGGTCAAAACCCCGGGTATAACATTGACCGCGATTGAGCGGCGGAATGGAGATTATTATGAAAACATCGATGTATAATCACAGACAGAATGTTTTTGAGGTACAGACGGCGCTCAGAGCGTTATGGAGCGCCGAGAATACGGACACGCGCATAAACCCCGACGGGAACTATGGCGATGAAACCGTTCGCGCGGTCGAAAATGCGCAGAGATTTTTCGGGATTCCGATAACGGGGGTTGTGGATTTGGAAACATGGACACTTTTGTTCGCCGATTTTGAATAAAGCGCGGAATTTATAAAACATATGGGGACGGTATGCAAACCGCCCCCATATGTTTTATTGTTGAGTATAAAAATTACGGACTTAAATTATTTAAGTCGGTTGTCAGACTTAACGGCAAGCCTTGTGCCTATTGTCTGGAATATCTGAACCAAGACAATCAGCAAGATAACCGCGCAAATCATAATGAGATATTTATATCTGTAATATCCATAGTTGATTGCGATTTTTCCCAGACCGCCGCCGCCGATAATACCGCTCATCGCGGAATATCCCAAGATAGTGGTAATGGCGATTGTCATATTCGAGATGAGTGACGGAACGCTTTCGGGAATCATAACTTTTGTTATAATCTGAAACGGTGACGCACCCATTGCCTGTGCCGCCTCAACGATATTGGGGTTAAGCTCGCGCAGGCTGCTTTCGACCAGACGCGCGACAAACGGCGCGGCGGCAATAACCAGCGGTACTATTGACGCGGTTGTACCGACAACCGTTCCGACAATAAGCCTTGTCAGAGGAAATACCAAAATCATAAGTATTAAAAACGGAACCGAACGCAACAGGTTGATTATCACGTTAAGAATATGCAAAACTCCCTTTGGCAGGGGCATAATTCCGTCTTTTTCGCCGACAACGACCAGAACTCCGAGCGGAAGTCCGATGATTATTGAAAAAAGCGTTGCGGCAAGGGTTACATACACTGTCTCCCACGTTGCGAGAAGAAACTCACTCTTTAAAATCTCAATCGCTTCGACAACGGCTTCGTTTTGCAAAACAGAACTAAGCATTGTGCGACACCTCCTGTACAATAATGTTCTCTGTCTTTTCGAGATATGCAACGGCGCGTTTTAAATTATCATCGCCGCCTGAAATTCCGAGCAGCATATTTCCGTACACTTTATCGCCGAGACACTTTGTTTGTGCCGCAAGAATGTTCGCGGCGATGTTTTCGTCAATCGCCATTTGTGTGATAAGCGGTTTGTCGGCAACATATGCGCCGTTGTATACAACGCGGATAACGCTTTCGTCCGAAGGAGCGGATAGCGAATCGCCCGAGTTCTCAACCGGGAAAACAAGGCGTTTTGCCGCATCGGATTTCGGAGCGGTAAATACCTCGCTGACTTCACCCTTTTCGGCAACAACACCGCCGTCCAGAATGGCGACTTTGTTGCATATCTTTTCGACAACGCTCATTTGGTGCGTGATGACGATAACGCTTATGTTCATTTTTTTGTTAATGTCGCGGATAAGCTCTAAAATCGATTGGGTTGTCTGTGGGTCGAGGGCGCTTGTCGCCTCGTCACAGAGCAAGACCTCGGGGTTTGTTGCAAGTGCGCGCGCAATGGCTATTCTCTGTTGCTGTCCGCCCGAGAGCTGTGACGGGTACGAACCGGCCTTGTCGGGCAAGCCGACCGTGTTAAGCAGCTCGCGCGCTTTTGCCCGTGCGTCACTCTTTTTAACCCCTGCAAGCTCTAACGGAAAGCAGATGTTGTCAAGACAGGTGCGCTGCATCAAGAGATTAAAGCTTTGAAAAATCATAGTGACCTTTCGGCGCACCTTTCGCAGTTCCGACGGCGAAAGCTCGCCGATGTTTTGTCCGTTTATAATGACCTCGCCGCCGGTCGGGCGTTCGAGCATATTAATACATCGTACAAGCGTACTCTTGCCCGCACCGCTCATACCTATTATGCCGTAAATATCGCCGTCGCCAACGGTGATATTTACATCTTTTAAGGCTTGAACCTCGCCGTCCGATGTCATAAATTTTTTTGAAAGGTTTTTAAGTTCTATCATACGTCTACCTCGCTTTTTGACGCTGTTAAACAACAAAAACAAATAATTATGCCCCCGATATGTTCGGGGGATAATTATTTGCAGATTGTTTTAACGGATTGAATTTCGTTATTTTGCCGCCTTTATCGCGTCAAGAGAGCTTTGCTTTCCGCCGTAGAGACCGAGCGGTTCAACGTGGATTGCCGCCGCGGATACGACGTGGGTCTTGTTCTGTGCGTTAAAGTCATCGAGATACGGCTTGTGCTGGAAGTAGTTAGCGTCAACCTCGCCGCTGTCAACAACATTGTTCGGCTGAACATAGTCGGTGAACTCTTTGATGTCAAGCGTAACGTTTTTCTTTGCGAGAATCTCTTTTGCAACTTTAAGGATTTCCGCGTGCGGAGTCGGAGATGCGGCAACTGTGATTGTCTGTCCGCCGAGAGCGTCATAGTTCACGCTTGAATCGTATCCGTCACCGGGGTTTTCAACAACGCTTACAACCGCGCCGTTGTATGTCTGTGAGATATAGTCGGCAACGTCTTTGCTTTCAAGAGCGGCAACGAGAGCCTTTGTCTTATCGCTGTTTTCACTGCCCTCTTTTACCGCAACAATGTTGCTGTACTGTGAGGACGAGTCCTCAATCAAAAGTGAGTCCTTAACGGGGTTGAGGTCGGCTTGAATAGCATAGTTAGAGTTGATAACCGCGTAATCCTGATCCTTTAAAGTGTTGGGAAGCTGTGCCGCCTCAATCTCTTTGAAAGTGATGTTATACGGATTTTCAACAATGTCTTTGATTGTCGCCGTTATGCCTGCGCCGTCTTTAAGTTTGATATATCCGTTGTGTTCGAGCAATAACAATGCTCTTGCCTCGTTGGTTGTGTCGTTCGGTACGGCAATCGATACGCCGCTTGATGAAGATGAGCATCCTGTCAGAGCGGTTGCCGCGATGAGTGCGGCGAGTGCGCCTACCGCCAGTTTCTTTGAATTGCGTTTAAAAAACAGTTTAATTGAATTTTTCATTTCTATCAATTCCTTTCTTGATTTTGTTCCTCTGTTTTATGTGACCTATTATATCATCCGTTCATATTTTTGTCAAATATATAATTTTTATAGATTGACATAAATTAAATTTATATCTCAAAGAAGTTGTATAAATTGAACTGATTTGTTGCAATATTCACAGGGGTGTGATATAATAGATGAAAAAACGACACTATTACAGCCGAGAGATGATGTATCAAGACTTTCGGCGAATATAAAAACGGTGAAATATATGCAGGAAACACAAGATATACAAGAAAAACAAGCGATATGCGAGATGCGTGCGATTGAGTTGCCCGATTATGTAAAAACGGTAATCGAGCTTTTGGACGATGCCGGGTATGAGGCGTATGCGGTCGGCGGCTGTGTTCGTGACAGTCTCAGAAATGTCGAGCCGCACGATTGGGATATATGCACCTCCGCTTTACCCGAACAAATCACAGAGGTGTTGAGCGGTGTTGCAAAGATTATCCCGACAGGGATAAATCACGGCACGGTTACGGTGCTTTTGCGCAAGGCGTGGCATCCGATGGAGGTTACGACATTTCGAACCGAGAGTGAGTATGATGATTGCCGTCACCCGAATCACATTGAATTTGTATCGGCGGTTGCCGAGGATTTAAAACGGCGTGACTTTACCGTGAACGCAATGGCGTATAATGATAAAAGCGGCGTAATTGACCTGTTCGGCGGAAGAGAAGATTTGCTCCTCGGCATTATCCGCTGTGTCGGCAATGCCGAGGAGAGGTTTTCGGAGGACGCTTTGAGAATAATGCGAGCGATGCGGTTTGCCGCTGTGTGCGGATTCAAAATCGAACCCGACACCGCCGCGGCAATGCACAAAAAATGCGGACTTTTAAAGAACATTTCGGCAGAGAGAATTTATTCCGAATTTAAAAAGATGCTTTGCGGAGAGTCGGCGGCGGAGATTATGACGGTGCATCGAGAGGTACTCAGTGAGATTATTCCCGAAAGCTTTTCGCACGAAAACTTTAACGAAAAGAATTTGAGTATGCTGAAATTCTTTTCATCCGATAAGGAAGAGGTGGCGTTTAAAATTGCGGCGGTACTTTTGCCTGTTGAGGATTCAAATGTTATTATGCGGCGGCTGAAAAGCGAAAGAGTGACGCGTTTGAGGGTGAAAACTCTGACGGAATTGTTCGGCGGCGATGCACCTATGTCCGCGCCGACCGAAAAGTCGGATGTACTCAGGCTTTTGAGGGATTACGGCAAGGAAACGACAGAGGATATTTTGACATTCGGAAGGGGATATGCTCTGTCGCGCGGCGAAACTGCCGAGGACTGGAATCGCGCGGCAGAGATTGCCGATGAGACAGAAAAGGACGGCAGCTGTTATAACATTGGGTCACTTGCAGTTTGCGGAAAGGACTTGAAACGTTTGGGGTACAAGGGCGACCGAATCGGCGAACGGTTAGAGGTGTTGCTCGATGCTGTCATCTCGGGTAAAGTTAATAATACAAAAAGACAATTGTTAAAGTATAAAGGCTGATTGATTCGGGGTTCGGCGCAGTGCCGCCGTTCCGAATTTTGCGTTTTCGGGGGTTTTGAACAGCGCAGAACCGTCTGATATTTAATAAAGATAAAAATAATTCGGTTTTTTTGGCAAAAACAGTTGCAATTTTACTTGATTTTGGTTATAATATAAGTTATATCGTAAAAGTTTGGAGAATATATGTAATATGGACAGATTTAATGATGCTTTCGCGTGCTCCGATGCCGATAAAAAAGGATTGTTTATCGTGACCGAGGGGCTTGACGGAAGCGGTAAGAGTACCCAAATCGAGCTTATGAAACAAGAGCTTGAACGCCGCGGCAGAAAGGTTTATGTCACCGCCGAACCGACAAATTTTGAGACGGGGGCATACATACGCCGAATTTTGTCGGACAGTTTGAATAAGGATATGTACCTTCAGGCGGCACTGTTTCTGGCGGACAGGCTCGAACACATAACGCACCCCCAAAACGGAATTGCACAATATCTCGACAGAGGGTATACGGTCATATGCGACCGATACTATTTTTCGTCTTTTGCGTATCAGGGAACGGCAAGCGACATCGATTGGGTGATGAAGATTAATCTTGAATGTGAGAGAATCCTAAAACCCGACCTTTGCATATTCTTGGATGTTGATCCCGATACCTGTAAGCATCGCATAGATACCGTCCGTGAAAAGGCTGAACTTTATGAAAAAGACGTGAACGAGATGCGGCGGATACGTTCAAATTTCCTGAATGTGTTCGACAGACTCGCCGATACGCACAGGATTGTCAGAATTGACGCAAACACGGATATAGACGACATATTTGGACGGTGTATGAATGCGATAGACGGCGTTTTAGACCGATAAATTATGATTTCAGAGAGGATATGATATAAATGTACAAAAGACTTTTTACATCCGAATCGGTAACAGAGGGGCATCCCGATAAGATTTCGGATTTGATTTCGGACGCGATACTTGACGCAATCTTAAAAGAGGATAAAAACGCGAGGGTTGCGTGCGAGGTCACGATTACAACGGGATTGGTTTTGGTTGTCGGTGAGATAAGCACAACAACATATGTTGAAATTCCCAAAATAGTGAGAGAGACGGTTCGTTCGGTCGGATATGACCGTGCGAAGTACGGATTTGATTGTGATACCTGTGCGGTTATCTGTGCGATTGATGAACAGTCGGGCGATATAGCGATGGGCGTTGATGATAACGGTGACGGAATCGGAGCGGGCGACCAAGGAATGATGTTCGGGTTTGCATGTGACGAAACAGAGGAATATATGCCGATGCCGATAGCTCTTGCGCACAAGCTGACGCGGCGGCTGACAAAGGTTCGCAAAGAGGGAATCCTCGATTACCTGCGCCCGGACGGAAAGTCACAGGTCACTGTTGAATATAACGAGGACGGAAGCGTAAAACGCATTGATACCGTTGTTGTATCGACCCAGCATGACGATAATGTCGATATGGAAAAGCTCCGCGCGGACATCAAGGAACACGTTATCTTTCCGATTATTGACAAGTCGCTTTTGGATGATGATACAAAATATTTCATAAACCCGACCGGAAGGTTCGTAATAGGCGGACCGCAGGGCGATTCGGGTCATACGGGCAGAAAGATTATCGTTGATACTTACGGCGGATATGCAAGCCACGGCGGCGGTGCTTTTTCGGGCAAAGACCCGACAAAGGTTGACCGCAGTGCGGCATATGCGGCGAGATATGTTGCAAAAAATGTTGTTGCGGCAGGATTTGCAAAAGCGTGCGAGGTTCAGCTTGCCTATGCAATAGGCGTGGCAAAACCGGTATCGCTCAGAATCGACACGCGCGGCACGGGAACAATCAGCGAGAGCGAGATTGCCGAAAAGGTATCAAAGGTGTTTGATTTAAGCCCGGGCGGAATAATAAAAGAACTTGATTTGCGCCGTCCGATTTATACCCAAACCGCAGCATACGGACATTTCGGAAGAGATGATTTAAGTCTGCCGTGGGAGCGCCTTGATAAGGTTGACGCACTTAAAAACGCGTAAAATAAATATATAAAAGAATGTCGATAATTATGTGGGACAGCCGTATAATTCGATGAACATTTCACGGGCGGCCATACGGGGTCGCCCCTACTTGTTTGGCGGTATATGTCAAACGATGCGGAATAATACGGAATATTCCCGAATCGCGGGAATTAAATTTTTGAGGAGTAATTATATGTCATATGACGGATTTGTAACACGGTGTGTTGCCGAGGAACTCGGCCGCAAACTCGTAAACGGAAAAATAGATAAGGTATATCAGCCCGAAAAGGACGAGATAATTCTCGGTGTACGCACATTCGGCGAAAGCTATCGGCTTTTGCTTTCGGCGAGCGCGTCAAACGCAAGGGTTCACCTTACAAATGTCAAGCGTGAAAACCCGATGACACCGCCGATGTTTTGTATGCTGCTCAGAAAGCATCTTGTCGGTGCGACAATCGTCAATATATCACAGTGCGGATTTGACAGAATATTAAAAATAGATGTTCGGACGAGAGATGAACTCGGCGACATATGCACGCGCTCGCTCATAACGGAAATAATGGGTCGGCACAGCAATATAATTTTGGTTGATGAATCCGACAAAATTACCGACAGCGCAAAACATATTGACTTCACTGTGAGCGCGGTGCGCCAAATTCTGCCCGGTTTGAAATACGAAAATCCGCCGCAGCAGGATAAAACGGACGCGGACAAACTTTCACTTGAAAAATTAATGGAGAAAATCGAAAGCCTGCCCGAGGACGCTCTGCTTGATAAGTTTTTGGTGTCCGAGTTCACGGGAATGAGTCCTCTGCTTGCGCGAGAGATTGTATACAGGTTTTGCAAAAACACACGGCTCGTTGCTGCCGAATCGGACAGTGCGGCTTTTTCGGTGCATACGGCGGATTTTTTAAAGCGGCTTTGTGAGGATAAGTTTTCGCCGTCACTCGTTATCGATAAAAACGAAAAGCGCCCGACCGCTTTTTCGTGCGTACGGCTCACGCAATATGAAAATGCGGCAGAGGAAGAGGAGTACGATTCCATATCCGAGGTCGTTGATTTATATTATGAGCGGCGAAGTTTAAGAGAACATATGAACCAAAAGGGCGCGGCTCTGTTAAAGCTTGTTTCGAATAACATCGAACGCTGTGAAAAAAAGCTTGTTATGCACCGCGAGAATCTGAAAAAGGCGGCAGACAGAGAAAAACTTAAAATGTACGGTGACTTGATTACCGCGAACATATACAGAATAAAATACGGTGATAAGTCGGTCGAGACGGATAATTTTTATTCCGATAACTGTGAAAAAGTGACGATTCCGCTAAAGGCGGACTTGTCGCCGTCACAGAATGCCCAGAGGTATTATAAACGGTATAATAAGGCAAAAACTACCGAAAAATACGCAAAGGAACAGATAAAAGCGGCGGAGGAAGAAAAGTTTTATCTCGAAAGTGTTGCGGATGCGCTCAAGAATATAGAGACGATTGCGGAACTCAACGAGATAAAACAAGAGCTTGCGGACGGCGGATACACAACGAACCGTGCCGATGGACGGAAAAAGAAAAATTCCAAAAAAGCGGAGCGCAAGAGCGCATCCGCACCGATGAAATTTATTTCATCGGACGGATACGAAATCCTTGTCGGACGGAATAACCGACAAAACGATGAGCTTACGTTAAGGACTGCGTATTCGACCGATATATGGTTCCACACAAAACAGATTCCGGGTTCGCACACAATCGTTCGTACAAACGGAACGGGCAGCGCACCCGATACAACGCTTATGCAGGCGGCAAGGCTCGCGGCGTATTACAGCAAGGCACGCAATTCGTCACAGGTGCCTGTTGATTATACTGCGGTCAAAAATGTAAAAAAACCGAATGGTGCAAAGCCCGGTATGGTGATATACGACCATTATAACACGGTTTATGTGTTGCCGAGCGCCGCACCCGATGAAGAATAAAAAAAGCAAGGGCGGACAAACCGTCCTTGTTTTTTGTGTGTGCCGAGTATGGCACTTAACTTGGCGGTGAAAGTCCGCTATGGGGGTACAT
>OGOV01000369.1_pt1 | contig 46764 bp, 48 predicted proteins | sample 1552711 | NCBI WGS metagenome assembly OGOV01 (sample SAMEA2580216, study PRJEB22360) | human gut metagenome | biome: human gut; feature: human-associated habitat; material: faeces | place: Denmark | collected 2008/2010 | reverse complement strand
CGTCATGGGGCTGGACTACGATGTGACCGGCACAATTACGGAATGCGAACAGGATATCCGCAAGATGGGCGTTCAATTCACCGCTTGTCAGCAAATTTGCATAGATTACCTTGTGGTGGCGTTTCAAATGGCGTAAATGCCGTTGTCCCCATACCCCGATTGGCTGATTTTCCTCCGGCTCGTCCTCCCCGGCGATAAGGTAGTAGTCCCCGACAAGCTCATAGTGCAAGCCTGTCCTTTCGTCTGTGATGATTTTTTTCATTGTTCCGTCCTCCTAATGATTTTCTGCGATCATCAGTAGGAAATATCCTTGATAAAAATGAAAAATCCGAACGCATTCCCGATGGGGAATAAGTTCGGATTTTTCATATGTGAAGACAAGACAATAGAGATGTTTTTGCGTTTTCGCTGTCTTGATTTGAACACTCGTCACAATCATTCTACATCACTCCGTTTCTGTTTTCAAGGCTGTTTACAGCGTCATCTCGATTTCAGTTTACAGCGTCATCTCGATTTCAGTGCCGCCGATAAAGACCACCTTGATTTTCTCTTTTGATTCCACCACTACGCATTCAATGATCTGTCGGACGAGCGTATCGTCATATTCCATCGGGTGATTTTGCAGTCCGTCAAGTATGGTATAAATCTCATCGAGTCGGGATTTGGCGCTTTCTCTTTTTTGGCGCATGGCAGCATACTGTTCGAGCTGTACAGTTAGCCTTTGCTTTTCGTTCATCAGCTCGGTGATGCGTTCCTCATCGATGCCGTCTGCATTGTCGGCAGATACCGCCTTGAGCATTTTTTGAAACTCAGCGTCGATTTCGGCAATTCGGATTTGAATGTCGAGGGTTTTGTCCTCGGTGACTTCGTCTGTAAGCCCCATCCCAATATGGATTTTCAGTGTTTTCATCACCTCAATATTTTGCTTTGCCGTCTGCATGATGGCTCTCATAACGGCGTCTTGCAGCAGGCTTTCCTCAATGCTCGGTGAGTGGTGGCAGTATTTTTTGCCGTAGTCAAGTCGGTTAATGCATCGCCATACGATTTTTCTCTTGCCCTTGGCAGTCCATGTGCATCGGCGGTAAGGCGTTCGGCATTCGCCGCATATCAGTAGTTCGCTCAGAGCGTACTTGCTTGAATAACGGCTCAGTTCGGTTTTCGTGCCTTTTTGCTTGACCTTGGGCTTGCCGGAGCGCCTTGCGATTTCCTCCTGGACTCTTGCAAAGGTGCCTGCGTCGATGATTGCAGGGTGATTGTTCTCAATATAGTATTTGTTCCTTTCGCCGTTATTTGCCTTAATTCTCTTGCTGATACAGTCGGACACATAGGTTTTGTTTATAATGGCATCGCCCTTGTATTTCTCGTTCGAGAGGATAGAGCGAATGGTTTCCTGCCGCCATACACTACATCCGGCAGGCGTCGGTATCTCTTTTGCTTCGAGATAGCATTTGATTCCGTGCAAGCTCTCGCCGGATAGGTATCGCTCATATATCTCTCGGATAATCTCGGCTTCTTCGGGGACGATCTCAATTTCGCCGTCTGCGTTTTTGGTGTAGCCGAGGAAGTGTTTGCATTGGAATGGCACATTGCCTTGCTTGGCACTTTGTGCTTTGCCCCATTTGACATTGGCGCTGATGTTCTCCGATTCGCTTTGGGCTATTGAGCCGTAGATGGTGATGTAAAATTCTGATGCGGGATCAATGCTGTGAATGCCTTGCTCCTCGAAGTACACATCCACATTGATCTCTCGGAGCTTCCTCGTTATCTTGATAACATCGAGGGTGTTTCGGGCGAATCGGCTGATAGATTTTACGATAATCATGTCAATCTTGCCCTTGTAGCAGAGACGGAGCATTTTATTGAATTCGTCACGCTTTTTCATGCTTGTTCCCGTAATGCCCTTGTCAGCGAATATACCCACAAGCGACCATTTCGGCTCGGTGCGTATGCGTTCCTCGTAATGGGTACGCTGTACCTCGTAGCTGTTTAGCTGCTCATCTTGTTTGGTGGATACTCGGCAGTAGGCGGCAACTCGAAGCTGTCGGTAGCTCTGCGTGATGGCCGCTTTGGTGTCTATCGTTGCTGGAATAATGCGGACGGTTTTTTGGGGCTGTACGCTTGTTGCTTGCATCATGCTGATTTCTCCTTTCCGATCCTCTGACCGTTTATAAGTATAAGGCTTATCGTGCCGTTTCCTTTCAGTTGGATCTCGCTGACTGCCTGGTCTGTTAAGTCGCTATCATAGGCTGTCAGCGGCGGCACAGTCTTGAATATATCTTTTAGGCTTTGAGCCGTGATTTCTTCCGTGCCAAGGCTCGTGTATTTTTCGCTCACGCAAGTGAGCATTTTTTGCTTTATGGCTTCCTTATCGAAGCTGACAGTGTTGAGTGCCTTTGATATCTCTGCGTTCAGCCGTTTTATCTCTTGGCTTTCCTCATGGTCGGAATTCGGTATCTGAATACTTTCGGGATCGGCAATGACTTCGTTAAGCAGTTCTGTAATGCCGCCGAGCATATCCTCATCGCTTATATTGATCGAGGCTTTGCATTCGGGGCATTGCCACCATGTAGTTGCCTTGCGGCGTCTGTCAAAGCGTCTATGCATTCTGCCGCCGCAGTTGTAGCAGACGACCGGAGCGTTCAGCGTGAAGATACCCTCGGTATGATTTACATCCTTTTGCGTGTTTTTCTCTGCTTTAATGCTCTGCATGGCTGCATATTCTTGCTCAGTCAGTATCGGCATATAGCCGCCATCGCCTATATAGCGCTTATCCTCAACAATTCGCTTTATGCGTGACCTGTTCCAATCGGTCTTGCCTGACATATACTCAATGTGTTTTGCGGTCAGCATTTCAGCGATAGCTTTTAGTGACTTGCCGCTGAGATATTGCTCGGCAATCTCCCTGACGGTGTCGGCTTCAGCTTCGTTGATGGTTATGTTGCCGCCGCTTAAGGCATAGCCAAGCGGTATGTTTCGATGATTCATGCTTGGTAGCACCGTCCTTTCTCACGGATTTTTTCGGGCAGGCTGATACCGCCTGCAAGGTGGAAGGTCAGCAGTTCATTGCTATCCACCGTGATGCTGTCAACCGTTTGCTCGAAGAGCACGGCATCGAAGTCTATGCCGATTTCGACTTCCTTGAGAATGTCGTTGAGCATTTTTAGTTCTTCCAACATTTCATTCTCATCGCTGTCGGTAATTTTTGTTCGACGCTCGATCCGCAGCTCAGTTATCTTGTTTTCAAGCACATCGGATTGTGCCGTGTAGTCTGCGGCGTTCAGCACTCCTTTACCATGCAGACGGGAGAGGACGAGGTTCTGTGCCGTAAGGTCTGCGATCTCACGGTCAATTTCCTTTATCCGCTGCTGACTGCCTGTGGTGCGGTATTGCAGTTCCTCAAGCTGCCGAATGAGTGTGCCGAGCAGGTATTCTCGATTGGCTTGTACCTTTCTTATCATAAAGTTAAAGGCAGCGTACACCTCGTCCTCTTTAACTCTGCGCCAAGCACAATCTGTCTTGTTGGTTGCTTTTGCTGCACATAGCCAATAGGCTGTGCCGTTTACAACCTGACGACGGAAGGTGTGACCGCAATCGGGACAGAGAAGCATTCTTGTAAGCGGATAGGTTTTGGCTTTCCGCTTGCAGCTCGGTTGCCGGCTTTTGATAAGAGCCTGCACCGCCTCATAGGTTTCACGGCTCACGATGGCAGGGTTGCTGTTTTCTACATAGTACATAGGCTGTTCACCGTGGTTGCGGTGCTTTTTGAATGGCAGGGTTTGTGTGGTGATCTGCTTTTGTAGTAAGGCGTCACCTTTATACCTTTCGTTGTTTAGGACATAGTTCACGGTGGTGTGATGCCATTTTTCACGACCGTATTGTCTGCGTACTCCCTCGTCATTGAGAATGTTAGCAATGGTCTGCATTCCGATGCCTTGCAGATAGAGATCAAAAATCCGGCGAATTACAGCCGCTTCCGTTTCGTTGATTACGAGCTTGCCGTTGATAAGGTCGAAGCCGTAAGCCGGAGCGCAGCAGTTAAATTCGCCGGATTCCATTCTCTTTTTATAACTCCACCGCATATTCTGCGATATGGACACGCTTTCCTGTTGGGCAACCATGCCGGGGAAGGTAGCGAACATCTCGCTGTTCATCGACTTGGTATCAAGACCCTGTTCCTCAAAATATACGCTGACTTCCATTTGCTCAAGCGCTCGGAGCGCTGTCAGCATTTCCTCGGTGTTTCGGGCGAAGCGTGACATGGATTTTACGATGATGCGGTCTATCAGACCTTTTTTGCAGTCCCGCAGCATTCGGCGGAAGTCATCACGCTTTTCCATGCTTGTGCCTGTTATACCTTCGTCCGCATAAATGTCTACGAATTTGTATTCGGGATGCCGTTTACAATATTCGGAGTAGTATTTGATTTGTGCGGCGAAGGAGTGAAGCTGGTCGCTTGAGTCGCTCGATACTCGGCAGTAAGCCGCAAGCCGTATTTGTGGTGGCGTTGGTTTTTGCCGTGTGATTTCGGTTATCGTTTTCATTTGCTCTTTCTCCTTTCCGCAAGGGGCTGCCTTGCTGATTTGCCTTTTGGCAACACACACAATACCACAGGAGTTCGAATACATCCAGCAATATTTTTCGGAATTTTGGGAATTAAGATTTCAGACACAAACGACCTCGGTGTCGTAGTATTCCGCACTGATTCGGGTGATCCTTTCGTACTCGTCCTGGGTTATCAGATTCATATCAAGCAGCATTCGTAAAAGGCTTATGCCGTAGGCAAATGATGCATTATTGATGTCGGTTCTTTTATCCATTGAGCAGCCCCTCCAAGTATTTGATGCCGAGGCTTACCACAATGGCACGGTCAACGGCGGCGAGGGTCTTGCTGTCGAGCTTGCCGATATACTCGCCGAGCCGTGCTTTGTCTATCGTCCTAATTTGTTCGAGCAGGACGGTGGATTCGGTTTTTAGACCGTTTGCCGTAACTGCCACATGGGTAGGCAGAGCTGTTTTTGTCTTTCTGCTTGTAATTGCTGCCACGATAGTGGTGGGGCTGTACTTGTTGCCCGTATTATTCTGCAAAATCAAAACCGGACGAACGCCGCCTTGCTCACTGCCGAAACCTGCGCCGAAGTCGGCGGCATAGATTTCGCCTCGTTTAATCTCTTTCATATTAGCCTCCGTTTTAAGTAAAAAGGCGGCCGAGTGCTTTTGGGCAAACGACCGCCTTGGTATTTGTATCAATCGTTCTTGGTTCTGTCCGTATTTGTCCACGACGCCCCTAACAAGGGAACACATCCTCCGGTCATGCATTTGACCTCATTGGAATCCCACCACTCCCAGGATCTCTGCGAGGCGCCCTCAGTGGCTGCGACGGCTCACGGCTCTTTGTTCGTACCGCTTCAACGCTCGGCCTGTGACTGGACGCAAGTATCATTATTGCTTCTGCTTTTTATGGCCTTCGGTGCGGATGCGCCGCACCGTCCGACTCAAAAGGTCGTGTGGCTTATCGGTTTCGCCGACGGCAGAAGGAAGGTAAAGGATGCGCTGTACTATTCGGTTTTCAAAGAACGGGCGGAGGCTATTGAGAAAGCCCCCTCACTTTCCATGCCGAAAAGTTGAGGGGGCTACAACCAAGTTTTTTAATTTTCTAAAAGATTTTTGAGTTTTGCTCTGATTTTGGCGATCCGCTTGCTGATTGCCTGTTGTGATACGCCGTAAATCTCGGCAAGGTCTGTGCCTGAAATGCCGGTGTAATAGTGGCGGTAGATGAGGAGCTGTTCCTCATCGGTCAGCTTGAGGATGGCTTTCCTGAGCTTGTCCGTCATAATGCTTTCCACTACGGTGTCGCATACATCCGGCTGCTCGGCAATGAGGATGTCCTCGCCGCTGAATTCATCGGTGGTAAGCATATCGTAGGAGAAGTCGCCATTGTCAGCAGAGCGTTCGTCCAGATATTTCTGTCGGCGCTTTGCTCGGTAGAATTCCGTGTAATCCTCTTTGGATACCTCCATAAGCCTGCCGTAGAGAGGCAGAAACAGCTTGTCCGCATATAACGGGCAGATTTGCTCACGGCGACGGAATTCCTCATAGGTCAGTTCCGTGTACCCGCCGTTTTCTATGATATAAACCGCTTTGGGTTGTTTTTTCAAGGTTATGTACCTCCGTTCAATCGTTTTTGGTTGGTTTCAAAAACGATTGATACGGAGGGCTTCGACAGCCGACGCTGCCGGATTGCTGCTGTTTTATGGCGCAAAGGCCGCAAAAAGTCAAGCCAAGTAAAATTCCCGTTTTTTCGGTGCTTTTATTGGCGCTTCTCGGATATTGTTTTGAATTTTGTCGACCGGGAAGGTCAAAAAAATATAGGTGTCTGTGTGTCTGCGCAAAGACAGCCTTTGCTATTTCAACACCTGTATCTTTCCTATGTTCTTTTTCATGTTCTCACCTTGTCGCCAAAGGACGGCAGGGCGGCCGCCCTTTACGGCATAGATCCGTATGGTATGTCCTCTGAAAGCACTGCACTGTACATCGGTATCACCTCCTCGCTGGAATATTTTGCCGAACCGCTTGTTTTGCTGCTGGAAACGGCTGATTTTTGTCGAAGGCATAAAGAAAGAGCGCCCAGCAAGTTTTTTACTTGCTGAGCGCTCTTGAAACTGTGCCGGAGATTGCCGTCCGGTCGGCTATTCTCTTTTCAGGCGGCATATCGCCGTCACCGTCCTTTCATGACCGCATGGGTCTTATTTTTCTGTTCTGTTCAGTATGTACTTCTCGCCTTGGGTCGTCGTACCCTTGCCTGCGGTCAGCTCAAGCCCCGTATCGATATATGCCACCTCGTACTCGCAGTCGGTCAGTGCCTCGGCTTCGAAATCGATAGAGAGCGTCCTGCCGGACAGCGTAAAACGGAATCTATACGGTGCGTCAGAGAGTCGCAGCTCTCCGCTGCCGTCCTCACGGAAGGTATAGACACAGCTCTTGTCGGACATTGCAAAGCTGCCGTAGATGCTCTCGTTACAAGGGCTACTCTCGGTGTGTCCGCAGCCTCGGCACAGCAGCACGATGCCCGCTATGAGCAGCACCGCCGCAAGACCGCAGGCGGTAAGAAAGAGCGTCCTTCTCCGCTTTTGCCGTTTGATTGCCGCACGGCGCAGCTCACGCCTGCGGAGTATTTCCGCCTCGGTCATGGGTCTTGGTATTCTGTTATCCTGCATTGCTTCACCTTACTTTACTACGATATTCTGAATTCTGACTTCATCCAGGAAGTCAAAAAGCATCGGCAGACCGGTGCCGATGGGCGTTTCGTCCTCCCACAGGCACATCTCGCCGGTCAGCGTGACGCCGGGCTTGGTCATGCGAAAGAGGAAAAATCTGCCCGTAGCGGAGCGCTTCCGGTGGAGCAGGGACACCTCTCCGTCCCCGTTCGGCCGTGGATACACGGTCAGACTGTAGGCGTCGCTTGCCGCCTTTCGGAAAGGGACTTGCCAAGTCCGCTTTCAGGAAAATAGGCGGTGGCGGAATGATCCGTCACCGCCTATTGTGTTTAGGTTATTTCGATTTCGGAAGCGTCGGCTTATTCAGCCTCGGATTCCTTCCGCTTTTTGCCGCTTACACCCAGCAGGGTCAGAACGCCGCCGCTGACGAACAGAGCAGCCAGCCAACCGATGAGGTTGCTGCTGTCACCGGTCTGAGGAGACTTGGTGGAGTCGTCCTTTCCGGGCTTGTCGGTGTTATTATCACCGCTGCCTGTTGCGGGGATCGGCGCGGTTTCAAGAACCTTCTTGCAGACGGTGCATTCCTTATGCTTAGCGCCGTCGGCGGTTTCGGTAGCTGCCGTGTCAACGATCCACTCGCTGGCGCTGTGAGCCGCAATATCGGCCTTGTCGCCGCACGCGCACTCATGCCAGTGGTTGGTGCCGTCATACTTCCACTCCGTGCCGTAGCTGTGGGTATGACTGGGAGGCGCATCCTTATAGGTGGCCTCAATCTTCACAGCATTACCGGGCATGGTGAAGGTAGTGGTTGCCTTGGTGGCGTCTGCCAGGGTGACATTGCCCTCCAGCACGACCCACTTGTCAAAGACCTTGCCGGTCTCCGGTGCGTCCGCCGTAACGGTCACAACGGTGTTCTGCTCGACCTTGTCGGTGATGGGTGTGCCTGCGGCAACAGAGGCCGTGCCCTTGATAACCGTGAGCATATAGGACTCTACGGGATTTTCGGCACACTCCGCCTCGATCGTTACATCGTTTGCGGGCATGATGAAGGTGGTGGTGGCGCTGGTCTCGTTAGCCAGCGTTACGCCGTTAACGACCCACTTGACGAAGTGCTTTCCGTCGGGAACCTGTGCCGTAACGGTGACCTCAACGCCCTCCATGGCGCGGGTGATGGGTGTGCCTGCGGCAACGGTTGCCGTGCCGCCGGTGACGGTAACGGCGTAATCCCGCAGGGCGGGGATCTCGGTATTCTCGTTGCGCTTAGCATGGCAGCCGGTGCATTCCTCATGCTGCTTGCCGGGCTGACCCAGCGCCGCTTCCTGATCCACTACCCATACCCAGGTATGCTCGGCGGTTTCGGTGTAGGTGGAGCCGTCCGTCATCTTGCAGACGGTGCAGTGGCGGCTGTGTGTGCCGTTTTCGTTATCCGTCCAAGCCGTGAACGCATGAGGCTGAATGTTGTAGCCGTCGCCAGCCTTGCATTCCTGATAGTGATTGCCGGGATCCAGATACAGATACGGCTGACCGGTGTAGTCATGCTGGTGGTCGACCGTAACGGTGCAGGTAGCCTTCTTATCGCCGCAGGAGACTGTGATAGTTGCCGTGCCCTGTGCCTTAGCGGTCACCTTACCGTTGCTGTCAACTGTTGCCACGCTGGTATTGCTGCTCTCCCAGTTCAGGCTGCCCGCTGCGTTGACAGGCTCCTTCACGGCGGAGAGCTGATAGGTTGCGTTAAGCTCCAGATTTACCTTCGCCGGGGCAACGGTAAGGCCGGTAAGCGCAATCGTAGGAGCCGCAGTCACGGTGACATTGAAGGACGCAAGCTTGGTCTTATCATATTCGCCCTTCACCGCATACAGCAGTACCATCTTGTACTGGCTGTCCTCGCTGCCGGTATGGACAGCCTTCGCGGTGATGGTACCGTCATCGTTGACCTTGAAATATGTGTTTTCCTTCACGTTGTTGCCGCTGCCCATGGAGCCCGGCGAGGTGGAGGGTTCTCTCACATACCACTCGTAATGATAATCATTCAGCGCGCCCTCAGGGTACACAGTAACGGTATACTCCGGCAGGGTCATGGTCTCGCCGGGATGCATCGTTGCGTCAGCGAAAGTAGGAGAAACGGTGATTTCGGCACCGGTGCCGATGTCGCTCACGTTCTCGTACACATGGACTCTCCAAGTGCCGTAGAACTGCGGGGTGTATCCGCTGTACTCCGCCGCCAATGTGCCTGTTCCCACTTTATCGCCACGGATGGTGACGCTGGAAATCGGACTGCCGGAGGCTACCGGAGTAGTGGGGTCGGTCACGGAGAACGGGGCAGCGAAACCGTGCTGGGACTTGAAGGTGAAATCAGACCATTTATTAGCACCGCCGGGGTTCTTCGTGACGGTGAGGGTCATGCTCTCGCCCTTTTTGATATAAATGGTGTTTCCGTTTCCGTAGGAGCTGTATTCCTTGCCGCTCTCGTCCGTCAGGATGATTCGGTTCAGCTTGGTAACCTCATCCAGCAGCACGCTACTGCTGCTGATCTTGGAGCCTGCCGTATGGGTGTCGGTCTCCTTGTAGCGGGTGTAGATGTAATAGGTGCTGCCCGCGCTCAGGCCTTCCACCGTGGCGGAGGTGATCGGCGTGCCGCCGGTCGGCCACTCGCCGCTGTTGTCGGGGGAGCTGGTATAAACATACTCCTGATTGGACTTGAAATCGGTAATTTCAAACTTCGTGTAGGCGTCGCTACCGTCCTTTCGTGCCACAACTGTCGAAGGTACCGGGGTATCGTTGTTAGCAGCCTTGCTGACCTTCAACGCCGCGCCGACGATCTCGCCGAGATAGCCCTCCGCCGTGACCTTCACGCGGATGCGGACATTCTCGCCCATGTCAGCCGCCACAGGGGTATAGCTGCCTCTGGTCGCGCCGTCAATATTCGTCCATGTGCTGCCGCCGTTCGTGCTGCGCTGCCACTGGTACGCCTTGGTGGCTTCTGCGGGGGTCACGCTGGCAGCGGTGGAGATGGAGCGGCCGAAAACGATGCTGCTTGTGTAGTACACGCTGCCCTCGATGGTGGGATCGGGTTCAACCACCGGCGCTTCGCTCACCACCAGCTTGACGATATGCTCGTTGCTGAAAATGCCGACGGAGCTGCCGTCCTTTTTCAGATTCAGATGCAAATCATAGGAATAGACCTTGGCGGGTGCGCCCGCAGGAATGGTGACCGTGTGCGAGGTTGCACCGGCAGCGATGGTATCTGTCTGCTGTACCGCGGAAGAACCGGAGATATAATGATCGCACCTGGCATTGTAGCTATAGCCCGCATTTACCAACTCACTCGCCAGAGGATACCACTCGAATTTGATGGTATGCGCCGTGCTGTTGTCCATCCGCTCAACGGTGCCCTTCCAGTCCTTGAAGTAGTCGATGGGGTTACCGTCCAGCGTAACGGACTTCATGCCCCATGCGTTGGGGATGATTCGGATGGGGTTGGAAGCAGTGCCCTTCAACCACATTCTATATTTGATCGTGTATTTTACGTCCCACGTTTCCCAATCGATAGCATTGTAGATATTGCCAGCAGTAAAGACACCGTCATGCTTGGCAATTGCGCTGTAGCCAAAGCACTCGTTCAATCCCAAAGCAACATTGAGGCTTTCTTTCGGCTTGTCACCCTTGTCTATAGGAGTCTCTGCGCAAAGGTTTAACGAGCCATAAAAGGTTCCGCCATTCAAACGGTACGGCATATTAAGACTCATTTTCCAAGCCCAGCCATTCAAGTAAACATTGTCTTCAAAAGTACCACCGTTCACTGTAACGACAGGAGCAGACTTATCCTCCTCCCCACTTTTGTACAGCAATTGTACACCCTTCTTGAAGGTACCGCTGTTGATTTGAACAGTGTCGTTGGTGTCTTGATATCCCATCAGCCGTACCCAGCCGTCGAAGGTACCGCCGTCAATGACAACATTGCTTGCTTCTGGTCCATAATTATTATTATCGTCACAAAGTGCGTATCCGTGACCTTCACGAGCAGCGCTAGTCTCATTTTTCTTCGGTTGGCTGATGGTCACACCATCTTTGATCGTAACATTACTTCCTAAATAACCAATCACATTGACATTGGTTCCATAAGGCTCGGCAGTAGCACGGAATGTGCCGCCTTCCAGTGTCAAACTGGATTTAATCATATGAATTAAATAGCTGTCGTCTGCGCCAGTATTTTTAAACTCACCCGTGATTTGACCGCCACCTTGGCTGTCCTTGATCGTCAGGTTGCTTCCATTGTATACGCGCATGAAAGTCGGCATATCCTTCATCTTGGTCATCAGCGACAAGGTCTTTCCGTTCAGGTCAAGAGTGCAGGTTTGACCTTCGAAAGTCAGCCAATCGGCTATGTCCAAACCGCCGCCTGAGTAATGGAAGTCTCTCGTGTCAATGTCTCGACCCAGCTGAATGTATTCCTTCTTGTTTTTGACTGCCGTTTGCAGTTCTGCATAGGAATTGACGGTCGTCCATTCCGCCGCATTTGCCGTCACGGCGGTGATGGGCACCATTGTCAGCAGCATCATAAGCACCAGCAGGATGCTGACGATGCGACTTCGTGTGTTTGTTTTTGTCATACTATCATTTCCTCCCTCAAAATAGTTTTGAAGATTTTTATGCGTTTTGTGTTGCCTGGTTTAAACACTGTCGATGACCGAAGCAAAATAGTTTTCGGATACCGAACCGAAGAGAAAAGCGTCTATCAGACCCTCGCGCTTTGCCTGCCGTACCTTTTCGGTCAACTCTCCGTCTGTGTCGTCATCCACAAAGAGAATGACACGGCAGTTTTCCGTGTTCCGTTTTACCTTGTCACGGATTGCCATTCGTTCTTTGAACATCCAGGGCGAATACGCCTTGACCTCCATTAAAAGCACATCCGGTCGATGCGTTTTGCACCACTCGGCGGTTGCGTCCGGCGACTCGGAAATCACAACCTGGCAATCGTCCAATTTTTGCATCAGCATTCGTTCCATGGTGTGCGCATGGATATCGCTCTGAATGTCCAGAACGATTTTTTTCATCATTCATCACCACCTTCTAAAAGCACAACCCTAATCTTACAATATCTATTGTACGGATTTTTTGGCGTTTGTCACTGGCACTTGTGCCAGTAACAGAAGAAAAATTTCGATTTTTTCAAAAAATTTTTGCCTTTTGGGCGCGAAAAACCCCTTGACCGTACAGCCAAGGGGTTCAGTTTCTCTTATTCGTCTTTTAAGGTGGTTACCATGAGCTTGTTTTCAATGGCGGTTGCGACCAGCGCTTCTCTGCTTTCAAAGCCGCCCTTTTCCACCATATCGTCCAGGTTCCAGCGAACGCCGTTTTTGGAGATACCCAGCTTATCGGCGATTTCCTGATAGGTAAAGCCCTTTATATAAAGGCGCAAGATGTCTAACTGCCGGGGCGAGAAGGCATCGGACATCGTACCCTCCATTTCAATGGCCGGAGCGGTGTCGGGAAAGACATTTTCCCCTGCCAGGGTGCGCTTTACCACGCTCATCAGTTCCTCCGTGCCGTAATCCTTATACCACAGGCTGTCGGCGGCGCCCATTTTTGCTCGTTCCAACACCTGCGGATCGACAAGCGAGGTAACCACAACGATTTTGATCTGCGGAAAAGCCTTTTTGATACGCTCTGCGGCGGCAAGACCGGAATGCTTGTGCTGCGTCTGCACATCCATAAGGACGAGCTTTACGGTGGCATTGCAATGCTTTTCCGCTTCAAAGGCGTCACGGAAAACGCCGACAAGATAAAACTCGCCGTCTGCCGCAAGACGATCGACAAAGTGCTTTTGGATGTATAAATCATCTTCTACAAGTATTGTGTTAATCATAGGCTGATCTCCTTTGCGGGAATCGTAATCAAAAGAGCAAATCGTGGATTATGCGAAATATGCATTTCGCCGCCGGAGCTTTCAATGCTGCGGCGAAGTGTTGACAGGCCGCTGCCTTCCTTTATCGGCTTTGTTGGTATTTTGCCGTTGTTGGTTATGGTAACATCATAGCGTTCGCCTCGCTGGGCAATGCGGATATATACCTCATTCCCGTCTGCGTGCTTGATGCAGTTGGTCACGCACTCCTTGGCGGCGGCAACGGTCAGCTCCTCGGCTGCGGTATCACGGGGCAGATAGCCATCGATTTTTACAGCCACGCCAAGCTGCCGTGCGGTTCTTTTTACCTCGTCCATTGTGCTGACAGAGGTGACACGGTTGCTTGCCAGCATACCGATGGCATTTTGCAGTGCCTCAAGCTTTCGCTCGGTATTCTCACCGCTGTCTATGATGTCACGGATGGTCAGGAGGCTTCGTCCGATGGTATCGTGAATATAGACCTTCAGGTCAAGGCTTTCCTTTTCCTTGACATCGTCCTCCATGCGGGCGTACATTTTCCTGAGTTCTCGGTTGACTTCCGCCAGTTCTTTATTTATTTCCTCTTGCTTTTGGTAGCCGTTATACAGCTCGGTTACATTATGCGCCGTTATCTGCTGCCAGCGGTCATCGCCGTCCACAGTGATATTCTGTGTGCGAAACTGCCAGACGGTCTTGTCGGGCAGGATATAGCAATCATCCTTGACGGTTACGGATCTGTCCGGCACGCTCAAGGCATTTTCCATATCGCTTTTGATTTGCGGCTCTTGACCGCAAAGGGCAAAGGACAGCCTGCGCATACGGTTGTTGCATAGGATGATCCTGCCGTTCGGGTCGGCAAAGCAGATGCCCATGGGCAGCTTGTCGGTTGCTTCTTTAATGGAGAACGGCGAGAGCTCGTTCTTTTTGCGGCGGTATTCCCGCGGCAGAGCAATGGCAAAGTGAACTGCCGCAAGAAAAATGGCAGAGGCAAATATCAGCCACGGTGCGCCGAGCAGAAATGCGTCCCCGATATTATCGGGATCTGCCTGGGAAACGGAGAACAGTAACAGGATCATCACCGCTATAACCGCCAGACTCAGCAGGCTGCGCACAGGTTTATTGCTGCGGAGAAGCTGATATATAAACAGCCCGATTTCAAGTACAATTTCCACAAGCATAATAAACGGCAGCATAGTCTGCCAAAATTCAGAAAGGGAAGAAAATGCACTCATTTTCCATCACCTTCTTTCACTTCAAACACGAGGCGTTGGTATTCCTCGTCATCCTCTTTTTCATGGCGAATACCATCTCCGCTTACGAAAGCCGAAAGGTCGGCTTTGCAGCACACATTCAGCGACAAGCGCAAGCCATCTGCCTTTATGAGGCTTACCTGTATGCCTGTTAAATTCAAAATATCGGCTTCAATAACCGATTCGTAAAAATCAAATACAGCGGTCGCCGTTTTGCCGGAGAGCATGGAAAGAGACTCGTCCACATAAAGTGAGCTGCGGACTCCCAACAGCTTCAGCGTTTGGAGCGACTCGTTGAAGGCGCGGTGGAGTTCCGTTGCCGCTATTTTAATATCTCGGTCGGTAAGGAGCGTCAGATGCTTGCGGCGTTTAATATAGCTGCACAGCACGGCAATCTCGGCGAGGAGCGTTTTGGCGCTGTCGGGATCGGTGCTTGAGATTCGACGGTATTCCTTGGTGAGCTCCGCAATGCGGTCGATCTGCGTCTGTGTAGCGGAACGCAAAAGATCATACAGACGATTTTGCTCCTCCACCTTGCGGCGCTTGGCTTCACGCTTGTATTCATAGCGGAGTATTTCGTTTCGGTCGGCAAGCTCGTCTGCGAGAAGCTCGGAGTCCTCCTTGATATCGCGCAGAGCTGACACATCCTCTGTCCACACAGCATAGCCGCCGTCAATGGGCATGGTGTGAACGGTCAAGCCGCCGCCCAGCGTGACCGGGCTTTGCTCGGCTTTTTTCATCGTTTCCTTTGAGATAGGCGCAGTGTTTACAGCTGCATACCGAACGGTAAAGTCCTTGTCGGTAATCTCTGCCGATGTGCCGACAGAGGAGGCAAACAAGTCCACATAACGGCTGTTTGAATGTATATATCCGCAGGCGATGCAAAACTCAAAGGTCAGAATGTACATCACACTTTGGAACGCTGCAATATCGCCGAACAAGTGGAGCAGCCAATCCGCGCCCGCATAGTAAAGCGCGCTGTAAACAATCGCCAGCAGCATCGGAACAATGGGCAGAAAGTGGAGCCTTCCTTTTTGCACACGACATTTGAAAACCATAATAACGAGTGCGGCAAAGGCACACAGCACCTGCCAGCCCACACTAATGAAGTAGCCTACCGAGTAACCGTTGTTTTTGTCTGTCCACACGGCGGCGTCCTTCGGAAAGGTAAATACGAATTGGTGCAGATCATTTGTGAGCACGAGCAGAAGCAATACGCCGGAGATGATCCACAGAACCGACATTCCCTTGGGGAATTTGTATTCGTCCGGCTTTCCTAATGACATGGCAATCAGCAGCGCCAGCATAGGCACAAACAGCATGGGCAGATAGAATAGATACCACAGGTACCGGACGGCATCCGGCTGCCAAAATATAAAATACTTTGCCGAACGAACTACCATCCAGATGATGAGTAGTACTGCGGTGACCGTCATAAACCTGCATACCTGCTTTTGCACGATCCGCTGACGGACGGAGAGCCCCCAGGCGGCGAACAGACCGATATAGATAAAGCTGCGCAGATAGGAAAACAGCATCGGGTAGAAGCTGCCCCTGCCTACAATTCGGAAGCAATATGCCAGTATCACGGCAAGGACAGCGATGCCGCTTGTTATGATAATATTCTTTTTCTGTTTGGTCATAAACAGACCCCATTTCGCCTTCATTCGTTTTTGTTTACCATTGGGTATACCTTTTCAAATTAGATTATAGCATAAACCTGTCTATTTCTCAACTGCTTCTTACGAGGCTTTGCATAACAGCCATACTTTTTGCCCCACAGCAGAGAAAAAGACAGGCGGTTTTTGACTTGATTAAGTCGAGCTGATTCTATTCTACTCTCTGCTTTAACAGAGTTATTTGTCTTTCCTTTCTGCTGTAGGTATTCTTCAGTTGGGTAGTTCACTTTCTCCTTCCATCATGACAGGTGGCACCTGTCAGCGTATAGGCGCAGTTGCCCCTTGGCGGAAAAAGGCTCTTGAAAAAATACCCTGCTGCCGATATAATAAACCTTGTGCGATTTCGGAGGGATGAAGATGGGAAACGAAAAATATTATATAATCGTAAATGCAGGCGACAGATATCCGCTTTTGAAAACGCCGCAGGACTATACGGAATATTTTAACGAAGCACTCTCGTTTGGAGACTTATTCGATGTGCTTCGGTACATAGAAAAGCACGGCCTTGAACGAATTGTCACAGCCGTGATTAAACGCTGACCGCCGACAAGCGGTCTTTTTTATTCCTTTTTCAGCCGGAACAGCAAACTGCTCTTGCCTCCTTTTTTTCTGTACCGTTGCTCGGTTTCAATAAGCCCTGCTTTTTTAAGATCTCGGATTCCGCGGCGGACGGTGGAGGGCGAATACTTGAGGTCGGCAGCTATGGTCGGGATGGCAGGCCAACATTCGTTATTTTCGTTCGTTCGGTCGGCAAGGTAGATATACACCGCCACGGCTCTGTGCGGCAGCTCTGTGCGGTAAAGAAAATCAAGACGGCTCATTGCTTTGCACCTCCGTTTCGGTTAAGTCTTTTATGATTTCTGCTTCCGTCATGTCGGGAGCAGTTTCTTTTTTCGGCGGTGAGGTACGGATGGGGTTGCCGCCTCGCTTTTCGCTCTTGGGCTGCGTTCTCTGCGGCTCGTTCTTTGGGCTGTCCTGCTGTGCCTGACCGCCGCCGTCAGCGTCGCTCGGTGCAGGTGTTTCCTCTTTCCACTCCGGCGGATATTTTTCGAGGATGCCGTCCTGAATTTCTTTTTTGTCGGCATACTTGACCTCACGGTTGCCTTGGTCGGGAACGGCGTAAGGGTGTTCATCGTCAAACTCAATGCCCCATTTGAAGAACAGCTTGAGGTGCACCCGCATCGGATGCACACCTGTTTTCATTACGATAAAGTCGCCCTTGGGCAGGGATTTGAGTTCATCCGGCGTGAGCAATGGACGCTCTATCATTTGGAGCGACTGTGACGGATCGTTTTTACTCCGGCTGACAGATCCGCTCATGACCGTGCGGCTGCCGAGTGCCTTGGATAATGTTTCGGCAGAGCTGCTGTTGGGCGCAAAGCCGCCGAAGATAGTGTCCTGCGTATTGTCCACGATGATCTCCGCACCTTCCTTGCCGTAGTTCTTTTCGAGCTGGGCAAAGGATTGTATTATGGGAACGATCTGCAAGCGCCTTGAACGGGAAGCGGAGAACATCATTTCCGCACTTTCGATTTTGGGCAGCGTTCCGAACTCATCGCAGAAGAATACACAGCGGTTCTTGAGCTTACCGCCGTTTTCATCGGCAACGGCAAGTATCTCACGGTATAACTGCTGAATGATGAGTGAGATCATAAAAAAGGTATTGGGATTTTCCTCCGGCATGATGACGAAGATAGCCGACTTCCGGTTGCAGAAGGTTTCAGCGTCGATTTCGGTATCAAAGCACAGGAGCTGCTCTAACTCGGTGTCGAGGAATGCATTGAGTCGGGAGAGCGCGGTTGACATGACCGATGCCATACTCTGCTCGGCGGTGTTCAGTGCCGCACCCGCAAACCATTTTGCCTTATGCTCGTTCGGGAGCAGTTCCATAAGCTGCTGAAACTGATTCTTGCCTTTTTTCTTTGATGGTGCAAGTAACTCTTGAATAACCTTGAACACCGACACGATGTGCCGTTTCTCCGGCGCACAGAACTCCGCTACCAACAGAATGGTTGCAGTCAGCAAGCCCTCGGCGGCGTCGTAGAAATATGCGTTCTGTCCGAAGGAAGCAGCGTCCATACCGGAGAGGATAATGGTCTTGGATATGATTTTGGCGTACTTTTCCGCTTTCGCCTTGTAGACGATTTGGTCGGGATTGGCGGCGTACAGGTCGGTGTACTTATTGACAAGATACAAAATGTTGTTGCCGTTACTGCGAGTAGGATTTCGCAGGTCAATAACGGAAACCATATAGCCGTAATCCTTGGCGATGTTTCCGTAGTTACGCATAACATCGCCCTTGGTGTCAGTGGAGAGGAAGGACATTCCCGATGCGCAGGCATACTCAATGCACGGGTACAGCCAAAAGGCAGTCTTGCCGACACCCGCCGCACCGATCATTAGCACATGAACATCTCCGGTGTCTATCATGGCGGTGGTGCTGTGCTTGCCGCCCTTGCACCCGACCACGATGCCCTGCGGCAGAGCTTCCTCGGTCGGCTCGGTCTTTTTCTGAAGCAGTTTTCTCGGCGCTATCGCCGTCATGGTTGGCGTTTGGTTTTGCTTTGCCTGCCTACGCCATTTCTTTGGCGTGAACGGGATGTGGCGGTAGGTCTTTCGTATCTCCGCTTTGTTTGCCCACCGAGCCGTTCCGTGCTGACCGTCGCCGACGGTTTTGCTCTTGATGTTATTGAGATTGTAGATATGAGCGATCAGAGTTATCGCACCGAGGACGGCAAACATAACTGCGGCGACGGTGATTAAAGCTGCAATGTTTGGCATTCGACTTCCTCCTGTTCGTCACATAATAAGTCCTCGTTCCAATCTTTGAATTCGGGAACGAGGATTTCGTGTTTGATGCCCTGTATAAAGAGCTTGTCGGATATTCTCTTGTTCGCCGCCTGACCTGCGGTGTCGTTGTCCATACAGAGACAGACGGTGTCGATATTGGGATTCGCTTTCAGCATTTGAAACAGCACCTGATCCCCGACACAGCAGGCGGCGGCATAGCTGTGGCTTCGCCAATTCTCCTTGTGCAGAGAAATAAAGGACAGCATATCTATGGGAGCCTCAAACAGATAGAGCGTGTTGTCCGTTCCGGTCCAGTGGAAGCTGTAACGGGGATCGCAGCTTTCCGCATTGCCTTTGTAGGTGCTCTCACTGCCTGTTCCTCTTTTGTGTGCGTGTCGGGCAATGCCATGTTCATCGTAGCCGACGAAGACGGCGTTGTGGTAGTCGGCGGATTCGTATATCATTCCCTTATGCACAAAGGCGGAAAGCACCTCTCGGTCTATTCCTCGGCGGTTAAGCAGATAAGCATACACTCGCCGCATATTTTCATTTTGAGGCGGCAATTCAAACGGCTTCTTCGGTTCCTGCTTTACAGGCTCGGCTTGCGGAAGCGCGTCGCCGTTATTGCCGAGCAGGAAATTGACGGCCTGCGGAAAGTCCATGTTGTAAAAGCGGCGGACAAAGTCAACGGCGTCGCCTCCGATGCGTTCATATTGATGAAACCACAGATTTCCTCTGACCGTAACCTTTTCCGAGCCGTCACGCCACACATATTCCTTGCCGGAGCGTTTGAGGCGTTCACCCTGGCTTTGCAGGAGTGCGACCAAGTCCGTCTGCCGGGCAGCTTCCTTTTGTGCGGTTGTAAAGTGAATGTATTCGGTTGACATGAGTTTCTCCTTTCTTTATTGCTTGAGACCGTGAGCCTGTTTTTTCTCCTCGATCTTTTTCCGCAGCTTGCGGTCGATACTGTGTTCTCTGTTTTTGCGTTCATCCTCCAAGCGGTTTTGGATGATACGAGCCATGTGTCCGAGCAGGCGGAGCGAAGCAAGTGCTGCCGTCCAGTTTCCGTTGACACGAATGCTGTGGATGAGCTGTGCGGCGTATTGATTGCCATGCTCGGCGGCAAGATGAAGATAGTACATCGCCTTATCTGTATCTCTCGGTATGTCTTTTCCGTAGAGATAGATTTTTCCGAGCTGGTATTCGGCATAGTCATTTCCGTTCCCGGCGGCTACCTTAAAGCTGCGGATGGCTTTTTGAATGTCCTTGACCTCGTCCTCGGTCAGATAAATTTTGCCTGCAAGGTACGCCGCATAGGGATTTTTCTGTGCGGCGGCACTGTCAAGCCATTCAACGGCTTTCTTTATATCCTTCGGCACGACTTCGCCTTTGTATAACAGTCTGCCGAGGATAAACTGTGCCGGAGCAAAGCCTTTTGATGCCGACAGATTCAGCAGGCGCACAGCCTCGTCAATGCTTTGAGCAAGGACATCTCCGTCAAGATATGCCTTGCCGAGGGTGTACGCCGCATATTTGTTGCCTTGCTCTGAGGACCGGCGGAGCAGGCTCTCGGCTCGTTCGATATCTCTTTCTATGTCCTCGCCCTTGAGGAAGGTTTTGCCGAGCAGGTATTCGGCGTATGGGTTATCGTCTTTGACGGCGCTTTCCAACCAATGCAGAGCGTGGAGCATTTGTTTCGGCACATCCTCGCCACGCAAATACAATTTTCCGAGCATATATTTCGCTACGGTGTAGCCCTGCTTGGCGGATTTGGTGAGATACTCCACAGCCTTTTTCGGATCATAGTGGTCGCCGTCACGGTCGAGCATGAATTTTGCCGCACGGTACTGCGACCATTTATTGCCTTTGTCTGCGTCTGCAACCGTTCTTTCATATTCGTCCATAGGCGGAGGCGGCGGATCGGGGCTTTCGGCTTCCTCGGCGGTCGGCTCACGGTCCGGCTCTGTCGGCTCGTCCGTTTCCTCAACCTCATCTGTCGGCAGATCAAGTTTCATCGCCTCGGCTATCACCATATTTTTTACGGATTTGAATTCCTTGTTTTGTGATAGCGGCAGCCGTTCCGGTCGGCTCTCGGTGTACACCTTGAGTGCCGTTTCCTTTGATTCGTACCATAAGTCATAGAGAACTGCAATGCGCTCGTCCCTGCCGAGTTCGTCAACGATGCTGTTGATAATCTCCTTGATGTCCTTGCGCAGATAGCCGTACTGTTTTTTGCCGTTGGTCATAGCAAGGCGTTTTGCAAGCGCCTGCAACAGATCCTCCACCTGTGGATTGTCATAGATGCCGCCGTTTATTTTTGCGATGAGCTCGGCGAGTACCTCACGGCTCTGCACCTTGAGTGCGTCACGGTGTTTGGTCTGCTTTTTATATTCGCAGAGCAAGTCCTGTGCAAAAATATCTTTTGCGAAGGATGAGCGCAATGCCATCAGACCTTTTTCCGAGAGATAGCCCTCGGTCGGGTCTGTCGAGTAGACGATCATGTGGACATGGGGATGGTAGCTTTCATTATGAAACGCAGCAAACCAACGGAGATTGCTCATCGGTATTTTCAGATTTTCCGACAGTGTCTGCGTTTGCGACCGGAGCATATCCCGCCATCGGCTGCCGTTATCATAGCCGAGGCGCTCGGCGTCCTCACGGCGCAGTGAGACGATTGCCGTCCATACATTTCCCGTGTGAGCGTTGAGCTCGTCCGACACCTTTTTCAGATCCACCGCCACACCGTCATCGGTAAAGAGTCCGTGAGAGCCGATGCGTTCCACACGGGGACGGGTGGCGATGTAGTCGGCATAGGTTGTGGTGTGCATCATTTCATCGACATTTTCCTCAAGCGCACGGGTAATGAATTCCGAAGCTGTTCCAATCGTTTTATCCTTGAAATAGTCCTCATACTCCAAGGACGAACGGCTGTCGGGAAAGTCCGAGAGGATTTTCTTTATCAGTTGCTTTTGCTTGTTCGTTGCCGGAGCAAACTTTCTTGACTCGTCTATCTTTTCAACGCCCTCACGGGTAGCGATGTACTCCGCATAGCCGCCGATATTTTTTCTGTCCTCCGGCTTCAGATATTTGAATTTGGTTATAAGCCGTGCCATGCGTTATCCCTTCTGCCAATCGTTTGCGTCCTTGAAAGTAAAATTGCCGTTGAGCCTTTTTACTTCTTTTACGCATTCGCCCTTGAGCCGTTCAAGAGAGACATCGTCAATCTCGCTGTTCGCCGCCACCACATTCATCGTTACCGCAAGCTGCACCGCCATTTTGAAAAGCAATCTACAGATGCGATTGTCACTCTCGGCAACAATACTTTTCATAGAGGACAGCATTGCGTTCGGCAGCATGGAGCGCTGATCCTCGGCAGTGAGGTGGTCGATATAGAACTGCACCGCCTTTTCGATGAACTCTGACTTACTGCGGCAGTCGTCCTCGGTGTATAGTTGCTTTACTTTATCCAGTGTTTCGGGATAGAGCCACAGTGCAAATTTGCGTTTATTTTTCGGTGTCGGCACTCAAATCATCTCCTTTTCCTGCCGTATTTTTCGCTCAAAAACCGCAACCCCTAAACTTGCGAGGTTTTTATCCGTGCAACCCCTAAATCGCAGTTTTTGTTGCTGTTCTCAAAGGCCCCGCAAAGCCTTATGCGGTCGGCGTTGCCGTCCGCTGTAAACCGCCGAGGGGAAGCAGCGCAACCCCTCGGCTTTCACCTGCTTATTTTCGTACCGCCTGCCGATTTCCGCAAAGCCGGGCGAAAACCGTCCCCAAACGGCTGCTTTTTGCCGCAGGGCTTGTGTTTACCCGATGCGAGGCTTTTTTTCTCCACACGGGGCGACACAGGGGCGCACAGGGCGGTGTTTTACATCTCCGGCACGAGTGGGGTTTGGTCGATTTCTTTGCCGTTCAGATAATCGGCGAAGATTTCCGCTTTTTCCTCTGCTGTGAGCTGCCGTGAACGGTGTACCTGATTCGCTGCCGCAGAAACACTTTGGAGCGAGTATGCTCGGCTGCCGTCAGCGTCGGTAACGGATACCGTTCCGTCATCCAAATCAAAATCCATAACGGAAAGAATTTTCGGCTCGTCCTCGAATCGCTCGGCAAGATTCTCATAGTCAATGACCGTGATAGGTACGGAGCCGAGGAGTGCGTCTGCAAATCTTTTCGGCTCGGATGACAACTCATTTTGAGAATATAGTCGGTATCTATATGCGCCGGCGAGTGGCTGTTGAATAAACTCATTCAAGTAATACCAATCCTCATTGTTCTCTCGGATATGAAATAGACCGAAGCGTTTATCGGCCTCAGTCTGCTCTTGCTGCGCAATGCTTTCTTTGAGGATTTCCATTTCAATGGCGTTCTGCATTTCGGGCGGAACGAGTTCCGTATAGAGTGAGTCGAAGGCTTCACGCAGCTTTTGTTCCACGGTACAGCTTTCATTTGAGAAGCAGTCGAGTGCATTTTGCAGAGCTTCGATTTCTCGCTCGTCAAAGTGCAGGACGATTTCAGTGGCTCTCATTGGCGCTTACCTCGCTTACTTCTGTATGCTCGGCTTTCGGGAGCTTCGGCTTTCTTGCCTTCGGCACGGCAGAGGGAGAAGCGGTGCCGGATTTCATATCGATAAAATCACGAACACCGGCAGGCACGGTTTTCGCATAGAGCGTGTCGAGTGCTTTTTCCAGCTCCGTTTCAACGGTCACACCTTTCTGCGAAAGATAAAGGACAAGGGCGGATGCCTTGTCCTCGTCGAATGAAATATTAAAGGTCGTCTTTTTCATGGCGTAATCTCCTTTACATAGTCAGAGCCTGCATCTGATCCTCATCGGAGGATTCGTTCGCAGGCTCATGGTGGTGTTCGGTTTCGTGTTCGTCATAAATGTTACAGCCGAGGACGGAGAGCAGGCTCACCGGATCGGTCTGGCAGTTGTGGCAATATTGCAGATGGCAGGTCATTTCGATGCAGTCCTCGGTCATGATGAGCTCGTTGATTTCCTCTCTCTGCCGTAATTCTTCTTCGAGCAATCTGCCGTTCTCGTTGGTGTCGGAAACCTCTGCGCCGAAGTGGTGATACAGCTCGTCATAGGAAACCGACCAATAACAGTTATCGGAATTGTCGCAGCACTGCCTAACGGCATAGTCGGCAAGCCGCTTGATTTTACTTTTATCCATATAGACCGTTCCTTTCATTGTGATTCGGTATTCTCCGTATAGGTGATATACGGTATCTTGAGCCAGTGCGTAAAGCCGCTGCCTGAAACATCGGAGATAATAACGCCTGCTTGGGTGTTGGCGGCATGTATCACTTTGCCGTCTCCGATATAGATTCCGATGTGACCGCTGTGCCAAAGAGCAAGCCCCGGAATTTCGGGGAGCGTGTCAATCGTACCTTTTTCGGTGGCGTTCTCAAACATCGTGTCTGCACCGATGTCGGGCATACCGTTTGTGCCGTATTCGATAGCACCCGTTTGGGTGTTCAGCCAGCCGTAGCCTTTAATCAGTCCGATGCAGTCCGCGGTTCGTCTGCCGAGCCAGTGTGTTTTTATAAAGTCTGCCTTGCTGCCGACCTCATCGGGGTATTGCTTGGCTTTCGAGTTCAGCGTTTTCTGCGTAAGCACCTCGCCGTAGCTGCCCCATACATAGCCCCAGCCGTGAGACTGCGCCTGCTTTGCCCATTCCACAAGGTCGAGGTTGTTCTTGCTATGCGGATCGGTGAAGCCGGAGGTGTTGATGCTGTTGGCACGAATGGAATTCATTATCTTGCTGTAATCCTCGGATTTCAGCTCCGTGCCGAATGCGGAGTTGACGGCGGCGATGAGCTGCTCGTCTGTTTGATCCTCTGAAAAGCACCCGACGAGCTTATCCACAAAGCCGTCCGCTTTGGAGTGGTCATATAAAGCGAGGGTGTACAGCACCTGTGCCTCTTTTGTCCTTTCTGCCGTAAAGCCTTTTTCGGTCATAGCCGTTTCAATGGCTTTCATCGTATCCTCAACCGCTTGCAGCTTTGCTTTTTCCTCATCGGACATTTCCTCGACCACGATTTGTTGAAGCCTGTCGGTGTCGATATTGATATCGCCGTTAAAAAGAGCGATAACGGCAACCACAGGCATTATGACAATGATAATAATTCCGAGGGCAATGCCAAGCACCGCCTTGCGTAATTTCTTGTCAGTGAGTATGGCAACGGCTATCTTTTTAAGAGCCGCCGCTACCGTTGCGCTCATCGCCCGCCTGCCTTTCCGAAGATGGCCGCTTTGTATTCGGGTGCAATGACTTGGAGCAGATATCTTTCGTTACCGCAGCGATAGAGGCAGGTACCTCGTTCGGGATACTTGATGAGTTCGAACTCGCTCGGCTCGACCTGCAGGGCGTCCATATACTCCTTCGGATTGATTTGTCCGGCATTGAACAGGAACTGGTGTGTGGGAATGGAGAACAGCGGCTTTGTGAACTCACGAATGGACGGAATCAAAAAGTCCTCGATATTCTGACTTGCCAGAATGACCGAGGAGTCCTTTTTGCGCACACGCTTCATGCAGTTACGCAGATATTCGATTGTAGTCATATTCGAGAGGAAGAGATACAATTCATCCACCGATGCCGCCGTGCTGCCTTTGCCGAGCAGTTCGTTGCTCATATAGGACAGGATATTGAACAGCATACAGTCCTTGAGGCGGCGGTTGGTATCCATAAGCCCCTTCACGCCGAACACGAGGAAGTTGGAGTCGGTGATGTTGGTGTGACCGTTGAAGTATTTGCTTTCCGAGCCTACGCACATGGAATGGATGCCGAGGCAGACCTCTTGGAGCGTTTCCTCTGTATAGAGGTATTTTCTCTGCTTGTCATAAGCCATAAACTCTTCCTCGCAGAGCTCGTAAAAGTCCTGCATGACCGGAAAGTCCGAGGGCTTCTTTACACTATAGTCCGTACTGTCGGTAATGCCGAATCGGGCGTACAGCTTGGAGAGCAGGATTTCAATGGTGTCGATCTGCGAATCGGTAAAATCCTTGTAGCTGCGGAAGAAGTCTTTCAGAAAAGCAATGTGCTGACTGAGCCTTGTGACTTTCTTGAACGCTTCAGGCGTAGTAGCGTCGATATCCTCAACGCTGTCTGTCCATGCTTTCGGCTCTAACGGATTGATGGTGTATTCGCCGGACATGAAATCAATATAGCAGCCGCCGAGTGCTTCGCACAGATCCTCGTATTCCGATTCGGGATCGAGACAGATGATTCTCTTGCCCGACTCACGGATATTGGTGAGAATGAGTTTCAGAAGATAACTTTTTCCCTGACCGCTGTTGCCGAGGATGAGGATATTGCTTGTGGTCTTGTCCTCGGCCCTGCGGTCGAAGTCTACAAGGATGTTTGATTGCGATAGGTAATCCTTTGAGGTTATCTCCAGATTTTCCCCCGCTTAGCACCGTGCATGCGAGTTTCCCGGCACACGGCGCCCCATCAGTGTTACAAATTCATTCGATTAGTATAGATTTCAAAACTTCGGAAACTTAAATTGCAGTATTTCCTACTGCCAGTCTGTATTTGTTGATTTTATTCAGCATAGATTTGGTCGGCTTCAAAATATTTCGGTATGCAGTTATTGTTTCAAGCAGAGTGGCATGTATCAGTTTATGGACATCTTCATGTACAATTACAAGATTTGAGTAATCATCAGTGCCACCCATGGAAACGGGTAAGATATGATGACAATGGATTTCATCAATCCATAAGACCTTGCCTGTAACTGCACATTTTCCATACTGTGCCGCATATCGTGAGATACGGTTATCCTGATACTCAATGCTTCGGCTTTTGCTAAAAGCCCGAGCAAGCATATGCATAACTGCGATTACGCCCTCATCAAATTTCAGATTTTTGTGTATCTCACTTCTGCCATCAACCGTGTATTTACATATCGATTTTTTCTTGTACATGGGATTTCTTGTTTGGATATATCCGACAGGACACATGGGAACATTGCATACATAGCGCATTTGCTTGCTTTTTCCGTAGTGTTCAAAGATATATTTATTCTTGATTTCACCATGTTTTTTCAGTCTTTTGCCAAGCCTATTTTTAAATACCCTATTTAGCTGAAACTGAATTTTTCTACAATCCAAGGTTACATCGGTTGCATAACGGTAATAATTATGAATGCCCCAAACCATAGAATTGTAAATATTGACAGCCGCTCCTTCTTCTCTGGCATCTTTTGGATTTTGAATATATTTTATTTGCTTTATCAGCATATCCGTTTCTTTTCTCATTGCTTTATCGGTCATATGAGAACGGACAACATATCCGCCATTCTTTTTAACTGCCTTGAGCTCGAAACCCAGAAATTCAGAATAGTGCCGTTTTAGATTTACAATTTTTGATTTTTCTCTGCTGATTTGAAGTTTCAACCTATCCCATAGCCATTGCTCTGTTGCAATGAATACTTTTTGTGCGTCGCTGCGTTTTCTGCAAAATATCTTAAAATCATCTGCATATCGAATAATATACATTTCTTTTAAGTTGGTTGTACGCAACGCCCGATAGGTATGACCCATATTTTCAGTTCCATTGTAGGATATTTGATGATAATATTGCTTTCGTGTAGGCATTGTTTCCCATTGACTTGAAATCCACCAATCCAATTCGTTCAAAACAATGTTTGAAAGTAGCGGACTGAGGATACCGCCTTGCGGTGTGCCTTTGGTTGGCTTTACTACCGTACCGTCCGGCATAACAATCGGCGCTTTCAGCATTTCCTTTATGACAGATAATAGCTTTTTATCTTGTATTCCCAAATTCCACATTTGCTTTATCAGCTTTGAGTGGTTGACATTATCGAAGAAACCTTGAATATCAATATCCACCACAAAATACAGTTTTTGCATTTGTATCATTCGGTAACACTGTGCTATTGCATGTTCAGCACCTCTGTTTGGTCTGAACCCATTGCTACGCTCATGAAATTTTGCTTCGCAAATCGGCTCTAATACCTGCAATATGCACTGCTGAACAAGCCTGTCTATCATTGTGGGTATGCCAAGCGGTCTTGTTTTACCATTGGGCTTTGGTATTTCTACACGCTTAACAGGTTTTGGTTTATACCATGCTAATTTCCGCTGGATAATTTCAACGTATTTTTCGGCGTCAACTTTCTCAATGTCATGGATATTGAGTTTGTCAACTCCGGGAGTATTACTGCCGCCGTTGCGTTTAATGTTTCTATACGCCAGCTTGATGTTATTTTCATTTGCAATGAGTTCCATTAAATGTGTAAATGTCGCTCCTTGTTTGCTTTTAGCATACAGGTCATCATATTCCGCTTGGAGGTCGTAATACTCCAAATGCCTTAGTTTCCTTTGTTTCGTCATAGGCAACGCCCCCTTTCGGGTTTGTTTTTCTTTGTCATACTCGAAGCTATGAATTTCTACACCTATAACTATTTGCAACATTGACTTGTGGCTGTCCCTCCATTTTCCATTACAGAAAACATCATCAGTAATGCCACGACTTTACCCACAATTAAATCGGCTTATTGTTCTTCGTCCGAACCGCATGACTGCGTATTGTAGGTTGCCACGTTCCGATAATCCTATCTGTTCATTTTGTACTTAGGTGCCTTCTCTGAGCCTGATAGCTTGGCAGTGCCTGTAACACTGCAAGGTATTTCATATCGGCAAATCTTACTTTACCTCACTATCCCTGCGCTGAGCAGTCCGCACATTTCTATGCGGTCAAATTATAGACCCGTACATTCAAAGGTTCGTCAGACATCTCTGTCATTCTCACCATATACAATTTATAGACCCCCGACCTATAGGTTACACAATTCACCGCTGAACCGCTTTCGTTGATGTTTTCATCATTACGGTAACTCTCAGCCGACTTCACCGAGCTCTCTGACATTTGCAGTTTCCCACATACGCCAGTCGGAGATTAGGGGAGGCGTTTCGGGGCGTTACTCCGTCATTCCACCTCTTGGATTATCAGTTCTTTGGAACTGACTGTATAAACTCCTTTCAATTTTATACATATATTTTCAGCTCCACGCCTAACCTTTTCAGTTAGGAACGTGTCGCACTGCCGTATTTATCTCTGCCGACATATGAGCCGTGTGGATCTGTCTTTCCGCTGAAATTAAACGGGTACATATTGGCAACAGAGGATGCAGGCAGGACTCGTTCATACTGTGCGCCGAACTGATTGCAGCCCGTCGGGATGACCGACAAAAAGCCTTCCTTTTGGCGGAGGGTTAAGCGGTCAACGGAAATCTTGGAACGCGTCAACTCCATGGCAATGTCCGATTGCAATTCCTTGAGCTTTTCCATGCTCCTGGCTTTCAGTTCGATGAACACCGACACATGGAGCAGCGGCTCTTTGTTCTTGCGGAGGTTGGCGAGCAGTTCAATTACATCCTGCAAATTGCCCTCGGCCTCGATGGTTTCGTTCACATCGTTGCCGCCGCTTTTGAGCCTGTTGCGGCGAGTGGCATTTTGAATGATTTTACGCTGTTCCATTGATTCCACCAAGCGGTGGTAAATGCGAAGCGTCACGCCGTTGCGGTCGGCGAGCTGCGAGAGGATCGCCTGTTCCTCGGTGGACGGCGGATATTCCCGAATCGCCCATACGCAGCGGTAGCTGTCGCCGACAATATAATGGTCGGATAAAAACTTGATTGTGCCGGGTAGGATCAAGTCGAAGAAGTCCTTGGTGCGGATTTCCTCAACCTGCTCCGGCGTCAATACTTTCGGTTTTCTTTTAAACATGATTTTCTTCCTTTCTGCCGTTTAGGTTTCTGCGGCGATAATAAGCAGCCTTCCGTCCTTGCCCGAACCGTGGCAGGTGGAGAGGATAAGGTGCCTGCCGTCCTCGCCGGCGATGCGGTCATACCAAGCGTCCGAGATGTTTGTTCTCCGCACCTCGGTCACGGTAAACAGAAACATACCGTCGGCGGTTTCCAGCCTTACCGCGCGGTGTGAGTTCAGAAAATCCGTATTCAGATATTTCTTCAAATCGGAGAACATCGTGCCGTTTTTCATGTTATGACCGTAAATAATGAGGTTGGAGCTTTGGAGGTCGCACCGTCCGTCAAGGAACGGCACACCGCTTTGGCTGTACTTGCCGTAGAAGTTTCGGCGGAGATATTTCTGCGGATCGGACGGTGTGCGCATTACGGGATAACTGATGTTTGTGCCGTCAATAGAGAGCCACCCGATGCAATCGGAGTTTTCCGCGATGAGAGCTTGTATATTGCGTTCTGCCGCAGGCTGCTCGGTCGGCTCTGTTTCTGTCTGTGCCGCCGTGACCGTAGGCTCGGCGATTTGTGAGACGGCGGCAAAGTCCTCTTTTTCTTTCTGCCGTTCTTTTAACTCAGAATAGATATTTACGCCTGCAAGCACAGCTGCCGCCGACAGCAGAAGACAGAAAAATATGAGGACGGGTTTATTCCTCGTCCTCATTGTCCGTACCCTCGTAGAACTGTTCGCCGTCAATGTCGGGCATTGCTTCGCCCTGCATACTCGCCTCAAAATACAGTGCCAGGATGCGTTTGATTTCCGGCTTTTTAAGACGGTGTACCTCAAAGCCCTCGCCGGCGATTTTGCTCTCAATGCGGTTTGCGGTTTCAAAGACCTGTTTTTCTTTCTGTCCTTTAATTCGGGCAACAAAGAAAAACTGACGGGCCGTTGCCATTTCCACCTGAATGGTATCGAGAAAGTCAATGTCCTTTTTGATGAGCTTCCTGACCTTTGCATTTTCCTCAACTTCAAGGCGTTCGGTCAGATAGGCTTTGTTATCGTCGAAGCATTCGGACGAGTCGGTGCAGACGATCTCGATGTCCGGCAGCGCCGACAGCACCATCATCAGATGGCGTATCTTGATTTCGATATTAGTGTGGGAGAGCACCGAGATATTGGTGGGCGACACAAGGTAAAAGAGCAGCTCGCCCTTGTTGGTGGAGAGGCCGTATTTCGTGAAGGTTCTGATGCCGAGCAGATCCTGCACCGAACGGCCTTTTTTCTTTTTCTTCTGTTTCATTATTATCATCTCCATTCAAAGTATTGCTGTGTGGATATAAAGTAGCGCACAGCGTAACGCATGAAGTCGAGTACGGTGGTATCGTCCATGCGGATCGTCAAAAAGCCGTAGCATAAAACAGCTACGGCCGGTAAGAAAATATGCAGCTGCACAAGGGCGAGAACTGACAACAGTGCGGCTACCGCTAAAATTACAAAGTCCCGCAAGCTCCAAAGCCACAGGTTGGCTGTGGCTTTTAAGTTCTGCGGATAGATATATTGTGTCATTGCATTATTCCTCCGATTTCTATGCCGTCGACATCCTCGCAGAATTCCTTGGGCGTCTGTCCGTATTCCTCACGGAGTTTCTCGGTAATCATACCCTTGATGAGCTGCGACTCCGCATCGGTCGGCACATATTCGCCTTCCTCACAGGAGTCGGCGGTTGTAACGGTAAATTCAAGCCGGAGCGTGTCGGCGAACGGGTCGTACTTAGCATATAGATTCAGCCACTTATCATCGTCCGCTGCCGTGTTCGTTCCGAATTTCTTATTCACATCAAACCATGTTTCGAGATAACAGGTGATCTGATGCCCGACGTCGCAGTCCACCTCCATATCTCGGTCGATGACAATATCCGAGCGTTCCAATTCATTGTTTTCTTTCATAGCGCGCCTCCTTATTTGCCTGCGGCCTTTGCCACACTGCGAGTCAGGTTGACTGCCGTGGTGGTGGCGTGTACCACGCTCATCATGTTGACTCTCACCGAACTGTCAAGGCCAAACTGCTGTGCAATTCTTGGTACCTCATTGGCCGCCAGCATAATGCCGAGTCCGAGCAGCATATTCTGCGGAAAGGTCAGAAGCCCCAAGAAAAGCAATGTTGTCTGCATAAATGCGGTAAGGCAGATTGCGATGACCTGCTTGCACCATTGGTTAAAGCCGTCGGCATAGCCCCTTGGTACGCTGAACATATATAATGCACCGACAGACATCTGCACAAGGAGAATACCGCCTCTCTTGATATTCTGAAAGAATATTTTAATAATGCAGTAGGCAAAGGCTATCATTGCAAGCAGATTAAAGAGCTTGTATTCCGCAGTAGCCGCCACCATAAACGAGCCCTGCAGCACCGAAGTGCTTTGGCCTGCGAGGTCGAGTGACTGCGTTCCCGCAAAAATTCGGGCAAGATCGTGGGAAAATGTGTTTTGCAGGCTGATGCAAAACTTGTATAATTCTATCGGTACGACTCCGATGAGAGAACAGGCAAAGAAGCCTTTTATGATGTTGAGTGCCGTTGTTTTCACATTGGCTCTGCCGCATTGGTATTCAATAGCAACATCGAATACTGCCACAACCGTTCCGGCCACGAACAAGCCCCAGCCGAAAAGAGTAAACAGCTTTACGGTTGCTTTTACCCATTCAAGGTCAAACACATCCGCACCCATATTGCCCATCATCTCGAAGAAGTCGGCGATAGCGCCGTAGATGATTTCATAAAACCATTTGAGTATTGCGTCCCAAATGGCATTGGATATTTGTGTTCCGAGGAAGTCCATTGCATCGCCGATGGCGCTGCCGATCCCCGAAAAGATATCGCCTAACCAGTCAAAAATGATTACCACCTCATTTCTAAATGAAAACGGCAGACGAGGTGTCTGCCGCATGAGAAAAGCCGCCGACTTTTAATCAGTCAGCGGCTTTCCCGTTTGTTTCTATGTCTTCTTTCATTTCCAAACCGTCTATGAAGCCCATTCGGTACGCTTCGGCCTGCATGAGCGTTTCCACTTCCGCTCTGGCATTTTTCATTGCGTAGAACAGATCCGACTGTTCGGGCGTCAGCGACTTTTCCAATTTCTCGGAAGCGGCGGCGAGCTCGTGAAGTGCCTTGGTGTATTCGGGCGTTTGCCTGACGAGATTTTCTATCGGGCAGATTTCGCCGTTGAACAGCTTGTAAAAAAATCCCATATCGGTCTTTCCTCCTTTCCAAGTCACACAACATATCACACTCTGCGGCGGAAGTCCAGCGCAAAATAAAACCGCCGCAATCTCTGAGTTTGCAGCGGTTTCTGCGCCGTTTACAAGCGTCATTTCAGTGTATTCGGATCAATGATGATGACCTTTTTTCCGTTTTTCAAAGCATAGTCCACCGTGTTTCCGGTGCCGCTTTTTTTGCCATTCCATACGGCTATCACAACATCGCTGTTGTCCACCATATATTTATTCCGCATCATCATGCAGTCGGAGGTATAGTGGGTTTGCAGTGTCTGTGCATCATCAGAGCGGTAGATAATATCGAAGTACCTGTTCCGCCAGCCTTCGCTCCAGCGATTTGCCTGGGTTTCGCAGGGAATGGCGCATTCCAGCGTTATGTGCGGATACTTTTCTTTGAGCTCCAGCACCGCCTCGGCTGCGTAGATGTCCACACCCATCGCCATGCCGGAGATGAAATGCGTCACGCCGTTTTCGGTGATCTGCTTTTCAATGCTCTCGGTCAGCAGTGCCTTGAGTCTTTTGCAGCCTTCCGCACCTTCGTCGTAACCGAAGGGCAGGGATTTCGGTCTGTGTCCTGTGAAGCAGCAAGTTTTGTTCATGATTTTTCTGTTCTCCTTGTATGTGTATTAGCAAGTGTATCTAACTTGCTTATACACAGTTTACACCATTATAACAGAAAAATCTGTCGAAACAAAGTGTCGAAAAACAAAAAACTGCACGAAAACCGTGCAGTCCGATAAATTATACAGTTATTTATTGTTTTCCGCTTGCTTTATCATGAGGTCGAGCATTTGCAGAATCCTGTTCTGTTCCTCCGCAGGCAGTGCGGAAAGACGGCGGCTGAGCTCGTTCTCCTTGTATTCGACCGCATGGTCGATCACATCACAGAAGATGGCATCTGCCGAGACCTGCAGGCCATTCAGTATGGTGATCAGCCTTTCGCATCTCGGAAAAGAGCCGCCGCGCTCCACCGTGGAAATATAATTGACGGAAAGTCCGGTCTTTTCTGAGAACTGCTCCTGCGTAAGCCCGATCCTCTCGCGGCATTCTTTGATTCGCTGTCCGATTCTTTTATCTATCATAACATCACCCGTTTCCTTTCGGTTACTAACTCTCTTATACATAGTATAAACGGCTAATGCAGTTTTTAGAACAATCGCAAATCCATATAGAATGTATTAGCAAGTGGCTTGCAGGTGATTTTTTTGTGAAATTCAGTCCTGTTTCGCACCGCTTGCACGCTTTTCAGATTATTGACCAGATATAAAGCGGCGCGGTCAGTGTGAAAATAAGGCAGGCAAAAAGAATACACGGAGCGGCAAATTCAAACTGTCCGTGCTTTCTGTAGTCGAAGTACGCCGTCCCGACCTTCACAAAGAAAAGGATGGCGAGGATCATATCGCACACGGGAAAAACAACATTGTTGACTACCGTCTGAATTTGGCTCTTGGCAGCATTCCAAGTATTCTCGATTGCACCTGCCACATCGCCTGCGGCAAAGGCAGTCATGGAGAAAGTCGACACAAGGACGGCCACGAGCAGAAGAGAGAAAAGGATTCTCATAGGTTTCTTTTTCATAGGGTTCATAAGGGATTACCTCCAATCGCTTTTTGGATTTCTTTTTCGGTTATCTTTCGGACTCGGATATTGAGGTTTTTGCAGAATTTTAACTCGGCTCTCATGCCTTCCGTGACGGTATCTCCGAATACCCACACCTCATCGCAGAGCCACAGAAGCGACATTCCCGCTGCCAAGCCGATTTCCCGATCTTTGGGGGCATTATCGTCGAGGCACAGAGCATAGAAATGCGGCACGACCGGAGCCGTGCCGCACCTCAGTGCGTATTCGGTATATGTCTTAACCTTTTTGAGATTTTCCTCAATATTCCCTCCGAGGGGAGCGCAGACATACACCCTTTTCATTACTCGTCATCCTCGTCCTTTCGGGATTTCACACGGATAATGACAACGGCGATAATACCGCCGAGTGCCACAGCGCCGAGTCCGATCCAGAAGCCGAGGTTGGAGTTGTCGCCTGTCTGCGGAACGGGAGGAGCAGGAGGTGTAAGCGTTACGGTCTGACCTCCGTCCTCAATATCTGCATGAGCTGCAATCTCCACATCGTCACGATAGAGCGCTTCAAACACTACAATGTCTGTTTGCTTGGTTACGGCGCTGCCGTCAAAGGTAAAGCGAACGGTAATCTCTCCGTCTTTTTTCTCTGCCGTAAAGGTGACTTTGGAGGTCACTTCCTTGCCGTTTACGAGGAACGGCTTGCCCGTTGCCTTGTCCATAAGGATGCCCTTGACGGTGTATTCCTTACCGACCGTAAGGTTCTTGTAGGAAACGGTGTCCTCAATGGTGATGTCGCCTTTGGCAACAGTGGACTTTTCGCCGTTCACGGTTGCCTTTGTTCCGATTTCGGGAACGGTAATCTTGACGGTCTGATCCTCGTCCTCAATGTCTGCGTGTACGGCAAGCTCTTTGCCGTCCTTATACAGCGTTTCAAAAACTACCAGACTTGTGCTTTCCTTGATGAGTCTTGAATCGAAGGTAAAGGATACCGTAACCGTTCCGTTCGGAGTTTCGGGAGTAAAGGCGGTTTCAGCTGTTACAGCTTCGCCGTTTTCGGTAAAGGCTTTGCCCGTGTTCTTATCCATAAGCGCACCTTTGAGAACATATTCTTTGCCTGGGATAAGGTGACTGTAGGATACGGTGTCGGTCAGTGTGAACACCTCGGTAGCACAGACTTCCTTGTCGCCGTCAACCGCAGCGGTCGTCTTAACTTCGGGGATGCGGTCATTGACAACGGTGATCTCTACCGTCTGTTCGTTTTTCGCAATGCTGACAGGATAGATTTCCTCGTTTGCGAGGTAACCGTCCGCAGGCTGCAGTTCCTTTATGAGCCAATCGCCGTAAGGGATGTTCTCAAAGGTGAATACGCCGTCCTCGCCGGATTCGGCTGTAAGGATAGCGGTTTCGGCAGTAAACTCGGTTTCGCCGCTGCGGAAGAGTCCGAACTTTGCACCTGCAATCACTGCCTCGGTTTCACGATCTACTTTCAAGCCCTTGACCGAGCCGTAGAGGATATCGTTTTTGATGGCGTCGCCGCCGTTTGCTTTGATCTCCACAAAGGCAGTGTTCTGTCCTACGTAGTCGAAAGTCACGGGGTATTTTTCATCCGAAAGGATATAGTGGCTGTCGGCTGCGATTTCCTTTACATACAGCTTTGCGCCTACGGGGATATCCGTCTTGAATGTGATGCTGCCGTTTTCATTGCAATTTGCAATTTCGAGCAGACCGTCTTTCGGAATGACCGAGCCGTCTGCGGCAAACAGATCCTCGTCTGCATAGAGTCCGAACTGCACCGAGAGGATTTCTCCGTTATTCCCGATGCCGAAGGTTTCGTCCTTGCCGAGAACTTTGGAGAGCGACACCTCTGCCTTTTGGCGTTCGTTATAGAACTCGGCGGAGGTTTCGGTGAGCTTGACGGTTTCGCCTGCATAGGTCAGTTCAACCGCTTTCGCCTCATCGTTCAGCACCATGCCGTAAGGTGCTTTTGTTTCTCTGACCGTATATTTACCGAGGTACAACGGCTTGCTTGCGGCGTGACCGTTTTCATCGGTGGTTACGGTGTCGACAATCGTATCCTTGGCATAGCGGAGTGTGCCGTCCGGCGTGATAATGTCCTCGGCGGCGGTAATCTCATAGACCGCCCCTGCGAGACCTTTATCTGCAAAAACAAAGCTGTACACGCCGTCCGATTCCACAGCGGAGGAAAAAACCTCGCCGCTTTTTGAGATGTTGACGATGCCTTTCTGCGGCATATTGTGCTTTTCTACGGTTACGACCGTCTTGCTGCCGTCCACCTTGAATGCGATGGGAGCAGAGTCGAGAACATATCCGTATGCCGTACACTGCTCGATGATCTCATAATTGCCGTAAGGAAGTTTATCAGGCATCATGAGCTTGCCCGTTACATCGGTGTAATAGGTGTCGATGTCCACAGGCGTCGGGTAGTTGATGTGCTGCACGATATATTCGCCCGTGTCGGTGTTGCGTACCTTAAAGCCAATACCCGCCGCAGGGATAATTTTACCCGTTTCGGCGTCCTTTTTAACAATCTCAATGAGTGCCTCAAAGGTTGCGTTGTTGATGAGGAAGCGATAGGTTTCGCCGTTTTCCTTAACAAAGACATTGAAAGGCGCAAGCAATTCCTTGCCTTCCCAGCCCTTGGTCTGCTTCACGGTGTATTCGCCGTAAGGCAGATCCTTGGTTTCGGCAAAGCCGTTCTCATCGCATACAAGGATATCTCTTTCGGTTTCCTTGGCGTTTTCATAGCTGCTGGAGGCGGCAAGGTATACCTCAAACTCTGCACCTTTTTCGGGTGTTTCGATCTTGGTGCTGCCGTCATCGCAATGCTTGATTACGGCGATTTTTCCCTTGATAACATTTTCGAGGGAGTCGAGAGGCTTTGCGAGGTTGTATTCTACGGTATAGAGCTTGGCCTCAGCACCGATGTGCTGACTTTCTGCGTTAATAAGGTATCCTTCGGACGGGCTGATTTCTTTCAGCGACCAGTCATCGCCGCAGATATAATACTTGGTGGTAAACTGACCGTTTGCGTCGGTGGTGTAGGTGTCGATGAGCTGATTGCCCTTATAGATGCCGTACTTTGCGCCTGCAAGAGATGCGTCGCCCTGCGGCAAGCCCTTTTCGCTGTCACTCTTGGTTACGGTGACATTGAATTTCTTGAGGACATTGTCAAAGGACTTGTTCGTTACCTTGTTCCACTCGATTGCGGCGGTCTGCTTTTCGGGTACGACATAGCGAGTCGGAGTGTTGACTTCTTCGAGGGTATATCCCGTGCCGATAAGCACATTTTTGAATTTTGCAATGCCGTTTTTATCGGTCACAGCATACTCGTTGACCTCAATGCCGGAGATCGATGTTCCGTAGAGGCGGAACTTCATGCCCTCGGTCAGCCCGTCCTCGGCAGTCTTTTTGACTGTGAGGTCGCCGCGGCGGAGCTTGTTGCTGAAGTTGACGGTAGACACCTGACCGCTGACAACGGTTACACGGCGAACCTCCTGCGGAATATATTTGTCATATTCGGTTTCGGTCACGGTGTAAACGCCGGGCTTGAGGTTGTCTACCTGAATCACACCGCCGTTTGCGGTTTTAACGGTCTTATCGATGCCGTTGCCCTGAATGCGGAATGTGATACCATCCACCTTGCCGTCCTCGCTGACCTTGACGATTTTGGCACTGCCGGGGATCAGCTCGTTGACAGCCTTAATGGTAATCGTGGCGTTCGGGGTGTTCTTGTTGAGTGTGACTGTCCATTCGGATTTTCCGTAAGCACGGTAGTCCTTCGGGAACACGGTTTCCTTGACGGTATAAGTGCCGAACGGGATCGGATCGGCAGCCTTGGCATAGCCGGAGGCATTGGTCGGGCCGATCTTGTATGCTTTACCCGTCTTTTGATTTGTGGCAACGAATACGGCTCCGGCAAGTGCCTTGCCGTTTTCATCGGTCTTTTTAACCTCCATAAAACCGTTTTCGATAAAGAGTTCATCCGGCAGATGATAATATCCGTTCGGCGTGGATGCCTTATCTCCGTTGGAGGAGTGTGCCATACCTTCGGTGGTGTTGATTTCGGGGCCTCTCTCATTACCTACATGGATAATGAAGTGCTTGCCGTTATACACGCCTGCAAAAATAGCCGCATGGACATGGCTGCTCGAGCTGTTGCCGAAAATGATAATGTCGCCGGGTGTGAGCTTGGAATAATCCACATTGCTCGGACTCGTGCCGACCTTTTCGACCTTACCCTGCGAGGCAAGCTTATTCAGCGCTTTCTGCCAAGTCACAACGGCCTGCGAGTTCATTCCCGTAGAGTTGATGGCGTCGGTAATAAACTGCGTATCCACACCCTCAATGTTAGGCAGATAGTTGCAAATATAGTAGGTCACGAAGCTTGCACAGCAGAGACCGTACTGTTTGAACCTTGCAATATTCGGTGCTTTTCCCGTCACGGTCGAGGAGTCGGAAACCGTTTCCTTACCCGTAAGCGAAGTGCTGTAATGAATATCCGAGAGGATACTCGGTGCATTGTTTTTCAATGCACCGCCGTAGTGTCCGGTCTGATAGATCGTGCCGTTATCCTTTTGCTTCTGTACATTGTAGCCCGTATAGGCAAGCGCTCTGACAATGGGGTTGTCGAGCATTTTTTCGGGGATGTCCGAGGCAGGTGCCGCAAACGCCGAAATCGGGAAAGCGCTGAGTACCATTACCAATGCAAGGAGCAAGGATAACAATTTCTTTCTGTTCATATTGACTCATCCTTTCAGGTTTGATTGTATAAAAAAAGAACGCCTGATTTTATCAAGCGTTCGTGATGGGAGTATATCGGGCGGTTATCCGCCGTAGTTTTGGCTGCTTACGCATACGCAGCAGTACCATGTGCCGCCTTTGTAGGTGATGCCGACCGCCATGTAAGTGTATTCGGCACTTCCCACATAGCGCCAATGGCCTGCACTGTTCTTGAAGCCGTTTGCTATTTTATCGGCTATCTCGTCGGCCGTACCCGTCCAATTTCCTTTGGCAGCGGCTTCGGCATTGTATCCTCGGTAGTAGCTGGCTTCGGGCATTCCGCAGTCCGACATATCTACATATTCTCCGTATTTCAATACGGTGCAGGCGTCGGGGCTTGATTCATGCGAGAAGTTTGTTATAAGCTGCTCTGATCGATAGGTTGCGACCTTGCCGAGTCCGGGGAGGATGGTTGCAGCCGGTGAGCCTTGAGATTGCCTTAGTGCATTTATCTTTTCTGCCGTTTTCCTTGCCACCTCGTTGGCGGTAGGTGTTTCGGCAGGAGCTTCGGGCTTTTCTGCGGGTGCAGGCGTCTGCGGTTTTTCCTCGGCAGGCTTCGGAGCTTCCGTCTGCTTGGACGGTGTCTTGGTCTGCTGATTTGATTCGGCAGGCTTTTTGGTGTCTGCCTTACTGCCGCTGTCGGCAGGGGCATTGCCTTCGGCCTGTTCTTTTTCTGCTGTGGATTCGTCTGACTTTGATTCGCTCTCCGCAGGCAGGCTGCTCTCGGCGGTCGGCTCGGAAGCGTTGTCCGTTACCGTTGCCGTGATGCCGCTTTCCGTGCTTGCAGGATCGCTGCCTGTATTTTCCGTCTTATCCGCACCGCATCCCGCAAGGCTCACTGTTATCAGTCCTGCGAGGAGGGCTGCGAGCATTTTCCGTTTCGTCATCATGATCACCTCTACTTACACAATACCGAAAAACTCGCAAAAGTCCAGCGAAATCTGCACTTTTTTGAAAAAAGTCACATCTTTTGTGCCGGGCTTTCGTCCTCATCGGGTAATTCGTCCTCGGATTCCTCCAGAGCTTCACGGTAAGCGCCGAGAACGGTGTCGTTAAGACTCTGTCTTGCCTCATCGGTGAGGGCGAAGGCAATGTCGGAATATTTTGTTTCGCCGCTGCCGGTTTTGTAGGAGCGAAAGGGCATCCGGGCGAACATCCCTTTCTGACCGTCCACAACGGCGATGTCCTTAATAACGAACGCGCCGCCGATATTCACGCTGGCATAGGCTTTGACCGTGGCGTTTTCACGGTCGATCATGCGGTCGATTTTGGCGCTGACAGGGATTTTGGATTTCGCTGCGTTATTGGTTTTCTTGGTTGCCATAGTTAATTCCTCCTGATTACATATTCATTGTCATGCCGCCGTCCTCGTCGGGTTCGTCGGCAAGGTCGTCAGCTTCAAGATATTTCTGCGTATTTTCCTTTGCCCATTCGGGGATGAGCTCCTCTTTCAGTGCGCCCACAAAATCCGTGCGGCGGTAATAGGTTTTTTCTCCGTCCGACACATGGAATCCGAACACCTTCGTACCGAGAGAATCCGGGCGGCAGCCGTTGCCGTGGGTGGCGTAGAACAACTGATTCTGCGGCGTTTTGCACTCGTCCTTGAGAACGGACGGATTCAGTACAAGTATGCGATCGGTATAGTCGAGCTGTCCGCTGCGCTCACTGTCACACTGACTGCCGTCATATAATCCGAGTTTATCCCACTGTCGCCTTGTGTCGGAGACAAAGAGATTGACAAGCCCCGGATGACTGCGCACACAGTATTGCCATGTGTTTTCCTTGTCCATAACGGAAAAGCGCCGCGCCCATTTTTTGTTGTCCTCGGAATATCTGCCGTCATGGGTTCCCTGACGCACGGTGGCGGCAAGGACGAAGTTGACACGGTCAAAGCCGTATCGGTCGATGATCTCCTGGACGCAGGAATTAAGGCATTGACCGTCATAGTGTTCGTCAATGGCTCTCTCGATAGCACGGGCGCAGTCGCAGTTTTCGAGGTAGCTTTCACGCCATTCGTCCTTTTCGTTCCATTCCGCAGCTTCCTTGAGGGAATAGAGATACAATGGCTTATGCTCCGGCATTGTGTCCACCTGCTTTCTGTTCAGCCCATTTGACGGACAAATGAACAAGGGCTACACGCTGCTGTTCAGCAGAGAGGCTGTCGAGGAAATCCTCAAGCGTCATCTCGGTTTCCTTATCAGCTGTCTTGGTGCCGGAGCAGTTATCGCAAATCTTTTCACGCTTGACGGTGACAGTTCTGCCGTCCGGTGATTCGGTGAAGGATAGCACATCGTTATAGGTGAAGCCCACACGCTGCCGGATCTCAAACGGGATAGTGATGCGCCCTCTTTTACCAAGGACACGGTATAGCTTTGTCATATCAGTTCGCCTCGCTTTCATCGCAATTATCGCTGCAAGGGCAGTCCTCGCAGTCGCCGTCACAGTCCATGTCGGCAATGGGGCAGTTTTCGCAATCGCCGTCACAGACGATGTCCTTCGGATCGTCGATGTTTTCAATGACGATCTTATGTCCGTCTGTGTACATCTGCAGGGGGTCGCCCTCGAACATTCCGGCTTCGAGGAATAATTCGGCAGGCACGGGAAGCATAATGATTTCGGTTTTTATCTTTTTATTCTGCATACGATGTTCTCCTTTAATATTTTTTCGTAGTCGAGTGGCTTGTCGCCCACATCGAATAAGGTTAGTTGGTGCGGCTGCTGCCGTTCACGCTCAAAGAGGTCATAATTAGCAACGAGCAATTCGGGAAATTCTTTGCCGGCCTCATATTTCTGAGCCATGCTATGCACCCGTTTGAAGTCAAAAAAGTTATATTCTTTATATAACTCCCTGATTTCGGGGCAGTCATTGTAGGACAGCAGGAATTTGCCTTTCATGCCCGCAAGAGCGTGGTAGAGCCGCAGATGATCCTCCCAAGTGAAGCCGCAGTCATACACATATTCGCTTGTGAAGTACGGCGGATCGCAGTAGGTGAAGGTCGTCGGTCGGTCATAGTGTTTTATAAGGGTTTCGAAGTCCTGGTTTTCAATGACCACATTCTCGCACCGCTTGGCAAAATCCTGCACCAGCGCAAACAGCGTTCTGAGCGAAAACGGCTGACAGGCAAAGGACTTGCATCCGCTGGAATAACTGTAGCGAATGAGCTTTAGGAACATGGCAGCACGGCGCAGGTCGTGATCGTTCCTTGCCGCCGAATACAGCGTCCGCACTTCCTTGGCGGTCACTTCGGGCAGCAGTATTTCCGTAAGATCAAGCTGTGCTTTTAGGTAGTCCTCGGTGAATTCCTCTTTTTCGAAGAACTTTTTCAGCACGGCAAAATCGTCACGGGAATTCAGGCTTAAAAAGCCCAGCTCTCGGATGAACTCCATCGGGCGGTCACGCATACAGCGGAACAGATTGACGAGGTTATGGTTGTAATCGTTGAACACCTCGAATTTGTCCGGTACGGGTTTTCCCAGCAGTACCGCACCGGAGCCGCCGAACGGCTCAACATAGCGGTCACAGCCTATGGGAAACAAGGCATACAGGATATTGAGGATAGAGGTTTTGTTTCCTATCCAGGTTACAGGGGATTTTATTTTGATCACCTCACTTTGAGGCGGTCAACCGTTCCGAAAACAAAAAAGCGGTATCTTTCGTTTTCAAAACGATCGATACCGCCGTGTGTTATATGGGTTATTCTGTTTTGGCTCTCTCTTTGGCACGGAGCCTGCGTATCTCGTCCTCATAGTCGTTGATGCGGTTGATCTGCATACATCCGAGTATGCAGAAGCTGACGCACCCGCCGAGAAGCAGGCCGATCATGAGCATGGCGATCTCCATTTTACATTCCTCCCATCGTTATGCTTTCGTCCTCATCGGGAAACAACTCGGCGGTCTGGACAGCGTCCTCGCCGAGTCCGCGGAGCAGGCTGTTGAAATCCTCAATGTCGCAGCAGGAGCGGATGCCGTAATCGGCGCATAAATCTCTGTAATAACCGAGCTCCATATCATCTCTGTCCATGAGGATATTTTCATTCAGTTCGAGCCACGCCTTTTGCTTTTCCCAACATACGCAAAGCGAGGTCGGGAAACCGCCTGTTTGGTCGCACTGAAAATCCGGCGAAGTATAGACCTCGCCGAATGCGTAAAGCTCTGCGGTTTTCTTTTGCAGTTCGTTATAGGTCATAAGCTCATACCCATCCCTTCGTCCTCATCCTCGGATTCCTCGCCGCCGGTGATATTGACATATTCGCCGATAATGCAGAGAGCCTCGTCATAGCTGCCGCACTCATGAATGCGGCCGGTCATTTCCGTTGCCTGTTCCGCAAGTCCGTTGTGTCGGAGAGTTCGGGCGGCAAGCCCCATAAGGTTGAAGATGTTTCCGTCCTCGCCGATGAGCCTGCAATCGGGCTTTATCTTGTCCGGCTCATGCTCGGAAATAAAGCCGCCGAGCCTATTGGGGACATAGTCCGAAAGCCAGGTGCCGCCGAACTGTTCATGGGAATACAACCTCCACATAGCGAACTTGCCCATGTCGATCTCCACACTGTCCTCAAAGGGAAAGAGGATATTGGTGAGTTCGCCGTTTTGGAATACCGAGATATTCTCAAATCTGCTGCCGTTTTTTAAGATTCCCTCATCGGTGAGGAGACCGTTGATGCCGTCGAGCCACTCCTGCGGATCACCGCCGCAGCCCTGCAAAACAAGTCCTTCCTTGCCGTTCATTCGGCGAAGGTCATCGACGGTTACGGTGCTGATGCTCATATTACATACCTCCCATCTGTAAGGTTTCGTCCTGAACTTCTTCCTCGGCGAATTCGGACGACGTCATTTCATCGCCCAAAAAGTTCGGCTCGGTGTCCTCATCCAGCGGAATATATCCGCTTTCGCCGAAATCGAGAATATCCCGCATCAGCACAGTGCCGCCGTGGTTGACTCCGACCTTCGGCTCAATGGAGCAGAAGCGGTCGCCGTCATCGCTGTGGCGGAGGTCATAGGCATATAAGCCTTCGGGGATCTGTTCAGGCATGAGCCGCCCGTTGCTGAACAGCGCTCTGCGGTCAAGCACTTCGATGACATCCAGCTTTTCCTCGGTCATCGCCTGTTCTTCGATTTTTTTGACCTCCGGCTCGTCATACGGCACGGGCTTGAATAGATGTCCGTTTCGGGCGGAAATAACGCCGTAATCCGTAACGGCTGCACCGAGGCGACCGAGCAGCTTATCCGCCTCATTTCTCGGAAGCAAGTTTTCAAGCCACCTGCTGTCGAACTCCGTGCTTGTGTTTTCAAGAATATACTTCTTGAAGAAGGCATCCGCAGTGTCGGGTTCGGCAGTAAATTCATAACGCCACAGATTTTGTGCCGCATTCAGCGCGTCATGAATGCTTGCCGTGTTTTCGGCGTCGAGAACGGCCTTGAATTTAACCTGTTCGGTTTCGCTCATGATGCTGATTTCCGCAACAAGCTTATTGAGTGCTTGGACATCGCTCATGCTGCCAAACATATCCGAGGTGATCTGCGGAATTACAGATTCAAAATCGTAGTACACGCAATCGCCGATGTCTGCTTCATTAAAAGCCGCAGCATAATTTGCGAGTATGTCGCTTGCCATTGGGAGGCTCAGCCATATAGCCCTATCTACGGGATCGCCCTTGATATGCTCCGGCGTACCCGATACAAGCAGACGAATGGCAAAGTCGGAGGATTCGGATTCCTCGTCCGGCAAGGTCTCGCCGTCATATATCTCCGGTCGGTCATAATGCACGGTGGGGATATACAGCCTGCCCTCAAACACGCCGTTATCGTTTTTCTGCTGCACTCTGCCGATCTGTTCCGCGTTCAAAAACGGAACGGCACTTTCGGGGATACCTTCGAGGTCGGAAAGCAGTTCATTTTCGAAGGCAAACCGACCGAGCTCGGAAAGATTGCTCACATTATGAGCGACGGGAACGGTGTCCAAGCTGTAGGTGCAGTTGATGAGGTCTTTGATACTGACGGGGTTTTCGTCTGTGTCGTTGAATATCTGCTCGGTCACGGCGTAAAACACGGGCAGTTCCTCATCGGGAAGAGAGGAAAGCCGTTTGGCAAGGAAGTTCAGCTCATCCAAACTGAAGGTGTCCAAGCGAATGTCCTGCAGCTCCGGCAGAATATCGCATTCAAGGATACTGACTTCAACCGTGTTTTCTCTGCCGACGGCACGGGTTCTCTGCATAGCGTCCTTGATTTCGTAGTCCGCCGCAGGCAGCAGTAATTCGGCATAATAATATCCGCCGTTAAGTGCTTTTTCGGCGGACAGTTCAAGCCTCATGATTTTTCTGTTATAGTTCATTCTCGCTTATCCTTTCTGAATTTGTTCTTGGTAGATTCGCTTAATAACAGCACCGACAGCAGAAACAACAGGCACGCTCACGGCGTTGCCTGCCATTTTGTAGAGCCGTCCGTCGCTTAGTCCCGCAGCCTTGGCTTTGTCGAACTGTTCGTCGGTAAAGCCCTGCAGTCGCCAGCATTCTCTCGGCGTGAGCTTTCGCACTCTGCCGTAACGGAGGATACCGTGCCGGTCCTGCACCGTTAGCGTGAACATCGGCTCGTTAGGCTCTTTGATCCAACGGCCCTGCTGACGGATGGTTTTCTTATCGGGCGTCACTACAGCTCTCGGTTCGTCCTCAATAAACACGGCGGAGTGTTCGCCCTTGTGCTTGCTGATGCCGCTGTCCTGTCGGGCAGTAATGCACCGAGCCGTTTCGGTAAGCTGCGGATCGGCGTTCATGTCGATAAAAAAATAGCCCTGCGTATTGCCGGGCGTTACGGTATGGGCGATCTTTTCTCCGACTCGGCCTCGCCGTGTATTCATTGTCGGGTAGGCAAGGTCTATGCTGTCACCGGGGTGTGCGAGCTGAAAGCCGGATTTTGTATCTACCTTGATAGGCAGTGCTACATCGTAGAGTCCGGTTTTTCCTCCGAAGCCTCCGGCATTGCTTGTGAGAGTAATGCCGACTCCCTCGTCCGAGTAGACCCGATTGCCCTCTGTGCCTCCAAGGAGTTGGATAAGAGACGCTGCATTTGCGTTTGTGAAAGATAGTATTTCTCCGGCACATCTTTCTCTAAGATATCCGACAATATACACGCGCTTTCGGGATTGGGGGACACCGAAATCCTTGCTGTTAAGGATTTGCCATGCGACATCGTACCCCAGCTCATCCAGCGCACCGAGGATGGTCGCAAAAGTCCTGCCTTGGTCATGCGACAACAATCCGGGAACATTTTCAAGCAGCAAAAAAGGTGGTCTTTTAACGGCGGCAATTCGGGCAATCTCAAAAAAGAGAGTGCCTCTTGTGTCATCTTGGAATCCTCTGCGGAGCCCTGCGATACTGAAAGACTGACAGGGAAAACCGCCGCAAATAAGGTCGATATCCGGCAGGGTGTATGGATCAATGGTTCTTGCGTCTGCAAAATACAATTCTCCTTCCGTTGGGTACATGGCGTCATACGCCTGCTTTGCGTATTTATCTATCTCACAGTAACCGACGCACTCAAAGCCGCCGAGCCGTTCAAGCCCCGACCGAAAGCCGCCGAT
>OGOV01000367.1_pt1 | contig 46821 bp, 44 predicted proteins | sample 1552711 | NCBI WGS metagenome assembly OGOV01 (sample SAMEA2580216, study PRJEB22360) | human gut metagenome | biome: human gut; feature: human-associated habitat; material: faeces | place: Denmark | collected 2008/2010 | reverse complement strand
AGAAGGGAGAAATAATAAAAATCAGCCCCTTTCTGACTGATTTTTATTATACGTGCGGTGATGAATTCTTTTACCGGTGTTTTTTCTCTGTTCGCCATTCTTTTTGTATGTACTCTTGACGGATATTCAATGATGAACTATCGCGTACCGACAAAACGCGCATACGTATACTTTGCCGCGGTAACCGCGCTGTGTCTTATAATAAATTCGTATATCGCCGTGCGTTGGGGATCGGAGACGCTGCGTATGGCGATTTTGTTCACAATCGGTCTGCCGTATTTTCTGTTGATTCTGCTTATTACAAACGACAAAATTTCACAGACGGTATTCAACTTTTGGCTTTGGATAAACGTGTATGGAATCATTTCGAATTTTTCGGCGTTTATAGATGATTATACATTCAAAAACGAAATTATGCTGACATTTTTACGGCTTGCGATGTTCTTGGGGTATTTTGTGATATACAACAGGTTTTTAAAGAAAATGCATCGCCGAATTATGGATAAATTGGATGTAAATTGGTGGATCTTTTCATTTATACCGATGTTTTTTACCTTGCTGATTTATATTATAAATCTTTATTTCAAAGATTTTTACGGTTATACAAGAAACTATCCCATATTGCTTGTGGTGCATATTCTTATGCTTTTGGTGTACATTCTTATGTTCTATACCTTTAAAACGGTAAGCGAATCAATGGAGAAACAGAATCTTGCGCAAAGTATGAAAGAACAAGTCGCCCTTCAGAAAAAACAGTATGAATTTTATTGCCAAAAAGCCGAGACGGAAAGGATATTCCGTCATGACGCAAGACACCGTGCGGATATATTGCTTAATTATCTCGAAATCGGAAGCGTTGACAAAGCAAAGGCTTTGATTAAAAAAGAACTTGACTATATTCAAAAAAACACTGAACTCGGATTTTGTTCAAATACGATTGTTAATGCGGTTCTGAGCGAATATTTTTTAAAGGCAAAACGTTCGGGCATAGAATTTTCAGCTCAAATTCAAATGCCCCAAAATCTTGCGTGTGACGAAACGGAGTTTTGCGTGATGCTTTCGAACTTTATCGAAAACAGTCTCGATGCCGCAAAATCGTATATAAGCGTAACGATAAAACCCCTTAACAAACAACTTTCGCTTAATATAAAAAACGATTTTGACGGCGAGATAAAAAAGGATTCCGACGGCGAATATGTGACAACCAAGCCGACGGGCAGCGGTTTTGGAATAAAGAGTGCAAACGCAATATTGAAATTAAACGGCGGTTTTTTAAAAATTGATGATACCGGCGGCGTGTTCAATGTCTTTGCCACACTCAAAAATTGATGCAAGTTATGACGTTTTTTTGCAAGTTATGACATACGGGGTTGAATTGTAACATAAATAATTATAAAATAAAATATAAAATTACAGCAAAAGGAGTTTATGATGATGAAGAACAGAATAATTTGTGCAATTTTATGCGCAATTATGCTTATGACGACATTCGGAAGCCTTTCGGTTTTTGCGGCCGAGATAAAGGACGGCGATACCGCATATGTTACATACGGCGGCACTGTACTGGTTACCCAAAACCCCACTTATTCGGGTGGCATAGGTGAGGTCAACAAAGGGGCAAGGGTGACGGTTCTGGAGGCTTATGTGGTTGGAGAGGACAACAGAAAATTTCATAAAATTCAGCTTTCCGACGGCACGGTTGGGTATGTCCTTGCTTATACAACGGCTCGGGAAACAACACCGATACTTAAATCCGCCGCAACGGCCGAAAAAGAGCTGAACAAACAATGGGAGACTTCGGACCCCGACAAGTATCAGCACGCAATAGAGATGACATTTCTTTCCGATTATATCTACGGCGGAAGTAAGACAACCGAGGGTAAAGAAAGGAATTTTTATGCCAAGGTACCGACGGAATGGGTAAGACACGACCGCCCGGCATCATTGCCGCTTGTGGGTATGGCTGTTGTACACATAGGTGATGAAGGAAAAATCGGTTCGGTAAAAGCTTCGTTCTATCCCGGTAATCCGCCGATTAACTATCACGCACAGAGACTTGATGAGCTTAAGGCGATAGGGTATGACCCTCCGTTTGCCGAAAAAACAAAAACACAATCAAACGCAAACACGGCGTTTTATGTTACAACAACGAGTGAGTTTGAAGTTGTCGCGTATAACGAGGATTGGGTTGCCGTATGGAGCGAGGGCGGCGTTGACGAATCGCGCGGTACAATCAGACAGTGCGGCGAAAAAGACGGTACTGCTTTCACAAGCTGGAAACCGGGAGTATATTTCCTGCCGAGAAAAAATTGTTATATTTTAGATATTAACAATCAGGTATCGGAACCTCCGAAAATCGAGGCGGTAGGCAGGGCAACCGGTCTTTTGATGGTTAAGACCACCCCTGATGATACGGATTATGTAAAATCGGGCGTTATTAAAATCAATCAGTCCGTTCAAATAGTTGACGCAACGCCGCAGAACGGTCATTATAAGATTTATTATAAAAAAGGTCTTTATTATGTTGAATCAAAGTATGTGAACGCACAGCTTGCAAATACTAAAAAACCGACAACCCGATATAAAGCAATAGCGGCAGCTGACTGTGATATTTCCGACGGTTCTTCGGTTGTTGGGGCGGTAAAAAAAGGCGCAGCAATCGATGTTATCGAGTTGGACTATGACGGAACGAATTCAAAAATCTGGTTCAACTCAAAGGAATGTTACATTCCGACAAGCAATCTCGATGAATTAACCAAAACCCTGTCCGCAGAGGATACCGCGGCACTCGGCACACCTATCGGCGTTCTGTCGGTAGATACGCCTTGGGGCGAATGGGGTGCACTGACTTATTCTGCCGAGGGCCTTGCAAAGCTGAAAGAATATCGTTACGGATATATCAACGTTGATATGGATAAGATGTCAGAGTACAGTGAGTGGATTAGTTCAAACAACGGTGACATAAATAAAATACACGACAGAGAATGGGTAAATGTATACGGTATCGAGGAATTTTCGTTTGACCGTGATGCGGATATGAGGGATATTCCCGGGATAGACCCATCTGATATAGAACCATGGATTATAACAGGAAAAATCTATACTATTTTCTATGACGGAGAGATTCGCTATCTGGTTCACGAGGATGATCAGCATGATACGTTTACCTATTATCCCGGAAACGGATTCAGCAAAAACTCTGTTGCAAAAACTCAGACAGTTTGTTTGGATGGTCTCAAATACAACACCGTTGCATATAATATCGATGACAATAACTACTTTAAGCTCAGAGACATTGCAAAAATCCTTGACGGAACAATAAAAACCTTTGACATTAAGTATGACGAAGCAACAAATTCAATCGATATGCTGAGCTTTTATGATTACACATCGGTCGGCGGCGAATTGACACCGGGCGACGGCACGGAAAGAACGGCGTTTTCATCATCGGCATTTTTAACGCTTGACGGCGTACCGATTAAGGCGACCTGTTATAATATAGAAGGAAATAATTATTTTAAGCTTCGCGATATAACAGACGCATTGGATTGCCGCGTTGAGTGGGACGAGAGTACTCAGATGATTTGGGTCATTCCCGCAAGAACCGCATATGATGACCCTGATGAGATAGTGGGATAAGATTCCCGAACTCAAATAATAACTTAAAAACAAGAGGTTTGCCTTGCGGCAGACCTCTTGTTTTTTTGAATTCGAATAAAAAAGTCAATATTTGCAATGTTTAGAGCAATATTTTGAATGTAAATCCGTAAATAGGTGTTATAATTAAAGCATAAGACTGCGTGGGCAGGAAATTTTACAATCAGAGAGGAAACGGTGATTGGTATGAACGAAAATTTTGTAATATCGGGGTTTTCGGACGAAATTGACGCGTCAACCGACATTCAGTTTGAAAATCTGAATCGTCTCGGAATATCTTATTTTGAACCGCGGAACATTGACGGAAAAAACATTGCAAATCTAAATGAGAACGAAGCACAACAGCTCAAAGCAAAAATGGATAAATTCGGCATAAAAGTATCATCGATAGGCTCGCCTATAGGAAAAATCGGTATAGACGATGACTTTGACGAACATTTAGAGATTTTAAAGAGGATTATTTCAACGGCTAAAATTTTGGGAACGAAATACATTCGTGTATTCAGCTTTTATATCCCGAAAGACAAGGATGCCGCGGAATTCCGCGATGAGGTTATGCGCCGTATGACCGAAATGACAAGGCTTGCCGAAAAAGAGGATGTTGTGTTGCTGCATGAAAACGAAAAGGGAATTTACGGCGATATTGCGCCGAGATGTGCCGACATATTAAAGACGGTAAATTCAAATAATTTGCGCGCGGTGTTTGACCCGGCGAACTTTATTCAGTGCGGACAGGCGGTATATCCCGACGGTTTTAACGAGATGAAGCCCTATATCGAATATATGCACATAAAAGACGCAAAAGAGGACGGGCACGTTGTCCCGGCAGGTTTCGGTATAGGCAAAATAGAGTGCATCTTAAAGGATTTAAAGGCTGACGATTATCACGGATTTTTGAGCTTAGAGCCGCACCTCGGCGAATTTGAGGGTCTTTCGAATCTGGAAAACGGAGATATGATGAAAGGTCTTGAAAAGTCGGATGTCGGAAAGTTCGAATTGGCATATCAGAGTTTAAAAAATATTTTGGAGAGGATTTAGGATTATGAGTGAAAAATTGAAAAAAGTAAGACTTGGCGTTATCGGATTCGGTAATATGGGAACAGCGCATTGCGGCAATGTTGCATCGGGCAAAGTTCCCAAAATGGAGCTTACCGCCATATGCGATATTGCACCGGCAAGAATAGAGGCGGCAAAAGAAAAGCACCCCGATGTTCCCGTGTTTGACAATGCCGAGGATTTGTACAAGAGCGGCCTTTGTGATTTGGTAATCATTGCCGTACCGCACTATGACCACCCCGGTCTTGCCGAAAAGGCGTTTGAATACGGCTTGAACGTTATAACCGAAAAACCTGCGGGCGTTTATACCAAACAGGTTCTCGAGATGAACGCAGCGGCGGAAAAATCGGGAAAGCTTTTCGGTATTATGTATAACCAGCGCACAAACCCGATGTATCAAAAAATCCGCAAGATGGTTAAAAACGGCGAACTCGGACATATCAAGCGTATTTCGTGGATTATCACCGATTGGTACAGACCTCAGGCATATCATGACAGCTGTGCTTGGCGCTCAACATGGAAAACAGAGGGCGGCGGCGCGCTTATAAACCAAAATCCGCATCAGCTTGACCTTTGGCAATGGATGTTCGGTATGCCCGACAGAATCAAATCTTTTGTTTCATTCGGCAAGTATTATGATATAGAGGTTGAGGACGATGTTACCGCATATTTTGAATATGACAACGGCACAACGGGTACATATATAACCTCAACGGGCGAAGCGCCCGGAACAAACCGCCTTGAAATAGCGTGCGATATGGGTCGTATCGTGGTTGAAAACGGAAAGATGACATTTAACCGCAATGAGGTTTCCGAGCGTGAGTTTAACAAGAACTTTAAGGGCGTTTTCGGATCGCCCGATGTTTGGAACTGTGAGATTCCGACAAACGGAACAGGCGAACAGCACGTCGGAATATTAAAGAATGTTGCATCGGCGCTCATAAAAGGAACACCCCTGCTCGCGCCGGGCGTTGAGGGCGTAAACGGGCTTACCGTTTCAAACTCAATTCATTATTCGGCATGGACAAATTCGACTGTTGACGTTAAAAACTTTCCTCACGATGATTTTTATCGGATATTACAAGAAAAGATTAAAAACTCAAAGGTTGATAAGTCAAACGTGGTTCAAAAAACGGGTGACACAATCGGAACATATTAATGAGGTGAAAAAGTATGGATAAAAGAATAGGAGCACAATATTATACAATTCGTGACTTTTGTCAGACTCTTGATGATTTTGAAAAGTCATGTGAAAAGGTATCAAAGATAGGATATAAAACGGTTCAGCTTTCGGCTATCGGTGATTTTGACCCGAATGACATAAAGGCGATTCTTGACAAAAATAATCTGAAAGCCGTTTGCACTCACCGTCCCGCGGATAACTATTTAAACAATATCGAAAAAGAGATTGAATTTCATAAAATCATCGGTTGTGACGTTGCAGGGCTGGGCGCAATGCCTTACGGCGAAGCGACAAGCGGCAGCGTAAAAAGATTTATCGAGGAATTTTCGCCCGTTGCCGAACGTCTCGGCGCTGAGGGGTTGACCTTTGCGTATCACAACCACTGCTGGGAGTTTATGAAAGAGGACGGCAGATTCATTATGGATATGATGCTCGGCGGCTTTAAATCGGATAACTTAAAGCTGATTCTCGATGTTTATTGGCTTGCGTATGCCGGAATCAACCCTGCCAAATTCATAAGAGCTTACGGCGACAGACTTGCGTGCATACATTTTAAAGATTTAAAAATTGACTGGCACAAACAAAAATTTGCCGAGATAGGATACGGCAATCTTGACTGGGATGAAATTATCGCGGCGTGTGATGATTCTGAGGCAAAATATGCCCTTGTTGAACAGGATGTTTGTGACGATGATCCCTTTGTTTGTCTTGAGAGGAGCTATAAATTTTTAAGCCAAAAGGGGTTTGAATAATATGAATATTTGTATTGTGGGAAACGGTGCGATTGCCAAGGTTCATGCCCAAGCCGTTATTAAAACGGAAGGCGTAAATATCTGTGGCATTTGTGATGTTGACAAAAGCCGTGCCGACAGCGGCGCGGCGGAATACGGGACATCGGCATATTATGATTATGCCGATGTTGTTGCCGATAAGAATATTGACGGCATACATATATGTACGCCGCATTATCTGCATTATGAAATGATAAAGGCTGCGGCGGACGCAGGTAAAAAAATTGTTTGCGAAAAGCCGCTTGTTATGAAGCAAGGCGAGTTTGACGCATTGCTTTCGGAGTATGCGGACGCGGATATTTTGCCTGTCCTTCAGAATCGTACCAATCGGAGCATTTGCGAGATGAAGAAGATAATAGACACTGATGCAAGCATCGGAAAGCTTATCGGAGCAAAAGGAATTTTAACGTGGCACAGAACGGCGGATTATTATAACTCCGCCGCGTGGCGCGGAACGGTTGCATATGAGGGCGGCGGCGTTTTGATAAACCAGGCGGTACACCTGCTTGATTTGATGATTTATACGGGCGGCGAGGTTGCGGCTGTTTCAGCCGAGGCGGCGAATAATTCCCTGCGCGGAATAATAGAAACCGAAGATACGATTGACGCGCGGTTAAAGTTCAAAAACGGCGCAGACGGAATCTTTTATGCGACAAATGCGTATTGCGAGGATTCGCCGTTTCAAATGGAACTAAAGTTCGAAAACGCTGTGCTTTCGTACTATAAAAATGCGCTTTATCGGGATGACAAGCTCATATGCAAAAACAGCGATAGTTTTGTCGGAAAAAAATATTGGGGCAACGGTCACGAAAAGGTAATTTCGGACTATTATTGTCACAATACCGGATTGCGTCCGATTGATATACAAAACACGATGTACACTATGTTTGCAATCTATAACAGTGCGGCGAACGGGGCTGTTCCGACCGATGTAAAAACGTTTGTGCGTAAATAAGGAGGAAACTTAAATGAAAATGACTTTCAGATGGTACGGCGAAGACGACCCCGTAACACTTGAAAAAATTCGTCAGATTACGGGTATGAAAGGAATTGTTTCGGCGGTATATGATATTCCCGTCGGAGAGGTCTGGCCCGTTGAGAGAATACAAAAACTCAAAGATACGGTCGAAAAATCAGGGCTTGAACTTTCGGTTATAGAGAGCGTGCCCGTACACGAGGATATAAAGCTCGGCGGCGGCAAACGCGATTTATATATTGAAAATTATTGCCAAACTCTCAGAAATCTTGCAAAAGTCGGCATAGACTGTGTTTGTTATAACTTTATGCCCGTCTTTGACTGGACGCGTTCAGACTTAAATTATGAGTTACCCGATGGTTCGCACGCCCTCGCCTATGATAATGACGCGGTTCGTGCAATGAACCCCCTGTCGGGCGAATTATCCTTGCCCGGCTGGGATGAGAGTTATTCAAAAGATGAGATGAAAGCTCTGCTTGAACAATACAAGAATGTCAGCGAAGAGGATTTATGGGATAATCTTAAGTACTTTCTCAACAGGGTTATAAAAACCGCCGAAGAGGTAAAGGTTAAAATGGCGATTCATCCCGATGACCCGCCCTGGGGAATTTTCGGATTGCCGAGAATTATTACGAACAAACAAAACTTAGAGCGATTTTTAAAGCTGTATGACAGCCCGTACAACGGACTTACGCTTTGCAGCGGTTCGCTCGGCGTTGACCCGAACAACGACATCATAGATATGGTACGCACGTTCGCCGACAGAATACACTTTGCGCATATCAGAAACGTAAAGATTACGGGCGAACATTGTTTCGAAGAGGCAGGTCACAAAACAGAGTGCGGTTCGCTTGATATATACGGAATAATCAAGGCGTATCACGAAAGCGGCTTTGACGGATATATCCGTCCCGACCACGGACGAATGATATGGGGCGAGAGCGGACGGCCGGGATACGGCCTGTATGACCGCGCCCTCGGTGCAGTATACATTAACGGAATTTGGGAGGCTTTGGACAGAGCCGAGAGAGGAGAATAGGACATAATGAAATTACCATTTGAAATTGATTTAAGTAATAAAACAGCGGTTGTAACGGGTGGCGGCGGAATATTGTGTTCGGGATTTTCAAAGGTTCTGGCTCAATGCGGCGCAAAAGTTGCCGTTCTTGACCTTAGGGGAGAGAATGCAAGCGCCGTTGCGGATGAGATAAACAAAAACGGCGGCACAGCGATGGGAATATCGGCAAACGTGCTTGGAAAAGACAGCCTTATGAGTGCGAAAGCGGAAGTAAATGAAAAATTTGGCAAAGTTGATATTCTTATCAACGGCGCGGGCGGAAACAACCCCAAAGGTACTACCTCAAAGGATTACTATGAGATAGGCGACGAGGACAAAGAGGATATAAAGTCATTTTTTGACCTTGACCCGAGCGGCATAGAGTTTGTGTTTAACCTTAACTTTTTGGGAACGCTGCTTCCGACCCAGGTTTTTGCGCCCGACCTTATCAAAACGAAGGGGAGTATAATTAACATTTCGTCAATGAACGCTTTTGCGCCTTTGACGAGAATACCGGCGTACAGCGGCGCAAAGGCGGCGGTTTCAAACTTTACTCAATGGCTTGCGGTTCATTTCGCAAAGGTCGGAATCCGCGTGAATGCAATCGCACCGGGATTCTTTTTAACCGACCAGAACAGAGGTCTGTTAATTGACGAAAACGGAAATTATACCGAGCGTTCGCAAAAAATAATCAATAACACACCGATGGGACGCTTTGGCGAAACAGAGGAGTTATCGGGCGTTTTGATGTGGCTTTTGTCCGAGGGCGCGACATTCGTTGATGGAATTGTTGTACCCATTGACGGCGGATTTTCGGCATACAGCGGAGTATAAACCCGACATAAATATATAACAAAATTGGCAAGGGCAAGACAATTTTAAAGTTGTCTTGCCCCGCCGAATTTTTCTTGCAATGCAGCTTGGTATTTGTTCCGATACTTTAAAATCTCAATATATTCGTTATCTGTATTGCAAGAATCCGATAAATTTTTTTGCCGCCAATGAAAGATTTTTTATTGCGCACGGCAAGTCCGATATTTCTGTATGCAGGAATATCAAGCTCTTTTGTGATAATTTTGTACAGTATTCTTTTTAAAATTAATTTGGGCAGTATGCTGATGCCGAGACCACACAACCGAGAACTATTCTCTGTTGTGTGGCTCTGCTGTTACTTTTCCCGTGCATACAGTGCCGCAAAATTAAGAAGCTGCTTTTTTGAGGAAACTCCGAGCTTGCTGTAAATATTGCCGTTATGGTATTTAAGCGTACTCTCTTTAACTTCTGCAATCTGTAAAATTTCAGGAACGGTTTTTCCCTCCAGATAGAGGTCAAATATTGTTCTCTCCTTGGGAGTAAGGCTGCGTATACCCGAGCAGAAATGATCATAATCATCCTGTGCAATGATGTTTTTATGCTCTTTCATCAGACGCTTGTTTTCGGTTCTGATACGTTCAATTTCGCTTTGCAGACTTTCGGTTTTTTCGGAATGTTCGTCGAAGATTTTTTGATATTCGTTATCCTTTCCGGCAAGAAATGCAAAAAGGTCGTCAATTTCCATAATACCGCTTTGACTTTCGTCGGAATATGTCTTTTCGGATTGTTTTATTTTGTCAAGCGATTTTTTTATCGGAAGGATAAATCGTTTTGAAAAATACAGGCTAAGGCTTAAAACAGCAAACCCCAAAATCAGAATTATGAGTATAAGCTGCACGGTGTTTTTCGTTTCCAGCCCGGAATAATCCGCATACGGCATCATAACCGTGATCGAATAAGGCGTGTTTTCGGAATAAAGAGTTGTGCTTCTCGTCATGCCGATATATGCGCCGTATTCATTTTTTAAAGCGACAAGACCCTTTTTCAGCGGCTTGATTTTGAAGGATTCCTTAGGTTCAAGAAAATATCCGTTTTTTGCTCCGCAGCTTAATCCCTCTTTTATATTGATTTCTTTATCGTCCGAGCGGGAGAATATACAGGTTATGTGCGGAAGTGTGGACGGCTGTGCGTGTGCGGACTTAAAAACGCTTTCGTTCACTTCAAAGCCGCAGATGCCGTAAACACGGCCGCCGTTGCCTCTGATAGGAAGAGCAATAAGCATAACGCGCTCCGATGTCCCGGGGAGCGTTATAATATTACAGATATGAGCGGTTTTTTCAATCGGCTCAGAGGTATCCGAAAAAACTTCTTCAAAATTCGGGAATACCTCGGTGTCAAATTCCAAATGCCATTTACGGTGAGGCATAATGCCTTTGTTTATCGCAGCCTTCACATTTCCCCTGTAAAGAAGCATTGTTTCCTTGTCCGTTGTTCCGAACAGATCCTGATTAAGATACACGCCTGATTTTGAACCGCTTGCGCCGGTTTGAGATGCATTAATCAGGATAAAAGCGCCGGAACAGCTTGCCTTTAAAAGCTCGTTCTTCAATAAATCAATATAGCGTTCCTCAAGAGCGTTGATATGCAAAGAAGAGTTTTGAACGTCGCCAAAATCTGTATTTTCCGAATTAAGATATTGCTCGGTAAGCTGCGTGGCTTTTTCGGAAAGCTGTGCGCCGCGCAAGGTAATATCATTGTAGTAAGACGTCATCTCACGGTCGAAAAACTCAATCTGAAGGCTTAATATATCCGATATTTTATCCTCGGTTGTCGAAAAACGTCCGAACAGGAAAAGAAAAGCCACAAATATAAGCAATAAAACGATAGCCAGGATAAACATATATCCAAACAGCTTTTTTTGCATAGATTGTTTTTTGTTTCTTACCGATATTTGCATAACAATCCCCCGTCTATTTTTCGCAGAGCTTTTGCCAAAGTCCCTCGGCAAGTGCTTCGGGCGGCGTGTTGCTTAGTATAAATTGTTTCTGTTCGTTTCTTAAATAATCGTAAAATGCGTAAACTTTACTGTAATATTCGGGACTTTGCTGTTCTGACAAAACCTCCGAGCTTTCCTTAACTTTTTTTAGTGCTGCATAGAGTTTTTCATAATCGGCTGTCTTGAAACGGCAGTCGTCTATTTTTTCAAACGCACCGTTTGTAACCGGCATATAACCTGTTTGGCATACGAACTCAAGATTTCTCTCCGGCTCGGTAAGCCATTTGGCAAAAATTGCTGACGCTTCTGCTTTTTGACTTGTTGTTTTATATGCGCAAAGACCGACTCCGGCTTGCGTGATATACGGCTTTTTTCCGTTTTCTGCGGGCAGAGGCAGTATCTCCGGATCCATCGGCTCACTCGTTCCGTCCTCATATGTCACGGTATCATTATAGTAAAGAATTGCGGCGGACGAGCCTATGCCGGCTACGACCTCGCCTGTCATCACCTGTGTGTTTGAATAGAGATTTGAAAGCATAATATGCCCTTTTGCAAGCGAATCCGCAAATTTAATGAAGGTTTGCTTAAAAATCACGTTTGACGGGTCATAGAATCCGTTGTCGGCAAAAATATTTCCTGCGCCGCTTTCCGTAGCCGCAAGCTCAATGGCTCGCAGCGGATAATCAAGAGCGCAGAACGGTTTTCCGCCCGACCAGTCATAATATTTCGCGGCAGCATCGAAAAACCCGTCCCAGGTGGACAGCGCTTCATATGTTACGCCCGTATCGGCTGAAAAGCGTTCAAACTGACCTCCGGCAATGAATAAAAGATGCGTGGATTTAGACACCGGGAACACGGACAGCTTTCCGGCTGCCGTGCCGTCCTCCAAAAATTCCGGAATGTATGCCGAAAGCTCTTTTTCGGAAAAATATTCGTTCCAGTCAAGTAAACAATCCGCTCCAAGCTCCAGCACATTGCTTTTGTGTGCAAAGAAAAGGTCGGGCATTTCGGCGGAACCGGGAATCTTATTATGTGCGTCAAGCAGTTTTTCGCCTATTTTGGAGGCGTTGGACATTGCCGTGACATTGATAATAATGCCTTTTTCCACGCCAACTGTCTCGTTAAATTCGTCAATAAGCCGATTCATCGGCGAATCCGCTTGTTCTCCGTAAACGTGCCACATTGTAAGCGTAACGGGTTTGTTTTTATCAAGTTCCGATTTTTTGCAGCCGGAAAGGCAGCATATTGATATGCTGAAAATGAGTAAAAGCAAAAATAATTTTCTTGCTGATTTCATACTTAGATTCCTCCGTGATATGATTTGATGATTTTTTCCGTTTCTCCTGTTTTATGCCGGTAAGTTGCCAACAAATGCAATCAATCCTATACTTTTTCCCCTACTTTTTCGAAAAAACTTAAATTTTTTTGAAATTCATCCTATACTTTTGGCAAAAAGTATGGGGACAAAAAGATATTTTTATGTATAATGTAAATATGTGAAAACAACAATTTGCAGTACCGGAAAGAATTGTCTGCAAAAAACAAAGATAAAGGGATGTCCTTTTACGTATGTGTTTCATATTATAAAGTAATCGCAGTTTCTCAAATAAAAAGACGCATTCTTTTTTTAGCAGACATACTCTATCTAAGTATATCACACTTTTGACATTTTGTCAAAGGCTTGTTGCAGATTTTCCGCGGTTTTTGAATTTCCCCATTGTTTTCAGCAGAAAACATAAGAAAACATATATCAGAAAACAAGGATGATTTGCATAGGTTTGTGAAATAAACGGGTTTATAAGTTTTTCATAGAGGAGGAGAGGCGTATGATAAATGAGAAGCATAAAACGGCTGCATACAAAATTATTCCGTCACAGGGCGGAAACCGTTACAGTTTTTTCTGCGAATTGTCGGGAATGCTTGTCTGTACCACAGGAACGTATTATGCAGACGATTTCGAGGCAGAGCTTTCGGCGGCATGGGAAGCGGAGGGCAAGAAAAATTTTAATTTATGCCACTTGTGCGGCAGATGGGTCGATTCGATTGTATATAATCCGGATATGCTTATGTGTGTAAACTGTGCTCCGCTCGAAGAAGAAGCAAGGTACTGCAAGCACTGCGGAGCAAAAGTAATTAACGGCGATATAATCTGCTCTGTATGCGGCAAAAAAGTATTATATGGGGGGAGCTGATGGAAATGACAAGATATAGACCGTCAAGAAAAGATATTTTGGCGCATTTCGGCTTCGGCACGAAAAAAATGAAAAGCTGTAAAATATGCCGGTGCTGCGGGAATGTACAGGCTGCAAAGAACAAGTTTTGCAAAGTTTGTCAGACAAAATTGCCGGAGGAAACAGTTTTTGATATTTACAAAGTAAAGCATCGTCGTTGTACCAAATGCGAAAATGTTCTCCCTGATGATGCGGAGTATTGCCCCATGTGCGGAGCGAAACAAAATAATGAAAGAGAGGCGATTTAATTATGAAGAAAGTTTTGTCGCTGTGTATGGTATTTATTATGTTGATGACGCTTTTGCCGCTTACGGCGATTGCCACACATTGAAAGAAAAAGGAGATGAATTACATGAAAAGAAAAAGGAGCAGGCTGTTTTCAGCTTTTCTTTACATGGCGGTGCTTTTGGGTGTTTTGCCGCAGACAACGTTTGCGGCGCAGACTGTTATACCGGAAGTGAGACTTGTTGGAATGAGCGAAATAAGCATTAAGAAAGGTGTCATGGCAAAGTCTGTTAAATTAACCTGTCCCGGTTCCGATGAGATATTAAAAATTGACAATGGTAACTGGTACAGGGCGTGCGACGGCGCAAAGCTGAGCTCAAACATAGACCCGTTTGACAGCGGCACCGAGTATTATTACTATTTTAAAGTGACGATCAAGGACGGAAATTATGTTGCAAGCAGTGAAACCAAATTTTATATTGACGATGAGCTTTTACCCTATGAAAACATAAACTATTATGCCGGTTATGTGTATATAAAAACAAAAAATCTGTGTTCCGAAGGAGTAAAGAAGAATTATTTGGATTCGCTTGAGCTTATGGGGGTGCAGCAGCCCGGACCAAACAGTTCGGTCGAGGAGCTGACGCAGGCGATAAAGGTGCCTGACGGCGTGAACTACAGCATATTGCAGCTTAAGTGGATGGTATATGACCCCGTTAAAAAAATCTATGTGGATGCAAAGAATTTCAAAAACACAACCAGGTGTGCGCTGACGATTTTGTTTGATTTTGAGGAAGGCTTCGGCATGAGTCGGAATACGCAGATACTGCTGTCGGACGGAGCGCCGCCGGGTAAGATAACAAAAAACACCGTAGGCGTGAATTGGCCGAAGGTTACGCTGGAATACACAATCAAAAGCCCGAATCCATACACGGTGACGCTTGATGCAAACGGCGGCAGCTTTGTCGGAGCCTCCGGCGCCGCGACACTTGATATGAAGACGCAGATTGACGGAACGATTATGAGTTTGTTTTATGATCATACCGTTATCAACAGAGAAGGGTTTTATATCGAGGGCTGGTATACCGAGTCCGAAGGCGGCGAGCAGGTTGACAGCGGCAGGGTATACAACAAAAATACCACAATCTACGCACACTGGAAGCCGATAATAAAAGAGCTGCGACTTTACAATATTGAACCGATGCCGGGCAGAAAACCCGTTTTTTATTCTCTCGGAACATCGGAATATACCGCAGTGCAGCTTTATGAAAATGAAGACGGGTTTATGATTTCGGATGTTGAGGCACAAAATGCGCTGATTGCGGAAGAAGGCGAATACAACTTATTGAAGGAATATACCGAGAATACCGTATACGAATACGGTGCCTATGCAAAAGCCACGGGTGATGCATGGTTTACGGGGGAAACAAAGTTGTATATAAACGATGTCCCTGCGGAGAATCATCTTTCCAAGCCCTCCAAGGACATATACGTGAGCCGCGAATATTTTTGTGCGGAGGCTTCGGAGTTTAAAGTATATAACAAAAAGCCTGTCGAAATTCCGGCAGGTGTTTCGGGATCTTCCATCGATGTTGATTTGAGAAATTATATAAGCTGTGCCGACAGCTTTACGGTGACGGGCGATGCGGAATTTGCAGCTTACGGGCTTTCAATCATAGACAATCGTTATATCATCGGCGCTTACCCGTCCACGGAAACGGAGGAAAAAAGCTTTACGCTGACGGTGACATCTGACGGCGGAAGTAAAGCTTTGCCCGTGCATATCGGGCGAACGGAAAAAGCGCCCTTTATCGAAAGCCTTACAGACAAGGTTGTTACGGAGTGCAATGAAAGCACAGCATTTTACATTAAGGTATGCGCGCCGGAGGGGGCAACGGTTACATATGACTGGCAGCTTAAACAGGATTCGGATTATGTCAGCATAAAACAGCTTGTTGATTATGGGGTAGGCGTCGGCATGTTTGCCGGCTACGACACGCCGTCATTTATCGTAACAAACAGGACGCCCGGAAGCGAAAAATACAGATGCGTTGTCAAGGTAAACGGTACAGAAGTAAACAAAGGGATAAACGGTAACCTTGTCAGCCACTCTGTAATACATAAATTTGATTCGTGTGCCCAAAAGGACGGTACAAACCACAGCCTTATATGCAGCCGCTGCAGCTACGAGGATGCGGACGGAAATACCGTGACGTACAAGAAGGACGAAGAACACATCTACAAATATGAGCTTTTAAGAGAAGCAACCGACACCGTAGACGGGCTGTATCGCAAAACCTGCGCCAAGTGTGGATATCAGCCGTCTGCTGTCAATTCGTTTACAAAAAGCGATATGCAGGAAACCACGGTTCTTTTCCTGTTTGATAAAGCGGAAGTCGACAGCCAGCCGTATAAATCCATACGGATGAAAAAGTACAATCAAGCAGTTCTGCCAAAAGTTCGTCCGATAAAAAGCGGATACAGCTTTTTGGGATGGACGGTTGAAAAAGGCGGCAAAACGGTGGATTATTTGCCGGGAGATAAGGTTTTCGTACCTATGGGGCTTTCGCTTTATGCGGTATTTGCCGAACCTATAATAACGGTGGAGGGCAAAGACGTCACACAGGGTGATGCCGAGACACTGTTCGGCGGTACGGTAAGCTTTACTCCGGAAACATCAATGTCTCCCGCAAAGCTGACGCTGAACAATGCGCATATTGATACGCATCCGATTTACGCCACGGCGGAATCTGTCGGAATTTATGCAAACGGCGACCTTGATATAGAGCTTATAGGCGACAGTATAATAGAAGCGGACACTATAGATGCCGTGGGTATTCTGTGCGGAGGCAAGGTTTCTTTTTACGGCAGCGGAACACTTACAATCAAGGGCGCGGGCAAGATAACGTACGACAAGGGCATAAAAGCGGCGAAAATTGAAAACCTTGCCGAAAAGCTGAGCGTAAGAGACTGCAAAACTGCGTTTGACGGTAAAACGATGCTTGCCTACGGCATAACGGAAATCTATTGGGGAAATTACAGCGGCACAAGCTTTAAGGCATTTACACAGGCATTTACGCAAAGCGAGTATTCTCCCATGAAAGTCGTAGGAGCAAAAAACAGCACCGACTTGTCGACTATCATGTCCGACGCCGATGCAACGGACGCGTGGTATGCGCTGATTGCGCCGAAGGATGCAGCATTTATCAGCTGCAACAAAGACCTTAATACCGTAATCGGCTTTGCGCCGAGCAGCAGTGCGAGGGTTTACAGTGCGAAGTATGACGCAAACGGAATTTTAGTCGATTATCGGGTAAAATATGTTAACCGGGAGGATTACTATTTATATGGAACCTCCGGTGACGGATACATATACAAGCTAATGCTCTGGAACTGCGAAAACGGCAGTATGCAGCCGATGTGTGAGGTTGTGACGGTAGAAAAATAACACTTGTAATATCCATTTTTAAAATGTGGATATAAATAAAAAATTTTTTAAGGAGGTTCATTATGAAAGGAAGAAAGTTTTTGAAGGTCACGGGGATTCTGATGATTATCGGCGCAGCGTTCGGTATTATCGGAGGAATTATTGCAATGATCGGAGTGGGAGCTTTGGCAGCGGTTCTTGAAACAAGCGCCGTTGGTCTTATGCTTGCGAGCGTGCTGGTTCTGGCAAGTGCAGTGTTTCAGCTGATTGCCGGAATTATGGGCGTGAAAAACTGCGATAAACCCGAAAAGGCACAAACCTGCCTGGTTATGGGTATCATTGTGGCAATCTTAAGCGTAGCCGGAAACGTTATCTCAAACGTACTTGGCAGCGATTTCAATGCCTTTAACTACGCTACCGGCTTGGTTATTCCGGTTCTGTACATAATTGGTGCGGCCAAGAATAAAGAGACAGCATAAGTAAAACGTCCAAATGTTCCCGCCGCTCGTTTTTGAGCGGCGGGAACAGCCGGGTAAAAAGGAGAGAAACGATGGAAACAGTACAAAGCTATAAGTGTCCTTGCTGCGGTGATTCGCTGATTTTTCGGAATGAGTCGCTGCACTGCGATTCCTGTGGAAATGATTTTGAGCTTGACGCTGTGCGGCAAATCGAGGATGTCGGATCTCAAATGCATGGAGAGTCAAAATATGACTGGGAGCATTACGAACCGAGAAGTTATGAAACAGACGGAGAGATTGAACTCGCAAGCTATACCTGCCCCTCCTGCGGTGCGGAAATAACCGGTGACGATACAATGGGGTCAACCGTTTGTCCATACTGTGGCGATGCAGCGGTGATCAAGGGACAGTTTGAGGGTACCCTTCGGCCTGACTATATTATTCCGTTTAAGATAGATAAAAAAGCGGCAATGGAGGTATTTGAGGCAGATTTCAAAAATGCACCGTTTCTGCCGGATACGTTTAAAGTCAGAAAGAAGATAGAAGAAATGACAGGCGTTTATGTGCCTTTTTGGATGTTTGACTGCGACTGTAGTGCTGCAATAACTTACGGTGCACAAAGGGTTACAAGTTGGAGTGATTCCAATTATCATTATACCAAAACAGATTATTACAGACTTTTCAGAAGCGGCAGTGTGGGTTTTGCCAACATTCCTGTTGACGGCTCAAAAAAAGCGGATGACGCATATATGGAGGCGGTAGAACCTTTTTGTTATGATGATGCAGTGGAGTTTAACGGTGCATATCTTTCGGGGTATATGGCGGATAAATATGATGTTTCGGCAGAGGAAAGCATAGAGCGAGCGAACGAACGTGTAAAAAATTCAACGGTTTCGGTATTTAAGGAGACAACGAGCGGTTACGCTGCGGTGATTCCCGAAAGTACAAAAATCAGCTTTTCAGGCGGTAAAATAAGGTATTCCCTTCTCCCGGTTTGGATGCTCAATATTAAATATATGAACAATACATATAAGTTTGCTGTCAACGGACAGACGGGCAAAGTTGTCGGTGAATATCCGATTGACAAAAGGAAAAAATGGAGATACTTTGCGAAAATTGCCGGCTTTGCTTATATAGCATCTGCAGTTATAGCATATTTCTTGCTGCATTAGGAGGAGGCCAAATGAAAAGATTTGTTACAATCATGATTGTCCTTCTCTGCTTTGTATCGACAATTACCGTATATGCGGATTTTATCAATCCAACGATTACGGATTCGGTCGGATACCTGACAGAGGAACAAAATAAAGAGCTGTCGGCAAGGCTTGATAAAATTCGTGAACAATATAATTTTGACATCGTATTTGTTTCAGAGGATAGATTATCTGCCTATGACGCACAAGCGTCGGCAGACGACATTTACGATTATAATGACTACGGTTACGGTGAAAACTGCGACGGCATTCTTTTTTACATAGCGGACTATGAAAGAAAATATCATTTTTCAGTCTGCGGCAGCGGTGAAACGATATTTAATGAAAACGGTCTTGCCTATTTGGAAAAAAAGATTGTTCCGTATTTGAAGAAAGACAACTATTATGCTGCGGTCAAATCATACGCCGAACATACGGAAGAACTTTTGAAGATGGCAGCAGAGGGTAAGCCGTTCAACAAAACTCAGCACAGCATGAAGTATATCCTGTGTGTGGTTGCCGGGGCACTTCTTCTTCCCCTTATTCTTGCGTATTTTATGATGTACAAAAAGCTCTGCGCAATGAAAACGGCGGTCAAAGAGGACAATGCCGCAAATTATATGAAGCCGAACAGTATGAATCTTGATTTTTCAAGGGATATATTCCTTTACAGTACAGTGACAAAAACGGAAAAACCGAAATCGGATTCCGGCAGCCATACATCGTCTTCCGGCAGAAGTCACGGCGGACGAGGCGGAAGTTTTTAATAAAAATTTTAAGGAAGAAAAATATACAAATCCACATTACTTATTTATGTAATACCAATAAACCAAACCGTAATCAACCGCGGAATAAAAGGTTGATAGAAAGGAGAATGGTATAATGCGAATGACCGTTAGATGAGTCAATTACATTATACCGGAAAAAATTATGGGACTCGGTGATTTTTTCAAGAACATTTTCGGCAAAAAAAATTGTGCGTTATGCGGCAAGGAATGCGGCATGATGCACCGCACAAAAATAAAGAACAAGGAATTTTTATGTGACGATTGCGGGAATCTATGTTCAAAGTACATTAGGCTGAGCGAGCTGACATTGGATGAAATCAAGGGACATATAGAATATATGAAAAGGCAGAACAGACTTTTTGAGGAGGTCTATTCCAAAGAAGGAAAGAAAGACACATACCCTTCGTCGCTCAAGGAAATGGGCATTGAGTTTTGCGATGACTTGGGAATGTTTCGGATTAAACACAGAAGCAACACGGGCAGAGGAAAGATGAACGAGCTTTTCCGCTACGATCAGGTGGCAAGCTATGAGGAATACATAGATGAAACGCCGGCAAGCGAGCCGGGAAAAAATCCTGAATTTAAGGAATGCGGATTAAAAATCAAGCTTTTGGGCGGAAATATGAGCAAGGTGAATACAGACAACAAAAAAGGTCTTCGTCCTCATCCGTATATCAAGCAAGAACTTAAAATCTGTTTCAGCAAAAACAATCGTTCGGACGTGCAGTATGCACATAATGCAAAATGCAAGTTTGATTATATTTTCGGCGTTCACGATGATGAAAGAGGTTTGTTCGGCTTTGGCAGAAGTAAGGCGGAAAAAAGAGAGGATGCGGCAGCGATTGGAATGGCGGCGGCATTCGGAACGGCTTTTAAGGCTGCAACAAAAGGTGAGGAAGCTATAACGGAGACGGACAAAGAAAAACTGAAGGAAGGCATAAATGCTATGAATGATGCAGCGACCGGCGGCATGGCGGTTTACACAAGACGTGCGGACGATGCGGAAGCCAAAATAAAGTAATGGGAGGCGAAAAACATGAAAAAACTATCATTATTGCTTGCAGCACTGCTGATTTTAAGCAGCACTGTTGTCTGTGCGGAATGGGAAACATTCAAATCAGCAGACGGTATGTATGAATATACAAAGGATGGAGTAATTACAGCTTATTACGGTGATGAATTTGCCTTTTTCCCGGCAGAAATAGACGGAACAAAAATCAATGAAATCGGCGTTATGGCTTGTTTTGACTTAGGAATTGAATACATATCCCTTGCCGAAGGAATTGAATTGATAAACACAAATGCATTTGAAGGCTGCAATGCCAAAAGCGCATATATTCCGTCAAGTGTGAAAAATATCGGTGAGCGCGCTTTTGCCAACTGCGCAAATCTTAATGAGGTTACATTGAATTCAGAGGAAATAACGTTTGATTTTGATGTGTTTATCGGAACCGGATTTATACAGTTTTATATCCCGTGCACGGCAGATGAGTATGCGATGCACAAAAAAATATCCGATGCAAAGGGTGACGGGAACTTTAGTTTTTCAGTTATGCACACTTCGGTTGTTGAGAGTATGACGGAAAAGGATATTTTCGGTGAAAACATGATATACTGCGAGGACTGCGGCTTTAAGGGAAGCAAATATCTTGACGAAAACCCTCTTCCGTTCTCCGATGTATCACAGGACGCATGGTATTACGCTTACGTTCAAACGGCATATAATTTCGGTATAATAAACGGCAAAAGCGAAACGATATTTGACCCGAACGCAGGTCTTACCTGCGCCGAGGCGGCAAAGATTGCGGCGGTTATTCATAATCAAAAGCGTTATGACGGCGAGAAATCGGAATTTCAGATGCTGGGCGAAAACTGGTATGACGTTTATGTGGACTACTGCTACGCCAACGCAATCATTGAAGATTACATTGTTTTCGACTGGAACGCAAACGCAACTCGTGCGCAGATGGCATATCTGTTTTCACGGTGCGATATGGAACGGTGTTTTATAAACGATGTTCCGCTTACTGACATTCCGGATGTTTACGATACAACGCCGCACGCTTATGAAATTTTAGACCTTTACAATAAGGGGATTGCCGTGGGCAGCGATGAGCATATGACATATTATCCCGATTCGCAGGTAAAGAGGAGTGAAGCGGCAGCGCTTGTTTCCAGAATACTCTGCCATGATATGAGGATAGAATTGCCGAAAGGGTAATTAAGGTGAGGCTGATATGTACACCCGATATATGGGATATAACAGAGTATAAAAAATAAAATAATTGAGAGGAGAACAGAACTATGGGACTTTTAAAAGCAGGGGCAGGTGCGCTCGGCGGCGTTTTAGCTGATCAGTGGAGAGAATTTTTTTACTGCGAAAGCTTGGACGCCGACACACTTGTGGCAAAAGGCGAAAAACGAGCGGGAAAAAGAAGCTCCAACAAAAAGGGAGACGACAACATTATTTCAAACGGTTCAATCATTTCAATAAATGAGGGGCAGAGCATGATTATCGTGGAATCGGGCAAAATTGTTGAATTTTGCGCCGAGGCAGGAGAATTTGTCTACGATAATTCCACCGAACCGAGTATTTTCTGTGGAAGCTTAGGCGAAAGCATTAAGCAAAGCTTTGCGCAGGTAGGCAAGCGTTTTACTTTCGGCGGCGAACCCGGTAAGGATCAGAGGGTTTATTATTTTAACACAAAGGAAATAACCGGAAATAAATTCGGAACTTCTTCACCTGTACCTTTTAGGGTAACGATAGATGAGTCTATGAACTATAAGCTGTCGGTGGATTTAAGGTGTAACGGCGTGTATTCCTATAAAATAGCCGATCCCGTTATGTTTTATACGAACGTAAGCGGTAATGTCGAATATGTATACAGCCGCTCGGAAATCGACGAAATGTTAAAGAGTGAGCTTCTGGATGCTCTCAGGCCGGCATTTGCGCAGATTTCGGCAATGAAAATAATGTATTACGAAATACCGGCGCATACAAAAGAGGTTACAAAGGCTCTTTCCGAGGAGCTTAAAGCCGAGTGGAAGGAAAAGCGCGGAATCGAGCTTTTCACCGTAAGCATTAACGGTGTATCTATCCCCGAGGATCAGAGAAAGAAAATTACCGAGTGGGAGGAAAACATTATGACAACCAACCCGAATATTGCGGCGGCGCGCATTGTCGGCGGACAGACAGACGCTATGAGAACAGCTGCGGCAAACGAAGGCGGAATGGGTGCAATGGGCGGATTTTTCGGGATGAGTATGGCGCAGAGCGCAGGCGGCATGAATGCAGGCAATCTTTTTGCGATGGGTCAGCAGCAACAGCAGCCTCAAACGGCAGGCTGGAGCTGTGAATGCGGTCAGACCGGAAATTCGGGCAAATTTTGCATGAATTGCGGAAAGCCGCAGGCATCGCCCGACGGCTGGACGTGTTCGTGTGGCACGGTAAACAAGGGCAAATTCTGCCAAAACTGCGGGAATCCGAAACCTGCGGGCGCACCGCTTTATAAATGTGATAAGTGCGGCTGGGAACCGGAAGATCCTAAAAATCCGCCGAAATTCTGCCCTGAATGCGGTGACATATTTGATGATAATGATAAACAATAAAAAACGGAGGAATTCAATATTATGAAAAAGTTATTAGCAATGATTTTGACAATCGGAATGATATTCACACTTGCATCGTGCGGAGGAGACAAGACCGGGAACGGCGGACAACAAGCCGGGGGAGCTAAAAAGATTGACTACGCAAATATGACAGAGGACGATCTGATAAAAGAGTTTATCAAAGATGAAAAGAATATAACCTTGGACGAATTTGTAAATCTTGCTTCCACATATTCATATACAACAATCAACGATAAGCTTGAGCTTGATGAAAATATAACAGATAAAGCAATCAAAAAGCTTAAGGACAACAAGGCAACACTCCCCGGGGCAAAGGAATTTGTTGAGCCGCTTCTGAAAAGCGATTCGCCGCAGGTAAGAGGCTATGCTTTTTCAAACATTGCCACATTTTTCGGGGCAAGTGATTCGCATAAAGCGGCGGCAAAGGAGATTCTGAAAACCGAAAAAGAGCCTTATGTTATTAAATGTGCGGTAAAAGCTCTTGGCAATGAAGGCGGCAAGGATGCAGAAATCGGCAAATTTCTGCTTGATGCGGCAAAGAATGAAAACGCAGTTGTAAGAAGGCAGGCGGCGGTTGCTCTCGGAAGTACATGGAACAAAACTCTTGATGGTGCGGTTGATGCGGAAATCAAGCTGATGAAGGATTCGGATAACGATGTTCGGAAAGCAGCGTATGAGTATGCCGGTCTCCTCGGTGATGACAGAGTGGTTGCGCCTATCTCTGAAATGCTGAAAAACGAGGCTGACGCAGACCTTCATTCAAGCGGCGTAAGAGGACTTGTTTGGCTGTGGTACGATTATCCGTCGCACGAAAATACAAGCGAAGCGGCATACAGGGCTACGATAGACTACTTTAAAACCACACCGGGCAGTGACAAAGTTCCCGCATGGGCAGCTGTGACAAGCTTTACAAACAAATCCGAGAAGAACTATGCCGCATGGAAGGAAAAAGCAACCTATTTCAATACAGATGAGCTTTATGAAGTCATGCTCGGACTTGTAAAAAACGAAAATTTAGGACGTATGACGCGTGGATATGCCTGCAAACCCGTTGCGGTGCATTGCACAAAAGAGCAGTTTGAGGCGTTTGGCGAGGTTGTAAATGCTCTTACCGATAAGAATTCAAAATTTATACAGGACGAGTATCAAAATCAGGCAAAAAAGCTTGAATAGCCACAGAATGGAGGAATGACTATGAAAAAAATAATCGGCGTTATACTGATTATAGGAGGCATATTCTTTGCTTCGCTTGCTGTAAAAGCTCTTGTGTCAGCACCGCAGAGTTACGAGAAAATCAGAGCTGCGGCAACGATTAAGGACGGCAAGCTTACCCCCGAAAACGAAGGGAAACTTGTGGTTGTCTCAGGAACTCTTAAACCGGCAGAACAGCTTCAGGATCCCATAACGGGTGTTAAGCTTCCCGGAGTAACGGCGAAAAGAACTGTTTGGACTTATAAACAGGATACCGGCAGCGGTGATGAAAAAGTGTGGGATTGGCATCCGGAGAATACCGACTACAGTGAAAAGGCAAATTTCGGAATAAATGCCGAAATACTTACAACAACCATGCTCGCCGCTCCTACCCTGCTCGGTGAGTTTAAGGTGGAGAGCAAACTGCTCAATCCTCTTATAAGAAACACGGAATTTAAGCAATATGACGAGAAGAGCCTCAATGCGGGCTGGAAGGTGCTTTCGGGCGGAAGAGAAAGCAGCTACTGCGTTTCAAAAGAAAATTGGCTGCCGAAAAAATCAACAGGTACGTACTCGTCGACGGGAGACGGATCTCAAAAAGTATCCTACGGTATCGTTTCATCCGACGATCCGCTCGAATATACGATTGTCGGCGTACAAAAGGAGGGTAACCTGGTAGAAGCCGATGACATTGATGCGGTTACAACCGTTAAGGGAATTATGACGGCGGAAGAATTTGCTGAGGAGAACAAAAAAGGCGTGCGCGGAGGCTCGATTTTCGGCATAATAGCCGGTATACTGCTTGCGGTAATCGGTGCGGGAATGATGATATTTCGGAGGCAGTGAAAATGAAGACGAATACAAAATTATTCTCCGGCGGCGGAACGTATATTTCAGCGGCGGCAATCGCAAGACTTACATTAAAGAAGCACATACAAATGATTATAGGCGGATTCTTCACAGCGGTTTTTCTGTTCGGAATTATTTCGGGGGTTACGGGGTATAACGAAAAACTTCGTGATAACCTGATTACCAATATAGTCATGCTTGTTCCGTCCGCACTCCTTTTGTTAAACGGCATAAAAAACGGAATAAGAGCGAATCTTGCACGCCGTTACGATTCAATATTTATGTGCGACCAAGACGGCACCGTTACGATTGAGGAGATTTCAAAGCAGATGGGAAAACCGTCCTATAAGGCGCTTTCCGAGCTTGAATGGCTTTTCGGAAAGGGCGTCTTTCGAGATTGTACACTGCAAAAGCAGGGATTGCCATGCGTGCTTCTCTCGGGCAGAGCAAACAGCAAAACAAGCTTTGTCAACGTTGTATGCGAAAAATGCAACGGAACAACAAGGATCCGCGCCGGAAGCTCAGGCAAATGCGAGTATTGCGGAAATGCAATCTCAAGTCGCAATACCGAATAAATGTAAAACCCAAAAGAAAGGAGATGTAAAGTTATATCGAAAGATATTAACGCAGAAAAAGAAATCTAAAGTTCGGATTATGCTGTTATTTAATCCGGCATATTCCGGTAAATTTTATCTTCGGACATTGAAAATTTAAAGGACAGGACTTTTACGGCTGAAAGGTCGGGAGATTTAAAAAATAAATGTCAGGATATTTCAAAATTAAAACCAAATAAGACTGATAATAAACCTGAATATAACGATACTGATAATAATGATACTGAGAGTTTAAATAAGGCTGAAAAAGAAAATTATACAGAGCTTAACAGCAGTTAATAGTAACCTTATTCCGATTTGTTATAAGACCTAATTTATCATCAAAAATTTTGTATCGTAAATATGGCATAAATACTTGTGTTTTCGTAGTCGTATTGTAAATAACAATCAATATTTTCTAAATATAATTTTTAAATCTATTGTGGTCAAAATTGTGGTCAAGATAAAATATTCCCTGTTTTGCAACGTATTTCATAGCGGAAACTATACCGAAAGTATAGTTTTACTTGACATTTAGACTGATTTAATATATACTGTATGTATATATTAAATATACGGAGGGTTTGGATATGAAAAACAAACTAAACTTAAAGAAATGGCACAAGGTACTTAGCATAGGGATAACAGCACTTATTTCAATGGCAATGTTGACAGGGTGTAATAATGGCAATAACTCATCTGACGGCACAAAATCAAAGAAAATACCGATTAAGATTGAGGATATAGCCTGGTCTGTAGAAGAAGAAATTGTCGAGGGTGAACGAGAAGTTGTTTTTAGTTACACAAATAACACAAAATACACTATTGGTGATATGGAAATAAAGTTTACCTTAAAAGACGGAATAACCGATGAGGAACTTAAAGTTTTTGACACCTGCAAAGAAGAACATAACATAGCTGATGACAAAATTAAAGATATATATATTTCTGGTTATTCTCACAAATTTGCAGAGCCAAAAGAAACGGTAGGTGGGTCACCGTGTGAAATAAACGGATATATCAATGTTGAAAGTATGGCTCAATACGAAGTAATGCAACCCGATATGGCAACTATAGTATATGTTGATAATGATAAGGCATACAATATATACTATGATTTTAAATCTCAAAAATATAGTTGGGGTGATGAAAACGGTATTGAAATATATAAATGGGCAGAGGGTGAGTTATCAACTATCATACCACAACCTAATGTTCCCTCTGTATCTTGTTCGGAAAGCAGTACAAGCTTAGGCTTTACATCATACGGAGCTTCTAAAGAACAATTTAAAGAATATGTACAAGCTTGCAAAGAGAAAGGTTTTACCTCTGACCCGTCAAATGGCGAAACATATTATAATGCTAAAAATTCAGAGGGATATAAGCTGTCTATACATTATTATGCGGACGATGAAAGACTTGACGGCAATCTTTATGCACCCGATAAAAAGGAAACACCACAGCCGACAGAAACAACTGCAACACAAACTTCTTCCGCTAACACGGAAGCGTGGAGACAATTTCTTAAAGATTATGAAAATTGGACTAACAGTTATATAGAACTTGCTAAAAAATGCAAGGAAAACCCCGATGATTTAAGCTTAATATCGGACTATGCAAAAATCATGTCAGAAACCGCAGAATGGGCAAACAAAGCACAGGAATACGAGGACGAGTTAAAAAATGATAATGTTTCATCGGAAGTATTAACAGAATACATAAATACCCTTGCAAGAATTACACAAAAAATTGCAGAGGTTGCAGAGTAAGCGGAGGAAACACAATGAATAAAAAATTAAATATCCCAATGTTAATACTGCTTGTCGGCATAGCGACAATTATAATATCGTTGTTCATACCTTATGTGAGTGCAACGGAAGAATATGCAAAAATTCTAAACATTTCTCCCAACACGCCTTTTTATGAAAAAATCAATATGACTAACAGGGAAGCAATGAACCTTTCTCTTTTTGATATGGCAAACATTTATTACCACGGAGCAAATATATTTTATAAATATTTTGTTCCTATAGCTATGGTAACGATAGGAATATTCTCATTGCTAAATATACTTTTTTCGGTCTTAAAAAAGCCGATAGCGGTTATAGTGTTTGATGTATTGACAGTAGGAACTTTTGCATTGCTTAACTGGGATTTTCAAGACCGTGGAATTTTTACGAATAAATATAATTTTTCAATTTCATACTATTTGTTTTATATAGCCGTAATGGTTATATTTATAGGTGCGGTTTGGCTGTTGATTAACAAAATTAAAGATAAGAAAAAAAGTATAGAATACTAAAATAAATACATATGGTTAGAGCATACCAAAGGTTAAACGCCTCGGTATGCTTTTTCTATACCTAACCCCTGTCCTTGTTTTCCGAAAAATAAAATTTTAATATAAAAGGTATCAGACCGTTAAAGGGCATAAGTAAGATATATTGTATATAAGTTTAATTTGTATATTAGTCTATTGGTAATATGGCTTCTGTAACTACTTAAAGACATTTTTATTTTACCGTCCTTTTGTTAATTTTTTTTCACTTGTATTATGACACTTATATAGTTAAAGATATATATTCTCTGCCGCCCTTAATTTGACTTGTAAAAGAGAATAATATAAAAATACACGGTAAAAGTTTTTGATTTACGGAGCGGAAAATTAAGATAGCACACATTTACCTTATAAAAGTTTATAACCTCCTGTTTGAAATTTTATCCTCAGACGTAAGCGGTCAGCGTGGAAGTTTTCGCTTGTTAATACACGTTTAAAGGTGGGTTGTCACACGTGTATAATTAAATCAGCATACACTAACCAATGACTACATTACAGTATATATACTTTTTGTAATATCATATATAGCATAAAATACAAATACCATAAAACAAAACCGCAAAAGCTGTTATACTTCTTTTGACCACTTGTGAGAGCGGTATATAATATCATTCTCACAATGTATAATATATAAATCTGCTTTATAAACTGTACTGATAAACAAAGTGGTCTGTACTTGTAATATCTTCATAAAACAATTCTTTTAGTATAAACTATATGTACAAGGAGTTGTATTTATTATGAAGATTAAAAAACATAAAAGCGGACAGATTGACAGCAGAAACCGCACACATATCACAGAACGTAAACCACATACAAAAGAAATTGATTTAAAGCTTGACCGCATAGGAAATATAATCAGAGAAGCACGCCTAAATCAAGGCTTGACACAAGAAGAATTAGCGGAGCTTGTGGACGTTACACCTGCCTATATCGGGCATATAGAACGCAATCAGCGGAGTTTTTCCCTGCAAACGCTTGTAAAGCTTGTTACAGAGCTTGACATAGATATGAACTACCTGTTTTCCGAAAGTGTTCCCACAAGTGAAGAGCAGATTATTATAGACTTTAAACAGCTTATAAAAGGAAAACCGCTCCAGACACAAGAAGCGGTTTTAGACATAGTACGTACAGCGTTAAAATATCTTTAAATTTTAATGATTTGTTCTAAATATTCATCTTTTGAAAGACTGCCCTTTACGGCTTCATCACGTAATGCGGTAGCCTTTTTTAATTGTATATCCAATTCCTCTTTTGTAATTTTCCCTGTCCTTTTCCGTGCGTAAAGACGTTTATATGCCCTTTGGTATTCGCCTATAATCGGGTCTTTCAAAGTTTTGTTTTTAAAGCTGTTTACCGCTCCGACTTCTTGACAGGTTTTAGACGTACCCGAAATTTTACGGTCACAGTATTTTTTATTGTAATTTCCCTTTACCGCAAACAGCCTACCGCAGTTTTCACATTTCCTCACAAATATATTGTATTGCAACATTTTCATAAATTCAAGGTACAATAACGATGATATATCAGAAGCAATATATTCCTCACACAGCGTTAAATCTTTAGATACCGTATATACAATTTCTGCCTTGCCGTTTAATTCGTGGGAATAATTAAGATACCTTTCCAATGGGTTAAACTTCTCATTTTCGTTCTGCTTTAACAAACAGGCATTAACCGCCGCCCTATATTCTTTTTGAAGCTTTACAAGGTCAAATATATCAAACAATTTCATATAGTCTATATCGTGAAGTGCGGAATATTCAACCTCATATGCGTATGGGTGTTCGGTAGCTTTTAAAGCGTCATATAAAGCCATTCGGACATACTTTTCCTCATCTGACATATTGTTATCAATTTGAAGAATAATACCTTTGTAACCTTTATACCCTCTGCCTGTCGGTCGGCATTTTCTGATATTTTCAGCTTTAAGCTGTTTAATTATTTCTACTTCTTTTTGGTATGTGCTTAAATCTAATTCCAAAAAATCAAGCAAGAGAGTGCCTATTTCAAATTCCTCGTTTGTTATAGGTAAATACATATGTTTTTTATCTATTGTAATGTATTTGCTTACATTCATTCTATACAGCTCCTTTTATCAAATACCTAATCATATAATTATATTATATATTATACTTGACAAATATGTCAAGTGGTGTTATAATAAATATACAATATATAATATTAAATATATATTACCTATATAGAAAGGGGTGAGTATATGAAAAGGCGACTGGTAAAAAAGGTTACATCTTTTGAAGCTTTACCGCTTGTTATGACGGTTAAAGATGTTCAAGAGGTTTTGCGTGTGTCAAAGCCGAACGCATACAGAATAATGGCATTAGACGCATTTCCGAAAATGAAAATCGGAAAACGTGTGTTAGTTGAAAAAGAAGCATTTAAAAATTGGCTTGCAAACAACACTGTATAAAAATCATTGCAGAAAGTATTGTTGTATTTAAGGAAGTGTGTATCGTGGCAAAGAAAAGAGCTAACGGAGAGGGAACTATACGGCAGAGAAAAGACGGTCGCTGGGAGGGTCTTTACAGCTTAAATTACAAACGTAAAAGCGTATATGGCAAAACACAAGACGAGGTAAGAAAAAAGTTAAATAAAATATTAAATGACATTGACAATCACAGTTATATTGCCAATCCTAATATTTCTTTCGGTGCGTGGCTTGATGAATGGTTAGACGTTTATGTAAAGCCGAATGTAAAACTATCTACATACGGCAGTTATGAACGTCAGATAAGATTACATATCAAGCCCGAAATCGGACGAATAAAATTAAAAGACCTAACCGCAAATACTCTGCAAAAGCTCCTCAATAAGAAAAGAAATGAGGGGCTTTCCGCAAGCTCTGTAAGAGGTGTTTTTAAAGTCATATCCTGCGCATACAAAGAAGCTTATAGAAATAACTATGTTAAAAGAAATATTTGCGACTTGGTTACACTTCCGAAAGAACAACAACGTGAAATGCGTGTATTTACATTAGAGGAACAACAGGCATTACAAGACGCATTAGAAGGCGAAAGGCTTGGTATTGGAGTATTGTTATCGCTTTACACAGGTATGCGTATAGGTGAAATTTTAGGGCTTAAATTCAGTGATATTGATTTTAAGGAACGCACCGTAACAGTAAGACGTTCTCTGAACAGGCTGACACTATATGATAATTCGGAAAAGAAAACGGATATTGTAATAAGTGAGCCTAAAACAAGCAATTCTAACAGAGTTATTCCGCTTCAAAAGTTTTTAATACCATTATTAAAGGAACACAAACAAATGCTTGCTGTTGAGAAAAAACGTGTATGTCAGCTATACAATGATAATGACTTTGTAATTTGTAATGAATATGGGAAATGTATAGAACCTCGGACTTATCAAGTTTTTTTCAAAAATATGCTGGAAAAAGCAAAGATAGAAACAACACATTTTCATACTTTAAGGCATACTTTTGCGACAAGAGCATTAGAATTCGGTTTTGATGTTAAAGTATTGGCTTCTGTTCTGGGACACGCTAATGCAAGTACAACCTTAAATAAATATGCTCACGCATTGCCAGACCACAAAAAACAATCTATGGAAAAATTAAGCAGTCTATATATCTAAAAAATAAGGGGTGTTACAAATGAATGATTTTGATAAAGCCGTTTTAAATTTTTTTGCCGACAATGAGCAGTCTGTACTTAAAGAGTATAGAGCATATGACAGCGAGTATAAAAGCCTATGTGAGGAAAATAAAAAAGTAAGTATTATACTTAAAGAATTATATTCAAAATTAGATGATACGGAAATTAAAGCCATAGACGAATGGAAAAATATCATATATCAAATAACCGATAAAGAAAAAGATTTTTTGTATCTTCAAGGCTTTAAGGACTGTATCAAATTACTACAGCTTATCAAGTTAATATAAATAAAATGCCGCTCCGAACAGGGCGGTATTTTGAGTTTTGGGGGTCAGTTGTGGTCAAAATTGTGGTCAAACGGTATATTTGGGGGAGAAGCAAAAAACAAATTCTTTGAAAAATGCTGATAAATACAGGGTTTTCACCCGATTAATGATATAGATAATAAGACATAAATCGTATAACAATTTGGAATATTGGAATAAATATAAATATGCAGTAATAAATTCACATAGAAAAACCGCTGACAATGATTTTAATCATATTGGCGGTTTTCTCTTGTTCTTAGTTTATGTAATCCTTGAAGCCTTTGCCGGGCTTGAAAGCCGGCGAGTTGCACGCGGCGATTTTGATTTTTTCGCCCGTCTGCGGGTTTTTGCCTTCTCTTGCTTCTCTTTTGCGAGATTCAAAAGTTCCGAAGCCGACAAGCTGAACCTTGTCGTTCTTCTTTACGGCATCCTTTACAGCGTCAACAAATGCGTTTAATGCGCCCTCGGCGTCCTTTTTTGAAAGGCTCGCTTTTTCAGCCATTATCGCAACCAACTCTGATTTGTTCATCGTCACACCTCCTCGTCGTATACGGTTATTTTGTATTCTATCACAAAATTTCTTTTTTGGCAATACATACTGATGATTTTTGCACGGTTTTTGAATGAGTGAACAAATTATGAACAAAACATATATTTGTAGGGGCGGCCCCGTGTGGCCGCCCGTAATATGTTCATCGAAATATATGAGTATCCATATAAATTTATGACATTTGCTCGTATGCTCGGGCGCCCACACGGGGGCGCCCCTACGGGTTTATGTCGAAATTCACAAAAAATTAACTCATTCAAAAACCGTGATGATTTTTGTAGTTTTGAAAGAAAAATAGCTTTTGCGTTTTTAAGAAAAGCAAAAAAATCATAAAAATTTTCATAGTGCAAAATGCCGAAAAAGCAGAGATCAGTAAAGATTTCCGCCGTTTGTCTTGACAAGAAGAATAGATTACGGTATAATTATTATTAAGAATAATTCCTAATAACATATAAAAATAAAATGAAAAGTATGAAGTGATTATGAAAAACAATAAATATGCGAGAACAAGAACCGATAAAAATTTAATGAAGGCATTTCCCGGCATATACTGTTGTTGCTCCATGCAGGGGATATGTTCCGCTTGACGGACGCGGAATAACAAATTTGAAATATGACAAAACTTAGGGGAGTGCATAAAAAATGCTGAAACACAGGGAAACAAAACAGCGCAGAATCGTTTTGGAAACGGTCAGATGTCACACGGATCATCCGACCGCCAACACGATATACGAGGAGGTTCATGCAATTGACGGAAAAATCAGTCAGGGTACCGTATACCGCAATTTAAGCTGTCTGTCAGAGGACGGAGAAATACTTCATATCAAGGTGCCGGGTGCAGACAGATATGATTTGAGAACTGACCTTCACTATCATATTATCTGTCTTAAGTGCGGAAAGGTAATTGATATTCCGTTTAATTATCTTTCCGATCCGGATGAAAAGGTTGCAAATGCGACCGGTTACACGGTATTCCGTCACAGAGCCGTGTTCGAGGGAATCTGCCCGGAATGTAAAACGGAAAACAATATATAATCCGAAAACGGATGTAGAGAGGATGTGGCAATATATGCGTTGGAAAAAGGTGGCGGCGCAGGCTTTGCTTTTGGCTGTCGGAACAGTAATGCTGTGCGCCGGAGCTTTGCGGGGTGAGGCGGCGACCGTGCTGAGCAAGGCAATCAGATTATGTCTGGAGTGTGTGGGAATTGGGTAAGAAATTTTCAGGTATATCACAAAAATTGACTCGCTTCCGCGGGTACATTCAGGCAGCGGCGGCTCTGTTGAGCAACCTGCATCTGCCAAATTTTCTGAAGGGCGAAATTTATCGGGGAGCCGGAAAAAAAGTATGTGTGCCGGGGCTTAACTGCTACTCCTGTCCTGCGGCATCCGGAGCTTGCCCTATCGGTGCGCTTCAAACGGTGGCGGGGTCTGCAAAATATGGTTTCTCATATTATATTACAGGAATCCTCATATTGCTCGGAGTATTGCTGGGGCGCTTTATCTGCGGTTTTTTGTGTCCGTTCGGCTGGTTTCAGGAGCTGCTACATAAAATCCCGACAAAAAAATTTTCAACCAAAAAGCTGAAATGTTTGACTTGGATTAAATACGCAGTTCTCTTGGTAACGGTGTTTCTGTTGCCGGCGTTGGCGGTAGACGATGTCGGAATGGGCGACCCCTTTTTCTGCAAGTATATTTGTCCGCAGGGTGTGTTAGAGGGGGCAATTCCCCTATCCATTGTCAATTCCGGTATTCGTTCTGCACTCGGAGCATTGTTTGCTTGGAAATTCAGTATTTTGATTGCAGTAATTGCGGTAAGCGTGCTGTTTTACAGACCATTCTGCAAATGGCTGTGTCCGCTTGGTGCGTTCTATGCCCTGCTGAACAAGGTTTCGCTGTTTCAAATGAAAGTGGATACCGGCAAATGCGTAACCTGCGGAAAATGCGCAAAAGCTTGCAAAATGGCTGTGGACGTGACAAAAACGCCGAATCACACCGAATGTATTCGCTGCGGTATGTGCGTCCGGGCATGTCCGACAAACGCCGTTCGTTTTCGGTACGGCTTTGGAAAAGGTAAAGATAAAAGCGGCGAAAACGCCGCAGGTAATAAATAAAAAAATCAGGAGGAATAAACATGAGTATAAAAAAACTTCTAACAGCGGCGCTGACGCTTGCGCTGGTGGTGTTGGTTACGGCAGCCTGCACAACGACGGATAATAACAAATTGAACGGTATGGAAAATGAACCGAAAAATGCCGAAGAAGCGGTAGCAATGCATAAAGAACTGATGGCACGTGAAAATGCGATTCTGGCGGAGAATACAAAGCTTTGGGAACAGGTTTTTGCGGCGGCGGACAAAGGTATGACTCTGCAGGAGGACGGTAAAAACTACGGTGATTTTCTTCTCAAAACCATTGACACCATCAAGGAACGGTTTACGGAGGACGAGCTTAAATTGCTTAAGGGTGAAGCAGAGAAAATCCGGGATATTGAAAATAAGCTGACTATGATTGAAAAAAAATATCCGGATGCAGCGCAAAAATCGTCGGATAATGATATGAGTATGCCATCCGATAACGGCAGTACGGGGAATTTTCCGTCCTTTGAAGGAAAGGATCTGGACGGGAACGAAATAAAGAGTGATGAGCTGTTTTCAAGCAATGCTGTCACGGTGGTAAACTTTTGGTTCACTACCTGTTCTCCCTGCGTGGGTGAGCTTTCCGAACTTGATGCGCTGAATAAAGAGCTTTCCGGGAAAGGAGGTTCTCTCATCGGAATAAATTCTTTCACGCTGGACGGAGATGAGGCGGCAATATCCGAAGCAAAGGCAGTTTTGAAAAAGAAAGGCGTTTCCTATCGGAATGTATACTTTGATTCTGACAGCGAGGCAGGAAAGTTTGTCGAAAATGTATACGCCTATCCCACAACATATGTGGTTGACCGCAGCGGCAGCATCGTTGGAGAACCGATTGTCGGCGGTGTTACCGGCAAATCACAAATGGAGAAGCTGAAATCATTAATCGACCAATGTATTGCCGCCGATATGAAATGAGAATAATATTAAAATAATGCTCGTACAAATATACCGTAAAAATCCTGCGTCGGTTTATGCCTAAATAAAAAATTAAAATAAGCCTTTTTAAAACGAGGGTTTCAGACGGCAGAAAAAGCCGCCCGGCATAGAGGCAACATGCCTTTATTGTCGGGCGGCTTTTATATAATTCGGCAATAGTAAGACTCGTTTTACGGCAAGTTTAACGAAATCGGAGATAAAGGAGCAAACTGTTGACAGCTTCAATTTATAAATTTTGCCTGAGTGGTACAATATATATGGTGAAAAGAAAGGAAGCGGTCAATATGAAATTACAGAGTATAACCGAAAAACAAATTCAAAAATTCAGAAAATATCTTGCAAACGAAGAAAAATCGGACGCTACCATCGAGAAATATATTCGTGACGTTACGGCGTTTGTCAAATGGCTCGGCGGAGAAATTCCACGCAAGGAAAGGGTCATTCAATATAAAGAACGCCTGATTGCGCAATATAAAACCGCAAGTGTTAATTCGATACTGTCCTCGCTCAATATGTTCTTTGAATATGCCGATTGGCACAAAATGAAGGTAAAAACATTGAAAACACAGCGCAAGATTTTTGCAGACAAGTCAAAGGAACTGACAAAAACAGAGTATGAAAGACTGCTGACGGCGGCAAAGAACAGGAAAAACAAAAAGCTGTATTATCTGATACAGACGATTGCAAGCACAGGACTTCGGGTATCGGAAATTAAATTTATAACATTTGAGGCCATAAAACGCAGACAGGCAATAATAAACTGCAAGGGAAAAATAAGGCAGGTTTTTCTGCCCAAAAAGCTGTGTATTATCCTGCAAAAGTATGCGTCGAAACAGGGTATCAAAAGCGGCAGCATATTTGTTACGAGAACAGGTACGCCTCTTGACAGATCGAATATATGGAGAATGTTAAAGGAGCTGTGTGAGAGTGCGGGAGTGTCAAAAGAAAAAGTGTTTCCGCATAACTTTCGTCACCTTTTTGCAAGAACTTATTATTCCCTGCAAAAAGATATTGTAAGACTCGCTGATATACTCGGACATTCCAATATTAACACTACAAGAATTTACACTGCAGAAAGCGGAACAGAGCATATGAAACAGTTGCAAAAGCTTGGTCTTTTGCGATGTTAAAAACACAACATAATTGCGATTATGTTGTGCCTGTTGAAAAAAAGATATACTTATCTACATATATTTTATCAGAAAAAGTCGAATTTGTCAATAGTTTGCGATTTCTTTTCTGTTTATCTTCAAAATTTCATCACTATGCAATAAAAAAAGAATACGGAAAATCAGACCAATGTTATATTTGCAATATCATTGGTCTGTTTAACAAGCGCTTTTATGCAAAAAACATTCAAGAAAACTTTATGTTTTTCAATGGTTTGCATAAGGCAAATACCCATTTACAACATAATCGCAATTATGTTGTAAACACACTGAAAATAAGTTATCGGCAGAGTAATACTTTGTAATCAAGGATGGCTGACTATGGAAAAAGATTTATTTGAGATATTAAAAGACAGGGTCGGTTGTATGAATATTTCCGATTTGCGTTTCGGCAGAGACAGAGACAGGGCCATGCACGCCTTGACCTTCATAAGGCTTGAAGAATATTCTCTTTCCGTTCTTTTGGATGCAATAGAATACTTCCACGGAGAAAAGCCGTTGCTTACGTCAAAAGACGAAGCTATTGCTTTTTTGCTGCAAAAAAGGCAGATGTAGCGGCGCTTTTTACGTATGATATAAAATTCAGAAGGAAACGGAGCTGTGAGGAGATTGATAAACAGTCTGAAAAAAGCGGATATCGGGCTTTCATGCATTCTTGTTTGTGCGTATTTTCTTGCATTGCCGCTTACCATTACAATTAACGCTGCGGGAAATTCCTTTTTGAAACTGCTGACTATACCTATTGCCGGATATTTTGCGGTAAGCTGGTTTTTCTATCGTGAAAAACTTGAGCTGAACATCGTTCATTTGTTGTCGTTTGCGTATCTGATAACGGTTGTTATGACGTTGTTTGCGGACAGAAGCCCGGTGGCGCTGCAATATGTGCGCGGATATTTTGAAACGATAGGTCTGATGTTTCTTATAACCATGCGCAAATATACTGAAAATGAAATTAAAGCGTTTGAGATTACACAGCTTACACTGCTCGGTGTACTGATTACGCTCGGATTTATCGGTGCGGATTGGTACGGTGACAGAAACACGATGATAATATTCGGAACCACAAGCGATCCGAACTACTTTGCCGGATTTTTTCTTTTGCCTATGGCAGTCGCTTTAAAAAAGCTGAGAGACAACAAAATCTATACTATTATATGTGCGGTTTTACTTGCTCTCGGAGCATATATGGTTTTCACCTCCGGTTCGCGCGGCGGGTTGCTTGGGCTTGCGGTTATGATAATGTCGTATGTGTTCATAAACGCAAAGGGGACAAAACAGCGCATTATCGGAATTTGCACGGCAATCGGCATGGCGGTTATTCTGTGGACGGTTGTTATTCCGATTCTGCCCGAAGATGTTTCATCGCGTTTCAGTATACAAAAGATTATCGAATCCCACGGAACCGGACGAGGGGATATATGGCTTTCAATGCTCAATACGATAAAACACTCGTCGTGGGAACTGATGTACGGCAGAGGAATATTTGCCTATCACGAAATGATGATAGACGGAAAACTGATGCACGTGGTGGCACACAACCAATTTATACAGTCGCTCTATAACCAAGGCATACCGGGATTTGTAATGTTTATTCTGATGTCCTCTGCGGCTGTATTGAGAAACATAAAAAAACGGGGATATATCTCGGCGGCGATGCTCGGCATATTGGCGCTTTCTATGACGCTCACAATAAATCCGAGTATTAAGGCTTTCTGGAATTTGCTGATATATGCGGCGCTTTCCTTTGATAAACCCGAAAAACAAAAGGAGGTTTCATATGATATTCAGCAATAAAACACTTTATCCGGAGCCAAAAACATCAAACGATGAAACGGAAATTTCTGCGGATATATTGTTCGAGGAGAACGATAAAGTGAAAATACCGAAAGCGAAGTTCGGCTATTCGCTGATATGCGTAATCATAATTGCGGCACTTGCGGCAATCTGCGTTATTGCCGGAAATCTGAATACGGCATACACAACTGTTTCAATTTCGTTTTCGGAAATAACAAAGGGCTGTAACCCGGACGGATCACCGTTTGATATTTATGAGGTGTTAAGCGATGAGGTCTTAACAAGCGCCTGTGATAAGCTGAATAACAAGTTAAACCCCGAAACGCTGAAGGAGCATATTTCCGTTACCGGTATCACCACGGACGGCAGCTTTAACGCAATAAGGCAGAATGTTCTCGATGGAAATGACACATATTCATACTTTCCGTCAAAATACACGATCTCGTATTCGGTTATCTCGGATTCGATTAAGGCGAACGGCATACCTGCGTCTGTCAGAGCGGTTTTGAAACAGTTTGTATTGCCGTCAAAAGCAAAAATACTAACCGCTGTTGCTGACAGCTATAAGGAGTATTATGAGAGCAAATATGTTTTCACGAGTTCTGTGTTTGAGGCAGATCTGGCAAAAATAAAATTGCTTGATTATTTCAACCGCGCAAGCGAGCTGAAAAACATTATAAATCGCATAAACAGGTATTTGTCAATCCGTTACGATGAGGACGTTAAGTTTGTTTCAAAGGATGGCGTGAGTTTTGGTGACCTGAGTACCGAACTGACGGGAATAGCTGACAACGATGTCGAAACATACAAGGCATTTGTTATCCAAAACGGTATTACCAACGACAAAGACAAGCTTTTAAAGCAGTTCAGTTATGTATCGAAAGAAAATTACGAGCAGACGCAGAGAAACCGAGGTGAATATAACATTATGCTGGACGGCATATCGGTGTATGATCCGCTTGTTACAAAGGTTGTATTTATCCCGGCGCTGGACTCGGAAAATATATTTTATATGAACAGAACAAAAATCGGAATAGACTATCTGACGGAAAACGCAAGTAAGGCGAACCTTGCCGGGGACGAGTCGGAAAACGAGGCACATTATTACGACTATCTGATAAAGCAATTTTCCGCATTTGAAGAAAGTGCGGATTGGGTTAAAAAGGCTGCTGATAAGCAATGCGACGATATTACGGTGAAAATAGATGAATTCTTAAAAAGAGCCGCTGCCGTAAACGATGAGTACATAAATACCGTATCTTATGAAACATTGTATATAAGCGGCATAGGTCACGGACAGGGAGTTGTTTCCTCTGTTGTGACGATTGCCAAAATAACGGTTATATGGGCTGCTGTGCTTTATTTATGGCGGCTTATATATTCCGTATTGAAAAGAAAAAAGATCATGAAGGAGGAAAGTGATAATGCTGCTGCGTGATTTCTTAAACGGACTGTATGAGCATAAAAAAGTATTTGTGATACTGCTTGCCGTAAGCGTTGTTCTTTGCTCCATTAAGCTGAAGCTTGACGAAAGCTATACATCGGAGATATTGATAAAATATATCGGTGCAAAGGCTGAGGACGGACTTGCCGAAAACGGCGAAAAAATAAATCCTTATGAAATCAAAAGCTCAATTGTGATTAAAAACGCATTAACAGAGCTTGGGCTTAAGACGATGAATATTGATGAAATCAGCCGCAATATCACCGTGACTCCCATTATCCCCACAGCCGAGCAGGAAAAATATGCATCGTGGATCGACAAGTTTTCCGACTACGAAAAAAATGAGGATGAAAAGAAGAATACGGTGTACTACTCGGTAAAATATACTACATCAAAGGGCAATGACTATGCCAAACGTATGCTCAGCGCTGTTTTCAGTCAGTACCGACTGTATTATGTTGAAAGATATACTTACAGCTATGATATAACAAACCTGTCGGGAGATGTGGCAATGCAGCATGATTACTATGATACGGTGGATATTCTGCGAAAGAAAATAAACTCTAATATTGAGTATTTGGCGAGAGTTTACGAGGCGGAAAAGAATTATCGTTCGCCGCAGACAGGCTATTCGCTTTTGGACTTGATAGCGGAGTATAAATCGCTTGCCGAACGGGATTTGTCAGTTGCGGAACGTATGGTTATTGAGAGCGGTATTACAAAAAACGCTTGGTATCTGAGAAATGCACTTCATAATAAAATAACGGATGCAGTATATGATATTGACCTTAACAATAAGAAAGCGGAAACGCAAAAAGGACTTATGACGATTTATTCCGACAAGAACAAGCAGTATCTTTGGGACAGAGACGGTCGGAACAAGGACGATGACGACAGCGAAAGCTCGCAGGTACGAGAAAACACCGAGCGTGATGAAAACTACGTTCAGAACAAGTCAGTATATGATCAGCTTGTGTTAGACTATGTCAAATATCGCACGTCCGCTTTGAATACGGAGATTGACAGACAACGCTATGAGAGTGATGCGAACAGCTTCCCGGACGGATTTTCAAATAAGGAAATTCAAAATGCACTTGAAACGAGTCTTGAAAACACATGCGAAAAGTTTAACGAACTCTATTCGCTTACGAAAGATACAATAGACGATTATAATTCATACAAATCCGCACAGAGCATAGCCTGCATTTCGGGAGTTGTGGCGCATAAAACCGCAAGTACGGTATTTTACTATGCAGTGGGTCTTGCGCTCGCCTTAATGTTCGGCTTTCTGATATGCGGAGTGTTGGTTTATATTAAGAAAAACGAAACGGAAACGGCGGGAGAATAATATGGAATTGGAATTGTGCGGATATTTTGATCAAAATTTCGGCGACGATTATATGCAGAAAATAACAGCGCATTATATGCCGGAATATAATTTTTACGTAGACGCGCGCAATTCTCCTTCGACTTTGCTGCTTGACGAAAAAAATGTCAGTTTAAAAAATAGCGGGCAGAAGAAAAAACTCCCGAAGCTTTTGGTAATTGGTTCCGGATTTATGGTAAACAGCCGTGCGGCGCTGAAATGCGAACTTATCTGGTTTTTAAGACGAAAGCATATTGCCGATTACTGTATCGGATGCAATATCGAGCCGATTAAAAGCAGGCTTGCCGAACGGCTTGTCATACATAAGCTGAAAAAATTCAAGTATATTGTATGCCGCGACAAGAATAGCTTTTTATGGCTTCAAAAAAGGTGTCCGAATACGATGATTTCCTATATGCCGGATATTCTGTTCGGAATGCCAAAGGGTTGGCTCCCAAAAAAATCGAACGGCGATAAACTCGGTATATCGCTTATTCGTTATGACGGCAATAACGGCAGTTACTATTTAAAAATGGCACAGATCGCCGATTATTGGATTGAAACGACAGGAAAGGGCGTGATACTTCTTGCGTTTGATACAGGCACAGAGGACGATACTTCTCTGTGCAAAAAGGTAAAGTCGCTTATGAAGCATAAGAATATGGCGGAAATCGTGAGCCACAGCGCCGGCGGAGAAATACAAAGGTCATATTCTGTGTGCCGTAAGATAATCGGTGCAAGATTTCACTCGGCTGTGCTAAGCCTGAAAATGAACATAGATTTTTACCCGATTATATACAGGCAAAAAATGAGAAATTTGTTATCTGACGTATCTTATCCCATAGCCGGGTGCGATATTCGTTCTGTCGATATAAGAGCAATTCAGAATTTTCTGATATCTGAGCCGCTTAATTTTATGATTGACAAGAGTTATTACAAGGATGTTGTAAAAGGCTTTGAAGTATTAAAAAAACAAATCGAAAAGGAAAAGAGATGATTACGATGGAAACCGTAACGGAAAGCGGCGCAGAAAAGGTTATATTGCCGTTCGAGAGAACGGATGAAATATATGAGGTTGAAAAAATAACATACTTGCCGCCAAAGCCGGTATACGGTTTTATAAAGCGAACAGTTGATATTATCGCATCTTTTGTCGGCATTATTATTCTTCTGATTCCTATGCTAATTGCCTACATATGCGTGGCGGTGACTTCAAAAGGAAAACCGATATATAGGCAGGAACGGCTCGGACTCGGCGGCAAGAGGTTTTACATATACAAATTCAGAACAATGTATGAAAACGCCGAGGAGGACGGAATCCGTTGGTCGCTCGGCGAAGATGATGAGAGACTGACAGCGGTCGGCAGGGTTTTAAGAAGAATAAAGTTTGATGAAATACCGCAGCTATTTAACTGCCTTACGGGTGATTTGTCACTTGTGGGACCGCGCCCCGAAAGAGAGGTTTTCTATAAATGCTTTGAAACCTATATTCCCGGTTTTTCGCAAAGAATTATGGTAAAGCCGGGTATTACGGGTCTTGCGCAGATAACGGGGCTGTTTTTAAGGCCGGAGGAGAAAATCAAGTATGATATAGAGTATATAAAAAAGCGTTCACTTTTACTGGATGCAAAAATATTGCTGGCAACAGCTGCTGTTGTAATGAGGGGCGACGGGCAAAATAAATCAAAGCGAGGCAGAGGCAAATGAAGAAAATACTATTCATAGCTACGGTGGTAAAAACGCATATAAACACTTTTCATTTGCCGTACATAAAAATGTTTAAAGAATGCGGTTACAAAACGGTTGTTGCCGCAAAAAACGATTATGAGGACAGCAAGGTGAATATTCCGGACTGTGATTTATATATAGACATTCCTTTTGCAAGGAATCCGTTTTCGGCGAGTAACATTAAAGCATACAAAATGCTGAAATCGGTAATTGACAACGGAAATTTTGATATTATAGAGTGCAATACCCCTGTCGGCAGCGTTATCGGCAGACTTGCCGCAAGAGGCGCAAGGAAAAAGGGAACCAAAGTAGTTTACATTGCGCACGGATTTCACTTTTTTAGAGGCAGTTCAAAATTGGCTTGGCTTATGTTTTACCCTGTTGAAAGATTGCTGGCGCATATTACCGATGTTTTGGTTACGATTAATCGTGAGGACTATGAAAGGGCGTCAAAAAATTTCAAAGCAAAACAAATCGTTCACATAGACGGAATCGGTGTGGATTTGGAAAGGATCGAAAACAGCCGCCCCGACAAAAGCAAAGTGCGCCGTGAATTTTGTATAAAGGAAAGCGACACGGTTCTTATATCGGTCGGAGAGCTTCGCAAACTGAAAAATCATCGAACAATTATTGAGGCAATGGCAAAAATCGAAAACAAAAACCTGCATTATATTATCGCAGGCTGCGGAACTTTTGGCAGTGAGCTGTCGGAGCTTGCCGAAAGACATGGCATAAAAGACAGGGTTCATTTGCCCGGTTTTCGTAATGATGTGTTTGACCTTTTAAAATCAAGCGATATATTCTGTTTTCCGTCAACGCGCGAGGGTATGCCGCTTGCTCTTATGGAAGCAATGGCAGCGGGACTTCCGGCTGTGGTGTCAAATGTGCGCGGAAACAGGGATCTGATTGCACCGGATAAAGGTGGATTTTTATATTCGTCAAATGATTCCGATGGCTTTGCCGAGGGGATCAAAAAGCTTATAGATGATCCGTCTCTGCGCCGAAAAATGGGAAACTACAATAAAGAGCAAATTAAAAAATATGACATAAAAATTATAAAAGAGAAATTGTTCCGGATATATTTTCCGGACGAAAAGGACAGTTCAAGACGAGGTGAAAAGAGTGCCGCACTGTGAGTATGAATATAGCTTTATTGTTCCGGTATACAACAAGGAAAAATATATAGGAGAGTGCATAAAAAGTATCGTGCAGCAGGGCGAGCAATGCGAACTGATTTTGATAGACGACGGCTCAACCGATTCATCGGGAGAAATCTGTGATAAATATGCAAAAGAATATAAGTGCGTTCATGTGTATCACAAAGAAAACGCCGGCCCTGCCGCAGCAAGAAACTTCGGCTGTGGGAGAGCAAGAGGAAGATACTGTATATTTGTGGATGCAGATGATTATATAAGCGAAAATTTTATCAAACAGCTTGACGAAGGAGCGGCTGACCACAGTGCAGACATCATTTTTTATACGATAATAAAAATTCTTCCGGATGGAACAAAAAGACCCATGGCGGAGGGGCTCAAACGTGAAAAAATTCATGGGAAACCGGCGAATGAGGTATTAAAGGCAATATCAGAGTGTTCAAAATTCCCGGCAAGTTCGGGCGGAAAAATCATACAAACAGAGTTTTTAAGATCAAACAATATCCGATTTAGAGAGGGGCTTATCGGCGAGGATATAGACTGGACTCTGCAGCTTGTATCCGTCATGAAATCGGCAGACGTTTATGAGGACGGAATTTATTACTACCGAATATCCGAAAACACAAGACGTTCCTACGGCAACGAAAAAAGTCTTGATGATCAGCTGAAAATTATAGAGAAGTGGCTGAACAAATCAATGCATAGTGAAAGTAAAAAACACATCTTAGCGTTCCTTGCGTTTCAGTATGCAATCGTTCTTCCGTTTTACGGAGCCCTGCCGTCTGAAACGAGAAAAAATTATAAGGACAGAATAAAGGCGCTGCGATTTCTTCTCAAAGAAAGCAAAACAAACAAAATACGGCTTGTCCGTACGGCGGTATGTTTGCTCGGTCCCGACAATACTTCGCGCCTGTTATATAAATATGTTATACGGAGAGATGGAACGGATGAGTAAAAAAGAAATTTTATTTGCAGCACAGAATCTGAATATCGGCGGTGTGCAGAAAGCTTTTGTAAACTATTTAAAAAAGCTTTCCGAAAGCGGTGAATACGAAATAAGCGTCTTTGCTTTCACCGGCGGTATGCTTTCGGAAAAACTGCCGAAGAATATCAAAACAGAATATGGCGGAAGGCTTTTAGGGCTGTCGGCACAGTCCTTTGGCGATATAAGAAAAAACGGCAATGTGTTTGATATATTTCTTAGAATGTTGATAACCGTATTTGCGAAAGCTATCGGAACAAAGCGGTTTTACCGGCTGTGCTTTAAAAAGAGAAATAAAAAATATGACATTGCCGTTTCTTATTTTACAGACATACCGGCAGGCGTATTTAATAAGGGAACGAATTTATACATATCCGATTTCGTAAATGCCGGCGAAAAGTATGCTTTTATCCATACAGACCCTGTCTTCGGCGGTTTTGACAAAGAATACTGCAGAAGAATCTATGAGCCGTTTGATAAAATTATATGCGTGTCGGACGCAGTGCGGGAAAAATTCAATGCATTTCTTCCGGAATATGCCGATAAGACGAAAACGCAGCATAATGTGTTTGACGAAAAAGAAATTAAAGAGCTTGCACAAGCATATGAGCCGTTTGAAAAATCAAAATTTGATATTGTTACCGTTGCAAGAATAGACGACGCATCAAAAAGAATTGACGGAATTATAAATATCTGTTATCAGGTTAAACGTTTAGGGCTTACAAACTTTAAATGGAGAATTGTCGGGGACGGCCCCGATATGAAAAGAAATATTGGACTTGCAAAAAAAATGGGTGTGGAGGACATTGTCATTTTTGAGGGCGAGAAAACAAATCCATACCCTTATATATATAATTCTGATTTGTTTGCGCTTTTCTCGGCGTATGAGGGTTATCCTCTTGTAATCGGTGAGGCACTGATACTGAAAACGCCGGTACTGACAACAAACTATGCGGCGGCAAAGGAGCAGATTCCAAAGGATAGAGGAATCATAGCTGAATCTGACGGGGAGTTTTTAAAATTGTTGGCTGCTCTTATCAGAGGACATTGATACTTGATATACGAGCCGGTAAGGCGACTTGTATATATATTTACTTTAAATCACACAGAGGAAGGAGGTGACTAACTATTAAAAGTCAAGAGTTTTTTGAAAATTTTTTCAAAAAATT